>Ga0315901_10002720_pt1 | contig 23959 bp, 22 predicted proteins | sample LakEriMetagenome_10_FD_203761 | JGI IMG/M metagenome (GOLD analysis project Ga0315901, IMG submission 203761) | Freshwater fungal communities from buoy surface, Lake Erie, Ohio, United States - Buoy 2 MA116 | ecosystem: Environmental > Aquatic > Freshwater > Lake | place: USA: Lake Erie, Ohio... | reverse complement strand
GTACCGGGCCAGGCGGGGAGTGTGCCGCAATCCCGCCACGACCGGCCGCACCAGCCAGTGCGAGCGCAGGGCGGTGGTGAGGGTCCGGCACCAGGCTCCGCGGCCGAAGCGGGGGGGTTGGTTCCACTCGGGGATGAACCCAGGACGCCAACCGGCGAGGGCTCGCAGCAGCAGCGGGGCCAATCGCTCGGCTCCGTGCAGGGCCCACGCCATGCCTTCCCCCGTGAAGGGCTCGACATATCGCAGGGCATCCCCCACGACGAACAGACGGTGGGCCGCGGCGGGATGCAAATGATGGGTGAGTGGTCCGGTCCCGATCCATGAGAGGCCGGCACAGGCCCCCTGCAGGGGATGACCAGCCTGTCCCAGGATGGCGGCGACACAGGCCGCAGGACCTCCTGCGCTGCGCAGGCACCGGGGATCGACGGCTGCCGCCAGGTGAACGTCTCCCGTTTCATCGCGGGCCAGACCGACGTAACCGCCGGCTCCGACCGCCATCGCAATCGTGCCCCGCTCTGGGGAAGTCGCGGCAGATGGCAGCGCTGCCCGAGCCGCGAGTCCGACATGGCTCCGCGGAGAAATTCGATCGACGAACCCCGGCTGCTTCTGTAACGAAGCGTGGGCCAGACCATCGGCCACCACCACCAGCCGCGTCTCGAGCTGTTCCAGCGGTTGGCCCGCGCGCGACAGCTCGACCACCCGGGTGGGGGACTGGGGATCGGGGAGATCAACCACCAGAGCCTGGACCTGGTCGAGACAATGAACTGCGGCCTGCCGGGCCTGAGTGACCAGCCAGGCATCGAGACGGCTGCGGGACACTGACACGCCCCCCGCCAAAGGAATTCGCAGGGGGGGACCACCGGCGAAGAGTTCGTAGCGTTCAAGCCAGGGCCCCCCCAGTGCGGCCAGTCCAGGGAGCAGTCCAGCGCGTTCGAAGACGCGCAGGGCGGCCGTATTCAGGCAGCCGCCGCAGACCTTGTCTCGGGGGAGTGCCTTCTTCTCGACCAGCAACACCCGGGCCCCCGCGCGGGAGGCGAGCAGCGCAGTCAGGCTGCCGGCCAACCCCGCGCCAATGACCACGACGTCCCAGGTGGCGCTGGGGAGCGCGGCGGAGGAGGGCCAGGAGGGAATTTCACTCACGAGCGATCCCAGCTCAACAGGAACCGCTCGGGCCAGACACCCCCCAGTTGATACCCCTGCCAGCCCGCCTGTTGCGCGAGCCGGTCGACCTCGGGGAGGGACCAGGCGGCGGCCACCGAAAGCGGACCATCGATCCGGACGACAGGAGAGCGGGTCAACACGCGGCCCACGAGATGTGCCATCCAATACCCAAGACGGGTGCGACGAAGATCGCTGACCAGCACCAGCCGGCGGGCGGCCGTCGCGAGGCGCTGCAGCAACAGCACCCCCTGCGCCTCGTCGAGGTGATGGAGAAACAGGGTGCAGGTGACAATATCGGCCGGAGGGAGCGGTTCGGCCAGCACATCGTGAACGAAGAACCGGGGAGCCGCTGCGGCAGACAGCCCCACCGTGGACCGGGTGGCGTACTCGATCGCGGCAGGGCTGAAGTCGCAGCCACTGACCTGCAGAGAGAGCCGCTGGGCCTGAGCCCGCTGCGCCAGTCGCAGGGCCACATCTCCCCCGCCACAGGCGACATCCAGCAGAGTCAGGGGCTGCTGCGGGGGGGACTGGGTGGCCACCGCGCTAATCGCGGGCCAGAGGCTGCCCGCCGTGCGGCTGAGGCTGTTGATGCGCCGCAGTGCGGACAAGGCCTGATGATGCAACCCCGTTTCAAGACCGGGCTGATCCATCACCTCGGGAACCAACCGCCGTCCCGCTGCGTCAAACCGGGGACTGGGGGGACTGAACTCGTGGACCGAGGAACCGTTCATCGAGTCCTGCCTTCCGTGTCTGAGGACGATGCGGTCGATACCAGGTGGGGGATGCCTCTGCCGCCCGGCCATGCCGGCGGCACGAACCTAGTGAGGCCGCGGACGCACGACCTCGGTCTCGGTGATCTTGCCCAGGTTGGCATTCTCGACGCCGGCGGTCAGCGAGGCCGAGAACAGCTTGCCCGCGCTGGAGGAGCCGGACGCACGGGCGGCCGCTTCCTGGGCGAGCCGTTGGGCGTCGAGAGCCTTCTTCTGGGCAACCCGTTTCTCGCGTTCCCGTTTCTTCTTGTCTTGCTTGTTGCTGGCCAAGGCTGCTGGTTCCTCGAAAGTTCCACTGTGGGAGGGGTAGTGCATGGGAGGGATCTCGAAGGACTTCGGCCCCCCTGTCCGTCATGCCCCAGGTTTGGTCCGAGAGCGACGTCGTCGCGGCCGGTTCCCCTGTGTCACAGGTTATCGCCCCCGAATGCAGATCGTCCAGCATGCCCACCGTCGCGACTGGGGGTTCGAGCGACACTGGAAAGGCCCCGGAGGGGTGTTCCCTGGAGCGGGCGGGAGAACCGTTGGGCCGACGGGCAGCACCCTTGCAGGCATTCCCCACCGTCGGAACAATGCCGAAGCCGTTGACCCCACGCTTCCTTCCATCCCACACCAGGATCTGTTCCGTGGCCAAACCCACTCGCTCGACCCCCGTTCCCGCCGATCTTCCTCCGGTCATCCTGAGCGCCTTCTCAGACGAGGCCGCCAACTCGAAGTCGGTGGTCGAGCAGTTCGCGGTGTTGGCCGCCCTGGGACTGCAGTACTACAGCCCCCGGTTTCTGAATGTGACCGGGGAAGTCAAGAACATCATGAAGCTCGACAAGGCCGAGCTGAAGACGGTGCGGCAACTGCAGGGCGACTACGGCCTGAAGGTGACCAGCATTGGCTCTCCGATCGGGAAGGTGAAGCTGCTGGACGTCGACGATGGCTCGCACAACCGGTTTGTGCCGTTCGACAAGTACCTCAAGGACGAGGTGGCCACGGCGATCGATCGGGCCCACGCTCTCGAGGCGAAGATGATCCGCGGCTTCTCGTTCTACCACCCGCGGGGAACCGACCCGAAGCCGCACGTTTCGAAGGCGGTCGACCAGCTTTCGGCCATCGCCCAGAAATGCGCCAAGGAGGGGATTGTCTATGCCCTGGAGGTTGAGGCGAACCTGATTGGCCAGAACGGGCAATTGATGGCCGAGCTGGCCCGCAAGATCGACGAGCCCAATCTGATCTGCATCTTCGACGGGGGGAACATCTCGTCGCAAAACTACGACTGCCTGCGCTGCCTGGCCGAGTACCAGGTGATGCGGAAGCACCTGGGTTACTTCCACATCAAGGATTACCGGATCGACCCGACGCTGGAATGGACCGGAGTGGTGGATGAAGAGCGGCTGAAGAACTTCGTGCCGGCCGACATTGGCGATAGTGGCCACGAATTGATCTTCCGCGACCTGCGTGAACACCTGCCGCAGATTGACCGGCGGATGAAGAAACTGGGATTGCCGGGGATGTTTTTGGAACTGGAGCCGCACCTGAAGGGGGGCGGGCAGTTTGGCGGATTCAGCGGACCGGACGGCCTGGGGGTCGCCTGCCGCAGTCTCTGTCGGTTGCTCGACTACGCGGGCATTCCCTACGAGCTGCGGGGGTTCGAACACATCCGCGCTGCCCGGGGGTTCTAAGGCCGTTTTTCCAACGACCAACCAACCAGCCACGCCGGGGGAGGAACCAACAGGCGGAACTCCCTCCAGCCGCAACGTCCAGCCACTGTCCCGGGGGGTATTGATGCCCGCGTTCACCGAGCATTTGTTTGTCTGCTGCAACCGCCGGGCCGAGGGGCATCCCCGGGGGTGCTGTGATCCGGCCGGGACCGAGGCGTTGCGGAACGCCTTCAAGACCGAGCTGAAGAAGCGACAACTGGGACCGCTGGTGCGGGCCAACAGTGCCGGGTGCCTCGACCAATGCGAGCTGGGCCCGGTGGTGGTGATTTACCCCCAGGGAATCTGGTACGGGAACGTCCAGGTGAGCGATGTGCCGCGGATTGTCGAAGAGACTTTGGTCCAGGGGCGAATTCTCGAAGACCTGCGGATTCTCCCGGAACAGCTGAACTGCCGGGGAGGTGCCGCGCCGGCATCTGGAAATCCGCCCGGCAACCCCTGATCTGGATCCGCCTGCCGTCCGTTCCTGGAGCTTGCCGCCATGACCGAACCCAAGCCCGCCTCCGCCCCCCCTGCCCTTGGACCGACCGCCGCGCGTCCCGCGCGGCTGGTGTCGATCGACGCGCTGCGCGGGTTCGACATGTCGTGGATCATGGGGAGTGAGAACATCTTCCGCGAGTGGGCCCGCGCGTCCAATTCGCGGTACCGCCCGTTTGTGGAACACCAGCTCGAACATGTGCCCTGGGAGGGGTTTGTCTTTTACGACCTGATCTACCCCCTGTTCCTGTTCATCGTGGGGGTGGTACTCCCCTGGTCGACCGCCCGGACCGACTCGGGGGCCGATGTGCAGGTCCAGCACTGGCGGATCGCGCGGCGGGTGGGGCTGCTGTTTTTGCTGGGGCTGATCAACAATGACCTGCTGCAGTTCGATTGGGCGAACCTGCGGATCGCGGGGGTACTGCAGCGAATTGCGTTATGCTACGGCGCGGCCGCGCTGATTGTGCTGCACACCTCGTGGCGAACTCAGGTCAAGATCGTGTTGGCGATCTTGCTGGGATACTGGGCCGTGCTGAGCTTCATCCCCGCCCCCGGAGGAGCAGCGGGGGATCTCTCGCCCGAAGGAAACCTGGCCGGCTGGCTCGACCGGAATTACCTGCCGGGGAAGATTCTGCCCGAGTACTACGGGCATGGCGACAACGAGGGGTATCTCTCGACCATTCCCTCGGTGGCAACCGTGCTGCTGGGGGCACTGGCGGGACGCTGGCTGAAGTCTCCCCGTCCCTGGGGACAGCTTGTACTGGGCCTGGCGGGGGCGGGAATGGCCTGCGTAGCCCTGGGTCTCGCCTGGGGACAGGTGTTCCCGATCATCAAGAACATCTGGACCAGTTCCTTCGTGCTGCTCGCGGGAGGCTTGAGCCTGCTGTTGCTGGCGTTCTTCTACGGCGTGATCGACGGGCTGGGCTGGAAGGCCTGGGCGTTTCCATTCATCGTGATCGGGTCGAACGCGATCTTCATCTACGTGGCGCCGGGGCTGGTGCCCTTCGACGCCACAGCCCGGGCGCTGTTTGGTGGTTTCGCAAGGCACTCCGGCGTCTGGGGCCCGTTCATCCTGGTGACCGCCACCTTCGTGCTGGAGTGGCTGGTGCTGTGGTTTCTGTACCGCAAGAAGTGGTTCCTGCGGGTCTGAACGCGGTCCGCACCACGCCACGGTCCACGGTCGCAGCACCACGCACCAAGCAACACGGCCTGTCACTCGGGAATCGGATCTTCCCGACGGACCGTCTGGCCTTCCCACTCGGCGAGGTCGGTCGCCGGATCGTAGGTCAACACGCGGTGAGCACTGCCGGGAGCGGGAGGGACGTCGAGCCGGGGAAGCCAACGGCGGTACTCGGCCAACGTGCTGGCGTGCCGGGGGTCGAGGGCCAGGTTGAACCGCTCCGCCCGATCGGCGTCGTGATCGTAGAGTTCTTCAGTGCCGTCGGCATACCGAATGTATCGCCAGCGCAAACTCCGGACCGAGTGGTTCCCCTGGTTGTGCGTGGTGATCGCAGGGTGACGTCGCGAGGTCTCGGCATCGCGTAACTGGGGAACGAGGCTGTGGCCTTCGAGGCCGTCGCGGGGGGGGAGCCCACAGAGTTCGAGCAGGGTGGGGTAGATGTCGACCAATTCGGCTGGTTGCGGGCAGCGTTGTCCGGGAGTAATACCCGGACCGGCCCAGATGAGGGGGACCCGGGTGGCGCGTTCCCACAGGGTGTTCTTGCCTGTGATTCCCTTTTCCCCCAGGTGCCAGCCGTGATCGCCCCAGACGACCACAATGGTGTTGTGAGCCTGGCCGGTTTGTTCGAGCGTGTCGAGCACCCGTCCAATCTGGGCATCGACGAAGCTGGTGCAGGCGAGGTACGAGCGGACGAGGTTGCGCCACTGCCCGTTCTGCCGCAGCCAGGCGAGCCGCGGTTCCGGAAGATGCCAATGCAGATTCCAGGCAAAGCGCGGAATGTCGGCGCGATCGTCTTCCCAGGTTTCGGGGAGCAGGGTGTCGTCGTCGGGATAGAGATCGAACCAGGGTTGGGTGGCGTAGCAGGGAACGTGCGGCAGGAAGAAGCCGAGAGCCAGGAAGAACGGTTCATTGGACCTCGCGGCCCGGATCTGCTGGCAGCCCCAGGAAGCGACCTGAAAATCTCCCTTGTCGTCATCACGGTGGGGGAAGACTCCCCAATCCATCGCAGGATGGTTTCCCATGGGAGTGGCGGGGATCAGCTTCTGGCGGGGGGCAACCCCAATGCCGCCCGCGGGGCCCCACAGGCTGAATTCCTGCTGCAGACCCTCGGGAGTGCGGGGGCGTTCGTGAAAGATCTTGCCCGCGACGGCGGTCTGGTAGCCCGCCTGCCGGAAGGCCTGCGGAAGGGTCACCCGCTCCGCGAGATTCGGCAGTGTGCGGAACCATGGTGCCAGGCCGTAGATGCCGGTGGTCGCTGGACGCAGGCCCAGCAGCAGGCTGGTCCGGGAGGGATTGCACAGCGGGGCCTGACAATGGGCGTTGAGCATCACGGTTCCCCGGGCCGCGAGCCGATCGAGTTGCGGCGTCTTGACGAGCGGATGCCCACCCAGGGGACCAATCCAGTCGTTTTGGTCGTCAATCGCAATGAAGACCACGTTGGGCCGTTCGGCGGCGAACCCCCGGCACGGTTGCACGAGAGACGTCGCCAGCAGTCCGGCCACCAGAGCCAGCCACCCAATACCGAGAATGCGTATCGATCGAAGCATGCTGGATCAGTCACCACAATGCGGGAAATGAGATGAGTCACCGCCAGCGGACGGCAAGACAGATGAAACGAATCGGGTGCGTTTCCGGAAGCGAAACACCGGCCGGCCGACTTACTCGTCGACCGCCGCCGGCGACTGTTCGGGAATGGGGACCGGGAAGACCGGATTGTCTCCGGTCTCGCGGCGCAGCACTTCGAGGGCCCGGGCAATCAGTTCGGGATGTTGTTCGGCCAGGTTGTGCTGTTCGGCCCGGTCGGTCGCGAGGTGGTAGACCTCCCACGGACCGGGCTCCTTTGTCTTCAACCGTTGCCGGATGACCTTGAAATCCCCCAGTCGGACCGCCACTTGTCCGCCATATTCCGGGAAGATCCAGACCATGGGACGTTCCCGGACGGGCGGAGTGCCCCCGGTGAGCAAGGGCCACAGACTGACGCCGTCGAGCCCCGCCGGGACCGGCAGGCCCAGAGCCTGGCAGAGAGTGGGAAACCAGTCGGCGAAGTACGAGGGATGATCGGACTCGGTCCCCGCGGGAATCTGGCCGGGCAGCCGCACGATGGTGGGAACACGGATCCCTCCTTCGTACAGGCTCCCCTTGTAGCCTCGCAGGTCGGCGGTGCTCTGGAAGAACCAGGCATCGACCCCCCCCACGTGGAACGGCTGCTTGGCGACGGCGTGCGTGGTGCCGTTGTCGCTCGAGAAAATGACCAGGGTGCGGTCGGCCAGATGCAGTTCGTCGAGTAACTGGAGGATCCGTCCGACGTAACTGTCGAGCCGGGAGATCATCGCGGCATAGGCGGCACGGGGGCGGGGATGCGGCAGATAACCCCCGCCGCCGCGATAGGGCTCGCTGTCCCACTGTGGGGGGAAACGGTCGAGATCAGCCAGCGGAGGATGCATGGCGACATGCGGCTCGATGAACGGCAGGTAGAGCAGAAAGGGGCGCTCGTGCTCGTTGCGCAGAAATCCTTCGGCCTCGGCAATGATCTCATCGGGGGCATGGTGTTGCCCGATCAAGTCGGCCGCCACGATGTCTCCTTCGACCGGCGGAGCACCAGGGTTGGGCCGGCGGGGGAGATGCCCGGGAACGGGTGGCTGATTCAGGGGGATCTTCTGGTGATTTCGCCAGAGATGCGGAGGGTAATAGCTGTGGGCCACCGCCTGGCAGTTGTAGCCGAAGAAGTGGCCAATTCCCTGCCGGGCGGGTTCCCCCGTGCTGCCGACTGGTCCGAGGCCCCACTTGCCCATCGCTCCGGTCACATACCCGGCCTGTTGCAGCACCTTGGGAAAGGTGAGGGCCTGCTCGCTGAGCGGATGCTGACCTTCGGTGAACTGGGGATCGGTGACGCTGGCCTGCTGGTTCCCGCGGATCTCGGCATGACCGAGATGCCGGCCGGTGAGCAGGACGCACCGCGAAGGAGCGCAGACCGGCGCCCCGGAGTAGTGCTGGGTGAGGCGCATGCCCTCGGAGGCGAGACGATCGAGATGGGGGGTGGGGATCTTCTTCTGGCCGAAGCAGCCGAGTTCGGCCCAGCCCAGGTCATCGGCGAGAATAAAGACCACGTTGAGGGGACGTGGGGGGAGGAGTTCGGGCGGTTGCTTGGCCGACAGTCGATGGGGGTGCGCCAGACTTCCCCACAAGACCAGCCCCAGCCACCAACCGTGGAGGACCATCGGACGCGATGGGGGGGCGATTGCGAGGGAGGCAGGGGCCGGCATGATCGGGTACCTTTCAGAGCGCGAGAGAGCGGTCCACACGAGTCGGGATCGTACCGGTCGATTGATGGGATGGGAAAGGGTGTCGGTGGCGCGTTGCCTTGGAGCGACACGCGATTTGGCAGACTGCCGCCACCGCCGGAGGAGACCGCCAGATCGGTCGATGGGATGCTCTCGCCCGGCGGGATGTCACCGGCACGGCGGACAAGCCATTGGGAAACCAGGAGCAACGAGTGATGGGAACAGAGTCCGAACAGAAGCTGGCGCGGGACTATCTCGAAAGCACCCGCGACACATTCCTGTCGCACAAGGAGTCGGCCGATCGCGCGATTGCCCAGGTGAGCGACGCCGGGCTGCGACGAACACTCGACGAGCACACCAATTCGATTGCCATCATCATGCGGCACATCGCGGGCAACCTCACCTCGCGGTGGACCGAATTCCGAACAACGGATGGGGAAAAGCCCTGGCGCGATCGCGACGGGGAGTTTGTCGAACAACACGAATCACGCGAGCAACTGCTGGCCCGGTGGAACGCCGGTTGGCAAATCGTGTTAGACGCCCTGGCCCATTTGAAAGTGGAAGAACTGGGGGGGACCATTTACACCCGGGGCGAAGGACAAAGCGTGCTGCTGGCCCTGCAGCGGTCGCTGGCGCATGTGGCGTATCACTGCGGGCAGATTGTGTTGCTGGCCCGGGTGTTTACCGAGGGAGAGTGGCAGATCCTGACCATTCAGCGGGGGGGCTCGGCCGAATACAACGCGCGGAACTGGGGAGCGGGAACACCGGGCCCGAACTTGGGGGAGGCGGAGGCGGGAGACTGAAGGGGAAAGGACTGCGGGTCTCTGCGGGTGTTTGGGGGGCGCAAGAGGCCTGGCGGTGAGGGTGCGGCGGAGGACGACCGAGCGCGGCACTTGGGGGAACCCATGCCAAAAGCCGGTTGCCTCGGGTCGGAACTGCGCGTGATCTGGAAAGGCAATGTCATCGCGCGTCTTGAATTCAGTCCTGGAAACGTCAAGAATCAATCGGTGGGAGCGAAAGAGCAAAAGGGGGAAAAGTGCGTCGGCGGGCTGATGTCCCGCGGTCCTGTCTTGTTCCGGCTGCAATCTCGCCGGGACTTTTCTGTTTTTCCAGGTGATCAAGCATGTTGCGTTCGTGGTTGATGGTGGTGGCATTCGTGTTGGCGGGATTTCCGGCGGTCTGCCCGGCGCAGGTCAAGCTGGTACGGCAGTTTAAGGAGAATCGGGAGACGCTGGTCGAGACGTCGGTCAAGGTCGAACAGACGCTGAAGATCGCCGGGATGAACCAGCAGTCGGCGACTGAGAACCGCCGGCTGGTCCGGGCCAAGAGCGGGAAGCGGGATGACCTGGGGCGGCTGCGAATCGAAGAGAAGGTCGAAGAGCTCGAGGCGCACATCGAGGCCCCCACCGGCACGTACGACTTCAACTCGAAGAGCCCCGACGCGGCAGGGACCTCGGCGCTGGAGGCCGTGCGTCCGCTGCACAAGGCGTTGCTGCAGCAACCCGTGACGATGGTGCACGACAAGGACGACGCGGTGGTGGGAGTCGAATTCGACCAGCAGTTTCTGAACAACCTCGCACCGGAGGTGCAGGCGCTGGTGAAGGACCAGTTTCAGACCGAGAACCTGAAGCGGGCGGCGAAACAGGCGGCCGAGCGGCTGCCGATGGGACTGGTTCAAAAGGGAAGCACCTGGGAACGGTCGGAGACGACCAACCTCGGAGCGGGTCAGCAGTTGACCCTCACTGCGAAGTACACCTATGTGGGAACCGAGGACCGGGATGGGAAGCCGGTGGAGAAGATCACCTACGTGATTGAAGACGTGAAGTTCGCGCTGGACCCGAATTCCCCTCTGCCGTTGAAGCTCAAAGGGAGCGACCTGAAACCCGAAAAGTCGGGAGGCGAGATCTGGTTTGACGCGCGGGGCGGGGAGATTGTGGAAGAGACCCAGAAAATCGCGCTGAAGGGGACGATCGACTTTGAAGTCAACAACACGCCCCTGCCGTCGGAACTCGATTTGAAGATGGAGTTCAAGACAACGCGGAAGTAGTGAGTGATGACGTCAACCCCTCCGGAGGGCCCGGGACGGCACAACCGTTCCCGGGCCATCGCCACTTCCGACTTTCTCACTGGCGGCGTGTCCGGCCAAGCCGGAGTTGTTCGAGTTCCTGCTTGAGAGGCAGCCAGTGGTTACGGTCACGGGACCGTTCGGCCAATTCCTCCTCGTTCAGCAGTTGCTGCAAACGGTCGAGACCGACTCGAAGGACCTCGGCCAACAGGGGACGACGAGGGACCAAGCTCTGCGTCTCTTCAGGGAACTGCCGGATCAGGGAACTGCCGGACAAGATCGATGAGATACTCCGGGGTGCGGCATTGCTGCAGCCAGAATTGAATCCGTTGGGGGGTCGGATCATCCTGGGTATTGGCGAGATGGGTTTCGACAAGGCGGCGGATCATGGGCCAATCTTTGTCGCACTGGGTCTTTTTGGACTGCACGAGATCGGGAAGGCTGAGCAATTCCAAATGTAACCCGGACGGTCCCTCCACTGTCGTCCGTCTCTCCCAGTGGTCTTCAAACGGGTCGCAACCCCGCAGAACGGCCATGACATCCAAACGCATTCCAGACGCTTCGGGGTGTCGACAGCGAAAATGGACCGCATGTCCTCGCAGCAGGAATCCTGCCTCGAAGGGAGGAACGGCGATGCATTCGGCCTGCAGTTCCATTAGGGCTGCGGTCAAACGCTGGAGGTTTTCCTGCCCGACCAAGACCACCGCGTCGCAATCCTTGCTAAACTCCGCTGCGCCGTAGAACACGCAGGCCTGCCCCCCCATAAGCAGGTGGCGGACTGCGTGGATAGAGAGCGTCGAAAGGACTTTGGGAATCGGGTTCGGGATCAAGCGATCCTCCAGCCTGCAGGTAAAAGTGCCACAGTATCGAGGTCTCGCGCCAGCGTTCCTGCGGCGTCAGCAGGTACCACTCCGGCCAGGAGTCGGCATCATCCCGGGCCTCCAGCAGCCTTTGGATACGGGCCTGTTGTTGGGGCGTGAGTGGCTCACCATCGGGCCCATGTGTCGGGAGAAGGCTTTCAGGTGGAACCGATTGCGGCGTTTCAGAGGTCGGCATGGAGGTGGAAGCGTTGTTCACCGGAAGCGTGTCCACCCAATTGTCATTCACAACCCGCTGCCGATCAAGACGGGCTGCAAAAAGAATGAAAACAGGCCCCCCTCTGGCCATCCCCGGAGAGGGCTGCCGACGCGTTATGCAGGCAGAGGAGGTCTCCCGGAAGACACGGAACCCATCGGACGGGCCGAGAATTGAATTTTCGGGGCGGGATGGCGATAGTGCCCTGCAAGGTTCCAGTTTTGGTTGACACGCGGACAGACTGCGTGGGCCGCTCACACGCACGAGGAGCAGAGCAATGGGGAAGAGTCAGGTCAATGTGGCGATGGTCGGACTGGGGTTCGGGGCGGAGTTCATCCCGATCTACCAGGCGCACCCCCAGGCGAACGTGGTGGCGATCTGCCAGCGGAACGAAGAGAAGCTGAACAAGGTCGGCAACACGCTGGGAATTGCCAAGCGCTACACGAAATTCGCGGATGTGCTGGCCGACAAGGAAGTGGACTTCGTCCATATCAACTCGCCGATTCCCGACCACGCCTGGATGTCGATCGAGGCGCTGAAAGCGGGCAAGCACGTGATGTGCACGGTCCCCATGGCGACGACGGTCGAAGACTGCCAGAAGATCTGCGAGACGGTGCAACAGACCGGCCTGAAATACATGATGGCCGAGACCGTGGTCTACAGCCGCGAGTTCCTGTTCATCAAGGAGATGTACGAGAAGGGGGAACTCGGCAAGATCCAGCATCTGGCCGCCTCGCATCCCCAGGACATGGATGGCTGGCCCGACTACTGGGAACGGATGATTCCCATGCACTACGCCACGCACGTCGTGAGCCCGGTGCTGGGCTTGATGAACAAGCGGGCCGAGTACGTCAGCTGCTTCGGTTCGGGAGCGGTGCGTGACGACATCGCCCAGAAGTCGGGCAACCGGTTCGCCGTCGAGACCTGCCACATCAAGCTGCAGGATTCGGACGTTACGGCCCACATCTGGCGGTTCCTGTACGACGTGGCCCGGCAGTACCGCGAGAGCTTCGACGTCTACGGGACCAAGAAGAGCTTCGAGTGGACGCTGGTCGAGAATGAACCGCACGTGATCCACACGGCGAAGAAGCCCGAGCACGAGATTCCGTCGAAGGTCGAGGTGCCCGACTACGCGCATCTGCTGCCCGAGCCAATCCGCAAATTCACCCGCTCCATTCAGGATGCCGAGCATCTGTCGTTCATCCAGGGGGGTGGGCACGGGGGTTCGCACCCGCACCTGGTGAACGAGATGGTCAGCGCGCTGCTCCAGGATCGCGATCCCTGGCCGAACGCGACCCTGTCGGCCAACTGGACCTGCGTGGGAATCTGTGCGCACCAGTCGGCGCTGAAGGGGGGCGAGATCGTGAAGCTGCCCGCCTTCACTCTGCGATAACAGTGCCCGCGAACAGCTCGCGTGCGTGACTGAGGTCGGCGCGGGCTGTTCCGAAATGAAAAAACCCCCGCCAGGCAAGTGGCCTGGCGGGGGAAGGATTCGCGGGAATCCTGGGTTGCTTCGTGGTGTGTTGCTGACCGACTACCGGACCCGGGCCCGGAAGGTGATCGTGCCCGTCGTGCGACCGGGGAGTGGTTCGTCCAGTTCCCAGCGAAGGATCTTGCTTCCCTCGCCGTTGTCGAGCGTTTCGAACTGCGACGGCAGGCTGTTGGTTTGCGACCCCTCGATGTATTCGAGACGGGGGGTGAGATTATCGACGATCGTCACCTCCGTCACCGGGCTGTCCCCCTGGTTCTGGTAGCGAATCGTGAAAGTGATTTCGTCGTCCTGGGCGGCAATCTTGAGATCAGCCAGTTTGGTGATCCGCAGATTTCCCGGCCCCTTGGGATCGGTTCCAGCCAGTTCCTCAACCTTGAACCTGGCTTCGACAATCTGCACGGCATCGTCCTTCGCGACGATGACCGGAGTCTGCACCCGGGTCCAGACCACAGCATTTTGCACCTGGATCGCTTCGAACGCCTCCTGGGCCTGCTTGGCGATCTGAACCTGCAGATAATCGAAGTAGGTGATCGGAACCAGCTCGTTGCTCAGGAAAGCCGGAGCCAGTGGGCGATTGACATCAAAGGCGAGGTCGGCGTTCAGCACCACGTTGCCGCGAACCTTGCTGGTGAGCGGATCGGCGAGATCCCGCTGGCGGGCAACCACCAACAGATCGGGACGGTGCACCGCCACCTGCTGCAGCTCCTGCTGATTCTGGCTGGCCTTGGTCTGCAGGGCGTCTTCCAATGCCCCGCTGATGACCGTCACCGAAGAAAACCGGGGAGCGTAGACGCAGACTTCGTTCGTGCGGCGAACCCGGCGTTTGTTCTCGGAGTCATGGAACTCAGCGACGGTGTCCTGCGTGTCGAGGCCCAACATCCCTTCCTGGTCGTAGTGCACAGGCTCATCACGATCGCCGCCGTCGCACAGGTACTCGTCGGGATAGCGGTCTTCATCACAGCAGCCGTCGGCACAGGTCTCGCAGGGCGCTCCCGGTTGACAACCACCCGCGGGACAGTCTCCCGGACGGGGAATGCTGATGCGCGATGCCGCCCGCAGGGATTGCCGAACCAAAGCCCGTCGGCCATTGACGGGAACGATCGCGACGCGGCCTGCGGCTTCCGTCTCGACGGCTTCGTCGGCGAGCAGTTCGGGACTCTCGGACTGGGCCCGAGCTGAGGGGGCGGCGGCCCCCGTGCGAACGGCGGAGGCGGTGGGCACCGCGGGCTCGGTGTTGAGGCTGGTCTGCCTGGTCGCGAGGGATCCGCAGGCACTCGCCGACAGGGCGAGGGTAGCCATGGTCCAGCGGGCGAGTCGTGGCAGTGAATGGCTGGCGAAGTGGGACGGGGAGAGAGTCATGGGAGCACCTCCGGGAAGTCGGCGGCCGGCTGGGGCCCAATCACCTCGGGAACGACGGCGATGGGGGCGGGATCTCCGTAGAATCCTGGCTCGGGACGAGCCAGGTCGGGAGTGCGTCCTCCCAGGCGAACGATGGCGACGGGACGTCCATCCCGCTGGGCCAGTTCCAGCACATTCTCATTGGGTTCGGCGAGATAGGCCCGGTCTCGGGCGTTGCCCCGGACGGGCATGGCGTGGTCCGGACGCTCGACATAGATGACCTTGGTCACCAGACGTCCCTGGACCGCCTGGGCGATCTCCTCCGAGGTGAACGCGACGGGGACCGGGAACTCGTTTTCCCGCCCACAGGGAGGATGCAGCTTGTCGATCAGTTCGATGGTGGGATACAGCTCGACGCCAGGATGGGCGGCGAGGTCAGAAATCCTGAAGCGATACAGCGATCCTACATGCAGGACCGCCAGGTTATGTTCGGGAATCGAAAGTTCTTCGGAGGTTCCCCCCTGGAAGAACGCAACTTGCCCGATGCCGTCCGGCAGATCAACCCGCACGGGCTGGGGCTTATGGGCCGCCTTGCGGTTCACCAGGGTGGCCCAGCGGGCCGCCACACCCGGTGCCGAGTGCTGGCTGAGCGGCTGGTGCCGACGCTGGGAAACCCGGGCCGATTGGGCCTCGGCATCCGTCGTCGCGACGCAGGCAACCAACAGGGCTGCACCAGCCAGACCGTGCTGGGCACAGACCGGCCAGTTGCGGACGACGGGCGAAGTCAGTCGGGCGAGCAGGTCGAGAGGCGACATGGCGGGGCTCGGCGGGAGAGGGAAGAGAGACCGACTGGCAGGAAGTTCGCGACACGCTGTCGTTCAATAATGGGATGACCAGGATGCTGCGGCACACGGCCGTTGAGGACGTGCGACCCCATGAATCTCCCCAGTCCAACCCGCCCGATACGAGCGGGTTGGTGCTGGGGGCGGAGTTCAGAGGGGGTCGTCAGCGACCCTGGGGACCCGAACTACTCATGCTGGAAGACGGGATGCCGTTCTTCGTACTCGATGTGACGGACAGGCTCGGGATAGTTGATGCCCGGGCTGTGCTTGACATCGATCAGCAGGTCGCGGGTGGGCTCGGGGATGTGATTCTTCGACATGTTCCGCACGGTGTGCGACCGGAGACCGGCCGGAGCCCCGTAGGGAAGATGCGGAGGACCCGCGAGACCAATCGGGGTGCCGGTGATCGGCATGCCCCAAGCGGGCTGCTGGGCGGGCATTCCGGGAAATACCGGGCCCGAAACCATCATCGGACCGGGAATGCTGTGGCCGTTGGCTCCGATTCCACCGATGGGCATCGGGGCGGCGTAGTCCCCTTCGATCCCCGAGACCGTCTTGATGGCGCTGGCGGGATGAATTCCCAGACCAGCTCCACCGGCGGCCCCTTCCATGTCCATGTTACCGATCCGCAGCACGGCCAGGATGGTTCCGCGACGATCGGCTTCCGCCACTGGATCGAGGCCCGGATCGAGGCGGGTCGATACCAGCTGCTCAATGTTCGCCACCGCCAGTTCCTGGTGTTCAGCCGAAGGCAGATAAATCACCTTCGTTACGAAATTGCTGGACTGGACCTGGTCCAGATCTTCTTCGGTGATCTGCAGGGGGACGGCGTTGTGAGACAGGAACGCCTCGGTCTGCGGATGCGACGGGTAGACCTGCAGGGTGGGGTACAACACCAGCCCTTCACGCCCGGCACCAGGAATGTTGGTCAGCTTCAGGCGGTAGCTCGCTCCCTGATGGAAGTTGTACCGGCCGGGAGCCGAGATCTGGGCTTCCGCGAAGCCCCCTTCCATCTGCCAACCGACCTGCATGTCGAGCGGCTCGATGAACTTGACCTGGGTGGTCCCCCCACCGAAGCCATAGTAGCCACCTCCCATGCCACCGATGGCGTTCAGCACGCCAGGACCAGGACCATCGACCATCGGGCCAGGCCGCACCAGCTGTTCCGCCGGCGGGGCCACATAGGGCCGATGGTGACCATGCCCATAGGCACGGCCGCCGTTACCACGAGCGGCGACAACTTGATCACTCGGACCGAGCGGGCCGTTCCGCATCGCCGAATGGTCGCGACCGGCCGACTGGCAGCCGACGCAGACGGCAACAAGCGTTGCCAAACCGAGAAGGTAGTACTTCATGAACGTCCCCCTCAGGAACTTGGGGCCCCTGGTTCCCACGCGGCCCTCCGTGGCGCCGCCGTTGAACCAGGGAATGTGGCACGAAACCGCTCCATGCGGTGGATCCCCTCCCCCGCCGGCCTCGTGCGTTGAACTTGGGTGCCAACAGACTGCCGTCGCCGGACGTAGTCCGGTCTGGTAGAATCCGCGAGCGACCCACTGACTAAGTGTTGTTTTCGGAAAAGTCGCTTCAGATTCTTTGGCAAAACCTCTCTGATCCGGACGTCATGAAGACTCACCGCAACCTCTGCAACCGATTCCTCCTGACTTTCGCACTCACGGTGGGCAGCGTGGGTGAGTCGGTGCTGCGAGCTCAATCGGAGTCGTCACCAAGCCGCACGGAAGAGACTCAACCTGTTGCTCCACTGAGACTTATCGCTCAATCCGAAGGGCGTCCCAAGCCACCTGGAGACGTCAAAACCCTGACTGCGGCCGCAGAATTGAAGCGGTCGCGTGACCAGATGCTCAGGCATGCATCGATTCGGGCCCGCATTGTCGAACAGGTGACGTTGGCCGACCGAAGTTACCGGGCCGAGGGTCGATATCTGCAATTGGCGCTGAAGCCAGGCGATTGGCAGATGCGGATGGAACTGGCCATCAAAGTTGGGGAATCTGAGGGTTCGCTGCTGGAAGTCTGCAACGGAACCGTGCTCTGGACGTTGACACAGATTGACGCCGGCGGAGGGGGCAAGAAAAAGGACCCCAAGAATCGTGAAGTCATTTTGACCCGCCGGAATGTACAGCAAATTCTCGATGCAGCCCGGAAAACCGGAGATTTCAGTGAACAAACAGAAACCGACCTGCTGACCTCGATGGGTCTGGGAGGGCTGCCGGCGTTGCTGACCAGTCTCGAGCAGGACATGAAACTGGGGGCGGTGAAAGAGGAGACTCTCCGCGATCGCCCGGTCCTGGTGATTTCGGGAACCTGGTCCGAACCGGTCGCCGCACGGATGCGTCGTCCCGGCACCGGCGGGAGCCCTGGGTTGCTCCCCCCCACCGTTCCCGACCAAGTGCGGATCTACCTCGACAAAGAAACCGGCTTTCCCTATCGACTGCTGTACTTGAAGAAAGCCCCCAACCGGGATGTGCTTAAGCCGATGCTGGTGTTGGACTTCCGGGATGTGGTCCTGAACGAACCGATTCCCGCCAGTGAGTTCGACTACACACCGCCCCAGGATGTGCAGTCACAGGATGTGACCAATCAGATTATCGAGGGATTCGCCCCGGCGGCTGCTGGGGGTCGGTAACAACTGCGGCCTAAAGACCGTTGGCTACAAATAGCCCTGTGCAGCAGCCTGCCCCGAACCGAATTGCTGCACCAGGACTGATTCCGCTTGGTGCGTCAACATTGCCCGGCCGCCGCCTGCCGGCATTTCTTGCTGAAAAGTCTCGGACAACAAAAAACGCCCATGATTCCTGCAGGAATCACGGGCGGGCCATGCACACGGACTTGACGACCTTCCGGCACTTTTGGAAGGCCTCGACGTCACAGCCCATTCAACTGAAGGCGACCAAGGGGACTTAAGCTCCCTCAGTAGCAATCCAGCCGATTCTCAGAACGGGGCTCAGTTGACCGAGGCATCGGGAACAACATTGACCCGACGGCCTTCCTGATCGAACTTCACGCGTCCGGAGACGAGGGCGAAGATCGTGTAATCGCTGCCCAAGCCGACGCCCTTGCCAGGACGCCACTTCGTTCCACACTGGCGGATGATGATGTTGCCGGGGATGACGACTTCTCCCCCGTACTTCTTCACACCCAGCCGCTGGCTGCGGGAGTTACGACCGTTGCGTGTGGAACCTTGACCCTTCTTGTGAGCCATCTCTGGTGTCTGCCTTTGCTCTGGACCTGCCGCCTGCGGCAGGTCGCGGCGGCCAGTTCAGTCCTGGCTGCCTTATTGGTAAAACCACTCCGGCTCACCCTTGAACCGGATCTCCTTTTCGTTCTGGTCGAATCGGTCGCTGGGGCGCCAAAATCTTTGACGCAAGACCCGCCGTTCCAACCGCTCCCCCCCCTCATCATCCTTCACAAGGCGATATCCGTTCGAAAAACCGGACAGCACGATCGAGAAGTAATTGGTGTCGGGGTTAATTCCCGTCCAGGTGGCCACTCCATCGAGTGACACAATCCGACGGGAATCTTCAGGGGTGATGGCGGGAAGAGGCCCCACCACGTCCACCGAAGATTTGTACTCATGTTTCTCCCGGCGAAGGATCGCCGGCAGAACTTCAGGCAGGACCTGATCCGGATAGGATTGCTCGCGCCCTTCGTCATCCACCGTCAGAGTCAACTCCGGAACAAATACCGGACGATCCGGAGTGTTCAAAGTGTCGTCAGACAAAGCCGAAGAGGGACGAATCACCACCCGGTAGGCCAAATACCAGACCAGCTTCCGCTGAGACTGATAGGTCGCCGGGTCTGTGATCTGGGCCACCACCATGCGGACCGGCTTGTACCGGACCTCGGCAGCCCAAATGTCCTTTTGGACAGCCTGCTCTTGTCCCGTCACCATGGGAGCAGCCACCCGTTCCACACGAGGCAAAATGTCGCCGAAGGAGGTTGCGGGCCCGAACAAACCGGTCCCAACAGCCGCCAACGACGATCCCAAAAACTGCCTGCGGTTCGGGGTATGCATCACTCTCTGCTCCGAGTCTGTGGAGCCCAAGTCTCCCTCGTTACGGAAGACCGTCCGCGGTGCGGATCGGAATTCTAAACCGAACCGATTCCGCCGGTCAAGCTGGCGCGACAGGAGACTGTCATCGCGCACCTTCCTCCGCCTCTCACAACGAATTCTGTCTATCACGTCGGCTACCCATCCAGATGACCTGAGCCTCAACCCGGTGGACTTTGCCAAACCGGGGACCAGCGTGATCATCCTCGGGGTTGTGCCGGTTCTCCCCAGCTTGCCGCCGCTGGTGGTTTCGGCTATTCCCTTCCCAGACCTCTCCCCCCCCTTTCCAAGGACCGCCCATTTGTCCACCGAAAAGACCACGGCCTTGGTCATCCGGCAGGCGGACTGGAGCGAATCGAGCCGGGTGATCACCTGGTTCACCAGTGACTTTGGGAAACTGGCCACCATCGCCAAGGGCGCGAAACGCCTGAAAGGCCCCTTCGAGGCTGCTCTTGACCTGCTGGCCCAATGTGAGGTAGTAATCCTCCGTAAATCGTCCGGAGGCTTGGACATCTTGACGGAAGCCAAGCTTCTGAAACGATTTGCGCCGTCTCACAACAGTCTGGAAAACCTCTACGCAGGTTATTACCTGGCCGAGTTGTTAGACGGTTTGTGTGAAGAAGATGAGCCACATCCCCGGCTGTTCGACGCGGCTCAGAGCACCCTCGCCTCCCTGGAGTCGGGTGGTAATCTGGCTCTGATCGTGGCGAAGTTCGAGTTGGATCTGCTGCGTGACCTGGGTCATCTTCCTGAACTGGAACTGTGCGTGCTGTGTGGGCGGCCACTCGATCAGGCGACCCACTACGGAGTCGATCTGTCGGCGGGTGGCCTTGTCTGCCCACACTGTTCTGCCGCTTCTCCCACCCGTCGGTTGATTGCCGCCTCCACCAGGGCGGCCTTGGTCCAATTGACGACCGAGGGAGACACCACCTGGCAGCGTCTGCTGTTGACCTCACGGCAGTCTGCGGAACTCCGCAGCCTGCTCAACCCCCTCATCGCCAACCTCCTCGGTCGTCGCCCCAAGACCCTCCGCTACCTTCCCCTGTAGCTCACCGGCACGACTGCTCCCCTCGTCACTCCCTTCCTCTGCCCCCCTTCACACACGGCCACGCATCCCGGCGTGGAATGTGACATGCCCCATTCTCCCTCGGGCCACACCACTGCGCCCCCCAGGCCGCAGCCCGGCTCGTTCCCTCGTCCGCCACAGGCCAGACTCCTTCTGGTCTGGTTGCTGGGGCTGTGCACACTCTCCTGGCCAGGATGCAAGTCGACACTCGACAACCTCGATGTCAGCAACATCATGGGGCCTGCCGGACGACGGGCCAAACAGGCGGCAGAAGACGCCCAGGGGGGCCGGCAAGTGGCTGAACTCGAAGGCCATGCCGAATTCGAGGAGGCCAAGGCGGAATTCGACGCCCATCAATTCGCCGAAGCCCGCAAGAAGCTTCAAAAGATTGTCAAGCGGTACAAAGACAAGCCGATCGAAGAGGACGCGATGTTCTATCGCGCCGAGGCCGACTACCGGCTGGAAAAGTACGCCAAGGCCCAGGACGAGTATGAGGAGTTGCTGAAGAAGCACCCCTCATCGCGTTATCTGGAAACGTCCACCCAGAGGTTGTACGACATCGCGCTCGGCTGGTTGGGATACCCCAAGAACGCCGCCGAGGTCGAACTGGCGCACTTCGCCAAGGCGGGCTCGGAACACGGGATCGACTCGAATCCTGATACCCAGATTCCGGCCGAAGTCTGGTTCCCCATCAATGTCGCCAATCGTCGCAAGCCTATTTTTGACCCCGAGGGCCGGGCGCTGGAATGTCTGCGGTCGGTCTGGATGAACGACCCGACCGGGCCCCTCGCCGATGATGCCTTGCTGATGCACGCGGTCCACCGCCTGCGCAGCGGAGACTACATCGAGGCGGACCGCGACTTCGCCACGATCCGGGAGCAATACGCTGATCGCGAAGTCGCCATGGCCGCCTATGTGCTGGGAGCCCACGCGAGCCTGCTGGCCTACCAGGGGGCCCATTACGACGGCAAGCAGTTGGAGGAGGCCCGTCAATTGACCGAAAGTGCGCTCCGACTCTTCCCCGAAGCCCCGCAGAAAAAGAAGCTGGAAAACGATCTGGCCCGGATTGATTCCGAGTTGGCGAACCGCGACTGGGAGATTGGTGAATACCATCGCCGTCGGGGCGAAAAGTCGGCCGCCGCGTTCTACTACGAGTCGCTGGTCAAAACCACCCCCGAGAGCCAGCGGGCACTCGCAGCCAAAGAAAAGTTGGTCCAACTGGGTCCGGATCACGCGGCCGGCCTGTTGCCCAAGCCGATTTACGAGACCGAAGTGGTGACCGTTGCGGCCGAACAAGAAGATCCGGAGGTCCCGGCCAAAGCGACCATCCGACAGAAAACCGCTCCCCGACCCCAGTAATCTGGGCGCACTCTCCGGCTGCATGCCACAGCCTCAAACCAACTTCCGCCTCTGGTCGTCCATGCCCGCTCCCCTGTCACCCAACGACCGGCCGGAAACCGCCAACTTTTCGCGGCTGCAGGCTGTCTGGCTGCTGGCCTGTCTGCTGCTGTTGCCCTGCTCCGGTTGCGGTTACAACATCGGTGCCCCCTTCAGCCAGGAAGTCCGTTCGGTCGCGGTGAGCATTCCCAAATCCGATTCGAACCGTCGGTTCCTTGAGAATCAAATTGCCGAGGCGGTCCAAAAACAAATCCAGATGCGCACCCATTTCCGCATCGCTCATGAAGATGAGGCCGACACCTCATTGGTCCTGCACTTCAAGAAACTGCAGAAGGGGGTCCTGGGGCAAACCGAGAACAGCGATGCGCGCGAACTGCAGATCAACCTGCAGGTGACTGCGGAATGGATCGATCGCCGCTCGGGCGAAGTGCTCCGTCAGGAAGGTTTCGACCTGCCCCGCATGCCCCGCCAGCTGTTGGCCCAGGCCGAATACGCTCCGGAAGTTGGCCAATCGCTGGCAACAGCCGAGACCGAGGCGGTCAACCGGCTGGCCCGTAATATTGTCAACATGATGGAAACTCCCTGGTAGCGGGTTCTCTTGGTCGACCGCCACAACCCGTCCTGAACGAGTCCCGCACCGCCCGCGACAGTCTCGCGTCACCCGACTTGCGCCTGCTCCACGCCAACAGCCAGACGCATCACACCGGCCGGCCCGCTTCGAACGCTTCCCGGAATCGGTTCCACAGCTCGTCGAGCGGCTCGAGCCCCACACTCACCCGCAACAGCCAGCGCGAAACCCCCGCCTGTTCCACCGTCTCCAGCTCGGTATAATGGGCCAGGATCGTATACGGGCAACAGAGCGTAAACCGGGTTCCCAGGTTGGGCCCCTTGCACAATCGCAAGTGGTCGAACACCTGCGGAGTCGTCCGCGGCGCATCGCGCAGCAGCAGCGAAAACAGGCCGCCACGCCCTACGGCCCGATCAGACGGCTCGGGGTAGTACACCTGGTCCACCAGCGGGTGTTGCCGTAACCGGTTCACCAACCCCTCCGCAGTCTGGTTGATGACCAGCACCCGCTCGCGGACATCGCGCGAGTTGGCTTCCAACACCGCGCAGTCGGCATCACACAGCAATTCTTCGAATTCGGCCTCGATGGCCGACCGCAACCGGGGGGCCGTATCCAATCCATCATTCATCCGGGCACTCCCCGCCAACACGTCCCCCTGCCCACTGAAGTACTTGGTCAGACTGGTGACACCCACATCGGCCCAGGGCAGCACATTCTCATTCACAATCGCCGAGAGCGTGTCATCCACCACCAGATAAAAACCGTACCGGTCGGCCAGACAGCGCAGGGCGGACAGATCGGGCCGAGTCAGCAGCGGATTGGTCGGCACCTCGCAAAACAGCGCGGCGATGGGGGTTTCGCGCAACTGCCATTCCAGGGCCTCCAGTTCAGCGGTATCTCCGCGCGGGAAGAACAGGTGCCGACAGGGGGCGAACCGCTGCTGGATCTTCAGTGTATCGACGTAAGGGAAGCCGAATTGGGCCGTGGGCAGGTTGGGGTTCAACCGCCGGATCGCCCGCCAGACTCCCGCGATCGCCGCCATTCCCGAAGGAAACAACCACACATCCTGTTCCCGGCAGCCGCCCAACTGGGCCACCCTTTGCCGGACCAGATTGCGGGTGGCGGTCTCGGTCACCGAGGCCCGCTCTCCCCAGAGCAGACATTCGGCCGCCCGGGAGCTGACGATCTCGCCGGCGTGTTGCCAATACTCTCGCAACCTGGGGAAGTCGGCGGGGCCCGTGGTGACCAGTGTCGTACAGCCGTCGGCCAGAGTGCGCTGCCCGGTGACGGCCCCTCCCCGCTCCCGGACATGGCGGGCGGCCCGCTCCGCCGATCGCACCGAAGGGAAGACCAAACCCGGCCCCGCGGCCCCCACTTCCCGCTCGATCAACTGCCTGACCAGGGGGTGCAGGCAGAACCGGGGATAGGCCGCCTGCAACTGACCCACGACTGCGGCATCAGCCTCTTCGTAGCGGATG
>Ga0315901_10002717_pt1 | contig 23970 bp, 31 predicted proteins | sample LakEriMetagenome_10_FD_203761 | JGI IMG/M metagenome (GOLD analysis project Ga0315901, IMG submission 203761) | Freshwater fungal communities from buoy surface, Lake Erie, Ohio, United States - Buoy 2 MA116 | ecosystem: Environmental > Aquatic > Freshwater > Lake | place: USA: Lake Erie, Ohio... | reverse complement strand
GTATCTGTCCATCGGTAATTAGCTCTGTTGTGAGTAGGCGAAAACTTAGATACTCTAGGCTTTCTCGTTTCCTGAATCATCTCAACAACCTCCGTCTTTCTCATTGCGGGATTGTTACTGGTCTTACCAACAAGATGACGACCTCTAGGACGAACCTTGTTACCTAACCATCTTCTTAAACTCTCGGCGTTAATACCGAACTCTACAGCAACCTCTCTTAAGGTCTTACCATCGGCTACATATGCTCTCATGGAAGCAGCCTTTACATTTTTTGGAATCTTCTTTCCCATATATTTAATTTAAATTGTTTACAAATCTTCAACGAAGAACATCGCCATCGTTATCCTCTTACCATTTGCTCGGGCAATCTGACGGGCAACACCTGTCATCTCCTTCGCCTTATCACGAGGTGTACCATCAGTATCCACTATAGCACTAGCAGAAACCTGAACACTCTTACCCTCCTTAGTCTTCACCTTTATCTTCTTAGTCCTCTTCTCGGACAATCCCATCGTACTCTTCTGGTATCCCACAGCAGCCGGGGTTCTCCCAAGCTCCTCTCCGATCTCCTTCAAAGACTTACCCTCCTTCACCATGACCTTCAATGTCTTCCGATCACTCTTAGTCCACTTCAGAGAATCATTGGTGGGGGTTTCCTTTTTTCTTATAATCATAACTTTTTTTGTTTTTTAGAATTTATGCAAATTTAGTAGCTCATATCCAAAGAAAAAAATGATTCCTTGATTTTTCCTTCTTTCCTTATATTTTAATTATATAAAAAGTTTAGCAAAAAGTAAATCCCCACACCAATCTTTTTTCTACGGACTCTCGGGGTTCCCGAACATGCCCCGCATACACACGCGCACTCGGGGGTTTTCTAAGAAAATCCAAGAATATCTCCGATAATCCATCCGGGGTACATCCGAGATTCCCGGGAATGCCCCAAGATTCCCAAGATATCCAAGAAAATCCCAGATAATCGCCCGTACGAGACCGCGTGGGGTCCCCCTGGGGGCCTTTCGAGGCGCTCGTGGAAAGAGGGTTTAACCTTGCTCACTTTGTGGTATATTCTACGGGCCTTCTACCAGGGAGTTCTTAGGGAGTATCTGATTAGTTATCTAGGAGTATTTTGGATGCACGGGACACTATGAAAAGCCCCTTTATAGTCTCTATCTTATCTACACGTATACGAGCATGCGCGGGGTCTTCCCATTGTCCCCTTTCATATGTAGTAGGTATATGGGTTGTGTATACAGTAGTGGTAGGTGTCTATATAGTTATGTGTATGCTATGTACTATAGTAGGTGGAGTGATTCTTTTTGTTTTTATTAGTTTAATTAAGGTATGTCGATTTATAGGGGTAGGAGTCTATATAGTGTACATGTGTATGATGTACTGTATAGGTATAGGTATATGTCTAGTTAGTAGTAGGTGCTAATAGTCAGTAATAGCTAGTAGTAGAATGTATAAGAGCGGGGGCGTGATTGGGGGTTTTTTGGTGTTTTGTCCCCCCTTTGTGAGGGTAGAAATTTCTGATAATTTTAGTAGAAAAATCGGGGGACTAAAAGGGGATTTTTCTATTCCGCGCTTTAGTATAGTTTAATTGGTGGTTGCGGGGCGAGGTGAGGCGGATTGGTAGGATAAGTGAGGAATCGGGGCGAAACGGGGCGAGAGTTTTAGGGGTTCGCCTCGGGGTAATGAGTCGATGTGTATAACGATATATAGGGTATGACAAAAGAAGCATTTATAGAGGTATTAGATACAGAGAATTACTCCTACGAGATTGAAGGTGATAAAATAATTGTTACACATGAAAAGGGTATGGATTTAAAAGATCTCACTTCTCTTCCTCCTGATGTGGTTTTCGAGAATGCAGGGAGTGTCCTATTAAAATCTCTGACTTTTCTTCCTCCTAGTGTGGAGTTTAGAAATGGCGGACATCTCTCAATGTTCTCACTCACTAGTCTTCCTCCTGGCGTGGTGTTCGAGAATACTGGGGCTCTGTATATGGATTCTCTAATTTCCCTTCCCCCCGGTGTGGTGTTTAGAAATGGTAGTGATGTCAGTTTGAGATCTATAACTAGTATTCCAAATGATGTTGTATTTGTGAATGGCGGGAATGTCTTTTTAGAATCTATAATAGGTGATTGGTTTATTGAATGGGAGGGTAATATAGAAGGTATAGAGCCAAATAGGTTATTGAACGTGATGGTTAAAAGAGGAATGTTTATATGACAAGAGAAGAGTTTATAGAGATATTAGACGATAAAGGGTATTCCTACGTGATAGAAGGCGATAAGATAGTGGTTACTAATGAAGATACTGTCTATTTGAATACTCTCACTTCTCTTCCCCCCGGTGTAGAGTTTAAGAATAGAGGGCTTGTCAGTTTGGTGTCATTAGAAACTCTTCCTCCTGGTGTGGTGTTTGAGAATATGGGGAGTGTCTGGTTGGAATCACTCACTTCTCTTCCTCCTGGGGTGGAGTTCAGGAATGGAAAGGGTGTCAATTTGAATTCCCTAACAAGAGGATGGTTTGAAGATTGGACTGGTAACATAAAAGGTATAGATAATAAAAGACTATTGAATCTGATGATAAGTAAAGGAGTATTTATATGACAAGAGAAGAGTTTATAAAGGTATTAGGCGATTATCCCTACGAGATAGAAGGGAATAAGATAATTGTTACCGATGGATCACCTCCGACGAGTCGAAGGACAGGAAGCCCGACTGTCTTTTTAAACGACTTAACTAGTATTCCCTCTGATGTGGAGTTCAGGAATAAGGGGGCTGTCATTTTGCATTCTTTAAAGATCCTTCCACCTAGGACGGAGTTTAGAAACGAGGACAGTGTCTTTTTGGGATCTTTTGAAACCCTTTCCCCTGGTGCAGAGTTTAGAAACGGGAAGAATATTTATTTGAAATACGTAAAGAGAATTTCTCCTGGGGTGGAATTTAATAACGGAGGAGGTGTTTATTTGGAATCCCTCCTAACCTCTATTCCTCCCACCAGTACGTTTGGTGGAAGAGGGGGGTTTCATAATTGGGATGGAAATATAGAAGGTATAGACTCGAAGAGGTTACTCAATAAGATGATAGAATTAGGGATGTTTGATAGAAGATGACAAGAGAAGAATTTAAGAAGGTATTAGATAGACAAAGGTATTCCTACAAAATAAAAGGGGATAAGATTGTGATTACCGACGATGGGATTGTCTGGTTGAACTCATTAGAAACTCTTCCTCCTGGGGTCGTGTTTAAGAATGGAGAAGGGGTCTGGATGAAATCATTAGAAATCCTTCCCCCTGGTGTGGAGTTTAAGAATGGGGGGGATGTCGATTTGGGGTCATTAGAAACCCTTCCCCCTGATGTGAAGTTTAATAATGGAGGGGATGTACAGATGAATTCATTGGAAACCATTTCCCCCGACGTGGAGTTTAATAATTCCGGGAGTGTCCGTTTGGTCTCGTTAAAAACTCTTCCTCCTAGTTTTGTATTTGGGAATGGGGAGAATATATATTTAGATTTATTAAAAACCCTTCCTCCTGGTGTTGTGTTTAAGAATAGAGGGTATTTCTTTTTGGGTTCGATAGAAACCATTCCTCCTGGCATGGAGTTTAGGAATGATGTATATTCGAATTCCTTATTTGGCGGATGGTTTAAAAATTGGGATGAAAATATAAAAGGTATAGACTCGACTAGGTTACTTAATAAGATGATTAAAGACGGGTTATTTGATAGAAGATGACACAAGAAGAGTTTATAGAGGTATTAGATAATAAAGGTTACTCCTACGAGATAGAAGGGGATAAGATAGTGGTTAGTTATCAGTGGACTGTCAATTTGGAATCACTAAAGAAACTTCCTTCTGGTGTTGAGTTTAATAATGGAGGGGATGTCTGGTTGCATTCCCTAAAGACACTTCATCCTGGTGTGGAGTTTAAGAATAAAGGAGATGTCTGGTTGGATTCACTAAAGACACTTCCTTTTGGTGTTGAGTTTAATAATGGAGGGGATGTCTGGTTGCATTCCCTAAAGACACTTCATCCTGGTGTGGAGTTTAAGAATAATGGATGGGTGTCTTTGGAGAAATTGGATACTAGGAATTTTACCGGAATAGAAGGTATAGATAACAGGAGGCTATTGAATCTGATGATAAGTAAAGGAGTATTTGAAAGATGACTAGATCAAGATTTATAAGGCTATTAAAAGAGAAAGGCTACGTCTACAAGATAGAGGGAGATAAGATAATTATTACAGTTGCTCGAATAGACATGTCCAATACAGATGATGCGCATTTAGCAATTAGGAGTATTCCTCCTGGCGTGGTTTTTAATAATAGAGGGAGTGTTTGGTTGGAATCGCTGACTAGTATTTCTCCAGGGGTCGAGTTCAATAATGGAGGAAGTGTCCATTTGTCTTCTCTCACTTCTCTTCCTCCTGGTGTGGAGTTTAAAAATATAGGCCATGTCACTTTGAATTCTCTCACTTCTATTCCTCTTGGTGTGGAGTTTAAGAACGGAAAGAATGTCTATTTGAGATCCCTAATTGGTGGATTTTTTGGAAGATGGGGTGGTAATATAGAAGGAATAGATCCAAATAGTCTATTGAATCTGATGATAAGTAAAGGAATTTTTATATGACAATAGAGGAATTTATAGAGCAATTAGATAAGGATAGAATCACTTATAATTTAGAAGATAATGGTATTGAGATCACTGGTTTCAATGGACTTGCTTACAAGTGGAACGTGACTATTCATCATATAAAGACTCTTCCTTCTGGTGTTAGCTTTAGTAACAAGGGTAATGTTCATATTGCGGATCTACAGGAGATTCCAGAGGGTGTTCAGTTTAACAATGGTGGCAATATTGTTTTAGGAATAGAACCACTAGGTGTTAAGATACATCCTTCCACTGTATTTAATAACGGAAAGAGTAAGATTATGCTCGGATATAAAAGAGGTGGGCATTATATGTTTAACACATCTGGAGACTGGGGAGAATCATGGAAAGGATCTATAGATGACATAAACTCTAAGAGGTTGTTTAACATTATGGTGAAAAGCGGAGTGTTTTTATAAGATATATAAAATCATTTTTTTATTTCATTTATTCTTTCTACCTTTGCTTTATGGAAAAGAAGCATCTTAGAAAAAAGGAAGAGTTTATTAAATTTCTAATAGGTAATCACTACCATTTTAAATTCATAATGGAAGATGGTGGAGAGGAGAGTGATTATACTCTATTTGATGACATCTCTAAATTCCTAAGGAAAAATCCAATAGATGAAATCACAGATAAAGAATTAGACGAGGATACAGAAATGGATAGCCTTCCAGATTTTGACACTAATAAGGATGATGCTTACTCTTATTATGATGAGGATGATAATGATGAGAGATACGAAAAGCTCTATAATGATTCCAAGAAAATAAATAGGATAAAGGAGTACGTTGATGAGTATAAAGACGTTTATTACAATCTAGGTAATATCAAAAATATAGAGATACTGGAGGAAAACTACGACATTAATTTTACCAAGATTGTTTCTATACCAGATGGGGTTGTTTTTAGGAATAAAGGAAACCTTGTAATACCAGACATTTACAAAATACCAGACAACACTGAATTTAGAAATGATGGTCACGTATACATGGAGTACATAAAAAAAATAGGTGAGAATGTCCTTTTTGAAAACGAGGATAAAGTGCATATTAGATTTCTTAGCATAGGGGGGAACACGGTGGAAATGCAACCGGAGGATTTACTGGATGGTATATTAGAAAGTATAGGAAGTTATAATCCTTATGCTAAAGACACAATGAGTAATCTTAGAGAATTAAAAGGTATTGGAATAGATGGGATATCTATGTCCCGGATTTTAAATAAAACAATATCTCAAATTAATAATAATTAATAGGGAATCATTTTTTTAATCAGTTACTATTACCTACATTTGAGAAAATATAATTATTAAAAAATATATGGAAAGGAAAAGAAATGTAAGACTTATGTTTGGCTCTGATGTACTTATGCTTGGTCTTAATTTAGATTTTTTAAAAGAGGGAGATAAAAGAAATGAAAGGGCAGCTAGATTAATTAAGAAAGCTTCTATGATTTATATAGGTGCTGGAAAACAGTACGAAGAAATGGTAAAAGATGTAGCGGATAACGCATTAAAAGAATATATGGGATGGTACACTGAAAATATATTCAATGTTGTAATGAGTAATCCTGTACACTTAATGAAAGACGGTGATACCACACCAATACCTAAGTATGATGTTAACAAATATGATATCGGTCAATATTTTGATGGACTTAACAAGGAGGTATTTGAGGAGCTACAGAAGCTTATATTCTATCTAAACCATCCTGAATCTGATGAGGCTTTTAAAACAGCATCTGAGATGTCCAAAGATGACACAGATTTCCCGGTTCACACCAAAGATTTCTTTGTGCTAGCTCATAGTATTTTAATAGCAACATTAGAGGGTAGGGAATTTTTAGATAGAATGGAAAAGATCTTCAGTCGTTATGAACTACCAAGAGACCAGGAAGAATCTATAAAATCAGAGATAGAAAAAAATCTTTTTGATCCATCGGATATCCAATCCGACAAGGAGGAATTAGAAAAAAGATTATCGATAAATAAAATAGTTAAGGATTTCCTAGCAAATCCACGAAATAATTAATAGATATTGTCTCAGGACAAGGGTAGAGAAGACCCGATTTACAGCTAGCCCCTTTTTAGGGGCTTTTTTGTTGGAATTTTTATCAGATTTTCCGTATAAAATGTTATATGGAGGATCAAATATCAGAAATTTTAAGGTATTCAAAAGAGTGGAGAAGGATCGGAATCGAAACTTGCATTTGTAATGTGGAAAAAATTATGGGTATCAGAAAATTACACAGATTTTCAATTAAAATTACGGACGAATTAGAGAAAAATCCACAAAGGATACCCACAGGAATCAATTTTTTAGGGGTAATTCTTAGTAAATCCCCTATTATGTGTCTAGACATAGAAAACGAAGGGGAATCAATAGAGCAATTTTATCAGATTATCAGAGATAATGGAATAAAAATGTATGATATGTTTGGTGAAAGATCATTAAATGGAGGTATACATCTTTATTTTAGAATACCTATAGATAATAGGGGTAGGAACCAATATAAAAAATCGTACAAAAATCTAAATTACGATCTCCTTTTTACTGGTAAATGCTTTACTGTTCCTTCATTTTTTAAGGACAAGAGATACGAGAGATTTAACAGATCGATATTCGATATAAATTCTATTAACGATATACCACATTTTCCGGAATCCCTAAATTTTTTATTGTAGAAAAAATGAATATATAATTAAATATAAATTCGATGCCCGTAAAATTTTTTAGCTTTGGTCCAGATGATCATTATGCCTATCCAGAAATTAGTGATTTTTCAGAAACATCCAAAGATCTGAATATACCAGATTCAGATGAATGTCTTGACGGCTTTGTTGGTGCTAGTTATTCGGCTATAGATCTTGAATTAGATGAAAGCGATAGACCACAGGAGGAGGATTTTGAAACCGAAGAGGAATTTGAAGATGCTGATGATGAATGGATGCAAAATGCTGAAGGTAATGCAAAGGCAGAACTTTTTTATGATTATGGAAATTATGATGTTTATGAGAGATCATTTATGATAGCTTATGATGATAGCTTTTATTTTGGAGATTCTCGCGACGAGGAATCAAACTTAGTAACAATAATAAATGATGTAGTTAGCTGGAACATGACAGGATCAACCACCATAATGGAGGATATGATGGAAGATTTATCTAAAAAGGATGGCATCAATTTTATTTTCTCTGCACCATTAAACTCAGGGGGAAGCTCTATTATTGCTAAAGATGGAGAGATCACAGAGATAAGGGGAATTAGTTCAGGTGAATTATCAGCTAATGAAGAGCTAATAAAATTAGTATCAGATATTATAATTAATAAAATCAACGATGGCGATATTTCAAATGCTGGTAAAATAATGTCATCAACATTAGAAGGGCTAGAAGGGCTAGATGATTATATTAAATCTCAGATAACACCAGAGCAATACTCATCATTGACAACTGCACACAAATCACATACCATTCTAGGTAGATTTAAAAAATAAATATATTATGAAATTAGTATTTTTCAGTTTTGGACCAGATAACCACTATGCTTATCCAGAGATTGTATCCTTTTCAGAAAATCCAGAGGAGGTAAATATTCTTACAGAAGATGATTGTAAATCATTATATGTAGAAGCAGATTATTCTGTTATTGATTATGTATTAGACCAAAGGGATAAACCGAAAGGGGAAGATTTTGAAGATGATGAAGAATATAAAGATGCAATTGATGAATGGCATGAAAATTTAGTTAAGAAAACCAAAGGAGAATATTTTTACGATTATGGAAATTATAACGTTTATGAATATCTATTTATGGTTTTATTGGAACCATCCTATAGTTTTGATGATATGCCTTCTTTTATAAGCATTTATGTGGATGATCTTATTTATAATACTGGTACAGTGAGGCAAGAATTAATGAGCATAATTTCTGGAAAGAAGGGAGTAAGATATATTTTATGTACCCACGCTTATCCTTATGGTAATGGTGATACAACCATAGCAATAAATGGTAGAACTAGAGAGATAAAAAAGAGTATACCATTAGATAATTTAAAAAATTCAGAGGGAGATCTATTAAAAATTATGTCTTCTCTTGTAATAGATTCTATAAATAAAGGAGATATATCCCTTGCTGGCAGTGTTATGTCCTCGACTAATAGTTTTATAGAGGGGATAGAAGATTATATTAAAACACAAATTACTGAAGAAGAATACGATGCTTTAAAAAAATCTTATAAAGCCCATTCAATATTAGGAAGATTTAAGTAAATTTAAGGAGCCCAATCTATAAGTAGATGTATCCTATTTGTTTTTCCGTTGTTATAAACACTATGTAATTTTTTAACATTGTTTATTTCCCATATTTCTCCTTCCTTCATATTTTTGAATTCGTCATTAATTTCAAAGAAGCACTGTTCATTTGTTTTTATGGGGATGTGTATTCTATGACACATGTTAAATCGATTCCCTATTGGATTTGAATCCCTATGTCTTCCTATAGATTTACCTGAAGGTAAATTTATTAATATAGCGCTCATCATCCCTCCAGTATCACATAGATTTTCTCTTATGTATTTTTCTATAATTTCTATGTCTTCCTTGAAAATTGAATAGTATGGTTCCCAAGTTTTAAATTCCTTAAATTTTTCACACCATATAATAGGAATAGTTCTTGTTTCTGAATGATCTTTATATCTTTCTTGCCTGAATTTATAATCTTCCCAGTCTAGATTATTGTGATCTATTTTATTAGATATATTACTGACGTCTAATTTACCTAAATATTTATAATTAATATTACTTTCTAGTATCATTTAGATATATATTTAGTAAAATTAAGAAAGAAAATGAGATACATAAAACTTTTCGAGGAGTTCTCCAATAAAATATACGAGTACACCACTAGCTATAATCCAAATATCAAGAATACAGATACCAAGAATCTGGTATCATTAAAAAGATCCGAGGGTAGCGTTAATTGGTTTACTGGGGACGAGATAAGAGAAATAAGGGATACTGCAAAATCTATAGGTATACCTTTTATATTCGAATCTAACAAGAAAGGGTATGACAATTTCTTTGGTGACGAAAGCGGTAGAGGAATAAATGATTCGATAAGAGAATTTTTTACTGCTGGAGGAGATCTTTGCGGAGAAGTTAATTTAAAATCAAAGTACGGTCAATACAAAATAGTAAAAAAAGAGGGATCATTTATTCTTAATGGAAAACCAATGGGTAAAAATGTATCGGATGCTCTATCAATGATAAAATAAGATATGAAAATAAAGACTTTTACTTTTATACCTGACAATCATTACGCATATCCAGAGGTAGTTCATGATTCTGTCCACATAAGTAGCATTTACGAGCTTATAGATTTATATATAAATGCGGATTGTACAGCACTTACAATGGGAGACTGGGAAGCAGGTGAGGAGGACGCTTTTATGAGATTTTCATATAATAGCTATTATGAAAATTTATATATAATTACTTATACAGAAAATGTAAGCGATGAAGAAATTAGAAATCTTATAGAAAATGTTCACAATGAGAACATGGAAGAGATTATGTATACATATGAAGATTTACCGTCAGCTACATGGTCTTACGAGGATGAAAAAAATCCATGGATTAATGGATTTATTTCTAGTAATTTTCTAAAAAAATTAGCAGAGGATGATGATATTATTTCAGCTGTTTCATTCGGTAAAATTAATGAAATAGCTTCTAATAAAAAATTCGGGGAATCTGGTAAAGATCAAGCATTGACTGCTGTTTTAGATGAGCTGGTAGTTAAAGAATTTAGAAGCGGTAATAAGATGAAGGCTGGTAAAGATTACGCACATCTTAATAGTAGTATAGAAGGAATAGATATATTATTGTCCAAAATTTTATCTCCTGAAGAAATGAAAAATATGATTAGTTTGGGTAAAGGCCACGACATATTAGGAAGATTTAAATGATAACAAAGGAATATTATAATCTAGGAAAAATAGAAATTCTTTCTAAGGATGTTATTATAGAGAGAAATAAAAATCCTAATGTACCTATAGAGTATAGGCAATGGAGCAAATTAACATTTGACGAAGCCGAACAAATAGCTGAAGAAATGGGTAACGGTTGGAGAATACCAACTATGGAGGAGCTATTTTTCTTACAGCAATACAATGATCTGAAATTACTTAATTTTGATACAAAAGAAGCTTATTGGTCTTCAAAAGGTCTAGAATCTGATATAACTGATACAGGCTATTATGGTATATCATCCGAAACTAGCGCATGGGTATATTACTTTGGATCCAAGAGAAGAGGAGGAATTCCTAAGACTGAAAGAATACGAGCTAGACTAGTTAGATCTGTTTGATAATCTATAACATTAATTTATTAATTTAATTGCTGATTTATTGGTATTTGGTAATATATAGTTATGTAACCAAAACCATGAAAGTATTATTAACCATAGTGTTCCTGTCATTATTTAGCTGCGCTCTTTTGTCGCAGTGTTCCTCGTATTACATATATGAGAGTTTCTCAACTTCCCTACCAACACAAAGGGGAACTTGGACCGCAAATTCTATGGTTGCTGGTACAACCCCAATTAGAACAGGAACAACAAATTTAACATTTAATGGAGTTGGAGATTGGATAAGATTACCTTTAGTAGCCAATCCTGGTGTTATATCTTTCTGGTACAGAAGGAGCAGTAATACAACTGCATGGACTTTAAATGTACAGACATCTCCAAACGGAACTACATGGACTACAAGAGGATCGGTAACTGGACCAACTACAACATACCAACAATATACATTAAATATAGGGGCACTTGGATTAACCAATGTCTTTATAAGATTAATAGATGCAAGAGCATCAGGGGCACAAGAAAGATATGTCGACGACCTTTCCCTTACTTCCACTTCTTCAGTAGATAATACACTAATCCCTTTTCTTTCCTCCTGCTCAAACTCATTAAGTAGTGGGGATTTATATAATATAACAGATAACGGAGGACCAGCAGGACCTATAGCAGCAGGATATTCAAATAGCTTAGATCGAACTATTACAATAACACCTTCGGACAACACTAAAAAAGCCAGTCTTCACTTTACACAAATGGATTTAGAGACTGACTATGATTATCTTTACATATATGATGGTCCAAGTACAGCTTCACCTCTTATTGCAACTATAACAGGAACAGTAATTCCGTCGGATATAATATCATCTAGCACAAACGGAGAAATCACAATAAGATGGACAACCGATATATCAAACGTAGGGACTTGGGGAGGATTCTTTATAGAGGCTTCAATAATAACACCGTTACCAGTTGAGCTTTACTATTTTGAGGGATTTCCTTATCCACAATGGAATGTTATTAAATGGAATACAGCTTCCGAATATAATTCTATGAGGTTTGATATTGAATCAAGTACAGACGGTTACTACTGGGATTTAATAGGATCAAAAAATGCTGCAGGAAACAGTACAATGGTATCTAAATACTCTTACATAGACTACAATTCAAAAGAGCTAACCTATTATAGATTGGTTCAATATGACTTTGACGGAAAATGTGAAATCTTCGGACCTATATCAGTTTTTAAAAACTCATCGACAAAAAAGGTAGTAAAGCATATAAATTCTTTAGGTCAAGAGGTAAATCTAGAGTACAAAGGACTGGTATTTGAAATATACGAAGACGGTACTTCTAGAAAAATTATAAGATAAATCATTTTTTTTAACCATATATGTTATCTACATTTACCACATGGAAGATTTCGAAAGAATCGAAGGGGTAACGTACGTGGTTCATTTTAAAAAATATCCACATGATGTTTATATAGGTAGGCCTAGTAAATGGTCTAATCCATACACACATAAGGATTTAGAAAAAACACAAGCTAAGTTTAAGGTATATTCAAGAAAAGAAGCAATAGAGGAATACGATAATCATTTAAAAGAAAGTGGACTAATAAAAGAAATTGAAGAATTAAGAGGTAAGGTACTAGGGTGTTGGTGCTGTAATAAGCCAGCAGACGGATCAGAAAAGAATTTCCTTTGTCATGGTCAAGTCTTAGCGAAATATCTCAATAGCGAGCTTAAAAACAAACAAAAACAATTGATATAATGAGTAGATACGTTGTAGAGTTAGAAGGAAATAGAGAATTCGTATATGGGTTTGATAATGTCCTAGGGTATTTTTATGAATTATGGGACAACACCTTAGGAGACGAGGATTCGGAATGTATATTAGAGGATAAATCCTATTTTTTCAGTAAGTTAACTAAAGATGAAATGTTAGATAATATGCAAAAATATAATGTCAAAAAAGAGCATATATTTCTAATGGCTATGGATTTACCTTTTTAATCTATAATATCTACTCTGGCATTAAGGCCAAATCCCCCGGATATATCAAATAGAGCAATCTCACAAAGTCCGTCGCATATTCCCTCTAATACAAGCTCTGAGCTTTTAATATTATATGGTCTTAGATCTAATTTTAATTCACATCTAGTTAGAAAATCCATAAAAAGAGATTCGTAGTTATCGTCTACCTTATATTTATTATCACCTATTGTAACATACTCTAAATTGTTAACAATTGTATTTCCAAAAAGATAATTAAAAGATTCCACGATATTTTCTTCACTAAGATAATCAGAATTTAAATCTGTATCAAAATCTTTATTTAAGAATTTGTATAATAAGGATGATACATTTTCACCCTCTATTTTCAATGTGAACCATCTTTCTCCCCAATTGTTGTGATGAAATCCAACTTTATATTTCATAATATCATTATTAGACCTTTTCTATATCAAAAGTAAATTCTTGAGTTTCGTCAGGATTAAATGTTGATTGAACATAATCAAAATTTTCCACTATTGATTCGCAAAAAATATTTAAAATCTCCTCCTCTTGTATTTCAGAATTAGATTCTTCTAGAACACCTCTTATACTGAGATTATATTCAGCAAGCATCTCTAAATTATACAAGAATTTTTTATATTCATACGATAATTCTCCATCATCCCCATATGGATATGGAGGATCTTTAAAAATACCCTGTAAAAAATTCCATACAATATCTTCCCAGTCTTCATCATCGACATTGAAATGTCCAGATTGTTCCCATTCTTGTAAAAGAATGTTGTTGAGAAGAGTAGTTCTAGTCCCTCCGTCTATATTAAGGATGAAAACTAAATCACCATCATCTGCAGTGAAAAAATTTACTTCGTACTTAGCCATATTATCTTTTTATTAGATAACCAGAAAGATTATTAGCTAGCTCTATTATTTCTTCTATGATAACATCCGTTATTTCTATCTTGTGCTTAACTGTATGAAGTTGAATGAATCCAATTAGCTGGCCCGATAGACTTCTTATTGGGGATGATAATATCTGTAATATCCCATCTTCAGTTACTCTACCTCTTATATAATCAAGAACAGGATCTTCAGCATCCACATAGAAGAATTCTTTTTCGCTTAGGTGTTTCATTAAGGATGGATGCTCCGTTACAAAAACACTTTGATTGTGTTCTTTAGATTTAGAAACCCCGTGGGAAACTGATTCGAAGGTCTGTGAGTATTTTTTCATTGGTATTCCATGGAAGAATTTACCTCCATTATGAAACTGGAATATACCTACCCTGTCTACTGCCCATTTTTCTCTAAATTCATTTAAGAATTCTTGAACCTCCAACATTGAATCTATATCTTGCTGAGATATTCTTTCGTAATTTTCTTCGTCGTTTGCTTTTTTCTTGTTATCTAAAAAGTGTTTTAACCAAACTGTACCAAAAGCAACTACGACCGAGAAAATTCCAGTAAGTATAATCTGTAATATTTCCAAAACTAAAATTTATAAATTTCCTTTACCAAAATTAAATCTCTGTAAAATAGAGGTTGTTCTACCAGCTGCAGTATTATTTAAGCTTGGAGGAACACTAATTCCTTTCATTACTGATGGTTTCTCTTCTATTTTTCTTAGGATCATCTCTTTATATGGCTCTTTGCTATATAATTCCTCTGAAGTCATAGGAAATCCTTGATATTTTATAGTGTACTTAACTAGGAATGATAGCTTATAGATGTAATCTTCTATAGTCATACATTTTTCTCTAAGATCTTGATTTAAACCCGGAAATTCTGCAGTATTTTGAGGTCCTTCACAAACTCTAAATCCCCCATCAAACTTAATATTAAAATATGGATATCCTTCTCTCTGAGTTCTTGTTGCTCTTCTTGTAAGTCTTGCTCCTTTAAAAGCTGGATGATAGAATCCTATATTACCTAATCTATCTTTAAAAGATCTCTCCTTCTCCATCCTTCTAGTTATGATCTCGTCGCTGTGAGTATCTTTTACAACTTCTAGAAATCCCATACCAACCATATCTTGATATACTTCAGATTCAACAAGAGGTGTAAAGTCAAGTATTGGACATTGTTTAGCCCTTCTAACTTCTTGTATAGTTTTAAAATCCTTATAATTTTTTAAGCTCATATTTCTTTTTTTTGTTATTCTATATATCTAAAAGCTTCGCGGGACTTCGGGGTTTTCATTAATGTATGAAACTTTTATTATTTAACATGATAAATATTATATCCCAGCAAAGGTTTTAAAGACTTTTGCTTCTCCATATCTCTCAAAAACCGGTTCTTCGGAATCGGTTTTTTTATTTTTATTTATTTACTAATTTTGTGGAATGGAAAGAAAGAAGTACGACCTTAATATTTTAAAAAAATATATTAAAGAGGGAAGAATAGAGAAAAATGATCATCCTACACTTCCTATATCTATATACAATTACACAAGGGAAACTCAATACAATAATGATTGGGACGAATTAACACTGTCCATGAGAGGAACAGTAATAGATAAGGATGGGTACGTGATAGCTTCCGCATTTGAGAAATTTTTTAATTATGAAGAGGTTAAGGATAGATTACCTTCCAGATCAGATTATGTTTATATACAAAAAAAGATAGACGGTTCTCTAGGTATTCTATTCTATTATGAGAGAGAATGGCATTTAGCAACACGGGGATCTTTTACATCAGACCAATCTAAGAGGGGAATGGAGATACTGAAGAAAAAATATAAGTTCTTCGAACATAACTTTATGACTCACATTTCTTATATAGTTGAAATAGTATATCCAGAAAATAAAATAGTTGTAGATTACAAAAATAAGGAGAAAATAGTCTTTCTGAGTACTTCTGAAGGAGGTTTAGAGAATCATTGGACAACTTCTTTAGCAATTTTTAAGGGAAGCGGTATAAAAAGAGGTGATATAATTAAAACCGAGCAGCACTTTGTTTTTGGAAATGATCTTTATGATAGCTTAAAGTCTCAAAATCTCTATAATGAGGAGGGATTCGTAGTTATATTTCAGCCTTATTTCAGGATGAAGATAAAATTTGATGATTATGTAAGGTTACACCGATTAATAACAGGGTTTTCTAATGTGGATATATGGGAAGCTTTAAGAGATGGTAAGAATATAGATGAGATTCTAGAAAATGTCCCTGATGAATTCGATAAATGGGTTAGAGGAATAATAAGTGATCTTAACTATCACAAATATAGAGTTGAAGAAAGAGCAGGAAAGATCCATGACTATTTTAGATATGGCAAATACGGAGATAGAGATCCTGAGCCAACTAAAAAACAATTCGCCGAACATCTTGATTTTTGCAAAACTGAAGCTCCAATAAGAGCTATATGCTTAGCTATCTGGGATAGGAAGAAGTATGACAGAATACTATGGAGAATTTTAAGACCTAAATACCAAAAGCCCTTCTGGCAAAAGGATGATTTGTAACTTATTATGGCTTTTTAGATATAATATTATGAATGAGGAGGACGGTTTTTGAGATATACAAACAGGAATTTGATGATTATTTCAAAACTAAATCAATTAGTGCAACCATATCTAAAAGATTTCTATCATCATTCTACTCCCACATAAATGATAATCAAAAACCCTTTAAGATTTTTTGGGAATTTATTAAACAAAACAGGGAAAATACTCTAAAGGAATCATTAAATAACCTTAATAAATTTCTTGTTGAGGAGAAAAAGCTATCAAAGACCTTTTACTTTGTTTCAGACTGGAGTCATTCATATCTAGGACCAGGAGAAATAATGTGTTTACTCCTATCAAGCAGAAGCTATAGTGGGGGTAAAAGGAATCCTGATATACTATTCATTGATTCTAGCGATAAAATGGAGGTGAAATCATATGGAGAAAACTTCAGATTAACAGAAGCCACCTCATTTTTTACTGATTTAGGAACAATTATACAAGCTTTAGTACAAGGAGGATTCATTATGAGCCTAACCGATGCTAATAATAATGATATAAGAAAAGGATTAAGGCATTTTTGTGAGAGTTTTCTTTGCCCTAGGGGTTACATCGAGCTAAACAGCAACATCTGGAAGCTTGAATCTAAAACTGACGACAAAATAGTATTTAAAATAAGCCCAGAATCACCTAAGGAGTATGTCAACTATTCTATAGTGAGAAATTCTTTAAGAAACTGGCTAGGGAGGGGTATGCTAAGTGTAAATCTAGCTTCCATTATAGATCCTAATCGAACTACAAGGGTTCAAAAAAGGGAGTTAAACGATTATGTCAATAATATACTAGGTATTGGTGACCTTTCTCCTATCCCATTAGAGCAATATTTTATATTATGCTCTTTAAATTCTATAATAATATACGAATCCAAGAATAAGGAAGAGCCTTTCCAGTATATAGTATTTGAGGATCTGAATAAATTTACACTAGACAGAATAGGACAAGCTAAAGTGTCATATAAAAAGAAGTCATCTATTAGATCTAGGAAATCTAAATCTTAAAACTTCATTGTTATCCTCATTAGATTCAAAGAAACCCCTATAAGTAGGTTCAGAAGATATACGACTAGATGAATCCCTAGCTAGAAGCCAGTTTTTAAAAGTTTTAATACGACTTTTTTTCTTTTTCATCTTAACCTATATATCATTACTTAAAGCCTTTTAAATGAAACTTTTCCTTGTTAAATTAGTATAAATTATATAATCATAAAAACAAAAAAAATGAGTACAAAAGCAAAGAAAACCATCAAGGCTGCTCCAAAAGCTAAAGCGGTTAAAGCTGTTGTTAAAACGGCTCCTAAAGCTACTAAGGCAGTGGCTCCAAAAATGAAAACTGTAAAAGTTGTTGCTAAATCTACACCAGCAACCCCTTCTAAAGCAGTTTCTAAAAAAGCTAAAACTTCTAACAGAAACACTATTGCAGTGATTCAATTAACTCCTAGAGGGAGAAGAATTAGAAAATATAACTCAATGTCTGATGCTGAAAGAGCAACAGGAGTTAACACTGGTTCAATCTCTAAAGTAGTTCGTGGAATTATGAAAACTGCAGGAGGATTTGTTTGGGCTAACGCCTAATCAAACTCGATCAAACGGAAAAGGCCTCGAAAGGGGTCTTTTTTTTTGTGTGCTGATAAATATATTTATTTTTTTCAGGAATCCTTTTTTTTATTACTCATAATGCTCTACATTTGTTTTGTCTAACAATTAAAAAACAAAAATTATGAAAACAACAATTTTTTCAAAAGGATTAAAATCTTTAGCGATTTGTCTTTCATTTGTATTGATTAGTTCTGTATCTTTTGCTGCAGATCCTCCAGTACATAAAAACTTTTCTTCAATCGTAGATTCTATTTCCACCTTTTTGAAGAGCCAATACGGATACAACCTAAAGCTTGATCCTTCTCTTAAAAATGGATGTATTAACTATTACAAAGAAGTAAAAACTGGGGTATCTTCAGACCCAGTGGAAGGAGAGGGACACATCCATTCATCAGCAACTATTCCAATGGAGTACTATGATCTTATTCCTCATTCATTCTTCTACGAAGTTGTACAGGAAACAATCGAAAGACCTGAATTTAGTGAATACTTCCAAATCTATAAACCATCAAAATTCTGGGTAGAAGAAGTTATCGTTGGAGATAAATGTTACTTCATCGTAGCAATAGACTAAAAAAAATAGGTCACAAAAAAATCCGTCTTCTAGAAGACGGATTTTTTTGTTTTTTATTGTTTTAATCTCTTGATCTTACCTTGTTATTATCAGTATCTACGCCTTTCTTAAATAATCCTCCTTTTTTAGCTTTGTCCGGATCTATTTGAACTACGAAAGTCATCTGTAATTCTTTTATCGTAACTTTATCACAAGCAACTTTACCAGTTATAGGAACATATATAATTTTATCCTTCTTCTCTCCTGGATTTATTTTAGTACCTTTTATAGTTAAAATAACGTTTCTCCAAGTTTTTCTTGTTGCCTCATCAGCTACTGGAGTAGCAGGCTGGATATTAGCAGTTTCAGAAGCAGTAAGTTTAGCTCCAGTAACAGTCTTTAAATAAGTTACTACTGCTGCTGCTCTATCTTTACAAAGTTTCTCATTATTAGCTTTATCTCCTTCTTGTGATGCAGATCCTTGAACTTCGATCTCAGCTATTGAAGTAAAGTTAGAACTTAAAGCATTATAGATATTTTTCTTTCCCTGATCAGTTAAAGTTGCGGTATTAACTGTGAAAAGAACTCCGTTATCTTGTATTTCTAATGATTCAGTAATAGTTGGGTCTTTTACCTCTATTTTAACCTCTTTTACATCTGTAAAAGTTTTCTTAACACCTTTACCTTTTCCTCTTGTTACTGACTTAGGATCTAAAGCATAAAAAACATAAGTAAATTCAGCCATAGATGCTTTTTTACTCCTTTGTTCCTTATCCTTAGTAAGCCCTTTGATCTGTCCTCCTGTAGGTACTCTTTTGTTTCCGATGTCTGCTGACATATTTACAGTCTCAACCCCAGTAAATGGAGTAACCTTTGCTTTATTTTCCCATTTTTCGATCTGAATTTGTGGATCAGCTTTTGTTATATAATATTGATCTTGAGATCCACTCCCTCTTATTTTTTTACGTTCGCCTGCTTTAACAACACCAAACCAACGACCTAAAATATTATCAGCCTCTGCTTTATCTCCTTTACCAATATTAGCAAATTCTGCTTCTTTTCCAGATCCAACTGCGGCAGCATAAACACCACCTAATTTATTCATATTTTTTAAATTGATAAGATTTAATAGATCCTCCATTTTCATCATACCAGATTGTTCTGTAAATGCACCGATACTTTTAGAATCACCTCCCATTGAAAAGGCAGATCCTATAGGAGATCCTTTAACAACATAAAAACTTCCTTGTATTACCTCATTATATTCTATATCATTAATAGCAGTTTTAACCTCTACTATGTCTGTATATTTCCCGTCAAATCTGTCAGAGATAACCTTAGAGAAAGTCAATCCTGCTGAAGCTAACAAATCAATACCTTTAATTCCTTTTCTTGCATCAGATCCAAGACAATCTTCAACATAAGCCAGTATTTCAGCTGTCTCATTGTCGATCATATCTGCTAATAACGTTTTAACATCTTCCCATGTTTTACCTTCGTTAATCATCATGTAATATGATTCATTGACAAACTCGGTAAATGATAATACTTGTTTTTTCATTTTTCTTTGTTTTTTATTTATATATCTAAATTACAGATTGTTTCCTCTACAAGAAAGAACTTATAGATAAAACGTAATTTCTAGACTCATTATTTTTAAATCCTCCTTTAGGGGGATCCAATTTTATCCTATCACCCTTGCTACTAAAATCTCCTCTCATTTTCTTGTTAGGCCCATCTATAACTGTATATTTACCGTCATTGAACAGTGTAACATATCCATTAGCTTTTTTGTCTTTATATGTGAAAGTTGCTCTCCCAGAAGGACTTGATCCCCAGCTTCCTTTTAGTTTTGTAACCGAAGGGAACTTCTTTTTGAATTCGCCCTGTACCTTCTTCATTTTTTCTAGCATCTTAGGAGATCCTCCACCTGCTTTAACAAGAGCTTTATCTCCCTTATTACCTATCTTCTTAAGTGCAACCTTATCGCTTCCTGAAACCTCAAATTTTTCCTTGGGTTTTGGTATAGTTATTTTTTCCTCTTTAACACCAGGAACTGGTGATTTAGCTAACCCTGGATTTTCTTTTATTTTTTTACCTATATCAGCATCTCTTTTTCCTAAAGCAACCATCCAGTTTGTAATAGGCTGAACTTTTGGTTTTATGTAACCATCAACAAATTTACCGGCTACCATAGCAGCAGGCTTAACAAATATTTTAAGATGAGCAGATATCATACCACCAACTACAGAAGATCCGTATTTCTTACTAAAATCATCAACTCCCCTAGTTAACATTTTCGGTATTTCTAGTACCCCATTAATGAGCTTACCTATACCTGATATAGCTCCAACTATAATTTTATAGATAAAAGAAAAACATGTTCTACCTACATATGATAAAAGAGGGATAAAGAAATCTGTAAATCCCCATCCACCTTCGGCTTCGTTTATTTCGCCAGAGTATGTATTAGTATCAAATCCAGCATTTTGTTTTTTTGATTTCTTTTTGTCATCATCAACGTCTGTTGTTTTGCCGACATTATAATTTGTTGTTTGTGTAGAAGCACTAGCTGTACCTTTGAGCCATTTAGCTGTAATTTCAACTGATCCGTCTGCATTTTTAGTAACAAACTTCTGCATGAATGGTGCTTTTAAACAGAAAGTAGCGAAAAAGTCTCCAATCCAAGATGAAACACCAAGAGCTCCTGCCAATCCTTTATTTGTTGGATTTGTTATTGCAGCTTTTGTGAATTTTTCCGCCCATGCTTTTGTTGTTTTATTAAAAACTAAACTTGCTGCACCAGTACCAGGAGCCACATTAGCTGGTGCTGTGATAACATCCTTAATACCTAAAAGCATAGATACTGAACCAAGTATTAATTTAGCGGTACCTTTTACAATATTCATAGCTTTATCAGCTTTCCCAACAATCTTACTTCCAGCAAGAATGTCTCTACCCCCTGTGTACATTCCTAATCCACCGCCAATCATGATAAATACTGCTCCAATAGCGCCACCTACTCCAGGAATTCCTCCTAATACCGCACCTATTATAGAACAGACAATACCTATTGCAGTAGCAGGATCTTCTTTAAAAAAAGCAGCCACTGATGAAGCTATCTTTTTACAGAAATTCCAAACTGCTTTGGCCCCACTGCTTAAAGCATCCCATGCTTTTACTAATTTACCACCAACATAAATTGCAGCCTTTTTAACCGGCTCAGCAACATATTTATTATAAGCTCCTTTTAATTTATTACCAAAACCTCCTAGATAATCCATGATACCCTCATTTATAATGGAAGGTATTTTTCCACTCTTAAGCATTTCCATTGATTCTTGTGAGATCATATAGAAGACGTTCTCTTTAACAAGAAAGGCTTTTGGGATCTTCCCTGATGGGTCATCTAAATAGTATACATTTTCATTACCATCGAACCAACTTTGGTGATGTTCGTGCATGAGGCCAAGCTCATATGTACAATAAGCCTCGTTTAGCATCATTTCTCTTTCCTCCAGAGATGCGTTTTCGTTTATAAATTGTCCAAAGAAATCTGAAAAATCTGAAAATTCCCATGCTGCCATGCAATTTTCCTTTACTGAGTTCATCTGATTGATTTTTGATTCTAATAATGATTCATCATCAAAATAATATGACTCATCCATAGAAGAGAAGTCATCGAACAAAGAGATGTATTTTCCCATATCGTTTTTTTTTATATATATATCCAGGATTTAAAAATTCATCTATTGACATCACATATGATCTAGATTTATTTTTCTTGACTCCACCTTTATATATTGTTCCTTCCTAAAGGAAAGATCTTATAGATAAAACGTAATTTCTAGACTCATTATTTTTCCAACCGTCTTTAGGTTCAATTAGCTTTACTCCTTTCTGAGCTTTAAATTCCCCTCTAGCCTTTTTATTAGGTCCTGATGCAACTGTATATTTTCCGTCATTAAATAGTGTAACAGATCCACCAGCTTCTTTAGATTTTATAGTGTAAGTGGCTTTACCACTAGGACTTGATCCCCAGCTTCCTTTCTCTTTAGAAACCCCTGGAAATTTTTTCTTAAATTCATCCTGAGCTTTCTTAATTTTTTCTACCATCTTCTGTGTACCCCCACCGGCTTTAACCATTGTGGATACACCCTTATTTCCTATCTTCTTTATAGCTGCTTTATCTTTTGCAGTTATCTCTACTTTTTTAGAAGGTATGGTTACTTTACCGGGATCTTTAACACCTGGTATAGGAGGTTTTGATAAGATAGGGCTTGCTTTTATCTTAGCTGAAATAGCTGCATCTTTTTTACCTAGTCCAACCATCCATCCAGTTATTGGTTTAACTATAGGCTTAATGTATCCATCTATTACTTTACTAGCTACATTAGAAAAAGGTCTAACAAAAGTTGATAATCCCCCAGATAATATTCCTCCTATAAATGATGATTTATATTTTTCTTTAAATGAATCAATTCCTTTGGTTATTCTAGAAGGAAGATCCATTATCCCATTTATAAGTTTACCTATTCCAGATAAAGCTCCTGTAATTGCTTTATATAGCCAGGAGAAGCAAGCTCTTCCGATATAAGCAAGGAAATTTATTATTAATTCCCCAAATCCCCAGCTATCACCTTCAGCTTCATTTAAGCTTCCTGCTGAATAACTAAGGTCTAAACTTGCATTTTGTTTCTTAGATCCCTTTTTCTCTTTAGCTGTAACAACATCTACTCCTTTACCTAATGCAGCATTAGCACCTTGAGTTCCTGCTTTTAACCATTGTGGCTTTATAGCTTTAGTTCCGTCTGCAGCTACCTCTATAAATTTTTTCATAAAAGGAGCATTTAAACAAAGAGTAGAGAAAAACTCTGCGATCCATGCTGAACACCCTAATGCTGCACCTACACCTTTACTAGCAGGGGCACCAAAAGCAGTTTTTCCAAAATTTGTTGCCCAAGTTGTAACTGAAGCTTTTACAGCAACACCAGTTGCTCCCATTCCAGGAAGAGCTGCAGCTGCTGAAGCTACTATATCTTTTATTCCTAATAGTAAACTAGCAGAACCAAATACTATTTTAGTTCCACCTTTAACAATATCAGAAACCTTTTGAGCATCTCCTACTTCCTTACTAGCTTTTACTAGGTCTCTACCTCCTGTATATAGCTGAATAACTCCTGCTATAACCATAAGAACCGGACCAACAACTTGCCCTGCTGCGGGAATAAAAGAGATAATCCCCGATATAATCATCAATCCTATTGCTATAGCAT
>Ga0315901_10002713_pt1 | contig 23976 bp, 25 predicted proteins | sample LakEriMetagenome_10_FD_203761 | JGI IMG/M metagenome (GOLD analysis project Ga0315901, IMG submission 203761) | Freshwater fungal communities from buoy surface, Lake Erie, Ohio, United States - Buoy 2 MA116 | ecosystem: Environmental > Aquatic > Freshwater > Lake | place: USA: Lake Erie, Ohio... | reverse complement strand
AAAAGGAAGAATCCGTGGACGCAATGCCGCTGCCTGAGATCGCGCCGCCCTTGTTGCCAAACATCGGTGGGGGCAAGACCTACCGCCCGGTCGAAATACCCCGCAACTACCGCGCCAGTCAGACATCCGCGCCTTTCAGCGGCGTTCTGAACCCGGCTGCCCGGCGCTGATTTTTTCGCCGCACCTTTCCCCCTCTTCTCCCGTGCCTGTCATCGGCATCACCGGCGGCATTGCCACGGGGAAAAGCACATTCACCCGGCTGCTGCGCGAGCAATTGCCGGTGGAACATTTCGATTCCGACCGCTGCGTGCACGACCTGCTCGCGGCGGACGACAAAGTCCGCGATGCCATCGTCGCGGCATTCGGAGACGCAGCCTGCGACGGCACCGGCCGCCCCGACCGTGTGAAATTGCGCGCGCTAGTCTTCGCCGACGAAAGCCGGCGCAAGACCCTCGAATCCATCCTCCATCCCATCGTCCGCGCCCGGTGGACCGCCCTCGCAGAAACCGCGCGCACTACGGGAGGATGGCTGCTCAGCGACATCCCGCTCCTCTACGAGACGGGTGCCGAGGCGCAGATGGATCGGGTCATCGTCGTGGCCTGCCACCGCGACACGCAGCTCTCCCGCCTCACCCAGGAGCGCGGGCTTGCACCCGGGACCGCGATGGCGATAATGGCAGCCCAACTCGACTTAGGTGAGAAGACACAGAAAGCAGATTACGTAATTTGGAATGACAGCACTGTCCAAAACCTCGACGGACAATCCCGAATCCTCGCAGCCAGCCTCCGGCGACATTTCGCCTGAGCCGCTGGCCGCGCCCTCGGAGACCACGCCCGCAGAACCCGCACCCGCACCCGCACCGCCGGCTGACTGGAGCCCTTCGCCGCAGGGTGAAGCCCCGGCTTCCGCATCCGAGCCGCCGCCGCCCGTGCAGTACGAAAGACCGCCGGAACTGCGCCCGCGCGATCTGTGGGTGGACGAACTCCACGCGCTCACGCACCGTGAGCTTCTCAAGCGCGCCGACCTTCTCCGCCTCCGCGTGAATGCGGAAAAAAACCGCCACTACCTCGTGTTCGATCTGCTGCGCGCCTACCATGCGCTCGGCTTCACGCTCCTCGCGGAAGGCATCACGGAATTCATCACCAGCGACGGCTGCGGCTTCGTGCGATTCCCGCGTCACAGCTTCCGCCCCGGCCCGCAGGATCCGTTCATCAGCTTCCAGCTCGCGAAGCGGCTCAAGCTCAAGGGCGGCCACCTCGTCACCGTACGCTTCCGCCCGCCGAGCCATCGCGAGAAGAACATGTCGGCCGACGAAATCCTCACCATCGAGGGCACGCCCATCGCGGAATGGAAGGAGCCGAAGGATTTCGACACACTCACCGCACGCTTCCCCGACGCACGCGTCACGCTCGACAACGGCTCCGGCAGTTCGCTCACCGCGCGCGCCGTGGACCTCATCGCCCCCATCGGCCGCGGCCAGCGCGGCCTCCTCGTCGCCCCTCCGCGCGCGGGAAAAACGATCCTCATGGCGGAACTCGCGCAGGCGGCAGTCCGCTGCAATCCCGGCCTGCACGTCATCCTCCTCCTCGTGGACGAACGCCCCGAGGAAGTCACCGACCTCGTCCGCAGCGTGAAGGGCGCGGAGATCTATTCCTCCACCTTCGACGAGCCCAGCTCGCGCCACATCCAAGTCGCCGAGATCGTCGCCGACCGCGCGCGCCGCCTCGTCGAACTCGGCAAACACGTCCTCATCTTCCTCGACTCCATCACGCGCCTCTCGCGCGGATATAACAACGCACAGCCGGGCCGCGGACGCACCATGTCCGGCGGCGTGGACACGAAGGCATTCATCAAGCCGAAAAAATTCTTCGGCAGCGCACGCAACACCGACGAAGGCGGCAGCCTCACCATCCTCGCCACCGCGCTCGTCGAGACCCACAGCCGCATGGACGAGGTCATCTTCGAGGAATACAAGGGCACCGGCAACATGGAGGTAAAGCTGGACCGCTACATCGCCGAGCGCCGCATCTTCCCCGCGATCGACCTGCTCCAGAGCGCCACGCGCCGCGACGAACTCCTCTACCACCCGCAGGAATACGACCGCATCGCCGTCCTGCGCAAACAGCTCGCCGCCCTCCCGCCCGCCGAGGCGACCGAAGTCCTGCTGCACGCGCTCAGGAGCACAAAGTCCAACGCCGAACTGCTCATGGGTGGCCTCCGCGGCTAAGTCTTACTCTTCCTCTTATTCTTAATCCTAATCCTAATCCTAATCTTAATCCCCTTCCAAGTCCCGGCCACCATCCAAAACCGCTGTCTGCACCGCACTTAGTGCAGACGGAGGATTAAGAGTAAGATTACGAATAAGACCAAGGGCAACGAACACGCCACGCTTTCCAAACACACTTTTCACACACTTTTGCACTATTCGATGACCCCGATGACCGACACTCCCGAAGCGCTCGCAGCCGTGCTGCCGCATCTCGCACCGCACGACCGCATCGCCGTGGACACCGAGGCCGACTCGCTGCACTGCTATTTTGAAAAACTCTGCCTGATCCAAATCACCGTCGGCGGCGTGGACATGCTGATCGATCCCCTCGCTCCGATGGATCTCACGCCGCTCTGGAGCGCGTGGGCCGGCAAGGAAATCCTCCTGCACGGCGCCGACTACGACCTTCGCCTGCTCCGCCGCTCCGGCTGCCCCACGCCCGCGCGCGTCTTCGACACCATGCTCGCCGCACGCCTCAGCGGAGTCACCGGATTCAGCTACGCCGCGCTCGCGGAAAAATACTTCGGCGTGAAAATCGCGAAGGCCTCGCAGAAGGCCAACTGGGCCATGCGCCCGCTCCCGCCGCAGATGCTCGAATACGCCGTGAACGACACGCGCCACCTCGGCGAAATCGCTCGCATCCTCGAGGCCGACCTCATTCGCCTCGGTCGCATGGAATGGTTCCGCCAGTCGTGCGAACGCGCCATCCGCTCCGCCGAAGTGGACAAGGATATAGACCCCGACCAGCTCTGGCGCATCGCCGGCAGCGGCCACCTGCGCGGCCGCGCCGCCGCCATCTTCCGCGAGCTCTGGCGCTGGCGCGACGACGAGGCGCGCCGCCTCGACAAGCCCACCTTCCACATTTTACACAGCGAAAAACTCGTCGAAGCCGCCATGGACATCGAAGCCGGCCGCCAGCCGGAAATCCGCCACCTCCGCGGCTCACGCGCGCAACGATTTTTCGAAGCCGCGGATCGGGGCCTCGCCATGGACGAATCGCAATGGCCGAAAGTGGTCCGCACCCCGCGCAACCGCCCCTCGCAGGCGCAATACGACCGCTTCCTCGAACTGAAGAAACACCGCGACCAAATCGCGACCGAAGTCCAGCTCGACCCCTCGCTCATCGCCCCGAAAGCCGTCCTCGAATCCCTCGCCTTCCGCCCCGACGAAGCACTCCCCAAGCTCCTCCCCTGGCAGCGCGAACTCCTCAAAGTGTAGCCGCCAAGGGAACGAGGCGGGCTGAAATGTTCCAGTCACCGGCTTGACTGCAAAGCAAGGATCCCGTGAAGTGCTGTAAAATTAGCACGAAATGAGACCGACCTTCGCCTTCGCCCTCTTTGCGCTGAGTTTGCTCCATGCGAGCGCCGTTCATGCCTGCTGCGCGCTCGGCCGCCTCGGTGAGCCCGTCGTGAATGCCGACCAGACCGTCCTTATCATCTGGGATCCGCAGACGAAGACGGAACACTTCATCCGCAAGGCGTCGTTCAAGGCGGAGGGCGACGACTTTGGCTTCCTCGTCCCCACGCCTTCGCGTCCGCAGCTTTCGGAATCTGGCAACGAGGCATTTCCACACCTCGCCAACATCACAAGGCCGCGCGTCAAACCGCACGCAAGCTTCGGCTGCTCCGCGTCGCAAGTCGCCTACGCCGCTCCACGGTCGGCAGTGACGGTCATCGAGCGTAAGGACGTCGCCGGCTTCAACGCAGCAGTCCTCTCCGCCACCTCGGCGAGCGCGCTAACTGACTGGCTAAAGACGAACGGCTACTATTTTTCACCGGAGGTCGAGGCGTGGGCCGCACCGTATGTGCGGGATGGCTGGATGTTCACCGCATTGAAGGTCGCGAAGCGCTCGACCGGCGAGACCTCCGTGCAGGCCGGCGCACTGCGCATCAGCTTCACGACGGAGCGCCCGCTCTTTCCCTACCGCGAGCCCGACAGCCGCAGGGACGCGAAAAAAGTCGGCGCATCCTCGCGTCTGCTGCGCCTCTATTTCATCGGCGACGCGCGCTACGCCGGCACGCTCGATGGGGCGCGCTGGTCCGGCAAGGCGGTGTGGAGCCAGGCGCTGCCCCAGGCTGAAAAGGATTCGCTGCTCCGTGAATTGCGTCTGCCTGCGAACTCCGGCTCGGCGCAATGGTGGCTCACTGAATTCGAGGATCAATGGCCCTACGGGATCGCACCCGGCGACCTCTACTTCGCGCCCGCAAAATCCCAGGAAGCGATCACGCGATGGGCTGCTGCACACGACACCGGCACGGACGTTTCGCTCCCTGTCGGCTTGGCTCTCGCGTGCGTGGTGTTGCTGCGACGGAAAGCGCACTAAACTTCCAGGCCAAAACCTTTCCCTTTGCCGCCATCCCGCACGCTGCGTAGCGTCCGCCCCATGATTTCCACTACCAATCTTCCTGACGCCAAGGGTCACTTTGGCCGCTTCGGCGGAATGTTCGTGCCCGAGACGCTCATGACGGCGCTGCTCGACCTCACCGCGGAATACGAGAAGGCGAAGGCCGATCCCGCTTTTCACACCGAGCTGAACGGTCTGCTGCACGACTACTGCGGCCGCCCCACGCCGCTCTACTTTGCCGAGCGCCTCACACAGCAGCTCGGCGGCGCGAAGATTTACCTGAAGCGCGAGGACCTGCTCCACACCGGCGCGCACAAAATCAACAACGCCCTCGGGCAGATCCTCCTCGCGCGGCGCATGGGCAAGAAGCGCATCATCGCCGAGACGGGCGCGGGGCAGCACGGCGTCGCGACCGCCACCGTGTGCGCGCGGTTCGGATTCGAGTGCGTTATTTACATGGGCGAGGTGGACATGGCGCGGCAGGCGCTGAATGTCGCGCGGATGAAATTCCTCGGCGCGAAAGTCGTCGCCGTCACCGCCGGGCAGCGCACGCTGAAGGAGGCCGTGAACGAGGCGATGCGCGACTGGGTGGCGAACGTCCGCACCACGCATTACATCCTCGGCAGCGCGCTCGGCTCGCATCCGTTCCCGATGATCGTGCGCGATTTTCACCGCGTGATCGGCGACGAGGCGCGCCGGCAAATTTTGGAAAAGGAAGGCCGACTCCCCGACCTGCTCATCGCGTGCGTCGGCGGCGGGAGCAATGCCATCGGCCTGTTCTGGCCGTTCCTGCAGGATGAGGGCGTGAAGATGGTCGGCGTCGAAGCCGGCGGACGCGGCATCACCGATGGCGAACACGCCGCGCGCTTCCAAGGCGGCAAGCTCGGCGTGCTCCAGGGCACGAAGACATGGTTGCTCGCCGACGACGACGGGCAAATCCAGCTCACGCATTCCGTGAGCGCGGGCCTCGACTACGCCGCCGTCGGCCCCGAGCACGCCTACCTCAAGGAGCAAGGCCGCATTGACTACGACTTTGCGACCGACGACGAGGCGCTCGACGCATTCAGCAAGCTGAGCCGCTGGGAGGGAATCATCCCCGCGCTCGAAAGCGCACACGGCATCGCCGGCGTGATCAAGCGCGCCCCGAAGATGCGCCCCGACCAGCTCATCATCGCAAACCTCAGCGGCCGCGGGGACAAGGACGTGTCGCAGGCGGCGGAGTTTTTGCTCGAAGGGAAGAAGCCGTAGCCGCGCTCGTCCCACATGAAAATCCCCACGCTCTACCTCGATACCTCCGTCATCGGCGGCGCCTTCGACGACGAGTGGAAAGATGCGACGCTGGAGTTGTTCCGACTCGCTTCCTCCGGGTCTTATCGGTTGGTCACTTCGGTTGTAGCGAAACGTGAGGTGGAAGACGCACCGCCACGAGTGCGGCAGCAGTTTGCCGAACTCTTCGCTGATCCCGCGCAAGTCCACCTGCTCACAGACGAGGCGGAATCTCTCGCGCACGAATACGTCGCCACCGGAGTCGTGACATCGAAATACTTGGACGATGCACGCCATGTCGCCGTCGCCTCCGTTCAGGGCATTGCCGTGATTGTGAGTTGGAACTTCCGCCACCTCGCGAACCTGCGCCGCGAGACGGGCTTCAACGCGGTGAACCTCTTGCAAGGCTACCCACAAGTCCGTATCCTCTCCCCACTGGAATTGATCCATGAAAACGAAGACGAAGACCTTTGATGCCGTGCGCGAATCGCGCCGATGGAAGGAATCCGTGGTGCAGCGCACCGCAGGCATGAGCCGCGCGGAGGTGCTGGAGTTCTTCAACGGCGCGAGGCCAGTGGCTCCCCAACGACATGAGCCGCTGGAGGAGTCAAGCGTGCTGCGCGAAGATGCGCCGAAGACGTGAGGCCATGCCAGAAAACGAAACCATCGCCGAAATCCACCGCGCCCGTGCCGACCGCGCGAGGGAGTGCAACTACGACGTGGACGTCATGTTCGCAAAGATGGGCGAGGAATTGAAACGCCTTGAGGCCGAAGGCTGGAAAGTGGCATCGCATCCCGCTCGCCGGACTGCCGAGGAAACCTGCGTGATGCGCGAGGAGCTGCCGAAGGCATGAACCAGCGCGCCCCGAAGATGCGCCCCGACCAGCTCATCATCGCGAACCTCAGCGGCCGCGGCGACAAGGACGTCGCGCAGGCCGCGGAGTTTCTGCGCGAAGGGAAGAAGCCCTGAGTGACGAGTAATCCGTCCAATCGTCGCTTTCACTAATCGGCCACTCGTTTCTCCAATGCCAGTCGTGTCACCACGCGCAAAACGTCTGCGGAACTTCCTGCTCATTGGCTGCACCCTCGTTGTTGTCGCCTTCGGCATACTGACATGGCTGGCGAGCAGCCGCCTGCTTTGTCCGGCGCGCAGGCAACTGCAGGACTACCACCGCGAGATCCTCGGCCACGCTCAAGAGCACGGCATGCGCATCGAGTCTTTTGTGTGCGGCTCCACGCCGTGCCTGCTGTGCGAACCAATCTCGAATCCCGGTGCCGCATTGAAAGGGAACAAGCTGCGCACCGAACTGCAAAGCGCAGGGCTCACACTGGCACCTTGGGGCGAGATCAAGGCCACCCTTGTGCTGCTGCATGGGCACAGCGGTTGCAAAGAGGATCATCTGCCGATCGCAGAGCGATTTTGCGCCGCAGGCTTTCGCTGTCTGCTGCCCGATCTCCCGGGTCACGGCCAGCATCCCGCACCGTTCGCATCATTTGGCAAAACGGAAAACGTGTTGCCGTCCGATGTGCTCCGCGAAGCCTCTCTGAGGTTTCACTTTCAGCCCGCGCCCGCCGCGCTCTTCGGCATTTCACAAGGCGGTGCCATCGCACTGCAAGCGGCCGCCCTTGAGGACGCGCGTTGGATTGCCGTGGCAGAACTGTCGAGCTTTGCATCACTGGATCGCATAGTGCGATCGCAGGCTGAACAATGGTTTGGCCCGTTTGCATCCATCGCGGACGGGACGGTCACGAGGCTTATTCAGGCACGCGCAGGCTATGGACCTGCGAAGATTCGTCCGGTGGATTCAATCGCGAAGCTCAGGATTCCCGTGTTCATAGGCCACGGCGATGCCGACAAGTTTGTCGCCCCGGAGCAAGCGCAACTGCTCTACGCGGCGGCGGCGACGAATCCGCAGCGTGCGCCGTTTTTCAACGTCGCTGGCGCAGGCCACAGCAACGTGCTGGTTACGAGCGCACCCGTTTATGCGAGCCTGAGCACGTTCTTCCTCGAAGCCTTGAGCGCACCAGCAACGAAGCGATGAAACCGAGCTGAGTTCGCACGCGCTGTACTTTTATTGAAGGGCCGGAGCATCTCATCCGCTCTCCCGTCGCCGCATTGCCGCCAATGTCGGCAAAGATGAGTGGGCGGCTTACTTCGTTTCTCACCCGGCAAGGACGGCATCCCCGGCGGGAAGGGCTACGTAGGATTGCCGCGCGGCTCGTTCAGGAAAAGACGACCGTCTTATTCCGATAGACGAGCACCTTGTTCAGGACGTGCCAGCGGAGTGCGTTCGAGAGCACTGTCTTTTCCAAATCGCGACCGAGACGCACGAGGTCGTCCACGCTGTGCTGATGCGAGACGGGCATCACGTCCTGATGAATGATTGGCCCCTGATCGAGTCCCTCGGTGACGTAGTGGCTCGTCGCACCGATGAGCTTCACGCCGCGCTCGTAGGCCTGATGATAGGGCTTCGCGCCGACAAACGCCGGCAGGAAGGAGTGATGAATGTTCAGGATGCGGTGAGGAAAAGCCTCGATCATCGGCCTGCCGATGATCTGCATGTAGCGCGCGAGCACCACCGTATCAATCCGGTGCGCGGCGAACAACCTGAGCTGTTCCTCCTCCTGCGCCGCATGGTTCTCCCTTGTGATCGGGAAATGATGGAACGGTATCCCGAACCGCTCGGCGGCTGGGCGCAGCGTCTCGTGATTGCTCACCACGAGCGCGGCATCCGCGGGAAGTTCGCCCGTCTCGTGGCGCGACAGCAGGTCGTAGAGGCAGTGGCTTTCCTTCGAGACAAAGATCGCGAGCCGTTTGCGCTCATTGGAAAACTGAAGCCGCCACCACATCAGCCGGCTCTCGGCGATGCGCGCGAGGTGCGCCGCGATGTCGGCCTTCTCAATGTCGAATTTTTCCAGGGACCACTCGACGCGCATGAAGAACACGTCGTCCTCGTGGTCAATGTGCTGCTCGAGATCCAAGATGTTGCCCCGGTGCTCGAAGATAAAATGCGTGACGGCGTGGACAAGCCCTGGTTGGTCGGGGCAATAGACGAGGAGGACGGCGGTGTCTGGGGGCATCGTGCAGGTTCGCCGGGGGCGCGCTTCGGTCGGGGAGTTGCCTCACTAGGATTTGAACCTAGACAAGCAGATTCAGAGTCTGCTGTGCTACCGTTACACCATGAGGCAGTGCGGGGCGGGGAACGTAGGCGGCGGCGGCGGCTTGTAAATTGTTTTTTGCCCCGGACGCGGGATTCCCCTGCGAGACATCGCGTTTGCCCGTCATTCGCCTTGCTCCCCGCGTCCGCGCGCGCTCTCATCCGCGCGCTTTGGAAAACCCGCCTGACAAAAAACCACGTTCGCCGCTCGGCCTCATCTTTCTCACGCTGTTCATTGACATGATCGGCTTCGGGATCGTGATCCCCGTTCTGCCGCTCTACGCCAAGGGCTCGGCGAGCGGTTCGATCATCCACGCCACCGAGAGCCAGCTCGGCTGGATCGTCGGCATCTACTCGCTGCTGCAGATCTTCTGCTCGCCGCTCATCGGCAAGCTCTCAGACCGCATCGGCCGCAAGCCGGTGCTCGCCGTCAGCATCTGCGGCACCGCCATCGGATTCGTCGTCCTCGGCGCCGCCACGACGGTCACGATGCTGATGATTGGCCGCGTGATTGACGGCATCAGCGGCGGTAACATTTCCACCGCGATGGCGTGCATCGCCGACAGCACGACCAAGGAGCAGCGGTCGCGCAACATGGGCCTCGTCGGGGCGGCGTTCGGCCTCGGCTTCGTCATCGGCCCCGCGCTCGGCGGCATCCTGAGCAAAGTGAACCTCTCCTTTCCCTTCTACTTCGCCGCCGGTCTCGCGCTCATGAATGCCGCGCTCGTGATGCTGAGGCTGCCCGAGACGCTCACTCCCGAGATCCGCGCGACGGCGAAGGAAAAGGCGAGCCTCGGCGAAGTCTTCGGTGGAGGGCGTGCCCGCACGGTCATCATCACGCTCCTCAGCCAGGTCGCGGGAATCACCGGCTTCTCCGTGATGACCGCGATCTTCGCGCTCTTCTGCTGGAAGCGCTACGACTACGACGCCGCGCACGTCGGCTACGTGCTCGCGTATGTCGGAATCTTGGGCGCGCTCATGCAGGGCGGAGTCGTGCGGCGGCTGCTGCACCGGCCCATCGAAAAGCCGCTCGCCATCATCGGCACCGCAATCCTCGCCGTGAGCATGGCCGGCCTCGGGATGCTCCCCGTCGGCAGCGGCCTCGGCCTGCTGCTGCTCGCCTGCACGGGCATCTCGATCGGCAACAGCCTTTCCACACCCACGCTGAACGGCCTCGCCTCGCGCGCGGTGGATGCGCACGCGCAGGGCCGCCTCATGGGCCTCATGCAGAGCGCCGGCGGGCTGGGCCGTTTCCTTGGCCCTATGCTCGGCTACGCGCTCGTGAAATACGACGGCATCCGCGCGTATGGCCACGTCGCATTCCTCGCCAGCGCGGGACTGCTCGCACTCGATTGCGTGCTGCTGTGCTTCCTCCACGTCCCTCCGCCGCCTCATGAGGAAGAGGCGGAAGAAAGTGCTCAGTAGGCAGTACTCAGTGCTCAGAGAAATATCTGAACGCCAAACGTGACACGGGCTGTAAACTGAGCACTGACAACTGAGCACTGACAACTGAGCACTGAACTGAGCACTGAACACTTTCCGAAAAACACACCCATGCGCCTGAACCGCTTTCTCGCCTCCGCCGGCCTCGGCTCACGCCGTGGCGTGGAGGAACTCATCACCCAGGGCAGCGTTCGCGTGAACGGCCAGGTCGTCACAAATCTCGCCACTCAGATCGTGCCGACCGATTCCGTGAAAGTCGGCAGCCGGCTCATCCGCACCGAGCAGCCGATCTACGCCGTGCTGCATAAGCCGCCGGGATACGTCTGCACCGCTGACGACGAATTTGAACGTCGCACGATTTTCGAACTCCTCCCGCCGAACTGGCCGCGCGTGCATCACGTCGGGCGTCTCGACTTGGAAAGCGAAGGCCTAATTTTCGTGACGAACGACGGCGACCTCACGCACATCCTCACGCACCCGACCCACGAGGTGGAGAAAGAATACGACGTGTTGCTCGACAAGGCGTTCTCGCCCGACGACCGGGAGAAGCTGCTGAAGGGATTCCGCATCGAGCACGGCTACGCGAAGTGCGAGGGCGTCGAAATCATCAAGGCCGACCGCATCCGCCTCGTCCTCCGGCAGGGCCTGAAACGGCAGATCCGCCTCATGCTCTACAAGCTCGGCTACGAAGTGGAGCGCCTCTTCCGCATCCGCATCGGCCCGATCCTGATCGAGGGCCTCGCGCGCGGCGCATGGCGTTTCCTCTCGCAAAAGGAAGTCGCCGCACTGCGCGACGCGAAGCCTTCGCCGAAGCCGAAATCCAAGCCCGCCGGAACACTCAAGCCGCGCCCGCCGGCGGAAAAAATTTACCCGACACTCCGCAGCACCGCGGCACCGAAAAAATCCGCAAGGCCGGAACGCCCGCCAGCGCGGAAAAAAGTCGCCGCGTGGGACAAATCCCAGCGCCGTCCGAAGGCATCGCACCGCCGCGACTGACTTTTCCGAATAACTGCTTGCCCCGCACCGGCAGGCTTCGCATAGTCCCGTCCCTCTTTTTCCAAAGAGACCCTATCGTCCAGCGGTTAGGACATCGCCCTTTCACGGCGAGGACACGGGTTCGAATCCCGTTAGGGTCGCCAGGATTCATCTTGGCTTCCGCAGTCGGCAAGTCTGCCTCCGGCCCGGTGGAAAGGCGCCCACGGTTGCAGCGCGATGAGATCGCGTTCGGCGCGCGACTGCTGCGAAATCGTAATCACAAGCACGGTGCGACATGCGAAGTGCAGGACAACGAGGGCTGGCAAATCTTCGTCGCGTGTGATTCCACGTGCACCTTCGCTCATGAAATCCGCCATCACCATCTCCCTCGTCGCTCAGGCAAAAGGCGGGCCGTTCGTCTATTGGGACGGCCTCGCGGACGGCTGCGCGCGCGCCTCTGCGCTCGGTTTCGACGCCGTGGAAATTTTTCCGCCCTCCGCCCACGCACTCGACATCGCGGACTTGCAGGGCCTGCTCGATCACCATGCGCTGAAGGTCGCCGCCATCGGCACCGGCGGCGGATGGCTCGTCCACAAATGGACACTCACGCATCCCGACGCGGCTATCCGCAAACAGGCGCGCGAATTCATCCGCGAGATCGTGGACTTTGCGGGCGGCTTCGGCGCACCGGCGATCCTCGGCTCCATGCAGGGGCGATGGGAAAATAACGTCACCCGTGAGCAGGCCGTCGCATGGCTCGGCGAGGCGCTCGAAGACCTCGGCGAGCACGCTGCCCGGCACGGCACCGTCTTCCTCTACGAGCCGCTGAACCGCTACGAGACGAACCTCTTCAACCGCCAGGCCGACGCCGCCGCGTGGCTCCGCACGCTGCGCACGCAAAACGCCCGCCTCCTCTGCGACCTCTACCACATGAACATCGAGGAAGCCGGCCTCGCCGCCGCGCTCCGCGAGTGCGGCCCGCTCGTCGGCCACGTCCATTTCGCAGACTCAAACCGCCGCGCCATCGGCATGGGCCACACAGACATCGCGCCCATCATCGCCGCACTCCGCGACATCGGCTACAAGGGCTACCTCTCCGCGGAAATTTTGCCGCTCCCCGATTCCGATGCGGCAGCGAAGCAGACGATCGAGAGCTTTCGCACGGTTACGGCAGTGACTGGTGACTAGTGAATGGTGACTGGTATTCGGAACTGTTTCACCAGTCACAATCCACCAGTCACCAATCACACTTCCCACCGCATTCCGCCTCTCAACCCTCGCCTCTCAACATGCTCAAGACCCCGCTCCTCCATCCCGACATCCTCGCCATCGCCGCGCGCTGCGGACATCACGCGAAAATCCTCATCGCTGACGGCAACTATCCCGCGTCCACCGCGAAGGGCCCGAACGCCACCCAAGTCTGCCTCCAGCTCATACCCGGCGTGCCCACCGTCGCGCAGGTCCTCCGCGCGCTCATGAGCGTGCTGCCCTTCGACGCCATCAACACCATGGGCATCCCCGCCGACGATCCGTATGCGAAATTCGGCGAGCCGCCCGTGTGGAAAGAACTGCGCGCCATCGCCGCCGAAACCGGCGCAACCGTGACGATCGATCCGATTTCCAAGTGGGACTTCTACAAAGCCGTCGAGTCAAACGACCACGTCCTCACCATCCAGACCGCCGACCAGGCACTCTGGGCGAACGTGCTACTCACCGTCGGCGTGCGCACCTCGTAGCGCGGCGCTCCGTGGAAATTTGAAATGCCCGCGCTCTATTTCGCCGTGCAAAAAATGCCGCCCGTCGTCGCCGCGCCAGAACTGGAAAGGCGATCTACAAATTCAACATCCTCGCCATGACCGGCACCGCACTCTTCCTCGCGGGCATCGTCTCCGGCCTGCTCCTCGGCCTGAAACCCGCCGCACTCGCGCGCCTCTACGGACGCTGCATCTGGCGCGTGCGCACCTCGCTTCTCACCATCTCGCTCATGCTCGCACTTGGCTTCACGACGCGCTTCTCAGGCACGGATTCCACCCTCGGCCTCGCACTCGCCGCGCTCGTCGGCGTGCTGGTCTTGCTACAGGCGCGCGTCCTGTCTTGGACGATTCCCCATGAAAAACTTCCTCCTCGTTTTCCTCAGCATCGTCGCCTTTGCAAACGCGCAGCAGCCCGGCCCGGCTACTGCGCAGCCCGCACGCTTACGCCCGCCTTCGCCAGCTTCATGCCGGAAAGATCCACCGCCGGCTCCGAGCCAGGCAGCCCGAGCGGAGCGTTGACGATCTCCACCTTCGCGCCGACGCCGACGGTGCTGTAAAGATTCGCCACGTCGCGCGAACGCATCCGGATGCAGCCGTAGCTCGCGGGCGTGCCGATGCGCCATTCCTCGGCAGTGCCGTGGATGTAGATGCAGCGCGCATACGAATTGCGGTTCTCCCGCTCCCTGCCATCGAGCCACAGGATGCGCGACACGATCGGGTCGCGGCCCGGCGCATTCGGTCGCACGATCTCGCCCGTCGGACGGCGGCTGGAAAATTTCATCCCCAGCGGCTGGCCGCCGCCGATTTTCTTGGCGATCTCATGCTTCCCGAGCGGCGTGCCATAGCTCCCGTTGGAAGAGCTCAGGCAGAATTTCGACGTGGAGACATCGTACAGCTTCACGAACTGGCCCTTGCGATACAGCGCGAGCTTTTGATCCGGGACGCTGACGACCATCGTGTGAATGGTGTCCCTCGCGCACGACGCGAGAAACATTGCCACGACGATGCTGAGAAGGCGGAGAGCATTGTGATTCACGCGTGCGAAAATATCCACGTCGTCGGGCCGCGCAAGTCCGTGCTCCGCGGCAACACGCCAAAATCACATGGGCGCACCATGCCCGCTCCCGGGTGAAAAGCTCGCGTGCTCCACCCTGGATCTCCCGTCGCCCGCCTGCGCAATTCTGATGCGCCTGCGCTGCGTGATGCGGACGAAGTGCTTGATGAAACCGCGCCGTGCTGCGCGTATTGCGGGCTTCAACGATGGCGCGCCACTACACACTCCACAGACCGCAGCCGAGCGGCCCGCGGATTGATTTCGCCGCGGAGCTGAACCCGCAGCAACTCGAGGCCGTGACCGCGCCGCCGGGGCCGGCACTCGTGATCGCGGGCGCGGGCAGCGGCAAGACGCGCACGCTCACGTACCGCGTGGCGTATCTCATGGAGAACGGCATACGGCCCGAGCACATCCTGCTGCTCACGTTCACAAACAAGGCGGCGCGCGAGATGTGCGAGCGCGTGGGTGCGCTGGTCACGGGCGATCTGATGGGGCTGTGGGGCGGCACTTTTCACAGCATGGGCGCGCGCATCCTGCGGCGGCATCCGAACGAGGCGGGCTTCGCGCCGGGCTTCAGCATCATGGACCGCGAGGACTCGGAGGAAATGCTCGACGGCGTGATCGCGACGCTCGGATTCGATCCGAAGGAGAAGCGTTTTCCAAAGGGCGGAGTGCTCGCGGATGTGCTCAGCTTCCAGCTCAACACGGGACGCAAGCTCGACGATGTGCTGCTCGAAAAATATCCGCACTTCCTCGAATTCTCGGAGCACATCGCCGACGTGCGGAAGAAATACGAGGCGCGCAAGAAGAAGGCGAACGCGCTGGATTTCGACGACCTCCTGGAAAAGACGGTGACGCTTCTGAAAAACAATGCGGCCATCGCGGAGCATTATCAGCGGCAGTTTCAGTTCATCCTCGTGGACGAGTATCAGGACACGAACCATCTGCAGAATGACTTCATCGAGATGCTCGCTGCGCGGCATCACAATGTCATGGTCGTGGGCGACGATGCGCAGAGCATCTACTCGTGGCGCGGCGCGGATTTCCGAAACATCCTCGAATTTCCGAAGCGGCATCCGGGCGCGAAAATTTACAAAATCGAGACGAACTACCGCTCGGTGCCCGAGGTGCTGGAACTCGCGAATGCGGTGATCGCGGCGAATGAGCATCAATTTGAAAAGCATCTCGTGGCCGCGCGCCCCGGAAGCGGGATGAGGCCGGCGCTCGTACCGCTGGCGGATTCGCAGCAGCAGGCGCAGTTTGTCGCGCAGCGCATCCTGGAGCTGCACGAGGAGGGCACGAAGCTGGAGGAGATGGCAGTGCTGTACCGCGCGCATTTTCACTCGATGGAATTGCAGATGGAGCTGACGCGGCGCGGCGTGCCGTTCGAGATCACGAGCGGGCTGAGATTTTTTGAACAGGCGCACATCAAGGACGTGAGTGCGTTTTTAAAGTGGGTGGTGAACCCGCACGATGAGGTGGCGTTCAAGCGCATGGTGCGGCTGATGCCGGGCGTCGGGCCGCGGAGTGCGGATGCGCTGTGGGATGGCGTGGTGCGCGCGCTGGCGGCGGCGGGAACGTCCAACGTCCAGGGCCAGGGCCAAACGTCCAACGTCCAACGTCCAACGTCCAACGTCCAAAGTTCGGAAGCGGCGCAGGGCGCCTCGACTCCCAATCCTTCATTCTCGCCTGGCTCCGATGAGCCGACGGAGGCGCTGCCGGAGACGGTTGCGAATCCGTGGGAAGGGCTGCCTTCGATCAAGTCGCTGCTGATGCTGCTGAAAGTTCCCGCGAAGGCGCAGGCGGCTTGGCAGCAGTGCGCTTATACGCTCGATGAACTCGCGCCGGGCGGACGGCTCGTGCCGCCGTCGCAGATGATCCACAGCGTGATGGAGGCGATCTACGACGACTACGCGCAGGCGAAATTTCCGAACTACGATCAGCGCCGCGAGGACCTGAACACGCTCGCGAATTTCTCGCGTCAATTTGAGAGCACGCAGACGTTCCTCGACCAGCTCGCGCTGCTCACGACGATGGACAGCAACGCGGCGAGCGCCGACGACCCGGAGCGCGTGACGCTGAGCAGCGTGCATCAGGCGAAGGGGCTGGAGTGGAAGGTGGTGTTTGTGATCTGGCTTGCGGATGGAAAATTTCCGACAGGCCGTTCGCTCGAAAATTCCGCGGCCGTCGAGGAGGAACGCCGGCTTTTCTACGTCGCCGTGACACGCGCGAAGGACGAGCTCTATCTCAGCTATCCGTGCATGTCGTTCAATTCCGGCTACGGCGATCCGCTTCAGCGCCCGTCGCGTTTCCTCGCGGAGATTCCGAAGAAGCTGATCGAGGACTGGGAAGTGGGCGGGAGTTTCTGAATCCGAACGCCGCGATTGAGGGCTGAAGGCCCGGTGCCATATCAGCCCGGGCCAAAGCGAGCTGGCCGCGTGAGGGCCGCAAGGCCATTTTGCGCGGGCACGAGCGTCCGCCCAAGTCTGGAACCAAAGACGGCACGAGGGCTGAAAGCCCGATCCATCTGCTGACGCGTTTCCGCATGATTTTGGGCCGGCTTTCAGCCCATTCTCCGTGGGGCAAAGTGTTCCTTGGGCGTTGCCCAAGGCTGGTATGGCAGCGGGCCTCTGGCCCTCGATCGCGCCGGACCTTCGGCCCTCAATCGCATTGCCCAGGTTGAGAAAAGAGGGCCGCGCCCTTTGCATGGCTCGGCCCGGAGCAACCCAAACCAAAATTGGCGGCAGTCACTTTTGGTGAACGACCGAGTAGCGATAATAGATTTCGAGCATGAGCGTGCAGACACTCCGGCAACGCGCATTCAGCGGAAAGGCAGGCAGCACCGCGAAGGCCGACCACTATCGGCAGTGGAACGAGGCGGACGACCAGGTGCTCTCGGAACTCCGCGGCCACACGACGATCGAGCGCTATCTCGACCCAGAAGATCCGCGCTTCGATCCCGCGTCCACCGCGACCAACAAGATCAACGTCGAGACCGAATCCCTCGAAGACGCCTACCGCTTCCGCGTCATCGCAAACAAGCGCTTCATGCCTTGGTAAGCAGCTCGACGCCGATCATCGCGCCGCACGCACTCCCGCCATCGTCCGCCCTATCAGCCGGCGGATCCGGATCGCGTCGCACAGCATGCGCCACGAGTCGCGGATGATGCGCACCTTGCTCCCCTGCGCATTGGCCCACTGCACCGGCATGTCCGCCACGGAAAACCCAAGCCGCTCCGCCAGCAGGAGCACCTCCACGTCAAACGCAAAGCCATCGAGCTTTTGCAGCGGAAAAATCACCTCGCGCGCGGTGCGCCGGAATGCCTTGAAGCCGCACTGCGTGTCGGCAAGCCGGATGCCGGCAATCGTGCGGAGGATCGCGTTGAAGGTCTGGCCCATTTTCCTGCGCAGGAAATGCTGCTTCGTGAGGATCTCGCTCTGCGCGTGCTGGCGGTTGCCCGCGAGCACGTCCACCTTCGCGTCTTCGGCAAAGCGCGCGATGAACCGGCCCGTCTCCGCCAGCGGCGTGGACAGATCGGCATCCATGAAAAATGCGATCTCGCCCCGCGCGCGGAGCATCCCGGTGCGCACGGCGTAGCCTTTGCCACGCTGGACGTCGTTGCCCACGACCGTCAGGCACGGCCACCCCGCCGCGACCCGGCGCGCGATGTCCAGCGTGCCGTCCGTGCTTTTCTCGATGACGAGAATGACCTCATGAGACCATCCGACACCCGCAAGGTGTGCGTGCAGCTCCGCGAGGCTCGCCTCCAGGCGATGCGCCTCGTTGTAGGCAGGGATGATGATTGAGACGAATGGCGCGCCGCTGTCGGACATTTCGGTTGTGTCCGCACTGCGTATCAGTTGAATGCCCGACCGGTCAAAAGTCATGAGCGATATTTTTTCCCCACCTCTCCGAGTCCGCTGAACGAATCCGCACGATGTCAGCCCGCCAGCGTTGGTTCTCCATCCTCATCGTCGCGCTCGCACTCGCGCTGCGCGTGGCATTGCTCGCGCTGCGTCCCGCGCATTTCGACGAGGGTGTGAACGGCTCGTTCATTGACGGCATGCGCGTCGAGGGCCTTTACCGCTACGACCCTGGAAACTTCCACGGTCCGCTGCATTTCTACACGCTCTTCGCGTCGCAGCAGCTCTTCGGGCGGAGCCTGTGGGCGCTGCGGATGCCGACGGTGGTCATCGGCACCGCGTTCATCTGGCTCATGCTGGCGTTTCGCCGTTTCCTGCCGTGGCGCGCGGTTTGGGTGGCCGCGATCGCGGCAGCGATCTCGCCCGCGATGGTGTTCTATTCGCGCTACGCGATCCATGAGATGTGGCTGCCGTTTTTCACGCTGCTCGCCGTGTATGGCGGCTGCGGCATCCTGCGCCGCGAGGGGCGCTTCGGCGACCTGTGGGCATTTGGCGCCGGGCTCGCCGGCATGGTGCTCACAAAGGAAACCTACCTCGTCCACTGGATCGCCGCAGTGCTCGCGCTCGCGGTCGCGCGCTGCCTCGAATGGATTGCGCCGCTCACGCCGCGTGCGCCGCGCCAGCGTCCTGCGAGTCTTTTTTCCGGACGCGCATCGGATGAACCGCCACCAGTTCCGCGCGGCGCGTATGTTTCAGACCGCCAGATCGCAATCGTCACGATCGCATGCATCGGTGCCGTCGTCCTTTTTCAATCCGGCTTCGGCATGTTCCCGGACGGCATCAGCGGGCTCTTCCAGACCTTCCGCCTCATGGTGGTGAAGGGCACCGCAGCCGAGGCCGGGCACCATAAGGAATTTTTCTACTGGGCGAAGCTGATGGGCAACTACGAGTGGCCGGCGCTGCTCGGCCTCGTGGCCGCACCCATCTTGTCGCTGCGACGCTCACCGCTGCTCGCCACGGCGGTGATCCTCGCCGGCGCGCTGTTCGTCGCGGCGGGAATCTTCGGCGACGCAATCGGGCTCCACACCAAGAGCGCACATGAATTTCTCAAGCCGCACCTGAAGCTCGCGACCCTGACGTCGCTCGGCGCATGGCTCCTCGTGTGCAGCATCGGATTCTTCGCCGCCTCGCCCGCGCAGAGCCGCGAGATGCGCTGGCTCGGCATCTTCGGTCTCGCCTCGTTCGCCGCGTATTCGCTCATCCCGTACAAGACACCGTGGTGCGTCATCAATCTGCTCTGGCCGTTCTTTTTCATCCTCGGCCAGCTCGCGGAAAACCTCGCACAGACCACCGAACGCTGGCTCGTGTACGTCGTAGGCGCACTCCTCGCCGTGACTCCGCTGCGCGACTGCTGGTCGCTGAATTACGGGCAGCCGACGTACGACGGCGACCGCTACTGCTACGTCCACACCACGCCCGACATCAACAAGCTCCTCCGCGCCGTGCGCGGCCTCGCACGCGAAAATCCGCCCGCGCGCCAGATGCACGGCATCATCCTCACCGAGGCGTTTCCGATCTCATGGGAGCTGAATGAATTCCCGAACGTCGCCTACTTCGCGAACGACTCGGTCGTGGAAAATTACGACGCCGACTTCATCCTCGCGCCCGCGGACCGGCAGGTGGAATTTGAGGATCGCGCCTTCGGCATCTACTTCCGCGAAAGCGTAAAACTGCGCAGCGGCCTCGACCGCTGCTGGCTCTACCTGAGCGCAGAGCGCTTCGCATCGCAGTTCCCCGGGCGCACCCCCGAGATCCATCCGCGCGTGCAGCTGAGAAATCCCGCGCTGCCCGACCCCTCGCGCAAATGAACTTCCTCGCCGCCGCACTCTACGCCGTCGCCAGTTCCGTGCTCATCGGAATCGCGCTCGGCTTTCTCAATGGCGCGCTTCATCCGCTCTCGGCGTTGCTCTCACTTTGCGGAGGCCTCGCGGTCGGCGCGATCGGCTGGTGGCGCGGACGCCGCGAACCCCGCCTCCCCCGCCCCGGCTTCTGGGCCACGGCGTCGGTCGTGCTCTTCGCGATTTTCAGCCTCCGCGCATTTCTCTGGCTAGTCTTCCGCAACGGCGACGAACTCTGCGTGCTCTCGCCGAACAATCTCGGCGACCTGCCGCTGCACCTCACGTTCATCCGCTACCTCGCGAATGGCGCACCCTTCTGGCCGGACAGCCCGATCTTTTCCGCCGGCAAGCTCACGTATTCCATCGGCATGGATTTCTTCAACGCGCTGCTCACGCTCATCGGCGTGGACACCGTGCGCGGCCTGCTGTGGACCGGGCTGCTCGGCGCGCTCGGCATCTCGATCGCGCTGCTGCGCTGGGGCGGCGCATTCACCGTGCTCGGACTGCTGTGCAACGGCGGCCTCGCCGTCCTCGCGTGGTTCGCCGCCGCGCCGGACGCATCGCTTTTCCACGACTGGCAGGCGCAGTGGGCGTGGAAAAATATCGCGCTCGCAATCGTCGTCACGCAGCGCGGATTCCTGTTCGCGCTGCCCGCGGGACTGCTGCTGCTCACGTCGTGGCGCACACGGTTTTTCCGCGACGGTGCGGGATGGAAAATGCCCTTCCTCGGCGAGTTGCTGCTCTACGCGGCGATGCCCACATTCCACATCCACACGTTCCTTGCGCTCTCGTTCTTCCTCGGCGTGCTGCTCATCGCGCGCGTCTCAGCAAAGAAGCAGATCGCACAACTCATCGGCGCGGCATTCATTCCCGCCGCCGTGCTGGCCTATCTCACCGTCGGCATGTTCAAGACGAACGCCGAACCGATGCTGGAGGACATGGGCCAGCTTGAAAACCCGCCGCGCCGCCCGGGCATGGACGCACTCGGCTGGCAGCCCGGCTGGATGGTGAACGACAGCAAGACATCCGAAATCTGGAACCAGGCCGCCGCCTCCGCACCAGGTGTTAATTTTTTAGCACCTTACGGGAAGTTCCTGATCTTCTGGCTGGGAAATTTCGGCATCCTCCCGCTGCTGCTCGTGCCGCTGCTCGTCCTGCTCCTCCGCGCCGTGCTCCCGCGCGGCCCGTCGCACCGCGCGGCGTGGGGCATTTTCATCGGCGCGATCCTCATCACGCCGCTGCTCGGGCTGTGGGACGGCTACCAGCACAAGTCGCTCGGCGCGCTGCTCACCGGCGGCACCGGCGAAATTGCCATGCGTGCCGCCGCCATGCCGCTCATGGCGCTCGCGCTGCTCGTCGCAGGCATCAGCCTTCGGCGCTGGGAACCGCAGAGCATCCTCCTGCCGCGCGTGTTCTTCACGCTCGCAGGGACGCTCATGCTCGACTCACTGCTCACGCTCCTGCACGCGTGGAATGCGCACATCCCGCTGCTCCGCGCGAACGCCGTGCCGCTCGTCCTCGCGACGATAGCATTCGGATTTTTCCTCTGGCACGCACGCCGCGCAGACACCGGGTGGCCCGCGCTCATGGCCGTGCCCGCCCTGTTTTTTTTCTTCGTCTGCTGCAATGTCCGCTTCGCGCAATGGGACTGGGACAACACCAAGCTCATGCTGTGGGCCCTGCTCATCGTGCTCCCCGCGCTCTGGGAGACGATCCTCTCGCGCTGGCCCACACCGTGGCGCGCGGCCGCATGCGTGCTCCTCTTTTTCTCCGGCTTCATCTCGCTGCTCGGCGGGATCGGCAGCGCCCACCACGGGCACGGCATCGCACGCCTCTCGACACTCGATGCCGTCGCACTCGCCGTGCGTGACATCCCGATCACCGAACCCTTCGCCGCACAGCCGACCTACAACCACTCGCTCCTGCTCTGCGGTCGCAAACTCGTGATGGGCTACAACGGCCACCTCGCCAGCCACGGCATCGTGTACGGCCCTGTGGACGACCAACTCGACGCGCTCATGCTCGGTCTCCCCGACTGGCGCCTCCGCGCCGCACGCCTCCGCGTGCGCTACCTCTTCTTCGGCCCCGGCGAACGCAGAACGTGGCCTGCGTCCCACGAATCCTGGCGCATGGGCGCGACCGTCGTCGCATCCGGTGAATGGGGCGAACTTTTCGATCTCCACACGCCACCGCTGCCAATCGGTGCTGGCGAGGAGGAGAAAAAATCTACGCCTCGCTTAGAACCACCGCGCCTTCAGCTACCGTCCGTCCCCCGGTGACGGCGCGCACCTCGAACTGCCACAACCCGCCGACCGTCGCCACGCGCTTCGCGAAAAAATGGATCTCCTCGTCCGGCAGCGCAGCCGCGGGAAATTTCATCGCCTTGATCGCCGAGAGCCGGAAACTGCGCCCCGGCTGTCCCGCCGCGAGCCCCGCCGTCTGCGCAAGCGCCTCCGCGAGAATCACGCCCGGAACGATCGGATTGCCCGGAAAATGCCCCGCGAAAAACGGCGTCGCCGCCGGGAAAGTCTTCACACACTCCGCCGCCTCGCCCGCGATGCGCGACACGAGCGCATCCACGAAGACAAACGGCTCGCGATGCGGCAGCCCGAGCGCGATGGGATCCCTGCCGCTCACTGAGGCAGCGGCGGCAGCGTCTGTTCATCGGGCGCTGACGGCGACGACGGCGCTGCTGCCGATGAGTCACCCGGTGCCGGAGCGCCGACAAAATACGCGAAGCGCCAGCTCCCGTTCACCATCGTCAGCCCCGCGCGATAGCCGGGGTAGCTGTCGCTCTGCGCAAACTGCGGCGGCACGACCATGAAGCCCTCGTGCGGCCCCCAGTTCTCGCGCATCAGCGCCGCGAGCGTGCCCCACAGCTTGTTGCGATCCCAGTATGCGAATGGCGTCTCGCCTTCCGGCCCCCTGTCCCAGCGATAGCCGAAATCCGGCGCCATCATCGAGGCAAGCACGACCCTGTCCTTCGTCTCCACAGCCTTCCGAAGCCGCCCGAGAAATGCCTGGAACGACGTGTCGCCATTTTGATCCTTCATCGTCTCCTTCTTTCCCGGCGTCGGCTTCGATTTTTTCCCAGTCATCGGGCAGCCTGAGAGAAACGCGGCGGAAAGAATCAGTGCGACAGCTCGGAGAAACATCCCCGCACATAGAGGCGCGCGCACACTTTCGCCAACTGCAAATTTACATCCCCGACAGTTCATCACAAATCACCACAACCACGCGCAACAGGTAGAAATAAAGTTACGCGCAATACGGCGGTCTCACTTTTCCAAAGACCAGCGACGGCGCAGCAAGTCAACGGCTCGGCGACTCTTGCCAGTGAAACGTCACGGGCTTCGCCACATCCGGATGCAGACTCGCATGCACCGGGCACGAATGCACCGAGCGCTCGAGCATCTCACGGTGCGGATGATCGGCGGGCAGCGGGACGTGAATCTCCGTCGTGAGCCGCCCGATGCGGCGCACCGGCGTCTGCACCATTTCCTTTTTCACTGTGACGCGCATCCCGCGCAGATCGATCGCGTGGCGCTCCGCGAGGATGCCCATGACCGTCGCCATGCATGTGCCGAGCGCGGTGGCGACGAGGTCGGTCGGCGAGAAAGATTCGCCGCGACCGTGATTGTCCACCGGCGCATCGGTGATGAGGGTGTTCCCGCTCGGCCCGTGCTTCGCCGTCGTGCGGAGCTGGCCGTCATAGGTCATTTCGATTTGGACAAAGTGCGCTTGCATGTGCGCGTCCGTAGCGCTGGAGGGCGGACTCTGCGAGCGGATTCGAGGAGGCCGGAAAAGTGCTCAGTGCTCAGTGCTCAGTCCTCAATCCTCAATCCTCAGTAGCCGGACACTCCGAGTCTGAGAACTGAGCACTGAGCACTGAGCACTTTCGCCACCCGAATTCCGTGCTGGAGAACAGCTACCCGATCCGCCCGGCCGCA
>Ga0315901_10002712_pt1 | contig 23977 bp, 22 predicted proteins | sample LakEriMetagenome_10_FD_203761 | JGI IMG/M metagenome (GOLD analysis project Ga0315901, IMG submission 203761) | Freshwater fungal communities from buoy surface, Lake Erie, Ohio, United States - Buoy 2 MA116 | ecosystem: Environmental > Aquatic > Freshwater > Lake | place: USA: Lake Erie, Ohio... | reverse complement strand
TTTCTGAGTATTTTCTGGAGCATTAGTTTTATTTCCTTCTCCCAAAACTCTGTATTGAAATCTAATTGGTTCATTCATAAAAATTTATATTATTTTCCTTACAAATTTATTGTACATTACTTTGTCATTGGTTTTTTTCAATATTTTTAAACTTTTCTCCAAAGTTTGTTCCTGAGTTTGTCATAACTTCATCAACTCTGGATTTTAGAGCATCGTTTAATTTACCCTTTTCTCTTTGTTTAATTAAACTAAATGTTGAAACAATTTCTTGGGCTGTATTAAATGAATCTGCCCTAGAGTTTTGATAATTTTGATATTCAGCAGAGAGCTTAACTAATTGTTCCCTTTTGCTTTGAGCTTCTGAAGAATTCGGATTTGCATTTATTTCTTCTTGAAGTCTTGTAATCTCAGAATCCAGCTGATTCATTTTTTCGGTGTCCTCCGGGTTTACATCTTCAGGTTGCTCTTTTAATTGTTCTAATAAATCCTCGATATCTTTTAAAATTTTTTCAATCTCAGCTTCTAACTCTTTTTTCTTATCAATATCCTCTTCTCCTTTTTCAATTTCTGATAAGAGCTCATTAAGTTTTTCGGTTTTTTTAACTAACTCATTCATTATTTCTTGAATATTTTTAAATTTTTCTCGGGCCAAATCCGCTGTATTTCTTTGAGATTCTGCTTGATTTTGTATTCGCGCACTCGTCTCTTGGCTTTCGGAAGTTCCTTTTTCTGAAGAACCTTCTTTTTGTTCGTCCTTAACTTCTATTGTTGTATTTTCATCTCTTTCATTGTCATCTATTATGGAGGTTATTTGTTCCGGAGTTGTTGGAGGAAGGTTTTGAGATTCCGGTGTTGCTTGTTCTGGAGTTGTAGTTTCTGCTTCTTGTGGATTTTGAGAATCAAAGTACTGTTGCATTGTTTCGGATGCGGAAAGAAGTCTTTGAAGATTTTCAATTTTTTTACCGTTTTCTGCTTGGTTGGAATTATTTGTTTCGTTTTTAATACTATCCATCCTACCTCTTATTAGTTTTATAAAACCCGGAAGTTTGGTTTTAAGGTTTTCTAATTCTTCTGAGGAGATAGAGGATGAATCCCCTGCTTCAAGGGCTACCTTTGCTTGCTCTAGCTTATTTGCTTTATTTGAAACTCTTTCATTAAAATCGGGTATTTTATCAGCACCCTTTTCAGCTTGAGGTGTTGTAGAATTATTTTTTAATTCTAAGTTTTCTTGTGTTGGTACAGTTTTTTTTGCTTCTGGGTTCATATATTTTTATATCCAGGAAAGTAATCACGTTTTATATTTTTTTCTGGAACTCCTAATTTTATTAGTTCATTGGAGAAACTTTCAACCATAGGTTCGGGGCCTGAAAGATAAACAGCGCAGCTATTTATAACTTTAAAGTCGTTGTAAATTTTCTCGGAAGTTAACTTATTATCAGCAATAAAATATTCTATTAAAAAATTTGGGTTACTTAATTCTTCTAGTTCGTCTTGAAAAACAATTTCTATATTTTTGTTAGCATAGAAAAGCTTAATGTTTGGTTCTAAATCTTTATTTTGTAAATCTAAAAGAATAGATCTAAATGGTGTAACTCCTATCCCTCCAGATATAAATAAATGATTTTCAAAGTTTGAATCAAAGAAGAAATCACCTTCAGGTCCTTTTACTTCAATTTCAGAACCTAATTGTAAATTTATTAAATCTTTTTTAAAACTAGATGATTCTTTAGAAAATCTAGTTGTAAGTCTTATTTCATTTTCGAAAGGAGCCGATGATATTGTGAAGTATCTTTCAAGACCTCTATCATCTGGACTCGAATTATTAATAGTATAAATTAAAAATTGTCCGGGGGTAAATGAAAAGCCAATTGGTTTTTCAAAAATAAATGAATAAGCATCTGACGCTTCTTGAATTCTATTTATTAGTTTAAGTTTCATAACTTAATTTATAATATATCATTAAATGAATCAGGTCTATTATTAGGGTTTACATCTAAACATTTTTCCAAAAATGAAACAATTTGCTCAGGAAGCTTTAACCCTAATTTTTCAAGTTTATACTTTAGAGTGTATTTTAATGTTATGAAGTTTAAAGCTTTTTTTAATCCCAATCCAACTTCTTTATCTACCTGTTCTGCGAAGTAATCATCAAAAGTTTTTAATGACTTTCCCCAATGGTGGGAATAATGTTTCTTTAACATTTCTTGGTATCTTTCTGTCTTAAGCATTGCTGTAACTTTTTCTCTTATTGAAGGAAGTAGTTTTTCGGTTGCAGTCTTTATTTCTTGTTCTAATATTATTTTTAATTCTCTAGGTAATTCTTCTAATGAAATTTCCATATTAATAATATCTATGTTCCCAAAATTTTTTGAGATAAATTCAAGCATTGTTTTAGCCCAAGCATACATTTCTTTTTTTCTAACACTTTCTATTGTATTAGGTGTTTCAATACCAAGTTTTTCAAATCTAAGATTTCTAAATTGCACTGCATCGGATATTTGCTTATCAGATGTAGCATCAGAATCTACTGCATGTTCTAAATCTACAACTCTACAATCCTCACCGTTTTCATTTACAAGAAACGTACCTGTATTTATATCTACCACATAAACCCCTTCTGCATTAATTCTTGACAGAGATTTTGCAGAAGATACAATTGTAGTTTCTATAAACGTATCCCTTCTTTCTTCTGGTATGTCTAATCTATCTAAGGAAGTTCCAGGTACTTTGTCAGTAACTAATCTAGAAATTTTACTATCTGGAGAAATTTTAAAATCTATAACCTTAGGAGTTATACCTAAACTCTCAATTTTCTTTAAAACTCTAGCCTCTTGTTTCATTCCCTCAACGTTATCTCTAAAATCCTCTGACTGCTTCTTAGCGTATTTTGCAAAAACCTCTCTTCCATCTTTTAATCTATAACTAATGTTTCTTTTTTCTCTGTATTTTTGGATAGTACCTGTCAAGTCTTTTCTTGTAATACCAAGTATTGTTTTTTCTGGTGTTCCCATATATTTATAATAACTTTTTATTTAGATTTTAAAAACTAAAGAATAATTGAAATTATTTTATTTGGAACAAAGATGATTTTTTTAATTTCTTTATTTTCTAAGGCTTTAGAAATTTTTTCATTTTTTTGGGCTTCTATTAAAACCTCATTTTGAGAAAGATTTTGAGGAATTTTTATAGTGGAAATTAATTTGCCATTAATTTGAATTGGCAAATTAATTTCCATAGCACTTAGTAAAGTTTCATTAACTTTAGGAAACTCGCTAGTATGAATTGATGACTCCTTTGAAAATTCTGTAGAATTAACTTTTTGGTACAGCTCTTCAGATATAAATGGTGCAAGAGGGGCTAAGCATTTTAAAAATTTTAAGTAAACATCTTTTGAAATTTTTTCATCATTTTTTACATTATTTACAAAAATCATTATTTCAGAAACTGCTGTGTTTAATCGAATATTTTGATACATATTAGAAATGTTTTTAATTAAATTATTAATATGTATCTCTTGGGAATCTATTTTTTCATTTGTTAATTTTTCTGATAAATTCCAAACTGTATTTAAAAATTTAAAGCAGGCTTTTACACCGTTTTCATTCCATGGAAAGGTATCTTCAACAGGCCCCATAAATGAAATACCCATTCTAATTGCATCAACGCCATATTTTTCTGAGATAGGCATTGGGTCTACAGTATTACCTAATGATTTAGACATTTTTTTACCGTCAGCTCCCAAAACTAAACCTCCATTTAATCTCCATTGGTATGGTTCGGTTGTTGGAACAATTCCTAAATCGTAAAAAAATTTATGCCAAAATCTCGAATATAAAAGGTGCATTGTAGTATGTTCTGAACCACCAAAGTAATTATCAACCGGTAGCCAGTATTTTAATTTATCTTGGGAAGCAAATTCATTTTTATTATGAGGATCAATATATCTTAAAAAGTACCAGGAGCTTCCAGCCCAGTTAGGCATAGTGTTGGTTTCTCTTTTTCCTTTTTTACCATCTATTTCTACTTCAACCCAATCTGTATTTTTTGCAAGTGGGGCCGAAGCGTCGGAACTTGGTTCGTAGTTTGGGACTTCTGGTAATACTAAAGGAAGGTTTTTTTCGGGAATAATATTTCCGTTTTCTAAATGAATTAAAGGAATCGGTTCGCCCCAGTATCTTTGTCTTGAAAACACCCAATCTCTTAATTTAAAATTTACTTTTTTATTTCCTATAGAGTTTTTTTCAATAAATTCATTTAATTTATTTTTGGCGTCTATTGAAGAAAAATTATTATATTCATTAGAATTTATTAAAATACCATAATCTTTATTTGGTAATTCTGTATTTTCATTTTTAATAACAGGAATAATATCCAAGTTATATTTTGCTGCAAATTCAAAATCTCTTTCATCGTGAGCTGGAACTCCCATGATTGCTCCGGTTCCGTAACTCATTAAAACGAAATCTCCAATGTAGATTGGTATTTCTTTATATGAAATAGGGTTTACTGCAAAACTTCCTGTAAAGACTCCTGATTTATCTTTTTGTAATTCAGTTCGTTCAAGTTCTGATTTTGATTTTACTTTTTCTTGATATTTTGAAACTTCTTCCTTATTTTCTGGAGTAACTATTTTTTCAAGTATTGGATGCTCCGGGGAAATAACAAGAAATGTTGCTCCAAAAATGGTGTCGATTCTGGTGGTAAAGATTCTTATTTTTTCATTTTGATTTTTAATATCAAAATTTAATTCACTTCCTTCGCTTCTACCAATCCAGTTTATTTGAGAATTTTTAATGTGGTCTGGAAAGTCTGTTTCGTTTAACCCATCAATTAATTTTTGAGCATACTGAGGCATTTTTAAAATCCATTGCTTTAAATTTTTTCTGGTAACAGGGTGGCTACCTCTTTCTGATATTTTGTTTCCGTTTGCATCTTCTAAAACCTCTTCCTCAGCTAAAACTGTTTTTAGATCTTCGCACCACCAAAGTGGCATTTCTTTATACTCAGCTAATCCGTTTTCGTAAAATTTTAAAAATAACCATTGAGTCCATTTATAATATTCAGGATCAATGGTTGAGATTTCTCTATCCCAATCAAAACCAAATCCCATATGAATTAGGGAGTTTTTCATGGTTTCGATAGATTTTTTAGTAGTTATACTTGGGTGAATTCCGGTTTTGATTGCATAGTTTTCAGCAGGCAGTCCAAAAGCGTCCCAGCCCATTGGAAATAAAACATTATACCCTGACATTCTTAGAAATCTTGAGTAGATATCAGCGGCGGAAAATCTCATCATATGGCCTATATGTAAAGCTGCGCCTGACGGGTAAGGAAACTCTGCCAAAACGTATTTTTTAGGTTTGTTTGAAAAATCCACAGCCTCATACACCTTTTTTTCATGCCAGGATTTTCGGTATTTATTTTCTATTTCTTGAAAGCTGTAATTACTCATAAGACTTAAGTCTAATTTTACTATAAAGAAAGCAAAAAAGGGTTGTAATTATAAAATATTTCTATAAAATACGACTTCTGCCCAATAAAAGTTTTTATTTAAGCTACAACTTATTTGTGGCAATATATATTTAAATGGACAAAAATAATAGAGTTGTATACCCAAAACCTAATTGGCGTGATTTAAAAAGGATGGAAGAACTCCAAAGACAAAGAGAAGAAGTTGAAAAAAAGAAAAAAAGAATTAAATTTTTTCAAAGAGTTGGCCTTCTAGCAGGTTTACTTGGCGTAGCATACAACTTAGGCTTGCCTCCGGTAGCGGCAAAAGAGATAGAATCTAGAAAAAATTCTATTTCAGTAGATTCTTTGCCTTCTCTTGCTGGAGTAAAGCAGGAGTTTGAAAGAGCTTGGGATGAAGTTTATACAGCTGCTAAAGAAACTGGTAGTAATGCTGGAAAACAAGCCGAAGAGGCTGTTGAAAAGATAACCCCTGTCATCTCTCAAGGCGCTAAAGCAATCGCCATTTCTACCGAAGAGTCTATTGAAAGAGCTAGATCTTTATCTGAAAATATAGCAGATTTACTACCTACTATTGGCCCTAATACAAATAACTTTCCACTAAAACAAGAAACACCTGTAGTAACTAGAAAGTTAACTGAAGAAGAAATAAATCAATCCAGTGTAAAGTTCTTAGAAACAACAAATTCTGACCAAAATATTGAAGATAATTTTACTTCAGAAGAAACTATTGTAACTGAAGATGACGGGGTAACTGGTACTCCAACCCCTTTAGCAGAGGTAGATTTAAATCCAAATTATGAAGGTACTCTTGAATCCGCAATTACATTTAACTCACCGTTTGAATACCGCGAAGCAAATGAAGTGCTGTCGAAATTAGGTTTAAATTTAGCAGATCTTTTTTATACAGATTCTGAAAAAATCAAAAATTTTGATGCTCTTTATACAGAAACAGATGTGCTGCCTTTGTATCCTGAAGAAGTAATGCAATGGGCTCCCTTGGTTGTAGACTTATGCAATAAACATAATGAAATAAATAAAGAAAATCCAAACAGGCAGATAAACCCTAATTTTATTTTAGCTATTATGTCTATTGAATCCCAGGGAAAGCAGGGAGCAGAAAGTCATATGGCGGCTAAAGGTTTGATGCAAATTACAACACCTGTTGCAGAGACATATGGTTACAACGCAAAATCAATTTATAAGCCTGAAAATAACATCAATACTTCAATCGCTTTTTTTGCTGATCTAAAAGATATGGCAGTTAGACTAGGTCTTAAAGGAAATGATGTATATGAATATGCAGTTATGTTTTATAATGGCGGGTGGAATGCTGATCGGTATTTCATGACTTCTCGTGTAGAAGCAATTCTGGGTTCAAAATCCGCGGCAAAAAAAATATTTAAAGCCGATGATATTGAGGGTGTAAAAGAAGCCCTTATCGCAGTTAAGGGTAATATTAACACTAGCGGTAATGAATACTTTACTTTTGGAACTAGATTAACCAAAGTCGAAACCCTTAAATATAGAGAAAAAATTGTTAGATTTGTTGTTATAGCTGAGATAGCTGATGAGATTAGAGATGGGTTAATTAAAAAGGGTTTTACTGAGGATAAAGCAAATCAGCTAACTAGAAAATTTATAAAAACATCTGATTTTATTAAATCTGTTAATAAAAGAATTAGATCAGAATCAGGTCCTCAAAGTTATTTTGATGAAAAAGAGGCTTTTGAAAGATTCTTAAAATTAAGGTTTAATATTTCTGAGTTACCTAAATATTCTGATAGCTCTGAAGATAATCCTGCTTATTATTTAATGTATAGATAATTATTTTAAAGTAACTGCTGAAGCATAATCCCAGAACAGTTGTTTGCCATTAGTCTTATACAAGGAGAAGATACTTAGAAGAAGAGAAGGCAAAACAAATACTACAAATAATGCAAGTAACGAGAAAAAGATATTTTGTATTGATGAATCTCCTTTAGTTAGAAAGTTAAATAAATCAAAAAATTCCTTCATTCTAAAAATAGCTAGTCCTGCAAAGAATCCGTAGATTGATAAGAATAAAACTGTCTCTCTAAGCAGCATCCTTACTGCCTTTTGAAGATGTGAAAGCTTTTTCTTACCAAACTCATATTTTTTAAATCCAAGCAGTCTTTGAAAAAAATTAGCTTGAAAGTCATTTCTTGGATATAGAAATGAAAAAGTAAAAAAGAAAGTAAAGGCTGTGTATATAAAATAAAAAATCGCAAATCCAATAATAAGCTGATAAATTGTTTCGGTTGTTTGATTGGAGTACTCTGCCGAGTTTAAAGTTCCTAAACTTGGAGTATTATTGTTTAAGATCGTGACAAAATCACCATTTCCTAACATAAAATTGTTTACAAACATAATTACTTGAAGAAGTATCAGGGTGATTGCGAATGTTGTACCAATTTCAAGAACGTGAGCTAGGAATCTTCTGGCAATTATTGAATTTAAGATATTAGGCATTAGATTTATTATAATTACTTTTCACCTTTACTTCAACAATATTTTTTGAAATATTTTTGTTAATATATTAATAAACTGCCATGAGTATTCTTAATCAAATTACAATTATATTAGTTTCATCAGTCTTTTTTGGAGCAATACTTAAGTTCCTTAAACAACCTATTTTTTTAGCTCATATAATTGTGGGTTTGTTTGTTGGTACTTATTTTATTGGAGGTTTCGAGCTAAGATCGAGTAATCAATACTTTGAAATCGTTGCATCCCTTCTTTTATTTATTTCAGGACTTACGGTAAATATTAAGCATCTAAAAGACTTAGGTGAAAATACAATTCTTAAAAATATCCTTTCTTTTTTAACAATTTCCATCTTTTTTTATTTTGCTTTAAATTTCCTTGGGTTTGAAATCTTAGAAAGTTTGATTATTTCTCTATGTTTGAGTCTATCTTCCTCAGTAATTTTAAATAAAATTGCTAGTGATGATTACTTACATAGGAGTTTATTTAATAAAATTGCACAAAGTCACTTATTAATCCAGTCAATATTTTTAGTCTTTATATTAGTATTTTTAAATTCATTTACTTTTGAGAGGTTAGATGAGAATTTTTATAATCTATTATTGAACAATATTTTAAAGACAGTAATTCTTATTGTTAACTTATACCTAATCTCAAAATATATTATTTCAAGAGTTGAAAAATTTATTGTAACTTCAAATGAATTTTTATTTTTATTTATAATTGCTTTTGGTTTTGGTGTAGTTTCTCTTTTTAAATTTTTAAATTTATCTTATGAGTTAGGTGCCTTAGTTGCTGGAATTCTTCTCTCAATTCACAACTTTTCTTTTGAGGTAACCTCAAAATTAAAAGTTGTCAGAGAGATTTCACTATTAGGGTTTTTCGTATTTTTAGGTGCTGGTATTGATTTCAATATCTTATCAAGTAAGTTTTTATTAATTATAGTTATGTTAATTTTAGTAGTTTTGGTAAAAATATTTATCAATCTAATAGTTGAAAAACTATTTAATACCACTATAAGAGATAATTTTTTTAATTCATTAAGTTTAACCTCGATATCTGAGTTTTCAATTTTAATTGTTTTAGTTTCGGTTGCAAATGGGTTAATAAATTACGAGTTGTTTTCGGTAATCGGGTTTTTATATATATTTTTAGCAATTGTAAATATTTATTTTATTAACCACAGAAGCTATCTTTATGATAAATATTTCGATTTAATTCAGTTATTTAAATCAAAAAACGAAGTAAAAGAAAAGTTAAAAGACATAGATGTTATTTTAATTGGTTGTGGAAAATTGGGTTTTGATTTTCTAGAAAATTATAAATATTTAAAAAATAAGTTTTTAGTAGTTGATTATGATTTTGAAGTTCTCAAAAAATTAGGAAAATTAAAAGTAAATAATTTATATGGGGATATAAGTGATATGGAATTTTTTGAAAGTCTTCCATATTTAAACTCTAAATTAGTTTATATTTCTATATCGGATGTTGAGGTAACAAAAGAGATACTTTCAAGAATGAAAAGTCGAAAATATTCTGGAGTTAAGGTAGTAGTTTCATATAATTATGATGATACTTTAGAGTTATACAGACTTGGAGCTGACTATGTTGTTATGCCTGAATTTATATCTGGAAAATTTGTTTCAGATTTAACATTAAATCTAGGGTTTGATAATAAGAAATACTTACCCGAAAAATCATCTTCACTAGACTCGCTTAAACTAAAAGAATCTCATAATTTTTAATTGGTATAATCTAGGTACCCTGTGGAGGGGTGCAGGAGCGGTCTAACTGGCTTGTCTCGAAAACAATGCATGGGGAAACCCATACGTGAGTTCGAATCTCACCCCCTCCGCCATGAGGAAATATTTTGAAAATTTTGATAAAGACATGCCCCTGAAATCAAAAATTGTCTATAATAAGTTAATGAATAAACAAGGTATATATGTTTATAACCCTTCTCTTTCTGGTGAAAATAGACCAGATTCTTTAAATCAACGAGAAGGAAATCTATTTACAGCTCTTAAACTTATTAATAAAAATAATGAAAATTCTTCAAATGTGTCTGAAGAAAACAACCCTTGTATTGTTTTTAAAAAATCAACAAGTAATAAACTTGACTACTCAATTTTGAAAAATTTAGATAAGGTTGAGGATGATGTAGTTTTAATTATTGAGCCAACTCAAGAGTTGGAAGATATTCTAGAAGACCTATCATTTAATTCTAGAAATTTAATATCCTTAGATATTGACACTGTCGTTAATGACTTACTCCTAGAGATTAAAAATAACCCAAAAAATAAAATTTATACCAACGATGAGCAGCTTAAAGAAACCTTAATTAAGATAATTTTTTCTACAATAAAAGCTGAAACAGTAGATTTTACTAGGGAGCTTTATCAAAATTTTAGAGAGATACTTAATTTGGAAGGAGGTAATCTAGAAGACGATACTCTTTTTACTGAAAGTTTGAATAGGTTGATGTTTTTAAAAAACGAAATTGATTACCCTGATTTTGATACCGGAATTGAGAGCATAAATGTTTATTTAAAAAAGTATATTCAAAAATTATATGAAGAGCTAGTACAAAATAATAAATTTACAAAACTATTAAAAGAAAATTTTAATAAAAAAATTCTAGAAGGGGATTTTTTTGGGGCATCTGATATTCTTAGAGGATTTGAACTTGGTTTGGGTTTTGATTCATTTGAGTCCCAAAATTTAATCGAAGAATCAATTTTAAAAACTGATATATTTAGTTTAGACCTTGAATTGCTTTTAAATAAATTTCAATATTTTACAAAAGATTCTAAAGCTGTAGAGAATTTTGTAAATAATATTGTTTTAAATTTTAAAGAGAAAGAGGACTATTCAAGTTTAACTAAAATCTACTTTAGTGGATCTATTGAAAGATTTTTAAACAACAATGAATTGAATATTGAAATTTTAGAAGACATTCTTAGATTTAATATAGACCAATTATATTCAGGTGCTTTAAAAATTATTATTGAGAAGCTCAAGTCAACTAACCGTAACTTTGATATTAAAAATTATAATTTAGAATCTAAAGTAACAGAAAAAATAATTTTAGCATTGCAGAATGAGGATATAAAAGAAGTATTGGAATTAAAAAAATTATTTGAAATTTCAGAATTTCCATCAAGTATTCAAAATGAATCTTTACTGCTTTTAAGAAGATTAATGTCTGAAGATACAGGAATCTCGCGACCAAGATTTCTGTATGAAAACGGATTTTTACCTCAAGAAGAGTTAACTGAATACGAAATTCAAGCACTTACAGGAACTTATCCAAGAGAAACACTTGTTTCTAAAATTTATGCTTACGATATTTCTTACAGTGAAAAAATTAATGATATTTCTGAATTACCTCGCTTTATTGAAGCCCCTCTTCTTAAAGCTGTTACAGACTTTTGGTCAAAAGGTATCAAAACATTAGGTTCAACCGCTAACAAAAAAGATGTTGGTTACTTTGCTTCCATAGATTTAGATTTAGAATCTTTATCTGAAGAAAATAAAAAAATATTAATTGAACTTAAAGAAAATAAAAAATTCATTATTGATATTAATACAGAAAATAAAAAATTCAGTTTAAAAATAAAAATAAATGAAGACTCAACTCTAGGCGAGATAAGTGATATTGCACTTGAGTTTTCGAGAAATTTTAAAAACCAATTACAGCAACTTTAATTACCTAACAAATTTAAAATCTATTTTCTATTTCTAAAATTTGAGGTAAATGGTCTGAGATCATGTTTTCAATAACTTCAAATTTTTTAATTTCAACATTATCTGAAACAAAGGCATAGTCGGCAAAATATTGTTTATCAAGATACAGTTTCCACGCATTGTTGTTTCTAGTAGTTTTAATTTTAAATTTTTTTATGAGATTTTGATATCCAAAGTTTTCAAAAGAAGTAATGCTTTTAGTTTCTGGAAGTAAATTAAAATCTCCTCCAATTATTTTGTAACCGTTTTTGTTATTCATAAATTTTATCAATCTCTTAGAGGCATTTATTCTATCCTCTGTATCAAGTTTATCTCCTGGAAATGGTTGTCCGTGGAAATTCAAAATGTTCCATTTTGAATTTCCACTACTTATCTCTAAAAAAATTGCTGGAGTGGTTTGTTGTAAGTTATCCTCTATTATTTCAAAACTAAAATTCTCATATTTTTTATTTATATAAGTTGCCAAATTAAAAGAACCAAACTCACCCAATTCTTTGGAAATAAAACTTGATTCAAAGTCTTTTAAAATACTATCAATTTCATTTTTGATTTCATCTTTAATTTCTTGAAAACAAAAAATATCTGATTCTATATTCTCAATTATAAAATTTAAAACACCTTCAAAATCATTTCTACCGTAATTTAAATTTAAAAAAATAACTTTCATAAGATTATTATAGTTAATAATTAAATTTATTTGTATAAATATTTTTTATACAGCTTATATTAGCTTGAATAGGTATCGTGTTATAATTACAATAGAATATGAAAAATTATATTGTAAAATTATACAAATTACTTAGTCCTACCTTATCTCCTTTTTTAGCAATAACTGGAATTAATAGATTAGGTTTTGTGAAGCAGATTTTTAATAAATTAAAATCAAATTATGCTGAGGTAAACGGACATAAAATGTTTTTAGATGTTAATGACTGTATGTCTCTTTCTTTAAATGCTGTGTTTGAAGAGCATGAAACTGATGTCATAACAAGAATGGTTAAAAAAGGTAATACCGTTATTGATATAGGTGCAAATATAGGTTACTACACTCTTATATTTGCTAGATTAGTTGGTGAGAGTGGGAAGGTGTATGCTTTTGAGCCTGACCCATCAAACTTTTCTTTACTTAAGAAAAACGTTGAGATTAATGGGTACAGAAATGTAGTTCTTATTCAAAAAGCGATATCAGATAAGTCAGGTAAGTTAAAATTATATTTGAATCAGGATAATAAAGGTGATCATAGGGTGTATGACTCCAAAGATGGGAGGCCTTCAGTTGAAATTGACTGCATTTCTTTAGACGAATTTTTTGCAAATAGTGCCGAAGGTATAAATTTTATCAAAATGGATATTCAGGGCTCTGAGTGGGATGCTATAAATGGAATGAAAAACTTATTAAAAAAACAAAAGTCCCTTAAAATTCTTTCTGAATTTTGGCCAGGCGGCTTAAAAAAATCTGGGGCCGTTCCGATAAAATATTTAGAATTTTTTGTCCAAAACAATTTTAATATTAGTGAGTTAAATGGTACTCTCAAAACTGTTGAGCCTATAACCCCACAAAAGTTGGTCGAAAAATACTCAGTTGATGAGGAAGGTTTTACAAATATACTTTGTGTCAAGGAATAATTTTATATATTTTTTATTAAAACCCTAATTTAAATTTAAAAAAATTATCTTCACTTTTAAATTATATGTTATTTACATTTAAATTTAGAAAATGTTATAAATTATCTATGGATAATTTTGATAAGTTACTCCCTAAAGCTAGTGATACTCTACCAGCATCTCAAGGTAATAGAACCCCTGATACTCAACCGTTAAATAAAAACGAATTCGATAGAAGAATAGTTGAAGAACTTGTTCAAGAATTGGTTGAACTAGCAAATTACACAGACCCTTTCAGAACTGGTGAAATTGCCGATAGTTTGTACTCTATTTTAAAATTAAGTCCTCCAACCGAACCATTGCAACCTATTACTTCTTTAGTAGACCGCGATTTTAATGATGATCGGTTTTATGATGATCGCTATAATGAAAAGAATTATGTTGACTTTGATGAACTAGACGATCCTTACTATGGAGTATTTGATCAAGAAGAAGATATAAAAAGTGAAAATTTGGATTTTGACCCTAAAGAGTTAATAAAAGGTTTAAAAGATAATTTAAATGAAATTATCAATAATTACACCAGTGAAGAATCCTTTGATTGGGCTTCTTTAAGAAATGTTGAATCAGACGTGTTAGAAAGTACTAGAAAATTAAGATTATGGTTAGAAAAAAATTCAATTCTTGATAAATATAGAGCCTTAGATCTTTTGGATATGATAGACTATTTTATCTATGTTGAGAGGGAGAAAGGTGTGGATGAGATTATTGGTGTTATTAAAGAGTTAGAAGGATTATTTTAATTTTAATTACACATGACAAATGAAATTTTAGGATTTTTTCTTGTAATCTCCGGTTATATAATTGGGCTTGGGGCCGTAACTGTAATAGATACTTTAGGTTTTTTAGGTCGAAAATCCTCTTATTGGACAGAAACAACAATAAGAACTCATAAAGTAACTAAACCATTAATTTGGCTTGGTATTTTTTTAATTTTAATTGGAAGTTATTTTTATAAAAATTTAAACCCAACCTTAATATATTTTTATTTTTTACTAATTTTAAACGGATTGTTTTTATCTTTTTATGTAAGCCCTATTTTGCTTGAAAGAGAAAAAAGAGGTAAAGAAAAAGAATTATTACCTAAAAATTTACAGTTAAAGATTGTTATTAGTTTTATTTTTTCTTTTATTGGATGGTGGGGAAGCTTGATACTATTTACCAAATCTTCTTTGTCTTTGTGAAAATTCCTCTAATAATTGTAAAAAATTTTCTTTGGTAAGGTTTGGAAATTTTATTTCAGGAAAAAATAATTCTGAATATACACTTTTCCAAGTCATGAAATTAGAAAGCCTGTGTTCACCACCGGTTCTTATTATCATATCAATATCCGGAAGTTCTGCAGACCAAAGATAGTTATTAAAATTTTCTAGAGTTACTTTATCAGGCCTATTTTCATCTTGAAGAATTTTATTTACAGCATCAATAATCTCGTCTCTTCCTCCATATGATAGTGCTAGTGTTACTGTAAGGCCGGTGTTATTTTTAGTTTTCTCGACTGCTTGATTGACTAAATCTTGTATATCTGGAGCTAGTTTTGAAATTAACCCAACAACTTTTAATCGGTAATTTTTATTAGAAAATTTCTCAGACACATGTCTTACTTGGTTTCTAAATATGTCCATAAGATATGAAACCTCTTCTGGGGCTCGGTTCCAGTTTTCTGAGGAGAAGACATAAGCAACAATATTTTTAATTCCTGATTCGCTAGACCAATCTATCAAATCTTGAAGCTTTTCAAACCCTCTTCTATGTCCTTCGAGTGTTGGCAAACCTCTTTCTTTGGCCCATCTTCTGTTTCCGTCAACGATTATTCCTAAACAATTGGGAATATTTTTTTCCATAAATGAACTAAAATATAGCATATTTTCAATGTTGTTGCTAATAAAACAGCTATAAAATTGCTAAAATAAAATAATGGTAAGGTGGTTAACAGCATTTTTTTTGATTGTATTTTTTGGTGCTGGAGGGTTTATTTTTTATCAATTTACAAATGTAAAAGAATATCCTACTTTAGTTAGAAACTATGTTTTGAATATTATTCCTTTTAAAGTAGAAAAAGAAATTACCTTAAATTTTTCTGGGGACCATATCTTAGGAAGATCTGTTAATTATTTAACAACTAAAAGCGGAGATTTTACATGGTCTTATAAATACATATCTAATGAACTCTCTAAATCTGATTTAACTATAATAAATTTAGAAAGTCCTCTTTTAAAAGAGTGTCCCTTAACCAACGAAGGGTTTATTTTTTGTGGAGATTATAGAAATATTGCAGGGTTATCCTTAGCTGGAGTTGATCTTATTGGTATGGCAAATAATCATGCCGGGGATTATGGTATAGATGGTGTTAAGGAAACCACAAAACATTTAGAATCCTCTGGAATACTTGTAAGCGGAACATTAGATAACCAAGTAGCTTATAAGGGTGTTGGTGAAACTAAATTTGCTTTTCTTGCTTTTAACTCTATTGGTAATGAACCAGGAGTTTTACCAGCTAATGAAGAATTGATTAAAAACCTTTTAGTAGAGGCTCGCGGAAATTCGGATTTTGTTATTGTGCAAATGCATTGGGGGAATGAATATACCAAAGAGTTAACTTCCTTTCAAAAAAATATGGGAAAGTTTTTAATTGACAACGGCGCTGATTTAGTAATTGGAAACCACCCGCACTGGATTCAAGATTATGAGATATATAATGGAAAATATATTTTATATGCTTTAGGAAATTTTATTTTTGATCAAGAATGGAGTAAAGAAACTAAAGAAGGAGTGATTGCTAAATTTACAATTAAAAATAAAAAAGTTTCTAAACTAGAATTTATACCTATAGAAATAAGAAATTACGGTCAGGTATTTAAAACAAATAATTTTGATATAATTCCTAGGGAAATAAAATAACATGTCTCAGATATCAGTCAAAGAATTAAAAAATCTATTAAATGATAAGAACAAAGACTTCCAAGTTGTAGATGTGAGATCTAGACTTGAATGGGAAGATGGGCATATAAATGACCCTCGCGTTATAAATATTGATATAAACAATTTGATTTTTAATTCATCACAAGTTTCTAAGGATAAAGATATCTATGTAATTTGTGAGAGCGGGGGAAGGAGTTCCCTTGCAAATATGATTCTTAAAACTAAAGGATATAAATCTTTTGATGTTTTAGGCGGAATGTCCGAGTATAGAAAATTAAATTAACCTCTGTAAATAAGATAAGCAGTATAACCAATGTAAAGTAGCACCATTGAGATTCCTTCTAGTCTTCCCAATTTGTGTTTTTCTCTTATAAACAAATTAATAAAAACGAATAAAGTAATAAACATTAAAAATAATAAATCTATAAAGTTATTAAAGTTTATTGGAATATTCCTAATAGTAGCTGTGATTCCTAAAATAAAGAATATATTAAAAATATTTGAACCAATCACGTTTCCAACTGCTAAATCTGTTTGATTCTTTTTTGCTGCAACTATAGAAGTTACTAGTTCTGGTAGGGAAGTACCAACAGCCACTATGGTTAATCCGATTAATGTTTGAGAAACCCCGAACATGTTTGCAATAGAAATTGCAGAGTCTACTGTAAATTTACCTCCTAATACAATTGCTGCAAGCCCTAAAATCACAAATAAAATTGATTTTGAAAGAGATTCCTCTTTTATGTCCTCATCAATTGTTTCGGTATTTTTAGCAATTCCGAATGTGTAATATAAAAAAATAATAAAAAATAATAATAAAATTATACCGTGTGAAAATGTAATTTCTGTTGCAAGGGAGCTTATATAATTAAAATCTCTATAATTTAAAAATTTTTCTAAGGCAAATACTAATAAAAGTATTGATGCCAAAAATGAAAACGGTATTTCTTTCCAAACAGTATTTGAGTTTACTTTAAGTTTTGAAATAATTGCAGAGCTTCCGAGTATAAGTAGTAAATTTACAATATTTGAACCAACAATATTACCAAAAGCAATTTGAGTATTATTATCTACAGCTGAAAAAATATTAACAATTAATTCTGGAAAAGAGGTTCCAAAAGCTACAACAGTAAGACCAATAAATATAGGCTTTACTTTTAACTTTAGAGCTAAAGAAGATGCGGATTCTACAAAGTAATCAGCACCTTTCATTAAAAGTAAGATCCCTGGAATTATTAAAAGTATTTCTAACATGAAAATATATTACCTAAAAATTTAAATTTGAAAAGTTGCGAAAAGCAGTAGATTTAATAATTTACTGCTTTTCGCAATTGAATGAGTTTAACCTCGAAACTTGCCTCTCCTTTCAAAGCTTCTTCCATTAAGTTTAAAACTTAGATAGAAGGAATTTCCTGATCCAAATTTAAGTACAGGGTAAGATTTATTCATTTGATCCACAATCCATTTTGTAGATTCAGATCTAAATACTTTTTTGCCTACCCTTCGAATTTCAGGGGGCAAGTCAATCTTACCCAGGGTCAGGGTTGTGACACTGTCTTTGGGGCAGGTAATTTTCGCAAAGAGTTCCCCAGCCCTATTCACCCAAATCTCAACAATCTCAGAGCATTCCTTTGTGCTTGAAAAGAAGACAACCTGGTTGTCATCTATCAATGGAATCAAATCCATAACACCCTCCAACTAAAAGGATGTTGATATTATATAAATATTATATAAAAAATAAATATACTTACTTTACCGAAATACATGTTGACAAGAAATCAAAAATATTAGCATAATGAATTATGGTAATAGATAAACTTAAAAGTGTATTTACAGGAGATCTTGATAAACTTGGAATTCTTGCACCTGAATTTAGAGAAATTTACGAGACTATTTCCCCAAATAATAAAGACAAAAAAGATTTATTAAGAAAAATTTTTCTTTTGAATGAAAGATACAAAAGATTACCTCCTCTAAGCAAGCAGGTTTACTGGAAGGTAGTAGTAAATAGATTAAATTTAGCGGATTTAGAGGCAGGGTTTACAAAAATAGATCAAGTTATAGGATCTTTTAACTCTCTAACATCTGCGAATAATCCAAACAGAGCAACAAATCTCAATGTATTCAATCATTTTAACCCAAATAGACAGCCCCAAAGGCAAGCAGATGCAATTTTACTAACAATTAAACATGCTGATGAATTTGAAAGTTTAAAAAGAGATGCAGTTAATAACCCTGAATCTTTAAGAATACTAGAAAATTATAAAATAATAAGTAATGCAGGTTTTGGATTAAACTCAGTACAGATTCTTGAAGAGGCTAAGTTGTGGAATGAAACAATTAAAAACAACCCAAATATCCCGGAAGCAGTAATATTTCAGATTTTGTCAGACTTAAGAATACTTCCAAGTAAGTTAAAAGTTCATTTAGATGCTTATGAAAAACTAGTAAATTTAAGCGGTTATTCTGCAGAGCTTATTGCAGAAAGAGATGCTGCCTTTTCTTCACCAGATTTCAAATCAAGATATGTCTCATTACTTATGAACATAGAAGCTAAGCATGATTTAAAAAAGAAAGAATTTAAAGAAGTTTATAAAGATTCCTTAACAGATTTAAGTTTTAATGCCGCAGAATTTTCTACCAGAGAATTGCAATACTCACCTCCTGAAATCGTAAAAAGAGAGATTATGGCTGCAAAATCCCTATATGAATACCTAAAAAATCCTAAATTATCTGAAGTATTAAAAAATCAAGTAAGACTTATTCTTGAATCTGGTTCGAATTACGAATATGGGTTATACCAGATTCAATCTTTTATTGCTTACAGCGAGCCTATTGGAGTGCCTTCAGAAGTAATTAATAGGATTATGAGGCTTGCTCCAAATATCAGTTTAGAAAAAAGAAATTCCATTGTTAATAGTTTAAGGAATATCGAGGCTCTTCCTCAATCTGTCAAATCAGTAGCTAAGAAATTATTAAGTAAGGATTATTTAAACGCAGTAGAGGTTTATAGAGAAGCTGTAATTCTAAATAGAATAATAGTCTCTTGCTATGAGCCTGTTCCAAACGCATACAGAAGAATTCAGTTAATGACTTTACTTGCTTATAACCTAAAACCCTCAGAAATTAAGGCAAGTTTAGGACTATAATTTCTTTCAATTTACCTTATATTTAGTGTAAAATATCACTATCCCGTGGAGGGATGCGAGAGAGGCCTATCCGGCTCGCCTGGAAAGCGACGCGTCGAGAAATCGGCACATGGGTTCGAATCCCATTCCCTCCGCCATAAGGATTTGTTTTTGACCTCTGTCAAAAACAAATCCTTGAGGAAATGGTAATGAGAAACCATGGTTCGTCAATTTGAGTTGTAGCGAAAATTGTATTATACCCTTCCTTTATAAATATTTATTTTAATCTAGATAAAAATTATTAAAACTATCGATATGAATTTAAATATAAATAAATCCAAAAACTAAGGAACTAAAATATCAATAGTACTTTTAAATTCTTTTCCCTTATATTTTAGTCATTAGAAATATTGTTATAGGATTAGTTTTAAAGTAAAATATTTTAAATGAGTTTAGATAGACCAACAGTAAGTCCTCAAGAGCTTCAGTCTGAACCTGAAGGCCCTTATACAGCATCTCAGAAAACTATAGAGGGCGTTAAAGAGGCGAAAAACCTTTTTATTTCTCTGGGTCTTGCTATTGAAAACGACGGATTACTTACAAATTATCCATCCAGCCAAAATTTAGAGAAATTGCGTGAATGGTACAACCAAACAATAGATTTTGACATTCAAATGCCAACCGAAAAAGCATTTTACGAAAATGTTTTGCTTGCTATTTCACTGTGGCGACAAAAAGAGGGAGACAAAACAAACTATCTTCTTGGAAAAGGGATAGGGGTGGAAGTTGCTTTGCGAGGAAATGTTACTGGAAGAACAAAAAGACCTATTGAATTTTCCTACAGATCTCATAGCGACTTTGAATTATATGGTGTAGATTATAATGCCGGAGAGGACGGTGGGAATACGGGAGGCAAGACAGTTTATACGGAACCATTTGTATTTGTTTTTGGTAACCAAGAATATTATCCTGTAACAAAAACAAAAGGGTTGAAAAATATTCCACCTAATCTCTTACACGATACCTCAGAGATTGTAGATTTTGGCGGAGCACAGGTGCTAGTTCCTCAATTGGAATTGTTGTTTTTGGATAAATACATAGCACGAGAAACCACCCCTCGGGCCGAGGGGTACGACGCAGAATTACTTGCTAGGCAATATATCTTAGACCGTGCAAAAATTCATCACTATTTAGATAAACTTGTTATTGAGCCCTCAGTAGCTCAAATTAGCGAGCTAATCCAAAAAAGTTTTCGGATTCAATTAGATAGTATAAAGAGGTATATTGCTGCTACTCGTAGAGAATTTGAGTCCGAAGGAATAGATCCATCTCTACAAGAAATAATTTCAAGAATAAACGGGAAAATGCAACTACATCTCGATGCTCGTGGCGCAGAGAAATTATTAAAAGTTTCAGGCATTCACTTAAATTTGTGGGAAAATTTAACTCCAGAGCAATTTGATGCTGAAGGAAACATTGTTGATAAAGATTTTTTACAACGATTGGAATCGAGAGTGGAGTATGAGGGAAGTAAGCAGATTAAACGATACAGAGATAAACATGCAGAGTTAGATAGGCTTTTTGATGCTATTGATGAGGAATTTGTAGGTGTTGAAGAGAAGAAATAGTGCTCATTAGTGTTTCTCATCTTAAATTTTTTAATTGAAACGAAAATGAGTAAAAGTTGGAATGGGAATTTAATAAAGAAACATATTTCGAAGATTAAAGTAATCGAATAGAAATTTGCCTATACAAAGATACCAAAAAAGGAATTCATAATTTGATTAGATTTGTTGGCAAAGTAAATTAAAAATTTCAACTAAAATTAAAATATGCATATAATAGTATATGCATCTTAGACGAAACGACCAAGGAGGTTCTCAAACATTTGGAAGTAGGGAAAGAGATTTACCTTTATATTTGCAAAAAGATTTTATATCAAGTGATCGAAGTATCCTAACAAATAGGTTAATTGGAGAAGAGGTTGCTTTAGGAGACTTTACCAATTTAGATGCTTTAAAGAGATTATATTCTAAGGTTATAGAAAAAAGATTTTTTACCCAATTAATACCTTGGCAAAATAGCTATGGAATGGGGTACAAGGATGGGGCAATATACCTAAATGAAAATCCTATGGAATACTCTCTCTATAAACATTATGTTTTTAACGATCCTCAGAACTTAAAACCTTCTTATGAAAAGTGGGATAATTATAGATTTGTTCATGAGTTAAGCCATTCATATCAAGAAATGCAGATGGATAAAGACATTTCGACTTTAAGCTCTTTGAATATGCAGGATATAAATGGTTGGGCATACAAGATGCGGATTCTTGGTCAAGATAGAGTAAATTTAACTGATGCAGAATTTAGAGCAAACTATGGGAATATTGAGATTTCTAACTACGCAAAGTTATTTGGGTATTGTTATTACCTCAGGGAAAAATATAAACATTTAGCAGATCATAGGTATTTAACTACATTTGCAAATCAACTTGATTACCGTAGTGAGTCCCAAGAAGCAAGGTATCATTTAGGTGCTATTGAGGACGCTAACGAGTTAGTTACAATGTTTCTATGGAACCCTAATTATTTTATGTCATACATGAATTACTTGTCTGGAGAAATACCTAATTACAATCAGTACAAAGAGGTCGATAATTTAATAACAATTTCTCTTGCCGAAAAAATTAAAATAATTGATTTAGTGAGAGAGTATGTAAAGGAGATGAAATCTAAATAATATTTGAAATATGAAATCTCCTAAAATACACTCCTACCCTTACCATTTCTTTTTAGCAATAATTCTTATTTTTGCTTTAGGTGTGTACTTTACTATAAAAGAATATAACGAACCTAAATTTAGTATTCAGCCTGTTGATTCTGTTCCTGCAACAAATAAAAATACTGGTAAAGTGGTAAGTGTTAGCTCTAATTTAGAAAAATTAACTTCTAAAGAATGGTTTTGGGTTGAGACAGTCATTGGAAGTAGTGTTGGAATAAAACCCTATAATTTCTCAGCTTTTAAGATTACATTCAATAAAGATTTAACATTTTCATCAAGTTCTGATTGCAATAATATTGGAGGAACCTACGAAGTTTTTGAAAATAAAATAAAATTTAAAGACATTGTTAGAAGTGAGAAATATTGTATGAAATCTAGAGAAACTGATTATGTTGAAGGTTTGATAAATGTATCTGAAATTTCTTTTAATGATAAAAATGAGATGATTTTGAAATATAAAGAATCAACAAATTTTATGAGATTTAAATAAAAATTCTATGTGCTGCAATTACTTTGTAATTGCAGCACTAGCTTTTCTCTCAAAACGAGTAGTGAAGCTTGAAGAAGTAAGCTCCCCAGTTATTCCCGGCGTTTGGAAAGATTTGGTCAAATTCACTCCCTAAAGAAACATTAAACATTGACACAAATTGACCGTTCAGACATAACTCTACAAGCATTAATTTGCTGGTTGAGTCAATCCAGTAATTACCGCTTGTGAAGTTATTATAGGGCAATCGAATTTTCTTTTCGAAATTACCGTTTATTATCACAAGCAAATCCCCTGTAACAGAAATTAAAGTTCCGTTCACCAGGGGCAGTTGTCTACTATCCTTTAAGGACAGGAAAAACATAACACCCTCCTATAAGTATTTCAAAATGGGATTTTATTTTATCAGTCTTTTGGAGAAGAGTCAATTTTTATAGGATAGAGGCTTAGTATTTTTTCTAGTTCATCTCCTCTAACAACTTCTCCTAATTCTATAAACTCTAAGCTTTCCTCTAGTAATTTTAGTTCTAATAATAATTCGTTATAGGTCTTTGATCCAAAACTATTTCCAAAATTTTCAATGTCTAAATTATCTAAAAAATTATCTTGAAAAATATTTTCAATTGTTTCGCAATCATGTTTATGATTTTTTCCTCTATAGTTTAAATTTTTCAAAATTAAAAATTTATCAATCACTCTAAAAAGAAAATTTAAATCAATTTTTTTCATTTGAAAAAGTTTTCCAGACGAAATATCAAGAATTAAATAATTGTGAATGTTTCTTCTTGATAACAAATGAGTCATATAATAAAACGCCATTTGGATTGTATTTGATTTTGAATCTTTTGAAAAACTTAATTTGTAATCAATTACGAAATTATCAAACTTTCTTCCTGATTTTGGATAAATTGTTTTATGTCTTCCTGTGTAATCTGGTCTAGTGTACAGGATTAAACTAGTTCTATTGGAAGAATTTTTTAAATTTAAAGATAACGCATCGTTTTTTCTTAACTCTTCAAAACCAAGTCTTTTTGCAGTCCCGTATACTATTAAAACTCCCTTTAGCAATCTTTCCTTTTCTTTTGGATCTTCAAGTTCAATTAAATATTTAAGTAAATCATAATTTTTGTTTTCTGGATTTATTTTTAATGCTTCTAAGAAATTACCGTCAGAAAAATTTATAAAATCTAAAACCGAGTGTGAGTTCGGGAAGCTATTTTGGTTTCTGATTAGGTAATCTGCCAAATAATGTATAGTGTTACTTAGC
>Ga0315901_10002709_pt1 | contig 23980 bp, 26 predicted proteins | sample LakEriMetagenome_10_FD_203761 | JGI IMG/M metagenome (GOLD analysis project Ga0315901, IMG submission 203761) | Freshwater fungal communities from buoy surface, Lake Erie, Ohio, United States - Buoy 2 MA116 | ecosystem: Environmental > Aquatic > Freshwater > Lake | place: USA: Lake Erie, Ohio... | reverse complement strand
ATACATTAACACCGTTCTACAACATTCCACCACGGTCAGATTTTAGTGATGTTGGAAGTTTTAGTTACTTCCATAAGCAAAGTGGTGTATATTCATATGATATTTATACATTGTACAAAACACCGTATATCACCAAATTAGATACAAACTTAGACATACCAACCGCACGAGTATACGCACCTATTACTTTATTGACATCTGGTTCAACTCAAATAGAAGAATACGGAAGAAATAGTACATATATACCAAGCGGAAGCTATACCGCTGGAGCACAGATTACGGGTGTTATTAGTATAGCAAATATATTTACATTATATGGTATAAACGGAGCAACGGGTCTTCGTTTACGATTATACTCTGATCCCGTAAAACAAGAAATTGACTCGTCAAGAGATTTTTCTACGATACCAACAGGAGATAGCGGAGTGTTATTCGATGGATTGTTGAATAATGTACAGGACGTATTCCCATATTTAATGATACAATCAACTAATAGATTAATATATTATACCATCGATAATCAAACGGCGAGTACGATAACATCTTCAATAATATTTAATTATTTCGCATATGAACCAGATGATATAGTACCTCACGGATATTTACCACGACACTATAAGTTTAGTCGAGATAATAATACAGCATTGAAAAGAAGAAATTATCTTGGATGTCGTGATATTAATACTACATTTGATGAACAATCACCGTTCGGCGTTTCAATTTCCACTAAGAACACCGTGGTGGTCAATACCCAAACCGCCCCGGCTCCAGCAGGGTCGGGTACTGTCCAAATTCCAAGTCAAAATACCAATATTAAATTTGGAGGCGGTGGTCGGTTAGGGGTAGAATAATGAACTTAAATTAAAATACTTTATACTTATAATTGTTGTACTTCACTCAGGAGATTTTAGACTATGGGATACCTAGATAAATCCACAATTACCGTGGACGCTATATTAACCAATCGTGGACGGGAACTTTTGTCGCAAGGTACCGGCACGGGTAATTTCCAAATTACCAAGTTCGCAGTTTCAGATGACGAAGTAGATTACGGTCTTTATAACACCGCACATCCACTTGGTTCAAACTATTACGGCGCTATCATCGAAAACATGCCAGTACTAGAAGCAACTCCTGATGAAACCCAAATCATGCGATACAAGTTGGTCAGTATCACGGGTGATGACCTTACAAGATTCGGAAGTGTTGTTATTCCACAAATTCAAATACAAGGTACAACAATCCCAGCATCAGGTACAGTAAGTATCTATTACAACCCAACCGCGGGTTCTACTAGTTTCACCATTCGTCCAACCACCACATACACATCTACGGTTTCAGAAGCAGAAAGTAGTTATACATTGCTTCTCGCAGATAGTAGTTTAGCAACCGTAGAAGTCAGAACACCAGCAACGGGTGTGGTACCGGCAAACAATCGTGGTTCAATTGTCGCAAACGGACTTGAATTTACAATTACCGCTCTTAACAAGACAGGTTCAACCTCAGTTTCTATCTTTGGTGGAACTTCTGGTGCAGTTTATAACTTTACGTTGTCTACCACCGCTTCCGCATAATTAACTCCTAGGAACATCTTATGGCATATAATATTTTTACACAACTCAGTCTTAATGATGATATTACATCACTCCGTGGTACCGAAGTAACCACGGGGATGTGGTCAGGAGACACAGGAAGTCTTGCTACTATTTTCACATCAAGTGTACAAGTAGCAAACTCTGGTGAATTCTATTACGACCTATACGACTTAAACCCAGCAAGTAGTGACTCAGCAGAAATTCAATTTTCTGTAGCATATGGTCATATAAGTGGTGGTGGGTCACCATCACTTACTAACATGGATAATTCAACACTTCCTACACAAGTTATTTACTCACAATATCGTAATATCTTATTAGCCAAGGATGTAGAACGATTTACGTTCGACCAAACGGAATCAGATGATATCTATGTTATCAACATGCAACGTTCACGCCTCCGCCAAGCAATTGATGCAGGTAACTGGCAACTTGGTCTTTCTGGATCAAATGGTATGCGTACCTTTATTGACGATAGTGGACTTAGTACAGCAGTAGTTGGTAACCTTGTAGCTAACAATGTATACAACATTCGTTCTGGAACAATTGACGATGGATTCGCAACTGGTAACTCTACCGTATACGGGTTGGTATTCCCAGACTATGGAGTAATTATCTTACACCCATCCGCAATTAGTTCATCTGTTGGATTTACTAAGGTATCAACCGTTGGCCAAGCCCGTGCAGCATTAACTGGAAGTCAAGCACCATTCGCACCATATACAGGTAGTGATTCAACTGTTTATCTCTATCAGCATGAAGGTTTGGTTCGTTCGATTTCTGGTTCAATGGTAGTTGCCGGTGGAGCTGGAGATTTTAAGGCACGTTCAGCAGAAACCATCACCTCAACCAACTATTTCATTCGTTTAAGAAACAATCAATATAACTACTCAAATAATCCAACTTACTACACTGGTTCAAATCCACAAAACGTTCTTGAACCGTTCCGTGTTAAACCAATTACTTACGTAACTACTATTGGATTATATAACGATTCAAATGAATTACTCGCAGTCGCAAAACTCAGTAGACCGATACAAAAGAGTACCGATAAGGAAGCATTAATTCGCGTTCGCTTAGATTACTAAGCGGTTACCGGGTGGATAATCTATGACCATACCTGTTACTGCGTATAAATCATTAGCACCAAACGAATATACAATAACTCCGTTTCGGGCATACGCTTCGCATGTATACACGTATGTGTCTGGGTCAACGACGAATTCTATTGATGTAACAGTATCATTGGGAGTGAAGTTTGATACAGCGTCACAAGGATTACGCACAGAAGATAGTACATATGAATTGTTTGATTCTATTGTCCAAACTTTTTATTCTCCAATCCCTTACACATCATATGGTATACAATCTTCATCATACCATCCAACAGCGTCAGTATTTGTTGTAAGTGCAACACAAGATATATTCGGTGAAGAAATTAAACCTGGGACGTTCACAGTAAAAATTGGTACTTCATCGTCTATTGATGATGGTTACGGTAACTTAATTGTATCTGAATCTGGTACAGGTTCTAAGATTGGTCGTATTTTTTACGATAAGGGTATAGCGATTATTAAACCAACATCTAGTATCGCTGGTGGTGGATTGGTGAGAGATGGTATTTGTATTGTGAGCGGAACAAATGTACAAGTACAATTTACATCGTCGGTAAAATTGTTCGAACATAATATTCGAGTAAAATTAAATCCCACCGATTTCTTATATTCAGTATACAATCCATCGGCAAACAAAGCGATGTTTACTGGTTCTACCGCAACTCCACTAGAACTAATGGCATCACAAAGTCTATATCCGTACATTACCTCAATCGGGTTATATAATCCAGATAACGAGTTAGTCGCAGTTGCAAAGGTATCTAATCCAATCCAACGTACCGACTACACCGTTCAAACATTTGTTGTCAAATTTGACACCTGAGGACTCTTATGGCACTCAAAGATATTTACGAAAACTGGGCATTTAGACCATTAGCAGGGGTTGGAGCAGGAGATACTCCAATCAAACAATCAGAAGGTAAGGTAAAGGTAGATTTCTTACCAAACACCTATCAGACCGAAGTTCGTAATAGAACTCCTGGTGATAAGGTAGTAAACCAAGCAACAGCAGATGATGCAACCAACGGAACGTTTAGTACTACTTCCGCATTTAAGCATTATTCTACTTTATACAGTAGTCCATTAAAAACATTTAAGTCAAAAGTAGTACATTTATATAATGCTCAAGGTAATGATAACACGCAATATGTCACATCAGCAGAAGTTAGAAATACCCAAGGTGCATTATATAGTACAAATCTATAAAACAACAAGAGGTTACGATGAAACCACGTAGTGCAAAAAACAAAGGTAAACGGTTACAAAATGCAGTAAGAGATATGATTTTGGAAAACTTCACACAATTGGAACCAGATGATGTGGTTTCAACTTTGATGGGTGATAGTGGAACAGATATTAAATTGTCACCTGCGGCGCGGAAACTATTTCCTTACTCACCAGAGTGTAAGAACCAAGAAAAGATGAATATCTGGGCTTCTCTGGGACAAGCAGAAGCGAATACGAAAGAAGGAACGACTCCCGTTCTATTCTTTAAGAGAAACAATACACCAGTGTACGCGGTTATCCCCGCAGAACACTTCTTTCAATTAGTTAATAAAAAACCAGTTGAATAAGAAAACTTGACAATTTATAGAAGAGGGGTTAGATTCCATATATGAATCTAATCTCTCTTTTGTCGCAAATATTAGGTGATTATAAAGAATTTGGGAAAGGTGAAGTGTATTTCACCTGTCCTTTCTGTCATAACCATAAACGTAAGTTTGCAGTCAATGTACTGAAGAATGCGTTTCATTGTTGGCATTGTGGAGCAAAGGGACGTTCTTTAATAACACTATTTAAGAGACTTGATGTTTCTCCGTCCCAACTTAAAGAACTGCGGTCACTACTATCCGATGACCAAATAAACAATTATATTGAAGAAGATACAAATACCGAATTATATCTTCCGCCTGGGTTCAAACCTCTCTGGACACCCAGTAAGAGTATACATTATATTAACGCAATCAAATACCTAAAGAATAGAGGAATCACGGGGTATGATATTATCAGGTATCAGATGGGGTATACGATGGATGGCCCATACGCTAGTCGGATTATTATTCCTTCGTATGATTGTAACAACAAACTTAATTACTTCCTCGCACGAAGTTTCTACGAAAGTGGATTGAAGTATAAGAATCCTCCTGTCTCCAAGAATGTGATTGTGTTTGAGAATCAGATTAATTGGAAGATGCCGTTGGTGTTGTGTGAGGGGGTGTTTGATGCGATTGCTATTCGTCGGAACGCCGTCCCATTATTGGGGAAGTTTGTCCCAAGAAAACTGTTGAAGATGATGATTAAGAACCAAGTCAAGGAAGTGTTTGTCGCACTGGATGACGATGCCATTACTGAAGCACGTGAGATTGAACAGAATCTCTCACAATACGGTATTGATGTGAAGTTGGTGAACCTTGACAAGAAAGACCCTTCGGAGTTAGGTTTCAAGAATACGTGGGAATGTATCAGTAACGCATCACGCAGTACTTTTAAAGACTATATTGGTGGAAGGTTACAGAATATATGAAGATTGATGTATTATTTAATAAGTTAAAGACTATCGCTCATTGTGCCGACATTCATATCAGACTCTTCAAACGTCACGAAGAATATCGGGAAGCGTTTATTACCTTTTATGAACAACTTCGTCGGACAGATTTGACTGACGGAGTGATTGTCGTTGCGGGTGACATCCTTCATGCCAAGACCGATATGAGTCCAGAAATGGTAGAACTCGCATCAGAGTTCCTCCGTAATCTTGCCGATATCGCTCCTACCTTAGTCATCGCAGGTAATCACGACCTCAATCTGTCCAATATGAATCGGTTGGATAGTTTGACGCCGATTATCAAGAATCTCAACCATCCCAACTTACATTATCTTAAACACTCCGATATCTACCAAGTCGCCGACGTAGATTTCGCAGTATTCTCTATATTAGATGACCGTGAAGAATGGCCGTCTGTTCAAGACTGTCGGAAGAATGCAAAGAAGATTGCACTCTATCACGGACCTGTTCACGGTGCCCAAACCGATATCAAGTATGTCATCACCAATCGTCACGTAGATGTAACTACATTTGAGGGATACGATGTCGTACTCCTTGGTGACATCCACAAGTATCAGATTCTCCAAGAAAGCAATCCCGTCATCGTGTATTCCTCGTCACTCATTCAGCAGAACCACGGGGAAACCGTCAAGAATCACGGATGGTGTCTGTGGAATATGGAAGATTTCTCACATACCTTCCAAGAACTTCCGAACGCCTACGGATACTACACGTTAGAACTCCAAGATGGAAAGATTAATTTCCCAACCGATATGCCAAAGAATGTCCGCCTTCGTTTATTTACGGGGACGGCAGATACGTCATTGGTCAAGAAAACCACTGCGGCATTGCGGAAGCGGTATAACATTATTGAACTCAGTATCAATAAGAACCGATTCAATCAAGCAAGTAACGTCAACCGTAAGGGGAATCACGTTACCACGGATGTTACCAACGTCAATACACAGAACACGTTGATTCAAGATTGGATTGAACGGAATCACGAAACTGTTGACGAAGAACTGATGAAGAAGATTATTTCCGTCAACAACGCATTGAACGCACGGGTCAGTCACGAGGACCAATCTCGTAATATCCACTGGCGTCCGTTGAAGTTTACGTTCTCCAATATGTTTTCATATGGTGAGAACAACGAGATTGACTTTGAGAATCTCCAAGGGATTCACGGTATCTTTGCCGCAAACGCATCGGGTAAGAGTTCGTCAATGGACGCACTTATCTTCTGTCTGTACGATAAGACTCCACGTGCGTTCCGTGGTGACCACATTATGAACAATCGTCGTGACCAGTTCGAATGTGAATTGAAATTTGAAATAAATCAAGAAATCTACTTCATTCGTCGCACGGGAACTCGGAAAAAGACCGGCGATGTGAAGGTAGATGTATCGTTCTGGAAGGAGAACCCAGATGGAACTCATACATCATTGAATGGTGAGGACCGCCGTGACACTAACGCCAACATTCGTAACTATGTTGGTAGTTATGAAGATTTTGTACTGACCACGTTAAGTAGTCAGACAGGAAACGCACTCTTCATTGACAAGTCTCATTCTGAACGAAAGGACTTACTCATTCAATTTATGGGACTGAATGTGTTTGATAAGTTGTTTGATGAAGCCAATGAAGAAAGTAAGGAAATTACTGGTGCGTTAAAGAAGTTCAAGAAGATTGATTTCGGTCAACTTCTAGCAGATACTCAAACCAAACTGGAAGTCACTACGGAAAATCACCAGAAGGTAGAAGAACTTGTTAAGGAAATCAAAGAAGAACGTGATATGTTGGATGAGAAGTTACGGGGATGGCAAACTCAAAAGCGTCCAGTACCGAATATTACATTAGATATTGATGTATTACGTTCTAAATTACAAGAGTCACAAGACTTAATTGGAATGTATGGAGAAAATAAGGTTGAGGCAGAAAATAGACTCCAGAAGTTAAATAATACAATTAAAGAACAGACACAAGAAATAGTGGATGCAAATATTCCAGAACTTCGAAAGTCAGTAGAAGAATATAATAAGCTATCTGGATTACTTACGAAGGGAACTGCTGCACTTAAATTGACTACTTCTAAGGTATCGGAAAAGGAAAAGTTTAAGACAAAACTGGAAAGTTATAAGTATAATCCAAATTGTAACGTTTGCGTAGAAAACAATAAGTCTGTGATTGATGATATGGAACAAGTCACTCACGAACTGGTTGACCTATACGAACTACAGAGTAAGCAGGAAGAGGCAGTAGAACAAATCAAGGTGCAAATGGAACCGTTGATGGAAAAGGTCAATCTCTGTACTAATTACGAGAAGTTACAAACCGAAGTCCAACAACTTCAAAAGAAAGCTAGTAATATCGAACTAGAAATCCAGAAGTTGATTACCACTATTGAAAAGTGTGACCGTAATCGGGAACAACTGGAAAAGGATATTGACGCCTATATAACGAACGAAGAAAATATCAAACACAATCGTATGATTGATGAACATATTAGTCACGTTGAGTACGATATTACCGTGAACAAAAAGTCAATGGACAAGTTGGAAAAGCAACTTCGGGAACTCCACGGAGAAATCAAGGTATTGGAAGCATCTAAGTCAGATATTCTTAATCAAATCAAGGAAGCAGAAGAACTGGAAGATACCTACGAAGCTTACAAGTATTATATGGAAGCGGTCGGTCGTGACGGTATTCCGTATGAATTAATGTCACGGGCAATCCCCGCAATTGAGTCCGAAATCAACAATATTCTGACCCAGATTGTGGAATTCACGATTTCACTTGAAGTGGATGGAAAGAACATCCTTGGGAAGTTGAACTACGACCACGAACGTATCTGGCCGTTGGAAAACTCGTCGGGTATGGAACGTTTCATCAGTAGTTTGGCTATTCGTGTGGCATTGTTGAACGCTTCTAACCTTCCGAAACCCAACTTTATGATTATTGACGAAGGATTGGGAACCCTTGACCCAGAAAATCTCAGTTCGATGGGGACACTGATGGGTATCTTAAAGTCGCAGTTTGATTTTATTATGTTAATCAGTCACTTGGATACTGCTCGGGATATGGTAGACAAGGTAATTGAAATTAAACGAGAGGACGGATTCTCGTATATTAATGTCTAACTCAACTATTTATATTGAGTTAGGACTTTAAACGAGACTGTATGGCAAAGACCAGAAAGACCTTACAATTAAAGAATTTAGCAAAGTATGACGTATTAATTGAAGATACGTCCGCGTCCTCTGTATATTTTCAGGTAACGAATCTACCACCATCTTTTACTGGTGGTAGAAATTCGTTTTTATTGGCAGGTTCTTCGGCTTTAAAGCCTGGAACGAACATTCAAATAGAAATTCTTGACGCCGATGGAATTCCAATATACCAAAACCCAGTGCAAAAATATGTACAAGGTAATTCAAGACTTATATCTGTAGAAATTAATGAAAATACTGCGGTAGGATTTGCAACAATTATTATATTAGGTCAAGCAACGGTACTTCCAAACGGCGAACCAGTTCCTCCGGATTGGCAAAATTCTTATAACGTTCGTTGGACCAGACGAATTTTGGTAGAACCAAACTTAAGAAATACGTCACCATTAATTTTAGAAAATACACCAGTGGTGTTTGCAGAAGAACGTAGATTGTACGGAGCCGACACTGCCTCATATGTGACCGCAAGTATTCCATTTACTGCAAGTCTAACTCCGACATTGTATTCTAGTTTTCAAATCGGATATACAATTAGAGCAGAAGCGCCAACAAAGTTTTCTGCATCATATGCAGGCGGATATATTACAGGGTCTATGTTTGTTGGTGGGGTCAGTACAAGCTTATATCTTCCAATCACAGATGTACTGAATGATACTACTGCATTTAGTACGGGTCAACTAATTAAAACAGAAGATGGACGAACCATAGACAGAGTATATCTCCGTAGTGGAAGTTATACTGCATCAGTATTCGGTTCATCATCGATAGTAACTAATACCGCAAATTTAGTATATAATACCTTACAAACGACGAATACCAGTAGTAAGGTGTCATATGGAAAGTTGAGAATCGTAAATTTGGATACGGTAAGTGGAGAAATATTTAAATTTAAGGTATATAGTAAAGTATCAACAAACTATTCAGATTATAAATTGATAGCAGATATTCCAGTGTCTACATCGGAATTATTAGTTACCAGTTCTATTCGAGGCGATTTACCTATCGGAGATTTTGATGTATCTCCAACTACTTCTACAAACTGGTACTCGGATAGGTTAGAAACCAGCTCCAACGCAGTATACACGATATCTGGTTCTACGGCGTATTATGATCCAACAACAACGGTAGTTCCGTTTACATTGGCGATAACCGATGATATTTTACTAAGGTCAATCCGTGCAGAAATACCAACATTTAATAATCAAAAATATGCTGGATATATTTCGTCGAGTGGATATTTTATAGGAAATAAAAAGTCGGTACGGTTGTTCCCAACCACAGAATATACATTAGATTTTGATGCATATTATAAAAAAACTTCCGCATCGATAAATTTAACTGGTATAGAACCAAAGGTTGATATTTATCTTATAGGAGTTGAAGGAACTAAAGTTATTGATAATAATCCATTAGGACAAAAAATCGGTACTTTAAAATTACCTACTGGGGCAGAAACTTATTGGTTCCAAGACCAACAATTTAATTTTACTCCACAATTATCAATAGATGGGAACGTAGGTATACGTTTTGTGGTCAGTAACGGATTTTGGTATTTCTCAGAAATTTCATTAAAACCTGCATCAGATAGATTGTTTTCGCCAGACGAAGCGCAGATTTTAGTACCGAATACGGAATATTATAATGAATATTTACAACACAAAATTGAATTTTTTGATATAAACAATAACTCAACGGACATATCAATAGTTTCTATACCAACTTTCTTTACAGGTTCAGTAACAGATTTGGGTACATTACCATGAAACAACTAACCAAAGAACAACTTAGTTTCTTATTGCAATTCCCCACAGGACATAGGCTCCAAGTGGGGGCGTTGGGTTATATTGAAAAATATAAAGTAGAAGACGTTGACATTTTGTTTGAAGCGACCCGCGTTACACAAGATATTATTGGTATTTTTAATAAAAAGTTGGAAGTGTTAGATGAAAAGAAACGTAAGGAATGCACAATTCTTCCAATGGATTCAAAGAAAAAAATTAGTAAGAAGTGTAAGAAGGCATATGCTTGGGGTATACACTACGCTCCTGTATGGAACCGATACGTACAACAAGAACCAACTGACACGACACCAGAACCAGAAGTTGACGCACCAGCAGTAGATAGTGGTGACGTAAGTGAACGTAAAGGATTGGCTGGGTCACACTTCACATATCCAAACTCTGCATTAGGTCCAGAAGATGACGAAGAGTTTACAAACGAAGCAGATTCTAGTACGGAACGTGTTCGTCGATACTATAAGCGTCATCCAGAAAAAGTCCGTAAGTACTTAAAGGATACGGTGAAAGACCGTGTAGCACGTAATCGTGACCGTGCCAAAGCAATTAAGAAGTACGGAAAGAAGAAAATGAAGAACCACGATGTCCATCATCCAAACGGTGCACAAAATGGTAACTGGAAGTTAGCAAAGAAAGACCACGGACGAGATAAGAAGAACGAAAATTACGTATATCTTGAAGAGTTATTAGAAGGTAATGTTCCATACGATAATTGGATTCTTATCAACGAAGGTGGTGCAGCAGGACATATGGCACACCCATACGAAGATGATGCACTATCATTCCGTGATGTCAAGGAAATGGTTCGTCGTGGATTGGTTGGTGAACTGGGGCAAGAAGAACCAGTTACCGAAAAACTTGACGGACAAAACATTATGTTTACCGTCAAAGATGGTCGTGTATATTTTGCTCGTAATAAAGGACAAGTTAAAAACAAAGGACAAAATGCGCTTGATGTTGCGGGTATCCGTAATATGTTTGCGGGTCGTGGTGACATTGAAAGAGCATTTACTGGAGCAGCAGAAGATTTACAACGAGCAATAGACGCACTACCACCAGAACAACGTGACCAAATGTTCTCTGGTGGGTCAAAATTTATGAATGTGGAAATTATTTTCCCAGATACACAAAATGTCATTCCATACAATAAATCTGTATTGGTGTTTCACGGTAGTGTGGAATACGACGACGAAGGTAACGAACTTGGTCGTTCAGTAGATGATGGTCGCACCTTGTCCGACGAAATGACTAGAGTAAATGCGCAACAACAAAAGACTTTCGGTATTCAAGGACCAAAGACTATTAGTTTCAGTGATGCACAAACAGTAGAAAATAAGAAAGCATTACAGAATATTGGTAGACGTATCACTCGTTTACAAGAGATATACGACCTAGATGACAACTCTACCATTGAAGACTACAAACTTGCATATTGGGAAAATCGTTTAATAGAAATTAGTCAACAAACTGGTGTAGAGTTTACACAAGATGAATTTGAAGGAATTACTCGTCGGTGGGCACTGGGAGATAAGTCATTCAAAGTTAGCGACATTGAAGACCCAGAAAAGAAACGGTGGTTCCGTGAGTTTGAAGCAAAAGAATTGAAACGCGAACAACAACAAGCAACTCGTCCATTAGAACAAATCTTTTTACAAACGGGTGCATTATCACTTCGTCGGGTTACTGATTTATTAGCAGCTAATAATCCTGAAGCTGCCGCTAAGTTGAAACAAGAAGTTCTTGATGCAATTAAGAAGATAAAAGAAACTGGTGATGCCGATAAATTAGCGGCACTTCAAATCCAAATAGAACGTTTGGAGTCGGTTGGTATTGATAAGGTTGTACCGTCCGAAGGTATGGTATTTATTTATAACGGAAAACCATATAAGTTTACTGGTGCATTTGCTCCTGTTAATCAAATTTTGGGAACACTTAAATTTGATAAGGGTGAAGCAGAATTAACAGAACCGGACAAGGATAAACGTACATCAGAAGAACCACCTGTTGCACCACCACAACCAGAAGGAAAACCACGGGTAGTAGCAGTATTTACAGGTCGTTTCCAACCATTTCATGCTGGTCACTATAGTATCTATCAAGAAATGGTCAGGAGATTTGGAAAGGAGAATGTATTTATCGCAACCAGTGATAAGACCGAAGCGGGTAAATCTCCTTTTAGATTTGGTGATAAAGAAGAAATCATGACTCGGATGTTTGATATTCCAGAAGAAATGATTGTTCAAGTTAAAAATCCATACGCTCCAGTTGAAGTTCTAGAATCATTACCACCAGGCACAATATATGTTACTGCGGTCAGTCAGAAAGATGCAGATAGACTATCTGGTGGAAAATATTTTACACCATATGACCCAGAGTCATCAAAAGCTGGATACGCAGAAAAAGGATATTTTATCGTCGCTCCAGAAATGCAACTAGATATTGACGGTAAGAATATTAGTGGTACCCAACTTCGTGCAATCTTCGGTAATCCAAACATCACCGATGAAGTCAAACAAGAAATCTTTGCAAAGATATATGGAAAGTTTGATCAAGATATCTTTAATAAAATTGTCAAAACCACAACAAAATCAGAAGAAGAATTAAAACTAACACAAAAATTTGGTAAAGAACCAGAAAAAAAGATAGCAAAAACACCAGAAAAAACTCCAAAACCAAAGAAAAAAGCAGTAGATACAAATACATCAGACGATGTTGATCAATATCAACCAGGTGAAACTTGGCAAACATCTGGTGGAAATTTTGGTGGTAAAAATAAAAAGAATCAAATTAAGTACTTTGGTACGCAAGAAAAGGCAAAGAAATTCGCAACCACGTGAGGTTATATGTTTAAAAATGAAGAAGCACTAAATGATGTTCGTCGTAAAGTCGCAGAAAAATTAAATAAAGATGGTAATAAACTAGTCTTTGGTTGGAGAGGTGAACCAGAACCAACCCGTCAAGAAGGTGATGTATGGGTCGATGTGAACGGAAAAAAGTGGACCGTAAAAAATGGTATCCGCCAAACCGTCACCAAGTTAGATGACGCAAAAACACCGTGGTGGTGTCCAAAATGTAGTAAACCAATGAACCATCGATTTGACATTAAGTTCTGGAATATGCGTGGGCATTGTTACGATTGTAATGTTAAGTTTGAAACAGAATTACGGCGTCAAGGTAAATGGAACGAATTCCAACTCAATATGGGATTACGTAATTACATTTCCGCAGTTAAAGATAGACTCCAAGAGCTACAACATTATCACGATACGCTCAGTAAACCAGAATATCTGTTAATGAACGAACACGAAAAAACAGTATTGATGTTTGAAAAGTGGGACGTTGATATTGAAACTATAAAGAAAGATTTGATGGACGAAATAGAACTACTAAAGAAAAACTTAGCAGATGCAATAGAAAAATACGGAACCGGAGAAGATAATGAAGGTTAAACTATTAGCGTTGTTATTAGTATTCGCTGGTGTACTGTACTGGCAAGATTCCACCAGTGATGATGCGATGGACAAGTATATTGAAGAATATAAGGCATTCCAAGCAAAAGCAGATTCAGTCACAGAACTTGCAGATAGTTTGAAGGAAGAAATCGTTATTGCGGATAATGAATCCAGAGCCGCAGAAAGTCGAGCCAAGATACTTGGTCGTCAAGTAAGTGCGTTAACAAACGAAACATTGAGTATGGAAGAACGAGCAGAAACAATGAAGGAAACTCTTCTTGATACATTAGAACTTGCTCGTCAAATCTTACCACTCAAGGATTCTATTATCGCAAAACAAAAAGAAACTATTGCAACACAAGGTAGTCAAGTCACCGAACTAGAAAGTGCATTACAAAGTAAGGATAATGCTTTACGGATGGCACTGATGCGTGGTGATAGTCTCCAAGCAGTCATTAATTTAATCCCACCAGCACCAAAGAACCCTAACCGTATGTTTGGGTTTAAGTTACCAAGTCGTAAGGCATCATTTGCAATTGGATTGGCAATGGGTATTGGAGCTGGAGTCCTTGTAATCAAGTAAGAGGCTTTATGAACGCTACGGCGCAACAGTTACGTGACAAAATCAAAGAAGAATTCAAAAAGTGTGCGTTAGACTCTTCATACTTTTTGACACGATATTCGTATATCCAACATCCGATTCGAGGTCGGGTGTTGTTTGATTTATATCACTATCAGAAAGATGCATTGAAGGACTTTGAAAATCACGACTACAATATAGTCCTTAAAGGTCGTCAGATTGGTATTTCCACATTAGTTGCAGGATATGCATTGTGGTTGATGTTATTTCATAAAGACAAGAATATTCTCGTTATCGCAACTAAACAAGAAACCGCAAAGAATCTTGTGACTAAAGTCAAGTTCATGCATCAGAATCTTCCAGTTTGGTTACGGGGAAACATTATAACAGATAATAAACTATCGTTGCAGTTTTCTAATGGGTCACAAATTAAGGCAGTAGCATCGTCACCAGACGCCGGACGTTCTGAAGCATTGTCCCTTCTCATCCTTGACGAAGCTGCATTCATTGACAACGCAGACATCATCTGGACGGCAGCATCCAGTACGTTATCCACTGGTGGTAAAGCTATCCTATTATCTACCCCAAATGGTGTTGGTAACTTCTTCCATAAGATGTGGCAACAAGCGGAAACCAAGACCAATAACTTCAATACAATTCTACTGGATTGGAGAGTACATCCAGAACGTGACCAAGCATGGCGTGACCGTCAAACGGAACTGATGGGTGAACTTCAAGCTATTCAAGAACATGATGCGTCATTTATCTTTTCTGGTAACACGGTCATTCCCGCAGAAATACTTGAATTTTATAAGGCTACATACGTTCAAGAACCGATATCTAAAGAAGGGTTTGATAGTAACTTATGGGTTTGGGAATATCCATCTCCATCTAAATCGTATATCGTTTGTGCGGACGTTGCCCGTGGAGATGGTGAGGACTATTCCACGTTCCACGTAATTGACGTAGAAACTTCTACCCAAGTGGCAGAATATAAGGGAAAGGTAGAAACGAAACAGTTTGGGAATATGTTGGTGTCTATTGCAACTCAATATAATGACGCTCTCCTTATTCCAGATAATAGTTCTATTGGTTGGAACGCAATCCAACAGATTATTGACCGTAATTACCGTAATCTCTTTTATATGTCCAGAGATTTACAATATGTGGACGTAGAACACCAATTGAATAGAAAGTATTTGAAGGAAGATAAAAATACGTCTTTGGTACCTGGATTTATGATTTCCCAACGTACTAGACCATTGATTATCGCTAGATTGAAGGAGTATATGTTGGATAATTCCTTTACTATTCGTTCCAGTCGGATGATTGCGGAACTGGAAACCTTCATCTGGAAGAATGGTAGACCGGAAGCGTTGGGTGGGTATAATGATGACTTGGTACTTGCTCTATGTATTGGGTTGTGGGTACGAGACACGGCCCTACGATTACGTCAAGAAGGGATAGAATTGACAAAAATAGCGTTAGACGGAGCGAAATACCAAACAAATGCTATGGTTTATACCAATAATAATTTGAACCACAATCCGTATGAGATGCAAATAGGTCCAGAAAAGGAAAATTTACGGTGGTTACTGTAAATACGTTATACTTATATAGTAGTGTCTTTATATACTATTTTTTGGGGTAAAGTATGAAAGCAGAAGATTTTAAGAATATGATTCGTCAAATTGTTCAAGAAGAACTTCAAAATATGACAACCAAAGAAGAAATTTGTGAAGGTGAAGGTTGTCTTGATGAAAAATCAGTACCCCAACCATATGACCGTTCGGGTGCTCGTAAAATGTCCAAGAGTCAAATTGAAAAACGTAGAAAGATTGGTCGTGATATGATGGCCAACGAAAAGACAGTCAGTAAGTTCCGTAAAAAATATGGGGATGACTGGAAGGATTATCTTTGGGCAGCAGCATCATCCGCTGCATTCAGACAAAGTGGTTCAACAAAAAGTGACGATAAACGGAAAAAATAATGGAATACAAAAGTTTTTTTCAGTTTGAACGTCATCACCCACACGTTCGCCACGACCCACATGGATCGGAAGATGCAGACGTAAATAATGATGGAAAGGTAGATAAAAATGATAAGTACATAATGGCAAAACGCCGTTTATATAGGCAATATCAAGCAGCACAAACCAGTAAAAAGAATACAGACTTTTCTACACCGAAGTTGGAGAATAATATGATTAGATTGTCAGGATTAGTTAACCTTAAGGCACTTAAGGAAGAAACCAAGGAATCTCCCGTACCAGCTCCAACTGTGGCTGCAGATGAAAAGAAGGGTGATAAGAAGGTAAGTGTTGAAATGAAGTTGAAGAAGCTTAAGGAAATGCAAATGACTCCCGACCAAGAAAAGAAGGTCGATGAAATGCTTGCACAATTTGAAGAATTGACCGCAAAGCAAAAGCAACTTGACGTTGACAAAGATGGTAAGATTGAAGGTGATGACCTTGCAAAACTTCGTGCAAAGAAAGATGAATCTGTAAATGAAAACGAAGACCATGAAGTGTCGATGGCAACCAAAACCCTTGATTCTATTATCCGTCACGCAACCGAATTAAAGGGTAAGATTGGAATGGACGAAAAAGATATTCCAGCATGGATTCAAGACCATATCGCAGTAGCAGAAAACAACTTAGACCAAGCAAATACCAGTTATCACGAATACGGTCAAGAAGAAAAGACCGATATGTCAGTTGATAAAGACCTTGACGCAATGAAAGAAACTGTCAACGAAGCAGCACCTGAAGGTTGGGAAAAGACTGTTCTCGCTATGAAGAAGCACAAAGAAATTGATAATCCTTGGGCACTTGCACATTGGATGAAGAAGAAGGGATATCATTCACAAAAGGAAGGGAAGTAATATGCCACCAGTCGTGAAGTTTATCTCTATCTTATTGTCTAGTAGAGAACAAGCACATATCTTCCATCTTCAAACTCCATCTTATGCTCAACACAAGGCATTACAAGGGTATTACGAAGATATCGTAGACTTGATTGACACTTATGTGGAATCATATCAAGGTCGTTATGGTATTTTGAAGGGATACAAACCAAGTAACACAATCCTTGAAGATGATTCAACGGTCAGTTACTTTATGGGACTTCAAAAGTTTGTAGACGAAACCCGTAGTCAACTTCCACAAGACGGTGAACTCAACAATACTGTTGATGAAATCGCTGGTCTTATCTCATCAACTATTTACAAGTTAAAGTTTTTAAAGTAATATGAAGTACAGAGACTTTTTTCCAGAAGGATATTCTGACGGAGCAGTATTTAACCAAACCAAGAAAGATTTTGGTCAAGAAGCACCAGAAGAAATGCCCGCCACCGACCCACAAGATTTAGCAGTTCGTAGTGCTCGTATTAGTGATATCTTGGAACGTAATATCCCAACCAGTCCCGATAAATGGGCGAAGGCAAAGGCGGCAGCTCGTTCTAAGTTTAAGGTCTACCCTTCCGCATATGCTAACTTATGGGCAGCAAAGAAGTATAAGAGTATGGGTGGTGGGTGGAAGAAAGGAAAGAAATGATTAAGTTTGTTGACATACTACTTGAAGAAAGTGAATCTGACCAAAAAGAAATGGTAGATGGTATTATTGATATGCTTAATCAAGTTAAAGATATCAATAATAGAAAAGAAATGGCGTTAGATAGATTAAAAGATTTTAAAAAACAAAATATAAAAATTAATATAACTGATTTCTTACAAAAGAGCGGACTACTTTCTGAAACATGGACGAAGAAATATAAGAAGTCAATTGATTGCAGCAATCCTAAAGGCTTTAGTCAACGAGCCCATTGCGCAGGTCGAAGAAAACGGAAGCACGGCGGAAAAACCAAATCCAAACCGGTATAAGATATGAAAAAATCACAATTAGCAGAACTTATTCGCAAGATGATTAGTGAAGAACTTGAACTTGAGTCACAAGCAAGTGATGCCGCAAAAAAACAAGGCCTTACTAGTATGGGATTTGGTCGTTGGGGCAAAGATGGAAAAATGACTCACAAGACAGTTAATGGAAAACTTCAACCTGTAAAACAAGACGGCGGTTCAGCTAAAGCACCTGCAATCGGTCCTTCAAAAAAACAAGACGGCGGTTCAGCTAAAGCACCTGCAATCGGTCCATCAAAATTTAGTGGTCTTTTTGGTAAAGCATCTGATGATGAACTCGAACGCGGTAAAGCTGCCGATGATGAATTAGATAGACTTATTAAACGATATAAAGACGTTCGACAACATTCAAAAGATAAAGGTTTTGGAGGCGGAGGTGGGTTCTCCGGTGGTGGTTCTGGTGGGCGATTTTAACATAAAACAAGGAAACAACCAACTAAAACCAGTATGATACGATTTGCTGATTTACTTGTTGAAGTTTCTATCGATCTTGACGAAAAGTACCAAACCAAAGGTGACCTTGGAAAGTGGATTCGTCAAAAATGGGTAGACATTTCTCGTAAAGACCCCAAGACCGGCAAGCATCCACCGTGTGGAGCTTCCGCTGGTAAGAAAGAACGAAAGGGTGGGTCATCGAAGTATCCCAAGTGTAGACCCGCACGTTCGGCAGCAGCAATGAGTAAAGGTGAAAAACGGTCAGCAGTCACCAGAAAACGGAAGGCAGGAAACCCCGGTGGGAAACCAACGATGGTTTCAACCTTTAAGAAAAAGGAAGAATAATATGGAACACATGACTGAAGCTTGTTGGGAAGGATATAAGCAAGTTGGAATGAAGGACAAGGGTGGTAAGATGGTTCCAAACTGCGTCCCTATTAATGAAGAAGATATTATTGAAGAATATTGTCCACGTTGTCTCGCAATGGAAATTATGCGAGCACAAGGTCAACCTCTTCAAGAAGCAGAATATCACGGTCGTAAGGTTCCACTTGGAAAACCAATGCGTGGTGACGTAAAGAAGTTTAAGGTATTCGTCAAAGACCCAAGTACTGGGAACGTCAAGAAGGTCAACTTCGGTGACAAGACGATGAGAATTAAGAAATCCAACCCAGCTCGTCGCCGTTCATTTAGAGCACGACACAATTGTGCAAACCCAGGCCCACGTACCAAAGCTCGTTATTGGTCGTGTAGGAAGTGGTAATATGAAAGTCTCCAGAAAGATATCTGACGCTATTATGAAAAAAATGGGATATAAATTCAGTCCCGAAGAGTTTCATATGGGAATGAATGTAGAAATGGAACACAAAGATGTGACAAATGGGAATGTGGTAAAAACGGCAAAAATCGCCGCCGCACACTTGACAGAGAAACCAAACTATTATACATTATTAAAGAAGTATGTTGAAAAGAAAAAAGATGAACAACTCGTAGGACCTGGTGGCGCTATAAATGCAGCACCTAAACCACAAGATGTTAAGAAAATGCGTAAAGCATTAGACTCGGAGAAATAAGATGGCACAATTAAAAGATTTACTGAACGAAGTTACCAGTCAAGTTCCACGACGAGTTCAATTGATGCGAGTAGAAGCAGTATTAGAAAACCTCGCACCACAACTTAAGGAAGCAGACCAAAAGAAGTTAGCAGAAATATATGTAGAATTAAAACAATTAGCAGAAAGTTTCAATATGACTCCATATACTATTTTCAATGCAGAACAATGGAAGTTATTGGAAATGGTATTAATTGGTAAAGTCGCAGAATTTAAACTCGTTGCGGAAGATATCGCAGAAGATAATAAAGATGTCGATTGCTGGCCATTGGCAACGGCGCTCGACACCGTACTCATTTAAGTGAGGGGTTATGGCAGACACTAGTGTATTTGGTCGTCTACGGAGACTGTTTTCAACAAACGCAGTCGTCCGAAATGTAGGCGGAACGAAGTTAAGAGTCGCAGATACCGACAATATCCAATCGTTTATCAATAGACGAGGTATTGACCGGTATCATCGTGTTTACTCGTCAATGACAGGTGGATATGGCGCAGCCGGTGGACGATACGAATCCGCTGCAGCATTTCAAGGGTCACGACTTCAATTGTTCCGTGATTATGATATGATGGATAATGACCCTATTATCTCATCAGTAATGGACATTTACGCCGACGAATCAACTGTTAAGGATGAATTCGGTCAAATACTTAGTATCCGTTCAAAAAACGAACAAATTCAAGACATTCTCCACAACTTGTTCTATGATATTCTCAATGTAGAATTCAATCTCTGGCCTTGGGTCAGAAACATGGTCAAGTATGGGGATTTATTTTTATTCCTTGATATTGATGAAAAGTATGGGGTGGTCAACGCAGTACCACTTTCTATATATGAAACTATTCGCGTTGAAGGACAAGACCCAGGCAATCCATTTTCTGTCAAGTTTAAGATTGAAAATGATTTTTTAAATTTAGGTAAGAAAGAACTTGACAACTACGAAGTTGCCCACTTCCGTTTATTATCCGATACCAACTTCCTTCCATATGGTAAGGCAATGATTGAAGGTGGTCGTCGTATTTGGAAGCAACTTCAATTGATGGAAGACGCGATGTTAATTCATCGTATTATGAGAGCACCAGATAAACGTAAGGTCTTAGTAGATATTGGTAACATTCCACCTGCGGAAATCGATACACATATGCAACGTATCATTGACCGTATGAAGAAAGTTCCATTGATGGACCCAAAGACTGGTGATTATAATCTTCGATACAACATGATGAACATCACGGAAGATTTCTATCTTCCGGTTCGTGGAAAAGATTCGGGAACAGACATCACCAATCTCCCAGGCCTTCAATTCAACGCAATCGAAGATATTGAATACCTTCGTAACAAGTTAATGGCAGCGTTCAAGGTACCGAAGTCATTCTTGGGATATGAAGAAGATACTAGTGGAAAGGCATCGTTGGCAGCACAAGATGTTCGTTTCGCACGTACCATTGAACGTATCCAACGTATTATGGTGTCAGAACTCACGAAGATTGCAATCATCCATTTATATGTCCAAGGATTTACCGATGAAGATTTGATTGACTTTGAACTAGAAATGTCTTCACCATCGGTCATCTTCGAACAAGAAAAACTCAATCTCTGGAAGGAAAAGGTTCAACTCGCTAAGGATATTACTGATAGTAAGTACTTATCACGTGATTGGGTATATCATAACATTCTCAATGTATCACTCGAAGAAGCGCGTGATGAAGAAGATAAGATTCTTAAAGATGTCGAATGGGTCAGTAAAGTAGACGCTGCTGCACAACCACAACAACCACAAGCTGGTCCAGAAGCAGGAGCAGAACCAGGCGCAGAGCCAGCACCAGAAGGGGAACCTGAAGGTGAAGAACCACAAAAACTAGATACAGTTGACGCGGTACTGGCATCACTAGAAGAACCTACAGAAGAAGAATCAGATTTAGGTGAAGAAGAATTGGAAGAAGCAAAGATGGGTCGTCCACGTACTGGTGTGTCTTATGGTCAAGACAGTCACCCACGCGGTCGTGACCCCCTCGGACATAAAGAAAATATGGATGCATTAAAAGGACGCATTCAACGTAGAGCACCATCAAGAAAGTCACCACTTTCTTTAGAAAACCACGAAATTTCATCCCTTATTAAACAACTAAACGCCACTAAAACAACAAGTATCCTAAACGAAGAAAACATTTTGGACATCGAAAACTAACGAACTAGGAATTATCATACTATTTAATATATGATAAGGTATTTGTTCACTTATGGCGGATTATCTTATGAAATCTAGTATCAAACACAATAAGTTAAGAAACACAGGTATATTGTTCGAATTGTTAGCCCGTCAAATCACTGCTGATGTGATGGAAAACAAGAAGGACAGTATCGCTGTCAAACTCATGCGTGAATTCTTTAACTCCAAGAAAGAACTTGGAAAAGAATTGATGTTGTATCGGGCATTCTTTAATGTCCAAAACATTTCAGAACAAAAGGCGTTTCAACTTTTGAAGTTGGTTACTGAACAACGTAAGAATCTAGACCAAAACGCATTAAATACTCAAAAATACCATTTAATTAAGGAAATCAAGAAGAACTTTGACCTCAAAGAATTCTTCTCAGCTCGTATTCCTTCATACAAGATTTATGCATCAATCTATAAGAGTTTTGATGCCGCCGTAAATGGTATAAATGACTCTACAACAATAGAAGAATTGGCAGGTAGTCAATTCACCATCGTAGAACATTTATCTGGGAAAACGGTTAATAGAGAAATTAAAGAACATACTGAATTAGCAAACATTGTTCGTAGTCAAGAAGATGATATTCGTTTCTTATCTTATAAGATATTAATTGAACGTTTTAATGAAAAGTATAAGGGATTAGATGAAGCACAGAAGAAACTTCTCCAAGAATATATCTATAATATCTCAAATACATCTAAATTAAAGTCATATACACAAATAGAAAGTCGTAAATTGGCTAAAGAAGTGTCACAACTTTCAAAGAAGGTGACTGATAAGGTGGTTCGCATTAAGCTAACAGAAGTTGTTTCACAACTACAAAAAGTAGAAAAGGCAACCACTATCAAAGAAAATCATATGACCGCGATGTTAATCGGATATGAAATTTTGAAGGAGCTTAAATCATTATGAACAACGAAGAAAAATTAAAAGAATACATTCGAGATATGGTCAAGAAAGAATTAGAAGAAATGACCACCACTGGTAATGTAGCTGGATATAATATTCCTATGGCGTTTCAAGGAAATAATCCAAAGAATAAAGCACGCAAAAAAGGAATCGCAACCCAATTAGGTATGAAACTTACTCCACGTGGAGAAAAAGATTTAAACACCCCCGCGGATAAATTAGAGAATCTCGCAGAAGCTAAAATGCGGTATCATGAATATAAGAAAGACGAAAGTGCATCAGCAACACAAAAGATTGCAAAGGCAATTTCTGAAGTCAATCGTAATCTTGAAGAAGTCGAACGAGTCATCCGTATGAACACTCGTTTACAAAAAGAATCTGGGATTGCAAGTGAAGCACTTTATAATCGTACCCAAAAAGGACTTTTAAAACTTGAAGCACGGTTACTTCACCTCGCCGGTAAAGTACGGGACATCAGAGGAAAGTAATATGAAGAACTTATTAGTTGAATATAATGTCATTCAATATGGAAAAGAACTTTTAGCAGAAGCGGCAGATATTACTAAGCCACTTGTGCTAAAGAACGTTCTTCTCCAACGTGCAGAAGCTAAGAATCAAAATGGTCGTGTTTATCCTAAAGAAGTTTTAATGCGTGAAGCAGGGTTGTACAAGGAAAACTTTGTATCACAACGTCGCGCATTGGGTGAACTTGACCATCCAGAAAGTCCAGTTGTCAACCTTAAAAATGTATGTTGCAACGTGACCGAATTGTGGTTTGAAGGACAAGATGTTCGTGGTAATATTGAAGTTCTTTCCACTCCATCTGGTAATATCGTTCGTGAACTCATTAAGAACAACATCCGTCTTGGTGTCTCGTCACGTGGTATGGGGTCGGTTCGTCAAATGGGTGAAAGCACCGTAGAAGTCCAAGATGATTTCAGTCTTATCTGCTTTGATATCGTCAGTAACCCAAGTACTCACGGTGCATTCATTAACGAAAGTAAGAAAGAACAAATCGTTACCCCATATTCACGTATCGATTCACTTGTATACGATTTCTTAAGTGAAATAAAATGAAATT
>Ga0315901_10002706_pt1 | contig 23996 bp, 16 predicted proteins | sample LakEriMetagenome_10_FD_203761 | JGI IMG/M metagenome (GOLD analysis project Ga0315901, IMG submission 203761) | Freshwater fungal communities from buoy surface, Lake Erie, Ohio, United States - Buoy 2 MA116 | ecosystem: Environmental > Aquatic > Freshwater > Lake | place: USA: Lake Erie, Ohio... | reverse complement strand
CCATGTTCCTCGCCAGCGTGGTGGCCACGCAGCCCTTCTGGGTGTCGGGTGCCCAGCCGACGTACAACCAGTGGGTGGAACTCGCCGCGTTGCTCGTGATCGCCGCCCTGCCCTCCGGGGGCTGGAGTGGACTGGACTACTTCCTCAAGCAGTGGTGCCCGCTCTCGCGCTGGTGCGCGGGAGGCTGCGCCGCCTCGACCGAGGTGAAGCGATGAACCTTTCGGAACAGCAGAAGCAGGTCGGCAAGGAGAACTTCGCCGATGCCGTGGCCATCACCCGCCGCGACTTCCTCGGCGGCGCCGTGGCCGCCGGCCTCGCCTCCGGCGCCGGTCTCGGCTCCATCTACTTCGGCTACGGCAGGAGCGTGGGCGACCCACTGCGGGTGGGCGTGCTTGGCACTGGCGACGAGGGGAGCGTGCTCATCGGAGCCCACAACCCCGACTATCTCAATGTCGTCGCCATCGCCGACATCCGTCCCTACAACGTGTTTCGCGCGTTCCACGGCGACGTCTCCAGCCCGAGCGCCAACACGGCGCGTCCGGGCCTGATGAAGAAGTACAAGTGGTCCACCGAGGATGCGGCCCGCGAGCAGGTGAAGGTCTACGGGGCCTACGAGGACCTGCTCGCCGATAAGGACGTGGAGGCCGTGATCATCGCCCTGCCCCTGCACCTGCACGCCGAGGCGGCCATCAAGGCGATGCGGGCCGGCAAGCACGTCCTCACCGAGAAGCTGATGGGGCACAGCATCCACGAGTGCAAGGAGATGGGCCGCGTCTCGCGCGAGACCGGCAAAATCCTCGCCACCGGCCACCAGCGGCACTACAGCGTGCTCTACGACAACGCCGTGCACACGATCGGCAAGGCTCGACTGCTCGGCGACCTGCACTCGATCCGCGCGCAGTGGCACCGTGGCAACCTCCCCGGCAAGGATTCTTGGAAGCCGCCGATGCCGGAGGACGAGTCGCTCGCCAAGCGTCTCGCCGGCTGGAAGAAGGACCTGACGACGGCCAAGCCGGCCGACATCGACAAGCTCACGAAGCAGATCGCCCAGCTCGAGGCCCAGATTTCCGACCGCGTGGTCGAGGCTTCGAAATACGGCTACACGCCGATGACGCTCGCCGACGGCACGCCCCGTTCTCCGATGGAGGAGCTGATCCGCTGGCGGCTCTGGAACCGGACCGGCGGCGGCCTGATGGCCGAGCTCGGCAGCCACCAGCTCGATGCGGCGGGCATCTTCGTCTCGGCCATGCATGGCGAGGGGAAGAAGGTGAAGCCGCTGACCGTCACGGCCGTGGGCAACCGCAGCATTTTCCCGGCCGATCGGGAGATCGACGACCACGTCTACTGCATGTACGAGTATCCGGCACCGGGCTACGACGAGGACAAGAACAAGAAGGTCGTGGTCACCTATTCGTCTATCAACGGCAATGGTTTCGGCGACTATGGCGAAGTCGTGATGGGCACGAAGGGCACGCTCGTGCTGGAGCGGGAGCAGGACGTGATGCTCTACAAGGATGCCGCCAAGGACACGCGGGTGACCGTGGCCAAAGCGAAGGACGGATCGCCGACACTCGACACCACTGAGAGCGGCGGTGGCAGCTACGCCGCGGGCGGCAAGGGGGGCGACGCCGCCCCGCCCTCCCGCGGCTACACCGAGGAGATGGAGCACTGGGCCTGGTGCGTGCGGAACCCGGCGCCTGAGAACCAGCCGCGGTGCAAGCCGGAGGTGGCGATCGCCGACGCGGTGATCGCGTTGGTGAGCAACATCGCCCTGGCAAATCCCGAGACACAGGCCCGGATCGAGTTCAAGCCTGAGTGGTTCGACATCGGCAGCGACGAGACGCCCGAAGGCGTGAAGCCCGACGTCTCCCGCGACCGCTACCGGGCCTGAGAGAACGCTCGCTTGAACCTCGCGCGTGACGCTGGCCGGGGCTGCCCACGCCCCATCGCCGGACGTTCGCTTCGGGCATCCTGCCCTTCGCTCTCTCGGAGGTGTCTGCGCTCCGCCGGGCACCGATCTGCCGGAGGCGGATTGGTCGGGGCTGCGCTGGCCACCTGCGCCGACTCCTGGGGCATGGACAGCCCCACGCGGCTTCGATCATCGACCGCCCACGAGTGGTCGGCCGACGACACCCGTTTCGGGAACATGCACGACGATGAACGTGTCGCGGCCGTCGGCGACGTCGATTTCAGCCGTCGCGGGCCGGCCGAGCGGCCGCGAGCCACCGTCCACCGCCTCGAGCGCGAGCATGTGACGACCGGCCGGAATCTCCAGCCGGCAGGCCTGGATCGTCGCCGGCAGCGTGCTCCAGCAGCGGGTGTCGGCCCGCTCGGCCGCCTCCCAGGCCACGCCGGCGACGTCGAGGGCGACCGCCGGAAGACTGCCGCGGGAGAGCCCCAGGCCCTGCTGCACGCCGAAGATCGTCCCTTTCTTGAGCGTGCGCCGTGCGACCGCCCGGGCGATGGTCTGGGGAAGCACGGCCTCCTGCTGATAAATGGCGAGTGCCGAGACGTCGGTGAGCGTCTCGGTCCGGCCCGCCTGCCAGTCGCCCGCCCGCACCCGCAGGCCGGCCACGCCACTCGGCACGGCCACGATGCGGGGCACCGTGATCGGGGCGATGGTGGGCGGCAGCGGGCTGCCGAGCGGCCCGGCGAGCAGTTCACCCGCGATGGCCACCGAGAGCGACGACGGCATCTCAACCACCTCGGCCTTGAAGGGGCCGCGGCCCACGAGCGCGAACACGTGCACCACGCCGTTGCCGCGCCGTGAGTGGACGCCCGTCGCGGCCCGGCCCAGATGCACGGGGCCGGCGGTGAACTCCGGCTGCCAGGCGGCGACGAGCTGGAAGTGCCGCGCGGCGTCGTCATAGTCGCGGTGTGTCGCCTCGCGCAGCACGCCTCGCAGGTAGGGCGCGATGGCGATCTGCGGGTAGGCGGCCTTCGGGTTGCCGCCGTCGTCACGGGCGGCCGTCTCCACGATCTGCCGCTGCTTGTCGATCACCTGGAGGCTGTAGGCCTCGGCGTCGTCGCCGTCGTGGGCCAGGTCGGCCAGGGCCAGCATGGCACGGACGAGCACCTTCTCATGATCCTCGCCTGGATAGGCCCGGGCGGTGTCGTCGCCGAGCAGCGTGAGGGCTGTCTCTCCCGCGTCGGTTTGCTCCAGGTGGTCGAAGCGGTCGCGGACCCGCCGCAACAGCCGCTCGGCATCCGCGGGCCGGCCGGCAGCCAGCGCCACCATGGCGTGATCCAGGTCCAGCACGTCGGCGTCGCCCCCCCCGGCCCGCTGCTGCTCGAGCGCCCGCTCGGCCGCTGCGAGGTCACCCCGGTGAAACGCCGCCCGCGCGTCGCGCATCTGCTGCCCGTGGCTGGCGCAGCCGGCCGCGGTGCCGATCACCAGGAAAAGCACGAGGGGGAGCATGGCGGTCGCCGTGTCACCGCGGCGCGAGCGGGTTGGTGGCCCGCCAGCGCGACAGCCGGCTGTGGTGGTAGCCCTTGCTGATCGCGGCCGACTGCTTGTCGTACTTGCCCGTGGCCACGTCGACGAGTTCGAGCGTGAGCATGTAGTCGCGTTGGTAGTCGCGGTTCTCGCGGGTCGTGCCCGAGGTGATGGTGGCATAGAGGAGGTAGTCGACCGGCTGGCCCTGCTGCTCCATGAGGGCTGCGAAAGCCCGGCGGTTCTCCGGCACCATGAGCTGGTCGGGCCGCAGACGGGAGTCCCGCAGGCCGGCGTCCACGAAGCGGCGGTTGATCGACTCGAAGACCTCCGACTCCAGGATCCGCTGGTCGATGATCTCGTAGATCCGCTCCTTGAAGTCGCCGATTTCCTCGGCGCTCTTGTTCTCGACGGCGACGAAGCAGATCCGCTTCACCGGCGGCGGGAGTGCCTCGCCGTCGAACGAGGCCTGCACGACGGGGCCGGCGACGTGGCGGGCGAGCAGTTTCGCCACGGCCTCCTGCACCAGCGGGCGGAAGGTCTCCTGGCCCGCCTGGTGGCTGCCGATCATGAGGTCGTCGCCCGGCTGCACGATCCGCGCGAACTGTGCGGTGCGGCAGCCGCCGGCGGCGAGCAGGGTGGAGACGAGAAATCCGCGCCGGTCCATGGCGTTGCCTTTGCTCCTGGAGGCGAGGAAAGTAGCGGCCGACGCGGGGCATCGCCAGAGCAGGACCGGCGGGCTGGTAAAGCTGGTTGGAATCGGGAAAGGGCGGACCGGAGCCACAGGCCGCGTTTTTTGCTCGCCGAGCCCGAGTGTGCGAACCCCGCGGGGAGATGCGTGGGACGTCAGCCGATGTCGAGCCAGGCCTCGAGCGGGGCGTCGGCGGGGAGGCCGAGGAGCGTGCGCAGTTCGGCCCGGGCCGCGTCGTCGAGGGGCACGAACGTGACGGGATCCTGCACGGCCGCAGGATCGACGAGCCGCCAGCCTTTGATGGTGCCCCCTTCGAAAATCGGCGCCCGGCCGTAGCCATACATCATGTGGTCGACGTTCTCGAAGATGTTGCCGAGCACGATGCGCTCGGGTCGCGGTCGGCGGATGAAGTACAGCTCGACCACGTCCTTCCAGAAGTGCGGCACGAACTTCTCGGCGAAGTCGGCGAAGCCCACGCGGCCATGATTGGTGCCGGCGACGCATGTGGGTGGCGACGCGAGCGTGAGTTTGCCGTCACGGCATCGGGTCTCGATCGCCGTCAGCAGGTTGACGAGAAAGTCCGCGCTGAAGCAGTCGTCGCAGATGAGCACGATGTGGCCGAGGTCGATCGCCCTGCCCTCCCCGGCCCTGGCAGCCGGCGGACGGCGGGCGGCGCCGTCGAGCAGGGCGTCGGCCAGCCGCTCGAAGCGGATCGCATAGCTCTGGATCTCCGTGGGCAGGCCGTGTCCGAGGACGACGATCGTGGTCGGCGTGGACGCGGCCGCGGCGTCGCGAACGGCGGCGAGAAAGGCGTCGGCCACGCCGGCGATCGTCTCGCCGTCCGCATCTTTCTTGTAGACGGTGGAGGAACAGTCGTATGCCGTGGCGAGCGCGGTGATTTCCTTGGGGTCGAGGCCGCGATCGGGGTCGAGCAGGCCGATAACGGCGCGGCCCGGGGCGAATACCGGGGTCTTGGCGGCCACCGCCCGCCGCCGGTCGATGAAGCCGGCCAGGGCGGTGAGCGTCTGCACGCGGGCGGCGGCGTCGAGCGGCGCGAGGGTGGCGGTATGCCGCAGGGAGAGGGCGTAGACGGCGGGCTCGATCTGTGCCCACTTCTTCGCGGGCCAGCCCACGATCGCGGCTACCTGCGGGGAGGTGTCGCGCTGAAAGGCGGCGAAGTCCGGTGGGGCTGTCTCGGCGGCCTGGCCAGAAGCCGTGAGCGCAGCGAGCAGGAAGGCGGCGACGGTGACGCGGACGCGGCGGCAAATCATGGCCGTCAGCATATCGCCGCCGGTGGTTGACGGCGGCCGGCGAATCGTATACTGTACGTGTGTTCATTCGCGAGGGCGGCGGTCTTGGAGGCCGGGCGATGGTGACGATCGGATGGGAGGCGACGGGGCTGCTGGATGGCGGGCAACTGGCGGCCCGCGAGGCCGTTCGGGAGGTGGTGGCGAGCGGATTTCGGTCGCTCGATGCTCTGCTGCCAGCCGGGGGTGTGCGGCGCGGCAGCCTGATCGAGTGGCTGGCCGGGGGGGCGGCTGGAGGGATGGCCGGTGCCGGGGCCATGTCGCTCGCCGGTGCGGTCGCCTGCCGGCTCGCTCGGGCCGCCGACGAGCCGGGCACGATCGTGGTGGTCGATCGCACGGGCTGGTTTCATCCGCCCGCCGTGCTGCCGTGGCTCGGCTGCGGCGCCGAGGTGGCGCGGCTGGTCGTGGCCCGGCCCGCGCACGACGACGACGAGATCTGGGCGATCGATCAGGCCCTGCGCTGCGCAGGCGTGGCTGCCGTGCTGGCCTGGCCGCGTGCAACGGCGTCGCCGGGAGGCGGCCTTGTCGCCGGGCGACGGTGCGCTGCGCAGTCGTGGACGATCGCGATGCGTCGCTGGCAATTGGCCGCGCGGTCGAGCGGTGCCGTCGGCCTCTTCGTGCGGCCCGCGATGTCCCAGGGCGAACCGTCTTTTGCCGAGGCGCGGATTGCCGTCGCGCCGTCACCGGGGGGCACGCTGCTCGAGCGGCGGCTGCGGCTGACACGTGTGGGCGGTGCCTGGGCGGGGGGTGTGGATGCCGACGAGCCGGCGGCCGATGTCGTGCTCGATATGGCGCGGGGCACGGCGGGAGCGGTGCGGCACAGGGGCGCGGCGGGGGCGGCGCGGGCGTTCGAGCCACGGGAGGCCGCATGTCGCGCATCCTGACGATCTGGCTGCCGCGCTGGCCGGTGCAGCGGCGGCTCGTGGAGCGGCCGGAGTTGCGGCGGGTGCCCATGTTTGTCTGCCGGCGCGAACGACGTGGGCTGATGACAGTCGTATCGTGGGCCTGGGCCGAGCCGCCGTCCGATCGCGGGCGTGATATTCGTCGGCCGCGGATCGCCCCCGGTATGCCGCTCGCCGAGGCGATGGCGGTGCTGGCGATGACGCATGGCTCGCGGGCCTGCCATGCCGCCGTCGTCGAGCACGACGATCCCGCGGCCGATCGCGAAGCGCTCGAGCGGCTGGCGCGCTGGTGCCGGCGGTTCTCGCCCACGGTGGGCCTGGAGCAGTCGCCGGGAGACGGGGCGGCTGAATGCATCCAGATCGACGTGACCGGCACGGCTGGATTTTTCGAGGGGGAGTGGCCGCTGGTGCGCACGGCCGCCTGGACGCTCATCGCTCGCGGCCTGCACGCCCGCACCGCCATCGCCGACACGCCCGCCGCATCCTGGGCCGCGGCCCACTACACCGATCTGGTCGGTGTGCGGAATGCCGCCACCGAGGATCGCCGCTCGGCCTGGCCGCGGCCGCGGCGGCAGCGGTTCGCCGTGGTGCCGCCAGGGGCGCAGCGGCTCGCATCCGGAGACGAGGCTGTGCTGGCCGGGCTGCCGGCGGAGGCGCTGCGGCTCGACGCCGCCACGCTCGGCCTGCTGCGGGAGGTGGGCATCGAATCGATCGGCGGTCTCCTGCGGCTGTCGGCGAAGAGCATCGCCACGCGTTTTCCGCCGCTCGTGGCCCGACGGCTGGCGGAGTTTTCCGGGGCCCGCGCCGAGCCGCTCGCGGCGCCGCACGGTGTGGAATTGCCGCAGGCGACCCATGCCTTCGACTTTCCGCTGGTGGCGCGGGACGCGATTCGGCCGGCGCTCGATGCCGTGATCGAGCGGCTCGTCGCCGCATGCGTGGCGCCGCTCGCCGCGCGGGGCGAGGGCGTGCTCGCGTTGCAGGTGCGGCTGGAGCGGACCGCCGGGCTGCTCGCCTTGGCGGCGACGCCGATCGTGATCGACGTGGGGCTGTTTCGGGCGTCCGCGACGGTGCGGCATCTGGTGGATCTCGTGCGGCTGCGGCTCGACCGCGTGCAGATCTCCGGTGAGATCGGAGCGGTGGCGGTGGAGGTGGTGGCCGTCGGGCCGGTCGATTGCCGGCAGCGGTCGCTCTTCGCCACCGAGCGGCGCGACGCAGGGGCCGCCGCGGTGGGGGGCCTGCTCGACCGGCTCGCGGGCCGGCTGGGCAGGGCCGCCGTCTTCGAGCCGCGGCCGGTGGCCGACGCCCAGCCGGAGCACGCCTGGATCGCGACGCCCCCCGGGAGCCGCCCGGCCGCCGGGGGTGGTCGAGAGCGGCCCGCCCGGGATCGCGTGCGTCGCGAGGGTGCGGTGGCCAGCCCGCAGGCGGCGGCCGGCCGGCGGCCGATCTGGATGCCGCCGAAGCCGATGCCGCTCGAGCCGCTGCGCGCGGGGCTGCTGGCGGTGGCGCCCGAAGGGCCGCCGGTGCGCTTTCGGCTCGGCGACGATGTGCACGACGTCGCGCAGGCGCATGGTCCGGAGCGGATCGAGACGGCCTGGTGGCGCGGGGCGACCGTGCGCCGCGACTATTACATCGTCGAGACGCGATCGGGGGCACGGTTCTGGGTGTTTCGGCGGCTGCGAGACGGCGCCTGGTTCCTGCACGGGGTGTTTGCGTGAGCAGGCGATGCACGAGGAGATGAGCCGAAGAGATGATCATGGAGACGATGTTCACGGACGCCCCGCGCTACGCAGAACTGCACTGCACGAGCAACTTTTCGTTTCTCCAGGGGGGCTCGCATCCGGAGGAGCTGGTGCAGCGGGCGCGTGTTCTCGGCTATGAGGCCCTGGCGATCACCGATCGGGCCACGCTCGCCGGGATCGTGCGGGCCCACGGTGCCGCGAAGCAGGCCGGCATCAAGCTCGTGGTCGGCGTTCACGTGGAGCCGTGCGATGCGACACCGCTGGTTCTCTGGGCGGCCGATCGCACGGGTTATGCGAACCTCTGTCGACTGCTCACCCGTGGCCATGCTCGGGCGGCCGAGGGGCTCGATGTCGACGAGGCCGCGCCGGATCGGGGCGGCGGCCGCTGCCCGCTCACCTTCGACGACGTCGTGCGGCACTCCGGCGGCCTGCTGGCCGGTGTGCCGCTGGCCGCGGTCGCGGGCGACTGGCGGAGCGCGGCGGCCGTGGAGGAGGCGGTCGCGGGCGTGCAGCACTGGCGGGCCGCGTTCGAGGGCCGGCTCTGGTGCCTGGCGGAGGTGGCGCTGGCGGGCGACGATGCCGAGCGGCTCGCTTGTTTTGCGCACGTGGCGCGGCTGGCGGGGGTGCCGGTAGCCGCGGCGGGGGACGTGCGCTATCACGAACGGTCGCGACTGCCGCTCCACGACGTGCTGACGGCCGTGCGCCGCGGGGCGCCGGTGGACGCGATCCGCGGAGAACTGCTCGCCAATGGCGAACGGCACCTGCACGACCGCCGGCGGATCGCCGAGCGGTTCGCCCCCCTGCCGGGAGCGCTGGAACAGGCGGTCGAGATCGCCGGCAGCTGCACGTTTTCACTCGACGAGCTGAAGTATGAGTATCCGACGGCCACGGTGCCGCCGGGCCGCACGCCGGCCGAGCACCTCGCCTACCTGGCCTGGAAAGGCGCGCGGAAGCGGTATCCCGACGGCATCCCGGAGAAGGTCCGCGGGCTCGTCGCGCACGAACTCTCGCTCGTCGCCGAATTGGGCTACGAGGCCTACTTCCTCACCGTCTTCGACATCGTGCGGTTCGCCCGCCGCCGCGGCATCCTTTGCCAGGGGCGTGGCTCGGCGGCCAATTCGGCGATCTGCTACTGCCTGGGGATCACGTCGGTCGATCCGGCGCGGATGAGCGTGCTCTTCGAGCGGTTCGTGAGCCGCGAGCGGCGCGAGGCCCCCGACATCGATATCGACTTCGAGCACCAGCGCCGCGAGGAGGTGATCCAATACGTCTACGAGACATACGGCCGCCACCGGGCGGCGATGACGGCCGAGGTGATCTCATATCGCCTGCGGTCGGCCGTGCGCGACGTGGCCAAGGCCCTGGGCTTTTCGCTCGACCGGGTCGAGGCCCTCGCCGCCGTGCTCGACGTGGGCGATGGCGTGGCGGATCTGCCCGGCCGGCTCGCCGAGGCGGGGCTCGATCCCGGCGATCCGGCCTGCACGCGGCTGGTGACGCTCGTCGGGCAGGTCGTCGGCTTTCCGCGGCATCTCGGCCAGCACGTGGGGGGCATGGTGATGACGCGGGGCGATCTCCATGACCTCGTGCCCATTCAGCCGGCCACCATGGATGGCCGCACGATCGTGCAGTGGGACAAGAACGACCTCGACGAACTTGGCATCCTGAAGGTCGATTGCCTCGCGCTCGGCATGCTCACGGCGATCCATCGGGCATTCGACCTCGTAGCGGAGGCGGGGGGGCCGTCGCTCACGCTCGCCACGGTGCCGGCCGAGGATCCGCAGGTCTACGAGATGATCTCGCGAGCCGACACGGTGGGCGTGTTCCAGATCGAGAGCCGGGCGCAGATGAGCATGCTGCCGCGACTCAAGCCGCGGTGCTTCTACGACCTCGTGATCGAGGTGGCGATCGTCCGCCCGGGCCCGATCCAGGGCGACATGGTGCATCCGTATCTGCGGCGCCGGGCCGGCGAGGAGCCCGTCACCTATCCCAACGACGCGATCCGCGAGGTGCTGGAGAAGACGCTCGGAGTGCCGCTGTTCCAGGAGCAGGCGATGCGGCTGGCGGTGGTGGCGGCCGGCTTCACGCCAGGCGAGGCCGATCAATTGCGGCGGGCGATGGGGGCCTGGCGGCGGCCGGGGGTGATCGACGAGTTTCACAGACGGCTCGTCGACGGCATGCTCGCCCGTGGGCTGTCGCGGCAGTTCGCCGAGCAGGTGTTCACGCAGATTCGCGGCTTCGGGGAATACGGTTTCCCCGAGTCGCACGCGGCGAGCTTCGCACTGCTGGTGTATGTGTCGGCATGGCTGAAGTGCCATCATCCGGCCGCGTTCACGGCGGCGCTTCTCGGCAGCCAGCCGATGGGGTTTTACGCGCCGGCGCAGTTGGTCCGCGACGCGCGGGCGCACGGCGTGACGGTGCTGCCTGCCGACGTGAACGCGAGCCGCTGGCATGCAGCGCTCGAGCAGTCAGTGACGGTCGAGGGTCCGCAGTCGCGAGGCGGCCGCCTCGCGGTCCGGCTGGGCCTCGAGCAGGTGTATGGTCTCGGCGCGGCGGCCGGCTTGCGGATCGAGGCGGCACGGCGGGACGGACCATTCCGCTTGCCGCGGGATCTCGTGCGGCGGGCCGGCCTCGGTCGCGACGATCTCCTCCACCTCGCCCGGGCCGGTGCCCTCGCCTCGCTTGGCCTCACGCGGCGGCGGGCCGTCTGGGAGGCGATGCAGTGCCTGGAGAAGCCGGGCCGGCGGCCGCTCTTCGACGGCAGTGACGACGAAGAAGACGAAGGGGAGGATGCCGTTCTCTTGCCGGTGGCGACCGCACAGGAGGAGGTGATCGAGGACTACCGCACCGGCGGCCTGTCGCTCGCCGCCCACCCGCTCGCCTTCGAGCGCGATCGGCTCGCGGCGGCGGGCGTGGTGACCACGGCCACGGCGGCGGCGGCACCGGAAGGCCGGCGGGTCGCTGTGGCCGGGATTGTGCTCACGCGGCAGCGGCCGGCCACGGCGAAGGGGATGATCTTCCTCACGATCGAGGATGAGACGGGCGCGGCCAACATTGTCGTGCGTCCCGACGTCTGGGAGGCGGCGGCCGCCGCCTCCCGCCGCGCGGCGGTGCTGGTGGTGCACGGCCGGATTCAGCGACGCGGGGCTGTGGTTCACGTGGTGGCGACGCAGCTCGCGGCGGCGGTGCCGCCGGCCGGCGTGCCCGTTCCTGCGTTACCCTCCTCCGCCCTGGCCGGACTGCCGCGGATGTCGCGTGATTTCTGCTGAACCTCGAGCGGTTCGGAGTCCCCCGGCTTCCGCCGGGCGCTTTTTGTGGGTGGGTAGCGAGGAAGCCCCGGCCGGGAGCCCGGGGACTCCGGGACTGACCACCACCCCATCTGCCATGCACGTGCGGTTTCGGTTCCTTCAATGACCACTGACCGTGAAACAACAGGCGGCCCGTTTGCCGAACGCGATCCGTGCCGTAGAACACTCGGCATGAGCACCGCTGCCGTGACGACCACGAATCTCCCCCTGGGCCCGCCTGTTCGCGGGAAGGTCCGTGACTGCTATCGGTTTGACTCGCCCACGTTCGGCGACGCCCTCCTGATCGTCAGCACCGACCGGATCAGCGCCTTCGATTGGATCTTGCCCACGCCGATCCCAGACAAGGGCAAGGTGCTGACGGCGATATCCAGCTTCTGGTTCGACCTCCTGGCCCGCGGGCCGCGGCCGGTGGCCCACCACCTGCTCTCGACCGACGTCGATGCGATGGGGCTGCCCGCCGACGTCGACCGCGAACCGCTCCGTGGCCGCACGATGCTCGTCAAACGCGCCGCGGTGATTCCCTTCGAGTGCGTGGTCCGCGGCTGGCTGGCCGGCTCCGGGTTGGCCGAGTATCGTCGCGCCGGCACGGTGTGCGGCGTGCCGCTGCCCGCCGGCCTCACTCCCGGCGGCAGGCTGCCCGAGCCGATCTTCACGCCCGCCACGAAGGCAGCCAGCGGCCACGACGAGAACGTCTCCTTCGACGTCATGGCCGAGGCGATCGGCCCGGCCCTGGCCGCCGAGCTTCGCGACAAGAGCCTCGCCGTCTACGCCCGCGGCGCGGAGCACGCGGCCGCGCGGGGCATCGTGCTGGCCGACACGAAGTTCGAGTGGGGCCGGCTGCCCGACGGCACGCTGATCCTCGTGGACGAGGTGCTGACGCCCGACAGTTCCCGGTTCTGGCCCGCGGCTGCCGCCGGCACCGGTAGCGTGCCCGACTCGTTCGACAAGCAGTTCGTGCGTGACTGGCTGGAGGCGAGCGGCTGGGACAAGGCGAGCCCGCCGCCGGAACTGCCCGCCGAAGTCGTGGCCAAGACCCGCGAGAAGTATCTCGAGGCGTGCCGCCTGCTCACCGGAGGGACGCCGACGGGCGTCTCCTGAAGCCAGGGTGGAGCATGACTCTAGCAGGCTGTGGAACAAGTCTGCCCGAGCAGGATGCGCGGAATGCCGACCGGGGAAACCCTCGGCGTTTCCACCGGTCGTCCAAGTGGACAAAGGCCATGGCGGGCTTTGTCCACGGACAGCTAGGCGTGCGACGCCCTGGCAGGCCCGCGTCCGGGTGGAATCGCTCTAGGGAGGCGGATTTCCGCCAACTAGAATCCGGAGGTCGTCCGCAGAGTCGCCCACCTCGGTGAACAGATCCCCATGCTCCGCTATTGGACCGCCGGTGAATCGCACGGCCCCGCCCTCGTGGCCCTCGTGGACGGATTTCCCGCGGGGCTGACCGTCGATGCCGCCCTCATCGACGCCGAGTTGCGCCGCCGCCAGGGGGGCTACGGCCGTGGCGGCCGGCAGCGGATTGAAACCGACACCGTGACCTTCCTTTCCGGCCTGTGGAAGGGCGTCACGCTCGGCAGCCCGCTGGCGCTCGAGGTGATCAACAAGGACGCCAAGCTCGAGCGGCTCGAGGAGGTCGAGCGGCCTCGGCCCGGCCACGTCGACCTCGCCGGCGCCGTGAAGCACCTCGGCGGGGTTCGGGCCGTGCTCGAACGGGCCAGCGCCCGCGAGACCGCGGCCCGGGTGGCCGCCGGGGGGCTGGCCCGGCAACTGCTCGGAGTTTTCGGCATCGAGGTCGCCGGCTGGGTGACCGAACTCGGCGGCGTGGTGCTGGGTGGCCGTGCGGGCACGCTGCCGGAACTGCGTGCGATTCGTGACACGAGCGCGATCTACTCGCTGCATCCCGACAAGGATCCGGAGGTCACGGCCCTCATCGACCGCGTCGGCAAGGAGGGCGACACGCTCGGCGGCATCGTGGAAGTGCGGGTCGAGGGCCTCCCGATCGGTCTCGGCACCCATGCCCAGTGGGACCGCAAGCTCGACGGCCGGCTCGCGCAGGCCGTGATGGCCGTGCAGGCCATCAAGGGCGTGGAGATCGGCATGGGCTTCGAGGCGGCCCGGCGTCGCGGCTCGGAGGTGCACGATCCGATCCATTACGACCCGGCGGCCCGGGGCGGCCCGCAGCTTGGCTTCACGCGGCCCACGAACAACGCCGGCGGCCTCGAGGCCGGCACGACCAACGGCCAGCCGCTCGTGGTCAAGGCGGCGATGAAACCGATCGCCACGCTCCGCAAGCCGCTCGCGTCGGTGAATCTCGTGAGCAAGCAGCCGGAAGAGGCCGCCTACGAGCGGAGCGACGTCTGCGCCGTGAGCGCCTGCAGCGTGATCGTGGAGAATGTCGTCGCCTTCGAGGTGGCGGCCGCTGTGGTGGATAAGTTCGGCGGTGACAGCGTCGCGGAGATGAAGTCCCGCTGGGATTTGTATCACGAGATGGCCCGCGGCCGCTGACGCACCGGGGCCCCGGGAACTCGAACCGAGCCAAGGACGGCGCAGGCATGTTCATTGAACGGGCGGCGGGCAGGATCCGGTTTGCCCGCACGGTCTTCGTGCTGGTCGGGGTGGTGCCCTGCGTGGCACTCGTCGCCTGGGGCTTTCACCTCCGTTCGGAACCGCACCGCGAGGCGCTGCGCAGGGAGTGGGAACGTGCCGTCGGTGTGCCGCTGGAGGTCGATGTGGTGGAGCATCCGCGTCCCGGTGTGGTGCGGGTCCGCGGCTGCCGCATGACCGCTGTCGATGGCGGCCGGCTGGCGGTGCCGGTCGTCGAAATCGAGACCGGGCCGACCGAGGTGCGGCTGCGGATCGACCGGCTCGTGTGTGACGCGGCCGCCGCCCGCCTGCTCGGCGGCGTCGTGGCGGAGTGGCTGGGCCGCGAGGTTCGCTATCCCAAGGACTGTGTGGTCGAGGTCGGCGGGTGTGCGTGGTCCGATAAGGCCGCGGCCACCGCGCCGGCCCTGCGGGCCGAGTGCGTGACCCGCGCCGGCACGCGGGCCGTGCGGATTGTCCGCGCGGCCAATGCGGCAGGCCGGGGCGACGAGTTGCGGATCGTGCGGACGCCAGCAGCCGGGGACGCGGCGAGCGAACTCATGGAGGTCGATCTCACGGCGGTCGAACCGCTGCCCCTGGCGATCGTGGCCGGCGCTCTCGGTCGGGCCGGCCCGACCCTCGGTGAGGCCGCGACCGTCGCCGGCACGCTGCATGCCGTTCGCGAAGATGGCGGCTGGAGTGGATCCGCCGCAGGCCGACTCGACGGGATCGACCTCGCAGCCTGCACGGCGGGCCTGCAGGCGCGGGCGACGGGGGCGGCAACGGCTGTCGTGCGCAGGCTTACGTGGTCACGGGGTCGGATTCTTGATGCCGAGATCGAATGCACGGCGGGCCGTGGCCGCGTCGAGCAGCGGCTGCTCGACGGTCTGGTGAGCACGGTGGGCTGTCGGCCCGGTCCAGCCCATCGGACGCTTGCGGACGCCCCGGAACGCACCTTCGACGCCGCCGGCTGCCTGGTGCGTCTCGACGCCCGCGGGGTCGAAATCGTCTCCGGCGCGAATCTTGGCGGAGCGATTGCCGTTGCCGATGGCCTGGCGCTCGTCGGTCCGCCGGGCGTCGTGCTCCCCCCCGAGCGCCTGGCCTGGCTGCTGGCTCCGCCGGGGGCTGTGTTCGTGCCCTCCGGAGGCGCTGGGGCGTGGCTGCTCGACGTCATGCCGCGGGCGGAAAAGGCCGGACGCCCCGGCCAGTCTGGTGGGTTTTGACCATTTTTTGACAGGCGATCGACCCGAACCTGACTCCCTGAGGATGGCAAACGGGCCGAAATGAGTCAGAGTGTGCCGGCGGGGTGCGCTCGAGATCAGGGTGCGACCGCTGTTGTTTGCCATATGCCGCACTCCAGGAGGCCGCGCATGACTCCCGCCCGAGATCTCGACCATACCCCCCGCCTGCACGGCGAGAGCGATGCCGCGACTGCTGTCGCCGAGCCGCCGCCGGGCGGTGGAGAGATGGAGTTCGGGCGGACGGCGATCCACGACCCAACGCTCTCCGCGGACGTCGCCGATCAGGTTGAGCCGCGGCGGGAGGGCGCTCGCGACGGGTGGGGGGATCTCGACTGGCCGGTCGTCCTCTGGATCGGAGGCGTTCACGTGGCGGCGCTGGCGGCGCCGTTCTATTTCACCTGGTCCGGTCTCGCGATCTGCCTGGCCCTGTATTGGGTGACCGGCGGCCTCGGCGTGTGCCTCGGGTACCATCGCCTGCTGACCCACGGCAGTTTCGTGACGACGCCTGTCGTGCGGTTCGTGTTTGCGTTGCTGGGCGGCATCTCGGGCGAGGGCTCGGCTCTCGTCTGGGTGGCCAACCACCGCAAGCACCACGCCTTCAGCGACCAGGAGGGCGACCCGCACTCTCCCCGCGACGGCGGCTGGTGGGCCCACATGCTGTGGCTCTTTCCCCGCCACACCGCCGCCGAGGTCGCCGCTCACACCCGCCGGTGGGCGCCCGACCTGGAGCGGGATGCGGGGGTCCGCTTTCTCCACAACACCTTTCTGCTGTGGCACTTCCTCATTGGTGGGGCGCTTCTGGCCTCGGGCTGGCTGCTCTACGATCGATTCACCGGAATCTCGTGGCTGGTCTGGGGCCTCGCGGTGCGGATGGTGATCGTGTTTCACGTCACGTGGTTCGTGAACTCGGCGACCCACATGTGGGGCTATCGGAATTACGAGACGACCGACGATTCCCGGAACCTGTGGTGGGTGGGCCTGCTCGCCTTTGGTGAGGGCTGGCACAACAACCATCACGCCTACCAGCGCATGGCCAGGCACGGCCACAAGTGGTGGGAGGTGGACGTGACGTACTGGGCGATTTTGGCCCTGGAGAAGCTCGGCTTGGCCTGGAACGTCGTCCACACGCCGCACGGGGTCGGCCGTGGCCGCACCGCGGCCGGTCGGTAGTCGTTTCGGCCCCGATCGCCCGTGCTTCGCGGCTTGCGGTTGCAAAATTGGGACGCGGCAGTAGACTTCGCGAACAGAAACCTCAAATCCAAACAATCAATGCCACCCGCGGATGGGTGGAGAACGGCTGATGACGCTCACGAAAGAACGCAAGAAGGAACTGATCGGTGCCCATCGGCGAGGGACTGCCGACACCGGATCAGCCGAGATTCAGATCGCTCTGTTGACCGGGCGGATCTCGCATCTCACGGAGCACTTCAAGAAGCACACGAAGGACTTCGCCAGTCGGCGCGGCCTGCTCATGATGGTGAGCCGTCGCCGGCGACTTCTTGACTACCTCAAGCGGGTCGCCCCGCAGCGGTATCTCGACATCATCAAGCGGTTGGAGATCCGCAAGTAGTCCCTGGTGAAACCTGGGACCGCTTGGATCGTCCGCCGTTGATGGATGGCGTTGATTGGTGCGGACGGAGCGTCCGCACGGAAGAGGCTGTCCGGGGCTTCGTCGCCCCAGGACGTTTCGACAGCACGCCCGTTGCATGGCGCAGGCATATTTCGGCGCGACCGCCGACACGCCGCAGCGGGCACGAAGGGAAGGAAGGGAAGCAACATTGAAGCAGCGAGTTGAACGGCAGATCGGCGACCAGGTGCTGGCCATCGAGACGGGATTTCTGGCCAAGCAGGCGGCGGGGAGTGTGCTCGTCTCGTATGGCGAGACGGTGGTCCTGGTGGCCACGGCGACCGGCGCGCCGCGTCCCGGGATCGATTTCTTCCCGCTCACCTGCGACTACCGCGAGCGGGTCGCCTCGGCGGGCAAGTTTCCGGGCGGCTTCCTCAAGCGGGAGGGCCGGCCCACGCTCAAGGAGACGCTCACCAGCCGGCTCATGGACCGCCCCATCCGTCCCCTCTTTCCCGAGGGCTTCTACGACGAGGTGCAGGTGCAGGCCAACGTGCTGGCCGCTGATCGGCAAAACGACCCCGACGTGCTGGCCATGATCGGCGCCTCGGCGGCGCTGTGCATCTCCCCCCTGCCCTTCCGCGGCCCGCTGGGCAGCGTGCGTTTGGCGCAGATCGACGGTCGGTTCGTGCCCTTCCCCACCGTCGACCAGCTCGAGGAGAGCGATCTCGATCTCGTGGTCTCCGGCAGCCCGACGGCGATCCTGATGATCGAGGGTTTTGCCCGGGAGATGCCGGAGGATCGCATGCTCCAGGCGCTCGAGGAAGCCCACCGCATCATTCGCGTGCTCTGCGAGATGCAGGAGGAGCTCGTTCGCAAGGCGGGCAAGCCGAAGAAGGAGTACGTGCTGGCCGACTACTCGGCCCTCCGCAGCCGGCTCACGAGCGGCTTCTTGTCCGAGCTCAAGGCCGCCAAGGCGATCGCCGGCAAGCAGGACCGCGGCCAGGCTGTGAAGGCGCTCCGCGAGCGGGCGAAGGCCGACGTGGTGCCGAGTGAGCCGGCCTTCGGCTTCAAGCCCGGCGCGGCTGGCGGCGTGAGCGAGGCCGATTTCGCGCACGTCTGGCATGCCCTGGAAGAGCAGGCCGTGCGGGAGTTGATCCTCGAAGGCAAGCGTCCCGATGGCCGCGACTACAGGTCGCTGCGGCCGCTGCACTGCGAGGTGGATCTGCTGCCCCGCGTGCATGGCTCGGCGCTCTTCCAGCGGGGCGAGACGCAGGCACTCGTCACCATCACGCTCGGCACGGGCAAGGATGAGCAGCGTGTCGACGGCCTGATCGACGAGTACTCGAAGAAGTTCATGCTCGACTACTACTTCCCGTCCTACTCGGTGGGCGAGGTCCGTCCGATCCGCGGCCCCGGCCGTCGGGAGCTCGGTCACGGCGCCCTGGCCGAGCGGAGCGTGAAGCCGGTGCTCCCCGATCCGGACGTGTTTCCGTACACGATCCGCGTGATCTCCGACATCCTCGAGTCGAACGGTTCGAGTTCGATGGCGAGCGTGTGCGGTGCGACCCTCGGCCTGATGGCCGCCGGCGTGCCGATCTCGCATCCCGTCGCGGGGATTTCCGTCGGCCTGGTGAAGCAGTCCGAGCAGCAGTGGGTGCTGCTCACCGACATCATCGGCGACGAGGATCACTACGGCGACATGGACTTCAAGATCGCCGGGTCGCAGAACGGCATCACGGGCATCCAGCTCGACCTCAAGATCGACGGCATCTCGCCGGCGATCATCGAGGCCACGCTGCGGCAGTCCCGTGAGGCCCGCCTCGAGATCCTGCGGACGATGCTCTCGGCGATTCGCCGGCCGCGGCCGGAGATCTCCGTCTGGGCGCCGCGACTGCTGCGGACGCGGATCAATCCCGAGAAGATCGGCCTGCTGATCGGTCCGGGTGGCAAGACCATCCGCGCCATCCAGGAGAACACCGGGGCGAGCATCGAGGTGGAGGACGACGGCACGGTGACCGTGGCCAGCCACGACGCCGAGGGGGCGATGGCCGCCATGGCCCAGGTCGAGGCGCTCACGGCCTCGATCCAGGTCGGGCGGATTTACGAGGGGCGGGTCACGAGCATCAAGGACTTCGGCGCCTTCGTGGAGCTGGTGCCCGGCAAGGACGGCCTGTGCCACGTCAGTGAGCTGTCGGACGACTTCGTGAAGAACGTCACCGACATCTGCCGCGTGGGCGACGTGATGCGGGTCAAGGTGATCGCCGTCGATGATCAGGACCGCGTCAAGCTGAGCCGCAAGGCGGTGCTGCGCGAGGCTGCCGAGGGCGGTGGCGGCCAGGCCTGACAGGCGGCCGTCCGCGGCGGAGGCATCCATGTCGTCCGAAGACGATCCGGAGACTTCCCGGGCGGAAACATATGCGGAGTTCGCGGCTCTCGTGGGCGGCCTCGCCCACGAGATCCGCAACCCGCTGTCCACGATTCGGCTCAACATGGAGCTGCTCGCGGAGGATTTCGAGACCACCGACCCGGCCTCGCCGACCAAGCAACGGGACCGGCGGGCCAAGGCCAAGATCGATCTCGTTCGGCAGGAGTGCGACCGGCTGCAGAAGCTGCTGGGAGACTTTCTCGACTTCGCCCGGCAGGAATCGCTGGCGCCGGAGCCGGGTAGCCTCAATGTCGAGGTCGAGCAGCTCCTCGACTTCTTCGCGCCGCAGGCCCGCGATGGCGGCGTGGAGATCGTCCGCTATCTCGACCCCGAATTGCCCACCGTGCGGCTCGACCGGGAGACCTTCCGCTCGGCCGTGCTCAACCTCCTCCTCAACGCCGTGCAGGCGATGGAAGGTGGGGGCCAGCTCGTCGTCCGGACGCGGTCCTCGGGGCTGGGCGTGGTGCTGGAGCTGATCGACACCGGCCCCGGCATGGACGCCGAGACCCTGGCCAAGGTGTTCCGCGCCTTCTACACGACCAAGCAGGGCGGCTCGGGGCTGGGCCTGCCCACCGCGCGGAAGATCGTCGAGGCCCACGGCGGCACGATCGACATCGAAAGTGCGCCGGGCCGCGGGACGAAGGTCACGATCTGGCTCCCCGCGCCCCCGCGGCTGCCGACCGCGGGCCGCGGCTGAAGGCTCGGGAGTCTGCAACTGGACGGCCCACGGGGCCGCTTCGTACCATCCCCTTCATGGCCACTCCTCCCGCAGCGAATCCGACCGACACGCCCCCGGCGGCCCCCGGCACGGTGCGGGTCCTCGTCGTGGACAACGACATCGTTCACGCCCGCACCATGGGGGAGGCGCTTTCCCGACCGGGCCGCGACGTGACCGTCGTCGGCAGCGGTGCCGATGGGGGAAAGCGGCTGGAACAGGATGCCTACGACGTCGTCGTCACCGACCTGATGATGAACGACATCGGCGGCCTGGAGATCCTCGCCCGCGCGAAGAAGGCTTCCGAGGAGACGGAGGTGATCGTGGTCACCGGTCACGGCACGATCCCGTCGGCCGTGCTCGCCATGCAGCAGGGGGCGTTCACCTACCTGCAGAAGCCGCTCGATCTCGGGCACCTGAGGGCCGCGGTGGACAAGGCGTCGGAGGGCGTGCGGCTGCGCCGGCAGAACCTGGAGTTGCACCGGCGGCTCGACGAGAAGTTCGGCTTCGAAGGCGTGGTCGGGTCGAGCCCCCAGATGCTGGCCCTCATCGAGCGGCTCAAGCGGATCGCGCCCACCGACGCCACCGTGCTCATCCAGGGCGCCACCGGGACGGGCAAGGAGCTGGTCGCCCAGGCGATTCACCAGAACAGCCCCCGCAAGAACAAGGCCTTCGTGGCGCTCAACTGCGCCGCACTCAGCGAGAACATCCTGGAGAGCGAACTCTTCGGCCATGTCCGCGGTGCCTTCACCGACGCCTCTTCCGACCGGGTGGGGAAGTTCGAGTACGCCAACGGCGGCACGCTGTTTCTCGACGAGGTCGGCGACATGCCGATGGCCACCCAGATCAAACTGCTGCGGGTGCTCGAGTCGGGCGAGATCACTCGGGTCGGGTCGAACACGCCGCTCAAGGTGAACGTGCGGATCCTCTCGGCCACGAACCGCAACCTGGAGGAGGCGATCGCCGCGGGGGCGTTCCGCAGCGATCTCTATCACCGGCTCAAGGTCGTGACGATCGCCATTCCGACTCTCAAGGAACGGGCGGGCGACATCCCGCTGCTGATCGAGCACTTCGTCAGGCAGTTCGCCAAACGGCATGGCAAGACGATCAAGGGCATGTCGGTGGCCGCCCGGGTCAAGCTGGGCTCCTACGACTGGCCCGGCAACGTCCGCCAGTTGCGAAACGTGATCGAGAGCATGGTGGTCGTCGACTGTGACGAGACGCTCGACGTCGACGACCTGCCGCTGGAGTTGGAGCCGCCGGCCGGGGCCGCCGCCGCGCCGACCGCGGTCGACATGCAGTCGGGGATCGCGGCCCTCGTCGGCCGGCCGCTCGAGGAGGTGGAGCGGATCTTCATCACCGAAACACTGAAGCTCACCGGGGGCAACCGGGAGCAGGCCGCCGAAATGCTCCGCATCGGCGAGCGGACGCTGTACCGCAAGATCAAGGAATACCAGCTGAACTGACCGCTACGGGGGCGGGACCTCGCCGGTCCCGGTGCCCATGTCCGGCAGCAGCGACCGCATGGGACGCATCGAGAAACTCCCCCAGTCGGTGGTGAACCGGATCGCGGCCGGGGAGGTGGTGGAGCGGCCGGCCAGCGTGGTCAAGGAACTGCTCGAGAACGCGCTGGACGCGGGGCCGGGACGGATCGACGTCGCCCTCGAGCAGGGCGGCATCGCCCTCGTGCGGGTCGTGGACGACGGCGGCGGTATCGAGGCGGAAGATCTCCCCTTGGCCGTTGCGGCGCATGCGACGAGCAAGTTGCGGGTGGCGGAGGATCTGGAGCGGATCGGGACCCTCGGCTTCCGTGGCGAGGCGCTCGCGAGCATCGGCGAGGTGGCGCGGCTCGTGATCCGCTCGCGGCCGCCGGGCGACGCGGGCGCAGCCCTGGAGGTCGACGGCGGCCGGGTCGGTGCCGTCCTGCCCCACGGCGGGGCCGTGGGTACGACGGTCGAGGTGCATCAGCTCTTTGGCAACGTGCCGGCGCGTCGCGCCTTCCTTCGGGCGCCGCAGACGGAGTGGTCGCATTCGGCCGACGCGTTCGTGCGGACCGCCCTGGCGCACCCCGCGGTGGCGTTTTCCCTCGCCCACAACGGCCGCACGGTGCATGACTTGCCCGCCGCCGGCTCCTGGCTCGATCGGATCGCGGGCCTGTTCGGGGCCACGCTCGCGGGCCGGCTCCTCGAAGTGGAGGCCGACGACGGCGAACTGGCGGTGCACGGCTACGTCGGCCGGCCCGAGGACGACATGGCCGGCACGCGGCTGCAGCACCTGTTCGTCGCCGGCCGCCCGTTTCGCGACCGGTCGATTCTGCATGCGGTGCAGGAAGCCTACCGCGGTCTGCTGCTGACGGGTCGGCAGCCGATCGTGTTTCTGCGGCTCGATCTGCCGCCGGAGATGGTCGACGTCAACGTGCACCCCGCCAAGATGGAGGTCCGCTTCCGGGATCCCTCCCGGCTCTACCGGCTCGTGCTCTCGGCGCTGCGGTCGAAGTTTCTGGCCAGCGACATGGGCACGCGGCTGGTTCCCCCTGTGGCTGCCACGCCAGGCCGCGCCTTCGCCGCGGAGCTCGCCCCGTGGCCCGGAGCCTCCGCCGGTGGATCTCTGCCGTGGGGCCGGCCGCCCGCCGCGGCGGACGACGCGATCGAGGCCGGGCCGAGCATGCTCGGCCCGGAGATCGCTGAAGCTTCGACGGCCGGGCCTCCTGCCCCTGCCCTTGCCCCTGCCCCTGCCGCCGACGCGGAGCGGGCGGTGCAGATGCACGACCGCTACATCGTGGTCGAGACCTCCGCGGGCATCGAGGTGATCGACCAGCACGCCCTGCACGAGCGGTTGCTGTACGAGCGGCTCAAGGCCGCGGTCGCCGCCGGCGGCCTGGAGGTGCAGCGGCTGCTCGTGCCCGAGAGCATCGAACTCTCCGCCGCCGAAATGGAACTGGTCGCCGAGCACGCCGTGACGCTCGGCAAGGCGGGCATGCAGATCGAGGGCTTTGGCGGGTCGACCGTGATCGTGACCTCCAAGCCGGCGCTGGCGGGTTCGACGCCCGCGGCCACGCTCGTCCGCGAGGTCCTCGGCCGGCTGGCCGCCGCCGCGGGATCGGGGCAGATGCTCGTCGACGAGGTGCTGCACGGCATGGCCTGCAAGGCGGCGATCAAGGCGGGCGACCCGCTCTCGGCGGCCGAGGTGGCGGCCCTCGTCCGTGACCGCCGCCTGGTGTCGGAGTCGCACCACTGCCCGCACGGCCGGCCGACGTCGCTGACGCTCACGCGGCGGGATCTCGATCGCCAGTTCCGCCGCACATGAGCCGGCGCCGACATCGAGGAGGAAGGAACACATGATTTGCGTGAGCATCGGGCGGGGCCGCCATCGGCATGTCATCGCCGAGCACAAGCATCTTGCCGACAACGGCGTTCGCCTGGTCGAGTTGCGGGTGGACTACATCCAGGGTGCCGTCCAGATCAAGCGGCTGCTCAAGGATCGGCCCTGCCCTGTGATCGTCACCTGCCGCCGGGCCAGCGAAGGGGGACGGTGGGAGCAGTCGGAGGAGGCCCGCCTCCTCCTGCTCCGCACGGCGATCGTCGAAGGGGCGGACTACGTGGACCTCGAGGAAGACATCGCCGCCAAGGTGCCCCGCTACGGCAAGACGAAGCGGATCGTCAGCCATCACGACTTCGGCAAGACACCGGCCGACCTCACGCTCCTCCACAAACGGCTGGCCACGCTCGACGCCGACGTCGTCAAGATCGCCACCATGGCCAACCATCCCACCGACAACCTGCGGATGCTGGAACTGGTGCATGCCAGCAAGGTGCCGACGGTCGGGCTTTGCATGGGTGACATCGGCACGCCGACGCGGATCCTGGCCGGCCGGGCCGGGGCTCCGTTCACGTTCGCCACCTTCCAGGACGATCGTGTGATGGCTCCCGGGCAGATCGGCTGGCGGCAGATGCGCGACGTCTATCGCTACGACGCCCTCACGGCCAAGACGCGGGTCTACGGCGTGGTCGCCGATCCCGTCGCCCACAGCCTCAGCCCCGTGGTCCACAACGCCGCCCTGGCGGCGGCCGGCATCGACGCGGTGTACGTTCCGT
>Ga0315901_10002699_pt1 | contig 24013 bp, 30 predicted proteins | sample LakEriMetagenome_10_FD_203761 | JGI IMG/M metagenome (GOLD analysis project Ga0315901, IMG submission 203761) | Freshwater fungal communities from buoy surface, Lake Erie, Ohio, United States - Buoy 2 MA116 | ecosystem: Environmental > Aquatic > Freshwater > Lake | place: USA: Lake Erie, Ohio... | reverse complement strand
CACGGCGAATACTATAACCTACACCACCGCCAAGCATCAAGTTCTCAAAGAGAAACAAAAAAGCTTTTGGCTCACGCATTGCTGTTGCCCAGCAATTGAGAAGAGAATTTGCGCCGAAACGATCAACAGTTGAAGTGCCGAGTTGCCAAAGCATTCGACCTGCAAAATTACATTTTAAATTAAAAATGTAATCATAAATACGTTCTGCTTCTTCTTTTGTATATTGTGCGCCAATTTTCTGTGCGCCATTGATACAACGTTCTACTGTTTCATTCCACTCTTCTGTTGTTCCATCTTCTTTTAGGCGAGCATACGTTCTCTTGTATACTATGTATCCAAGTCCATTAAAACCCCAGTTGGGTTGTTTGTTTTTATATTTTGATAAAAATTCTGGCGAAAGAAGAGTTCGATGATTAGTCATGGTAAAAAGTATTATACACTAGATTTTAAAATTATCTATGTCATACTTTACCATGCGTTCTACGAGGTTGTCAAAGGAAATTTTCGGTTTCCAACCTAATTCTTTTCTGGCTGGAGTTGAGTCTCCCAAAAGAAGCTCAACTTCGGCGGGTCTGTAAAATTTAGGATTAATTTTAACTAAAATTGATGATTGAATTTCGTTTTTAATGGCGTATTCAGTAGAAACACTCATTTCTTCTTGCTGTCCAGAGCCGTGCCAAACTCCATCTATGCCAGCACAAAAAAAAGATTTATTTATGAATTCTCTGATTGTGTGCGTTTCATTGCTTGAAAGAACATAATCTTTAGGCTTGTCTTGGTTCATAATTCTCCACACGCCTTCAACAAAATCTTCAGAGTCAGACCAATCTCTTTTTGCATCTAAATTTCCAAGTTCAATTGGAGCAAATGGTTGATTGTTTTTTATAGCATGATATATGCGAGCCACACCTTTGCTGATTTTTCTGGTTACAAATTCTTCTCCTCGTTTTGTTCCTTCATGATTGAAAAGAATACTGTGAACCGCATATAAATTATATGATTCGCGATACACCTTGACTAAATGACGAGCAGCGGCTTTGCTTGCGCCGTATGGGCTTCTAGGTCTAACAGGATGGGTTATATCTTGAGGGCTATATTGCACATCACCAAACTCTTCGCTAGATCCAGCAGAATAAAAACGACACTTGGGTTGAAATCTGCGAATCGCTTCTAAACATCTTGCTACTCCAGTAGCATTTGCATCAAAAGTTTGAAGAGGAATTTCCCAGCTACATCCAACAAAACTTTGAGCGGCAAAATTTATAAAATAATCTGGTTGAATATCTCTTACGAGATTATCTAAGCTTATACTATCTGAAAGATCTCCATAAACTAATTGAAATCTTTCATTTTTAATAAAAGACTTGCAGTTTACAAAGTTCGGATTTGATGTTCGTCTAATCATTCCAAATATTTTAGCTTCAGTATTTTCTAGCAAATATTCAACCATGTTCGCTCCATCTTGACCTAAAATTCCAGTTACTAATATTTTCATAGTTTTAATTTATCTTGATTATTTAAGTATAAATTATAAGTTTTTTTTAGCTCATCTTCTAGTTTTGTTTTTGCAGAATGATCAGTTAAAAAGATTTTTATATTTTTAATATTCTATAACCATAATATCTTGTTTCGCATAATCTGTATCTTCAAAAGATATTCGTGAATATGGTTTATATTTTTTTACTATTTCTATTATAGAATTTAAATTCAATTCTTGATCAAAATTTTTATATATTCTCATGTCATCGATATAAATCATTTCTCCGTTTATATCTCTTTTTAAAATAGTGTTTAACTCTTCAATTAAAGGACTGTCTTTTGATCCTCTCGCTGTACCGTCTCCGCTATAATGGCCGTCTAGCCAATAAGTGAATGGGATATTATTTTTTCTATTTAACAGCGCTGGAAGTTCAAAAGAAGAGTCGCCAAAAATTATTTCAACATCAGGATTTGTTTTAAATTTTTCTTTACATTGATTAAAAAAATATGTAGATAATTCAATAGAATAAATAAAATCAAATCCACTTTTTATAGCTAGATCAATACCTTCTCCAATATAACTGCCTGTTTCTATAAAATAAGAGGTTTTCTTTTTAAATAATTTTTTTCTCATTTTTTACTTATTTCATCATAAATCCATTTATAAGTTTTTTCTAAACCTGTTTCTAATGAAATAGAAGGTTCCCAGTTAAGCTTATTTAATATTAAAGTATTATTAGAATTTCTGCCATTCACTCCTTTTGGAGCGTCTAGTTTATATTTGCGATTTAATTTGATTCCTGCTATATTTTCTGCTATATCTACAAGTTGATTAATGGTTACTTTTTCAGAACTACCTATATTTATTGGATCTCTGAAATCGCTTTGCATTAACATTGTTGATCCTTTGATGCAATCATCAATATACATAAAAGATCTAGTTTGATTGCCATCTCCCCAAATTTCAATTTCATGATTGCCGGTAATTTTTGCTTTTATAACTTTACGGCAAATAGCTGCTGGAGCCTTTTCTCTTCCACCGTCCCAAGTTCCAAAAGGACCGTATACGTTATGATATCTAGCCACTCTAGTCTCTAGACCAAAGTCTTCATAAAAATGCCTACACATTCTTTCGCTAAAAAGCTTTTCCCACCCATAACCATCTTCTGCTAAAGCTGGATAAGCGTCTTCTTCTTTCAGTGATATAATATTAGAATCTTTTTGTTTATCGCCATTATAAACACACGCCGAAGAAGAAAAGAAAAATCTTTTAGTTTTATTGTCTTTCGCTGCTAATAATAGATTTGTATTTGTTAATACGCTCAACATGCATAAAGCTTTATTATGCTCAATAAATCCCATGCCACCCATATCAGCAGCAAGATTATAAATCTCTTTTGTATTTTCAGCCGCGATATAACAATTGTCTTCTTTTTGTAGATCTAAACATAAATTTTCTACATCATCAAATTTTTGATACCACTCGTATATAGGTTTTCGGTCAACGGCACGAATATTATAATTAGAATTTTTTCTAAAATAATTTACTAGTTCGCCGCCTATAAAACCACCTGCTCCTGCTATTAAAATCGTATTTTTCATTTTGTTAAATTAATATTGTTTCTTTTTTCCATTTATGACAAAAATTACTTCTTCCAAAACATTTTTCATGATTTCCTAAAAGATGGGCGATATAGCTTAGTGCGCTATTGGCCGTAATTAAAAAATCTGCATTTATCATGTGATATAAAGAAACTAAAGGATTTTCTTCAATATGTAAGAAAACGTTTTCCTTTTTTAAAAATTCAAATTCTTTCTCTTCTCCTTGAGAAAAGATATGAAATGCATGATTTTTATCGTCCAATTTTTTAATATAATCAAGATAAATATCTTTTCTTTCTTCGCTAAAATATTCTCTCATAGAAGATGTGCAGCAATCGGTTTGTGTAAATTTTCTGATGTGTATTGCAATATTTTTTTTATTATTTTTGAAATATTTTTGATCTTGGTTTAGTTTTAAATTGTTCTTTAAATCTAATAAAATTTCTCTTGTTCTGGGTTCATCTATTATTTTATCAATCATTTTTAGTAAAAAAATATATTTTAAATTTAAAATAATTGTGTGTTTTTGATTGCTTATGACATTCAATGAAAAATTATCCTCTATATCTATTATGTCATGTTCTAAAAGAGGAGAAACTTTAAAATTAAAAAACTCCGTAATTTCTTGGTCCCATTCTTCTTGCGTTATATTGAAATATTGATAGTGATGTAAATTTTTAAATCCTGTAAAATAAAATTGTGTGTTATATATTTTTGATAGTATATAACAAATAATTTGATATTGAGCTGTAGCTCCAATACCTTCTCTTTTTAATCCATCCGAACTGGTGGTAAAAAAAATATTAGTTTTCATTTATTTTCTATAAAAAATTTAATTTTATTAACTTCATCTAAATGATTTTTATTTAAATATGTAGAATTTCCTCCAGTCTCTGATATCTTTTCAAAACTATATTTTTTCAAGTAAGAATCGAATTTATAAGAATCGTCTTCTTTTTTATAAAAATCATAAGTAGAGTTTTCTATGGTTATATATGCAATATTATTTAGGTAATCTTCCGCGCCAATTAATATATTGAAATCGCTTCCTTGAGCGTCTATTTTTAATTGATCAATATAAGAAATTTCTTCCCATGGAAATAAATTAAAAACATTAGATAATGAAATCACGGGAACATTTTCAGTTTCTATTATAGGCAATCTATGTGATGGTTCGTATAATGATGAGCATCCCAAAAGGCTTTTATCATCTTTATTTTTAGCGGTATTATAGAACTTTTGATATCTTGGTTCTCCAGACGATAACGCGCACTTAATTGGAAAAAAAGAATCGTTTAATCTTTCTTTGGAAACGAATACATATTCTGTGTATTTATTTCTATTTTCTTCGTTGAGTAATGTAAGATTATCAAAACACATCGAACTAGGTTCAAATCCTATAACAATTAAATCGTTTTCGTTTCTCAACCAATATTCGGTGTTTGGAGCATTTATAGATAATCCTACATCTATTTTTATTTTTTTAAATTTAGGATCAATGTAGATTTTATCGTTTTTTAAAATAGGACTTAAAACTTTTTTAATAATTTCGTTCATTTGTATGACTTTTATACATGGATTGTTTTGTTTTCAAATGTTAAGTTTTCTTCTTGATCAAATGTTTGCTTTGTTAAACCTATTAATTCAAAGTTTTTGCCGATCATATATTTAATTAATTCTTCTTTTTTTGACTGATTTTTATATATTTCAAATTTAGTTGTTTGGACTTCGCATTCAATATACTTTATAATATTAATTTGAGATCCCGCGCTTTTAATTACTTCAAAATCATGTCCTTGTGTATCGATTTTTAAATGTGGAATTAATGAAATAGAGTGTTTATTTATAATACTATCTAGTCTCATGCATTTAACTTTTTCTTTTTTCCATGCAGTCCATTTTTCTTTAATAGCATTTTTGCCTGTATAACCATCTATATAGTTATGTATTTCGTCTAAATTAGTTTCAAGAATTGAATCGGTGCCATCTTGATAATAGTTGAATTCAATTTCTCCATCAAAAGAGGTTACTGCTAAATTTAATTTTATATCATTTGATTGCGCTGGAACTCTATCCAATGCTGATTTATTTGGTTCAATGAAAATAACAGGAAGTCCGTATTGTTTTTTTAATTCTATTCCTCTTGGAGCGCTATAAGAAGTGCCTACATCTATAATATATTGATTCATAAATTATTTAATTAAATTTAACCATTCGAATATTTTTATCATTTCATGTCCATATAGTTCTGAATGTTTAGGTATATTTTTTAAATTGTTAATCACGTTTTCATCTAATAAAGAATAATCCACATACCAATCTTCGGCTTGAGTTTGTACAACTCTAGAATATCTTTTATCTAAAAGTTCTCTTTGTGGCAGTCTTAAAGACTCTCCAAAACGATAGTAATCATGTTCTATGCAGATGCATTTAAATTTAAATTTATCTAAATCTATATTTTTTAATGCTAATAAACCAGCTTCATCTACATCTAAAGATAAAAATTCAATAACATTGGGACATCCAGTAAATAAAATATCTATATTATTTTTTATGGTAACATCTATATTATAGAAATTATAATTTTTATATTTGGCCCATAGCAATCTATAATCTGATAAATCCGCTCCGACTCCTGACCATCCTTTTTCTAAAAATAGAGTAGAATTACTGCCTTTTCCTGGAGTTTTACAGCCAATATCTACAACAAATCCTTTGTCTATATCTGAATTAACAAACGAAGCAAAAACATCTTGCAAAGATTCTTCTCCTGAATAAGTTTTCATTTTTATATTTTTTTAAAAATAGAAATCGGTATCATTTTATTACAGTATAAATAAATCTGTTTCCGTATAAATGTTTTAATTTATTTATTATTTTTTCTCTTTCTATGATATTAACTTTATATCCTCTTTCGGTTAACTCATAAGCAAGTTTTAACTGTTGTGACTCTTCTAGTATTGTAGATTCTGGTTTGTAAGTGACAGTGTTAAAATTAACGATTTCATTTTTTGAAATTCTATTTTCAAAATCGTTCAATTGATATAAAATATGTGATTTATTACTTTGGTCTGTTGCGTAACTAATGTGTGGATAAATTCCGTTTTCTTCACAAAATAATCCAAACGCACGATTGTCTCTCGGAAAACAAGGGCCACCAAATCCAAATCCATACTTTAAATATTTATTACCTACTCTGCTGTCAGATGCAATGGCTTTTAGTATAATATCAGGATTACAGTTTGTTTTTTTAGATATGTCTCCGACCATGTTTGCGTATGCTATTTTTGTTGTTAAAAAACAATTTAAAGCGATTTTTGTAATTTCAGCTTCGGTTGTAGACATTCTATGATAAATAGGATTGTTGGTGCATAATTTTTTATGTATCTCTGAAATCAATTCATAAGCCTCATTTGATTTGCAGCCTATTAATACAATATCAGGATTTGCTTGATCTTTAATAATAGTTCCTTGAGCAATAAATTCAGGATTGTAGCAAATTTCGTAATTATAACTTTTTATTTTTTCTTGTAATTTTTCGCAATATGTAGGCATTGTGGTGCAATTTATAACTAAATATTTTTTTTCATTTTGTGGCCCAAATTCTAAAATGTTATTTATTACATTTTCTATTTGAGAATGATCGTATTTTCCAGATTCTAAACTAGATGTGGCAACAGCTATAAAAATTATTTTATTCAATAAAGATTTTTCAATATCAGTGGTTGCAATAAAATTTTTACTATTTTTTAAATAATCTTCAACAAATGGTTCGTCTGATTCGAGAGTTTTTGAGTTTATTTTATTTACATATTTTTCATTTATATCGACTCCAGTTATCTCATATCCATGTTTTTCTAAATTTAAAGACAGACAGATTCCTAATTTTCCTATTCCGATGATGGATATTTTATTATTCATTCTTTAAATCATTTTCTTATATTATTGTAATTTTCTTGAAACCACTTATATGTAGTTTCCAGTCCATCTTGTAGTTTAATTTTTGGTCTCCATCCTAAATTAAATAGCTTTTTAACATCTAAAAGTCTTTTAGGTGTTCCGTTTGGTTTGGAGCTATCCCATAAAATTTCACCAGTGTATCCAGATACTTTTTTAATAGATTCTGTAAGATCTTTGATGGTAACATCTTCTCCATAACCGACATTTATAATTTCTTTTTCATCGTAATTAAGCATTAAAAATAAAAGTGCGGTAGCTAAATCATCCGAATTTAAGAATTCTCTTCTAGGAGAACCTGTACCCCAACAAGTTACAGATGAAAGATTATTTAGTTTAGCTTCGTGAAATCTTTTTATCAAAGCTGGCAAAACGTGCGAATTCATGGAATGAAAATTATCATTAATTCCATATAGATTACATGGCATCGCTGAAATAAAATTACATCCATATTGTTTGCGATATGCTTGACACATCTTAATTCCAGCTATCTTGGCAATCGCGTACCATTCGTTTGTCGGTTCTAGTTCACCGCAAAGCAAAGAGTTTTCGTTTACGGGTTCAGAAGCGAATTTTGGATATATGCAAATACTCCCCATAAACAAAAGCTTTTTAACTCTATTTAAATATGAAGAATGAATTACGTTATTTTGTATTTCAAGATTATCATAAATAAATTCCGCTGGATGAGCATCATTTGCATAAATACCTCCAACTTTAGCAGCGGCTAAAAATACATATTCTGGTTTATTCTTTTCAAACCACTGTTCTACATTCTGCTTTTCTTTTAAATTTAAATTATTTTTATCTTCAATTAATATGTTTGTGTACCCTTCTTTCCTCAATAACCTAAGAATTGCAGATCCAGCTAGTCCATGATGTCCAGCAATAAAAATTTTTGATGTTTTGTTCATATTAAAAATCAGTTTACGTTGCCGAATATTTTTATTTTTTTAATGTCGTTGTCGTTAATTATATTGTTTAATAAATAATTGTCAGTTTCATCGAGATATCTATAAATTTCACCAGTGAATCCGGCTTCGGCAGATACCTTTACGTTTATGTTATTTTTCTTTAAAATTTCATGAATATGATATTCTGAAGATATTGTGAGATCAAAATAGTTAGTTGGAAAAGGTTTTTTACAATTCATGCAAAATTCAACAGTGTTGTATCCAGGTAAATTTTTTATATCTTCAGGTATTTTATCATAAATAATATTTCTTCCACAACATTTGTTATTAAAACCATATGCTGGTTTATTTATTGTGAAACCTAAATTTTCATATAATTTTAAATATTCTAAAATATTTTTTCTTTTAGATAAAGCATAAGAATCATAAACTACAGCTGGTTCAATATTTGGAACATAAATACAATTTTCGTAATCTAATGATTCTAAATTAAAATCTTTTTTGCATTGGTATGTGCAGTCAAATCTTGTTTTAAAAACAATATCGTATTGAAAATTATTTTTTATTTCATAATCTTCCATCATTTTATAACAATTATATATTTTTTTATATTGAGAAAATAAAAGTTCTGGAATAGAGCCTCGATGTTTCGATTCTTTAACTATCTTGAAGTTATCATTATTTGCATAATCTTTTTTTTCATTAACTATGTTTATGCTTTTTATGTTTAATGGCAACTTATTCAATTCTTCTTTTATTATGTTTGAGCAGTTTTCATGGCTTTCTAATTTTATGTTTTTGTAAAATCTAAAATTATTTGGATGTGTTACTTGTATTTCTTTTTCATTATTCCAATATTGAAAGCCATCGTAATAAAAATCTTCAGAATCGGTACTTATAAATACGTCAGCCTCAGTTTTATTAATTAAATCTTTTATAAGAATGTCGCAAAGCTTAATTTGTGGATTTTTTCTCAAAGGCATGAGAAATGTTCTGATGTTGCCATATAGTAAAATTGCAGTTTTCATATCATATATTTGAAAATTTTAAAGATTTTTCTATAAATCGTTTGGCAAGATGTGTGTAGGTTCCTTTGCTTTTAGACCAATTATAACCATCTTTTTGTTTTTTTGAAAAAGCTTCTTTGTTGTTTTTGAAAAAACTTATTTTATTTTTTAAATCTTCAAATGAAGAGACGTATTCTACTATGCCGTCTGTCCATTCGGTGGCTATTGGATTGTCGCATAAAACAACATTTCCTAAAGAAATGCCTTCTGCAACTCTTTCTGTAACAACATTATTTTTTATATTATCATTAGCAGAAAAACCAAGAGATATATAAGAAGATAGAAAAGAGTTAATTCTTTCTTCCTCGCTTATTTCTGGAGCGGTATTTCTTATAAAACAATTTTTTAATTGAGAAGTCCATTCTTTTTTATAATAAGCGCCAACGAACTGAGCGTCCCAAATTTCTTTTCTTTCTAAAGTTCCTATTTTTTCGATAGGTATATAACTTAAGAACGTCAAAGGAACAAAATAATCTATTGATTTTTCAAAATCATAACGTTTTTTGTGAATTGGAAGTAAAGGTTCTTTTAAAAAATCTTCGCCAGTTAATATACATTTTCCTAGATTAATATCTTTATTTTCAAAAAAGAAATCGTGAAACATCCAAAATATTTTAATAGTATTTGGAAAAGCTTTTAATTTGTCTATAGTTTTAGGATATTTATCCTTAGCTAACCCATGATTACCAATAAAGAAAAAATTATCGCTTAAATCATTTATAGAATCAAAAGACTCATCATTATTAATAATTAAAATTTCGAAATTAAGATTTGAAAAACCTGATGAAAATTTTCTTACAGTGTGCCAAAAATTTCCAAGAATTGGCAGACTGGGAGTGTTGATTATATAAAATTTATTCATTTTTTGAATATATAAACTTGTTGTTTCCTTCAAAATTTGTTTGAGGTCGCTCGTCTTCTATCGTGTATTCTTCTAAATTTAATCCTTCAAATGATTTTGAATTCCATATATAAAATTTTTTATCGCATTTAGTTGCGATTTTATTTAAGTATTCTAATCTATTATCAATTCCAACTTCTGAAATGCAATAATTTGAAATTAAAAGATCGTAATTTTCATTTATATCATTAATATCAAAGCAAGATACAATCTTAACATTCAAGTTCATTTTATTACAAAAATTTTTTTGCAATTGGTTGACGTTTGGTAGATCGATTATAGAATAATCTATTTGAATGTCATTTATTATATTTTTTAAATAAAACCACAATCCTCCATATCCTCCTCCGATTTCAATTATTTTTAAATTTGTTTTATTAAACCATTTTTGAATTTTAGATTTTATAAATAAAGCATGATAGATATATCTTAAATTTGATGGAGATAAATGATATCCATCTATTTCATTTTTAATTGGTTTGCCTATTGCGTCATTAGCTTCAATTAAATTAATGTAAAATTCCAAGTCTTGATCGAATTCTTGTTTTATTAATTTTTTATATTTTAATCCATCATTTGCGGGTAAATGCTCCAGTACATAAGTAAAATTCGAATTGCTTTTAAAACTATCGTTTGTGTTTGATAAAAAATTACTATATGGTAAATAAATATTATCTATTTTCATTTTTAATGCGTTGTTGTTTATTGTTTAAATTATATTTCTTTTTTTGTGTTTTTATATTTATCATATAAATATAAAAATTCTTTATTTGTTTTTTCTTGACATTCGTTTCTAAAGTTGTTATTATAAAATAATCTTACCTTTTCATTTTCTAAACATCTTTTATCCGCATCTTTTACAAATGAATCGTAAGGATTTATTTGCCATTTTTTTATAATTATTGACATTATATAATCTTCTAATTCTAAGTAATGGTACATTTTATTTTTTATGGGAGCTATTATATCGCCTATATAAGCTTCAGTTGCATCATGCAATAAAGCTGACATTTTTAAATGATCTGGGACTATTTTAGATACTTCTATGCTGTGTAAAGCTACAGAATAAAATGGCACTTGTCCAGCAAATCTTGGAATGTTAGACAATCCATATGATATATCTATTATGTCAATATCGTCTGTTTTAAGATTATATAAATCTATATTTTTTCCTGAATATGTAATAGTTTTACTCATCTTATAACGTTATATTTAAAATCAAAAGTTTTGACTTTATTTAAAATATTTTCAATCTCTAAATTTTTATAACAAACCGCCTCACCATATATATTTTTTATTGAATTGTTTATTTTTTCTAAATTATCATATATAGAAGATGTTTTTTTAGCTAAATCGGGGGTTGAAATCCATAGCGTTTCATTTATTGCATTTTGATTTCCTTTGTATTCATAATTATACCATATGTATTTATTAAATAAAATATAGTTTTTATCAAATGCTATTTCTTTTATAGTTATATCGGGTCTAAGTCTTATTATAAAATCATATTTTTCAATATAATTTTCGATAAGATTGTAAGAATCTTTTATTTTGAAATATTGATAGCTTAAATGATTATCGCTTTTTAAGCTTTTAAAATTAAAATCTCTATAATTATCAATTTTTATAGACTTTATATTGAATCCAATTGGTGTTACTTTATTAATATAATTTATATCTGTTTTTTTGGGAAGATTTAAATTAATTTTATGATGCCAAGGATCGTTTATATTATTAGATTCTGTTATTTCATCCCATGTTGAAATATAAATATCAGCATTGCCAATTATTTCAAAATGGTTTTTAACACAGTGTTCATATGTTCTTAAATTGCCAGAATAGCAAATAGCGATTTTCATTTAATTAATTTTTTTATCTCGCTTGATGATATACCTTGTTTATATGGAATATAAATAAGAGTAATATCGTTTTCATCCAACCATTTTTGAGTGAAATTCATTTGCTTGTAATAATCTTTTTTAGCCCAATCGTCACCAATAGCTATTATATTTGGTAAAATACTTAATATAGATGGTTTTGAATCTTCGCCATTTGTATTTTCAACAACATCATCCACGTATTTACATGCTAATAATACGGTTTTTCTATCATCGTATGAAATTATTGGCTTTTTTCCTTTATATCTTTCGATAAAATCATCAGTGTTTAAAGCAACAATAACTTTATCTGATATTTTCTTGCAGTGTTTTAGAAAATTAACATGTCCAGAATGAAATAAATCAAAAGTTCCCCCTGTATATAATATAGTATTTTCCATTTTATTGATAATTTAAAACGTATTTTATAGTCCAATAATATTTTATTTAATTATTTCGTATTTTAAATTTGGAAACACCCAATCTATATTTTCCCATTCAGGTTTAATAAAAACAGTTGTTTCTTTTTTGTTTAAAGCAGAAGCCAATGTTGCTTGACCGCTTAGGCAGCAATAAAAATGTTTACAACTATGAATTAAATCACAAAAATGAAATATTGATTGAATTTTAATATCTTCATTATAGTTAAAATTAATATTTTGTTTATTGTCTATTTTTTTATCAAAATTAGGTATTATAATTTTAAGATTTGGATGTTTGTATTGCAGATATTCATCTAAGTTTTTTGGTTTAATAGGCGTATTAGATACAGCGCTTAAGTCTATAAATATTTTATCTTGAAAGTCGTGTATAGTTTTAGGTTTATAATAAATTTTTGGAGTTTCGTTTTTTGGATCAAACCCGTGAAGTGCTTCTTGATTATAAATTATACTTTTATTTGAATAAGCTCTTTTATATCTTGAATGCATAGACGCAACTTTGTCTACAATTTTACCAGTTTTATTATTCTTTATTTTAATAACGACGTTTTTAACAAAAAAAGATTCTCCAATATTTGCTGATTCACTGCTTATTCCTTTAACGTATGGATTAAGTTTCCAGACTAGCTCAAATATTTCGAAATTTCTACAAGCGTTTTTGTCTGATATATACACTTCGTAGCCTAATTCAGAAAATCTTTCTGGAAGAGTAGAGTATTGTAAGTTATCTCCAAGACCGCCCCAAGGTTGATGTAAAATTTTTTTCATAAAACTAGATTCCTGAATAATTTATAAGTTTATTTTTAATAATTTATTACAATATTATTTTTTATTTATTTAATTTTTTTGTGTTGAAATTGCTGCCAGAATGAATTCTATGATGAACTAAATATTCAGATACATTAATAAATTTTTTATTTTTTTTGATCATCTTTAACCATAAATCAAAATCTTCGCAAGGTTGAATGCCGTTTTCCGCTAATTTGTCCAAATCTTCAGACCAGCCGCCAACTTCAAAAATGCATGATTTTTTTATCAAAGTTGATGAATTTGCCATTTGATTGTCGCCAGATAATGAAAATTGCGTAATTTTAAAAGAATCCGTAGATAAATTAGGAGCGCCTATTATTTTGTTATTTTCATCTATATATTTTATCAATGTGCCTACGACATCAAAATTATTTATAAAATGTATTTGTTGTTCAATTTTATTATCTAACCATATATCGTCATCATCTTGAAGAGCCACTAATTCATATTTTGATTCTGATAGTAATTTATTTAATGTTTTAGCTTTTCCTTTTTCGTTAGTATAATTAAAAATCTTTATTCTGTTGTCTTTGTATGATGAAGCAATGTCTATAGAATTATCAGTAGTTCCATTAAATCCAATCAAAAGTTCAAAATCTTTAAAAGTTTGATTCAATATTGAATCAATAGATTGTGAAATAAATTTTTCACCATTATATACTGGTAGTAGTATTGAAATCATGATCTAACTTGTGAATGATTTTTATCCAAAGCTACAAGTCTTCGTTTAAATGGAATGTTCACGCTTTCTGAGTAACAGTAACTTGGGGATAATATTTTAGTTGGTGGATTATCAATAAAATATCTGTTCATATGGCTTTCATCGTGCCAAATAGCGATTAAATTTTTTGAATAATCTACATCAATATTATTTGATATATATTTAGCCATTTTTAAGTATTGATATGATGATCCACCATTAAATCCTCCTGCGAAATATTGCATTTTCTCGTTTGGAAATACACAAGCTAATGATAATGGATTTGTTTCAGGAGAACCTCTTCTTCCATAATAGCCAGGATGTTGAGTAGCTACTAAATCACCAAGTATCTCATTGCCAACTTCAGATTCAAATCTCATATCGGCATCGCAATAATATAAATAATCCATATTAGATAATTCTAAAGAATTTTCTGTGAATATTTTATATCTGCCTAAAGTCATCCAAGGCCATTCTTTGTGTTCAGTTTTTATTTTTACAACATTCCTATTTGATTTTATTTCGATATCTTTATTTGTAAAAATAAAATAAGTAACTTCTTGATCTTTTAAAAAGAAATTGTCAGCACTTGATATAAGCGATTCTAAGAAATTTATATACTTATTGGTCGCTATGATTAATAATCCTATTTTCATTTTATTTGTTAAAATAAATATTTTTATATTTTTTGTAATAGTCTTGATTTTTGTAATAAAAAATATAATCTGATTCATTCATGCTTTTTAGCTGTTTAAAAAGATCTTCGTTTCCAGATAAATAAGGATTTGAATATCCACTATCAATACCTCTTTCATGATCAAAATGATATATGTTATTAGACATCCAAGATATTTTATAATTTAATTTTTTGAATCTATAATATCTTTCTTGATCTTCTGGTCCCCATGAAATAAAATTTTCATTTTCTCCTCCAGATTCTCTATATACAGAAGTCTTAAAAAAGATGGCTTGTCCGTATTCGGCGTATTTAAGGTTGAAAGGGCAGTGATCAATAGCAGGATCGAATTTAGGTTGATTGGTTAATAGATCAAAAATAAATGGCTTTTGATTAAATCTTTCGATACTTACGTTTTTAAGAACTTCAATTTGAAAATATCCTTTTGCATATGGATAAATCATATCAAATTCATTTTGTAAAATTAAAGTTTCGCATTTTTTATAAATATATTCATCGAAAATAACGTCTATATCGTAATTGCAAACGACTGGAGTTTTAACAATATCTAACATACGATTTAAATACTTTGTTCTATGAAAGATTTTTTCATTTTCATTCTTATCAAATAAAAATTCCAACTTTAAGTTATTATATTTTTTTATAATTTCATTTTTATTTTCATAAATAAAATTTCCTTTTTCGTATATGATGACATTTGTTTTAAAATGAAAATTTAAATAATTTAAATTTAAAAATAAATTATTTTTTCTATCTTCGCAATCTATTTTTAAAGGAATTATAAAAGTTGTGTTTTCAAGATTAATCATAATTTTATCCATGAATCAGGAATCAAAGATGTCGAAATGTTTTGAGAGTCAAATTTAGAAATCGTGTGAATGTACTTATCGCCAAACCAAATTTTAGGAGCTACTATTTTTTTGTTTTTATTCTTGTTTAAATAAGCTGACCACCAAGAAAAGCTTGAATTTGCTATAATGTTGTTTTCACATAAAGACATGAGTTGCAATTCGCATAAATCAGCACTGAAATGATTTAAATTTTTTTCAGGATAATCTACAAAAATAAGTCTTTCGTCTTTTAGGTTTTCTTTGCACCAATTTATATCGTCAGAGAAAACAAAATATTTATCAGCATTTATTATGTTTATAGCTTGTTTATAATAATCGATTGTTTGTAAAGGATGTGGATTTAAGGGGTGTGTTTGACCTATTTTAACGTAATCCCCTCTTCTAATATGAACCGAACAGCTATTAGAGAAATTAATATTAGTTTTATTTTTAAAAACTGGATTGTCAATCTCTAATAAATTTAAAATAGTTCCTTTATTTTTTTCAAAGTATTTGTAAGATTGAAAATAACCTCTCAAAAATATGTTTGAAGAAGTTGGTGTTTTTACATCTTGATAGCAAAAATCAGATTCAAAATATGTGTTGTTTATATTATTGAATTGATTGGTAGTATATTTTTGTAATCTTGGAAGATATTTAAATATTTCACTATCATTAAAAATAAAATCGTGACCGTTTTCAATAGCTATTCCAATTGTAGAAGCTATTTGAAAAAGTTGATTTCCGATTCTTCCATTATTACCTATTGATTGATAAGCGATCATGTATACTTAAATTTCTTATTTCTAATTTTTTTGCGTTGTTGTCTTGTTCTTCATGGTAAGCTTCGCTTTTTCTTTCAAAATTATAATACAATAATACTTCTTGCATATTATGAAATATAAAATGTTTTGAAGCTCTCATCCATAAGTCCAAGTCTTCGTTGTATTTATAAGTTTCATCATATCCACCACATTTATAAAAAATGTTCTTTTTATATATTACAGATGGATGGGCTATTGGATTTTGCCCGATTTGCATATCTCCGATTATTTGATTGTGGGTTTCTCCATAATGCCATTCTTGAAACGTGCTTCCTCTTATAAATCTAATGGCTGTTCCGCATATATCAATATTTGGATTTTCAAGCATATATGAAAATTGAATCTCAATTTTATTTGGCAACCACATATCGTCAGAATCTATTCTGGCAATATATTTTATATGCGGCAAATTCATAATATAAAAAATGCCAGTATTTAAAGCAGCTACTATTCCTGGCACTTTACATGATAAATAAGTTAAGTTTTTATACTTGCTGACAACTTCTTTTAAATTATCAGAAGAATCATTATCTATTAAAAATATCTGGTATTTAAAAGTTCCGTTTAAGAAAGCGGTTTGATTCACTACAGAATCTAAAGCTCTAGCTACAATATTAGCGTTATTTTTAACTGGTATTAAAATAGCTAAAGTTTCCATATTAAAGAGTGTCTATGATAGACCAAAAATAATTTGGTCTTCCTTTTAAATAGTCTAAAGTTTTAGATTTATCTTTCCACCAAAATTCGTAAATGTGTTGACAGTTATTGTTGCAGATAACATCAAGATTCAATAGTCTGGCTTCAATTATGCATCTTGGGCATGTGTCATGAATAACAGGGGTAAATATTAAACCTTTATAATAAGATAATGTTTCTATATGTTTTTCGTAATCTTGGTTTGGCAAAATATCAAATTTAAAATTATTCGCCTCACAGAAGTCTTTGGCTTCTTTAACACCTTTCGCGAAACTATGAAATCCTCCATATCCTTCTAAAATTGCATATTTATCATTTTTTATATTATCTTTATTCTTTTCAAAAAGATCTAATGAATACTTCGAGAAGCAAGATGATAAAACAGTAGATTTAGAAAAATCAAGCATTGGCAAGTGAGCAGAGTAGACTGCTCTTTGTTTTTCTGACATAAAGAAACTATGTTTACAGTTTGGGACTATTAAATCATAAATCTTTGATAATACAGGATCTCCTGAAGTTCCGTGAGGGCATTCGCACTTTTGTTTCTTAAAAACTTCATGTCCAAATTCAGATCTATATGGACAAAAATTATAATCAAATTCTAGTTTAACAAACTTACATTCTTCTAAAATCTTAAATAATTCTTCTGTTTTCTCCTCTAATACGACTTTCATTATATTTCCAAGAATCCATAATTTATCTTTATTAGAATCTATAAAATTCTTGGTTAATGTAGAAAATGAAAGAGTAAAACAATCTTCGTTTCTAGACTCTAGAATAGAATCCAAAGTAAGATATGTTCCGCCATTCTTAACTAAACAATCATCTAAGACAATGTATTTTTGATTGACAGTTATCATAACTAGAGTATAGTGATTTTATGATTAGAACTTCGAAATGTCAAGATAATTTTTATATAGTTACATGCGCTGATATGGAATGTGTAGTTTTAGCTTCTTCTTATGAAGAAGCGGCTAATAATGGTTTAAAAAATATTATAAAAAAGAATGGCTCAAAAACCAATCTTTCTTTTTTAATCAGTGTGGATTTAATTAAAAATCGTGAAATAGAGACATTTATTTTTAACACATCGAATATTTTAAACGACATCGGCTATTTTAAATTAGCTAAAGATCTGGAAACAATGAGTGATTTTTTCCTTGACAAAGGGAAAAATCCTCATTAAACTCTGAAGCGAAGCGAAAGAGTTTAATAATTCTTACGAAAATCATACGAAAAGTCTTAATTAAGTCTTAATAAAAAAGTTTAGGTAAACCTTAACAAATCGGTAAGGTATACCTTAGAGAGCGAAACCTAAGAGAAAATGAACAAAACTCATCAATTTTTAATACGCAGAAGAAAAAAAATCATCTTGAAAGAATTACCTTTAATTTTCGGAATCGCAGGTGTGGCCCGATGTGGAAAAGATACACTTGGAAAACACCTTATATCTAAACTCAATAAAGCTGGTTTTCCAGCGATGAACATTTCTTTCGCAATGGAACTAAAAAGAGATTTAGATCCATTCTTAAAAGAAAAACTTGATATTTCAGCTTTTACAGAAAACAATTCTGAAAAAGATCTTATTCGTCCGATGCTTGTATGCTGGGGAACTGACACTTGCAGAAAAATTGATCCTGATTATTGGATCAAGAAAATAGAAAAACAAGTTAAGTCATCTATAAACAATAAAATTATAGTTGTTATAACTGATGTTCGATATGAAAATGAGTGTAAATGGATCAAAGATAACGGCGGATTTATGATTCATCTTAGCAGAATGGGTCAAAAACCCTCTAATTTCCAAGAAAGATTAAACGATCCAATTGTAAAACGAAACTCTGATCATATAATCAAATGGAAAACGTTCACAGATGAAAAAGAAACTTGCAATTATCATCTAAGCAAGTTATTCTTTAAGAAAGGATGGTCAACATATGGAGACTTTAAGTGATTTAGATCTGATAAACAGCATAAAAAAGAAAAAGAAAGTAGACGAATGTTTACAACAGTTAGTAGATAGACATTCAGGAATTTATCTAGATATAGTAAATTCATTTCTTAAAAACTGCAATAACGATTCATTAAGAGATGAAATCATAAACGACAAAGAATATGCAATATACAATTCTGTTCTTAAATACGACGAAAATCGTGGAACCAAATTTTCTACGTTCTTGGGAAATGAGGCTAAATGGATGTGTTTAAACGCGTCTAATAAAAATAAAAAATATATAGAACTAAATGATAACACTTATGATTTTGAAACTATCAAAGATAACTACGAGCAAACAGTTATAAATTTTCAAGATCAAATACTAAAAGACTTCAACGAACAAATATCAAAACATCCCGATAAACGTATACAAAAAATATTTTCTATGCGATACTCTGGAAACAAGAAGCTGACTCCTTGGAGAAAGATTAGCAAAGTGATGAATCTAAGTATACAAGGATGCATAAATATCCATAATACAGCATTGAATTCTATTTCTAAAAACATAAGATCAAAATATGAAATTATTAATCAACGCTCCAATTAATGCTTTATCTTTTGGAAATGTAAGCGTAAATATATTAAGAGAGCTTTATAAAAAACAGATTGATTTAACTTTTTTTCCAATTGGAGATAAGGCTGAATTAGAAGCGTATGACAAGATTGATCGCGACTTCATTAAGTATTTGCAATCATGCACTAACGATAGATTCAATAAGATTGACAAGAATATTCCAAGCTTAAAGCTATGGCATATTTTTGGCAGCGAAACAAGATATACAAAGAATCAGTCTTTATTTACTTTCCACGAAGTATCTGAAGTTACTTCTATAGAAAAGAATCTGCTTAACCTACAGGATCATATATTTGTAAGCTCAAATTATACTAAAAGTATTTTTGAATTAAATGGAATATCCAATGTTACTTATGTTCCTCTTGGATTTGATACTGATTTTCATGTAACCAATAGAACTTATTTGCCAGAAAAAATTCATTTTGGAATAATGGGCAAGTTTGAAAATAGAAAAAATACCGCTCGTATAATTAAAGCTTGGCTGAAGCTTTTTGGTAATAAATCTGAATATCAATTAACATGCGCTATTACAAATCCATTTCTAGACAAAAACAGATTTCAAAATGAACTGTTAAAGATTATGGATGGAAAACATTACAACAATGTTAACTTCCTTCCTTATATGCAAATAAATAGTGAAGTAAACGATTTTCTTAATAGTATTGATATTGATCTTGGAGGTCTAAGTGGCGGTGAAGGCTGGAATCTTCCATCATTCAACTCTACTGCGCTCGGTAAATGGAGTGTCGTTATGAACGCTACAGCACATAAAGATTGGGCCACAAAGGATAACTGTATCCTTATTGAACCATCTTCTTTGAAAGATTGTTATGATGATATCTTTTTCAAGAAGGGTCAAGCTTTTAATCAAGGTCAGTTTTTTGATATTACTGATCAAGAAATGGAAAACGCTATTCAAAAATCTGTTTCTTACGCAAAGACTCCCAATACAGAAGGTCTAAAACTCCAAAAACAATTTACTTATGAGAAAACAACTGAGACAATACTGTGTGCCATAAGTAGTCAGATGTGACGTATCATGTGTCATATATTCTCTAAAACGTCTTTTTAGACGCTTTAAAAGCTATAAAAAATTGGCACGATTCTTGCTACAGCATAATTACTATGTACAATAAATTAGTATATAAATATCAAGTAACAGAAGACGGTTTACAATTCAACGTTGAACTCGCTGGAAAATCTAAAGAAGATGTAAAAATCTTTAAAGAAGATTATTCTATAGCGATTAAGGTTGAAGAAAATAAATATAGAATTAGCTACGAAGATTACCTTCTAAGATCGAAGTATGACTTTGACAATATTAAAGCTAAGATGAAAAACGGCCTATTAACCATTATAGTTCCACAAATTAAAAAAGTAGAAAAGCAAATAGAAATAGAATAACAATAAAGCGCGATGAAAGTCGCGCTTTAATTTTTTCTACATATTATATAATAGATATGGTTTATCAATTTAAGAATAAAAAAACTGGCAAGATCGTAGACATAGTTATGTCTATGAAAGATTATAAGCCATATCGCGGGGAGAGTGGTAACGATGATTTTTGGGAGAGAATTTATGATGTACCTCAAGTGAATCTAGGAGACGCTAAAGTTGTTGATCCATTTGATAATAAAGCGTTTGTAAACAAAACTGGAAACATGAAAGGCAAGTATGGCGATCTTCTTGATTATTCTTCAGAACTTTCTGATAGAAGAGCCGCGCTTGCCGGTGGCGAAGACCCCCTCAAACGCAAATATTTTGATGACTATAAAAAGAAAACAAATGGCAAAAAACACTTAAAAGATATTCCTAAAAAAATTGAAACAAAGAATGCAACAATTAATTTTTAAAATACGTCTAAGTTTCTATTTAAATCATACTGTAATTGTTTAACGGCAGAATATAGATTTACGCATTCTCCGCTTGTTAAACCATCTCCTACAGAAAAGAATCCAAATTTTCTATTAGATACGTTTTCATAAAAAGGTGTTCCACCTTTATTTACTGCTCCTAAAAACATATTAAAATTAGGTTTTATTGATCCGTTTATATCATTTATCACCCTAGAACTATTAGTTGGAGTCGTAGAAGAATTAAATAACATCATAAATCCACTAGTTGTATTAATTCTGCTTGCTGTATAAAAAGCTTTACTATTTGGTGAATTTATAGAAACTCTTCCTGTAACAACATCATAACAATCAAAAAGCGCAACATTAGGAGAATTATATTCTGCCGAAATTAAAAGTCGAGGAGAACTCAAATCAAAAGGAACACACCCAATATCTATACTATCTACAGGAGAATCAGCCAAAGACAAAAATGATAAATGAACTGGATATCCAGTTAAATTAGAATAAGGATTAAAAAACACATTAGCATAGTCATTTGATCCTGCGAAATTAACACCAGATTGAGAAGAATGAATCGTTCCAGCGCCAGAAAAACCTAATCTGAAAGATGCATCTAAATCTCTAGGGTCTTTTAAATTGTATTTATTTATATTTGCGGAATCTCCAATAAGCGGATAAATGCCAGACATCTTGCCCCAGAGATTGTTTTCTTTTAAATTTACTGTAAAATTGTTAATAGCATTTCTAGTATTAGAATCTGTTATGTTTAATACGTCTAAATAATTAGAAGCATTTACGTCAAAAACATCACAAGATCCGCTGATCGCGAAACCATAACTTTGACCGATTGGAAATTCAAAATCTCCATCAAAAATAAATGACGAACCTATTTCAGTAGAAATATTCTGATTAACCAATTTAACATCATCTATATCGTAAGCTATTTTGATATTTCCATTACAATCTTTTAAATAAATATTAAAATCAGATGCTCTATCCGAGAACAATAAACCAGAATAATTTCCTGTATTGAAACCATCAAAGATAACACTCATTGATAAAGTTCCAATCGCTGGGCTTATTAATTTTCTAGAATATGGATAATTACTTCCAAATCCAATAAGATCTTTTCTTTCAAAAGGAATATTGATTTCGTAATTTTGTATCTTACCTGTATAGCTTAAAAACTTTATTCCACCATAATCAGTCGTTGGTTGCTGCATTACCAATTCTATATCTCCTGGTCTAGGAAAAGTAAGATTACCAGTATAATCTGATATATAATTTGATTTATCAAAGATACCGCTCCAAATTTTGTAATTGTAATTTGTATTTTGTCCGCTTGGATTTATCGATGGTATATATTTAGAATCATCATAATTTTGAAATACAACATTATTAGCAACAAAACTAACTGTTGAAGTTGGCAATTCTCCAACTGAAGCTCTTGTTGAATAATTAGATATCTGAGCGTTTCCTAAACCTAGAACTTGAATACCAGTATAGTTTGATAAAGAATTTAAATCGCGGCCTTCTTGAGAAACGTCAAATAGAAAAAATAGATTTTTATCTATACCTGTTTGATTTTGATTGCTGTATAAAAAAGTTCCATCAGCATTAAGTCCTAAAATTAAATCATTAGAGTTATCTTGTAAAACATAACTAATTTCAGCAGTAACTTGTGGACTTGTTAAATAGTTATCTAAAGCAAAAGTATCATATCCTATTTGTTTGCTTCTTTTTATTTCTGTAGAAATAGATATGCTTGTTGATTGTATTCTATCTAATAATTTGACAGAAAAATTACCTGTTTGCGGACTTGCTGCTGGCGAGTCCGAAACAAGAACTGTATTTCCAGCGTATATTACTCTATTTACAGTAGAAGACATATATTATTTTAAGCAGTCAATGGATCGAAAATATTATAATCTCCCATTCTTGATCCAGTAGTGACCGTTAACATCGCGCCAGAACTGATTACTGATCCGCCCTTATTAAATACAACTACATCGTAAATACCTGAGCTTTCTGGTTGAACGTTTGTAAATACCAAGCTTGAATAAATTCCGCTTACAACATCTACTCCATCTTTTCTCCATTGATAACTTGGAGTTGGAACGCCGTTTGCAACAACATACATTTGACCAAAATATCCAGAATTTAAAGTTATATCGAAAGGTTGGGCGGTAATAACTGGCGCAGAAATTGGTACGACTGACAAGAAAGCTGATCCACTAACTGTTCCCTGACTGTTAGAAACGCTTAGTAAATAAGTGCCTGTATTAACATTACTTACATTATCAATAGAATATGTATTGCCAGTAGCATTTGGTAGAATATTATTATCTTTATACCATTGATAAGTAAATTCTTTTGGATAACCATCAACGATTCCGCTGAATGAAACGTTCGATTCTTCAACCGCAGATTGAGAGCTTGGATAAGAAGTAAAGAAAGGAGCTTTCAAACGCTTTTGCAATCCTAGTCTTCTAAGGATAATAGAATTAACATATTCACTATCTTCTTCTGCTGTTAAACCCGCTGGCCATTCTGTCCAATCTGGCCCATCTATTTGTACATAACAACCATCAAACATTCCGCCATTAGCATTAAACAATTCTGCCCATAGAGAAATACCTCTATTAATACCCATTAAATTAATATCGCCAAATCGGCATCTTACTAATGCTACATTTTTTTCGGCGGTTGGTTGAGTTTCGATTGTTATGATTTCCATAAATTATATTAAATATTACACCGTTATAATCCAAATCTTCCTTTTGTAGCATTGTA
>Ga0315901_10002695_pt1 | contig 24045 bp, 24 predicted proteins | sample LakEriMetagenome_10_FD_203761 | JGI IMG/M metagenome (GOLD analysis project Ga0315901, IMG submission 203761) | Freshwater fungal communities from buoy surface, Lake Erie, Ohio, United States - Buoy 2 MA116 | ecosystem: Environmental > Aquatic > Freshwater > Lake | place: USA: Lake Erie, Ohio... | reverse complement strand
GCGGACTTTGCAAGTCGCGCAAGGTCACCGTGTTCAACGGCACCGGATCGCTCGGCGCCAACCGCACGGTGAACGTCTCGATGAACGACGGATCGTCGACCGTCATTCAGGGGGCCAATGTCATCCTGGCCGCCGGTTCGGTACCCCGCACCATTCCCGGTTTCGATCGCGGTGGCCCGATCATGACGAGCGACGAAGTGCTCGACCTCGATTACGTGCCGGCCCGCGTCGCGGTGATCGGCGGCGGTGCGATCGGTTGTGAGTTCGCGTCCACCTTCGCCGACCTCGGCTCGAAGGTCACGATTCTCGAAGGTCTGCCCAAGATCCTTCCCGGCCTCGACACCGACGTCGCCAACGTTGTCGTGAAGTCGTTCAAGAAGAAGAACATCGACATCCGCACCGGTGTGATGGTCAAGGGCCACACACCCAATGCGTCGGGCGGAACCGTGGTGTCGTTCGGCGATGGCGAGCAACTCGAAGTCGATGCCGTGGTGGTGTCGGTCGGGCGCCGTCCCTTCGCCGATCTCCTCGGATTGCAGGGCACTGCGGTCAAGGTCACCGAACGCGGCTTCGTGGAAGTCGATGCATGGTGTCGTACTAGTGAGCCCGGCGTGTACGCCATCGGCGATCTCGTCAACACACCGCAACTCGCACACGTCGGCTATGCCGAAGCGATTCTCGCCGTGAAGCACCTGTTGGGCGAAGGACCGGCACCCATCGCGTACGACCGCGTGCCGTGGGCCATCTACTGTCATCCGGAAGTGGCCTGGGCCGGACCGGGCGAAGACGCCGCCAAGGAACAGGGCCTCGACGTCGTCGTGGCCAAGCATCAGTTCCGCGGCAACAGCCGGGCTCAGATCCTGGGTGAGATCGACGGCCTCGTGAAGATCGTCGCCAAGCGCAACGCCGATGGTTCGGCCGGACAGGTGCTGGGTGTGCACATGGTCGGCCCGTGGGTCACCGAGCAGTTGTCGGGTGGCTATCTCGCCGTCAACTGGGAAGCCACCGTCGATGAAATCGCCGAGTTCGTGCAACCGCACCCGAGTCTGTCCGAGTTGTTCGGCGAGACGGTGTTGTCGCTCACCGGACGAAGCCTGAACGCCTGAGAATCGAGAGGAATCACGATGGCAGAGGTCACGCTCCCGCAGTTGGGTGAGACGGTCACCGAAGGAACCATCACGCGTTGGTTCAAGAAGGTGGGCGACACCGTGGCGGCTGACGAGCCGTTGTTCGAAGTGTCGACCGACAAGGTCGACACCGAGGTTCCGTCACCCGTCGCAGGAGTGCTCATCGAGATTCGCGTGCCCGAGGGCGAAACGGTTCCCGTTGGTGCGGTCATCGCCGTCGTGGGTGCCGCTGGTTCGGCTCCTGCTCCGGCTCCCGCCGCTGCCCCGGCACCGGCACCTGCTCCTGCTCCGGCACCTGCTCCTGCTCCGGCTCCTGCTCCTGCTCCTGCTCCTGCTCCGGCACCTGCACCTGCACCTGCTCCTGCGCCTGCCCCGGCAGCCGCACCCGCAGCAGCCGTCTCGGGCGACAATCGTCTCTTGTCGCCGGTCGTGCGTCGCCTCGTTGCCGAACACGGCCTCGACGTCGATCGCATCGCCGGGTCGGGCCCCGGTGGCCGAATCACGCGCGAAGACGTGCTCGATCACATCGACAAGCACGGCTCGGCTCCCGCGACCGCTCCCGCCGCTGTGTCGTCAGCAGCGCCCGCCGCGCCACCGGCTCCGGTCGCTGCGGCTCCGGCGGCAACGCCGGCCCCGGCTGCGCAGGCGTCTCCGGCTGCCCAGGCGCCCACGGTGCGTGTGGGCGATCGCGACGAAGTCGTGTCGTTGTCGAAGATTCGCAAGGCCACCGGATCACACATGGTCATGTCGAAGAACGTCAGTCCTCACGCATTCAGCGTGGTCGAGGTCGACTTCGCGAATGTCGACTCCACGCGCAACCGCGTGAAGGCCGAGTTCAAGGCGCAAGAGGGCTACAGCCTCACCTACCTTCCGTTCATCGCTCGTGCGGTGGTCGACGCATTGGCCGACTTCCCGCACATGAACGCGAGTATCAACGGCGACGATCTCGTGGTGCATCGATACGTCGATCTCGGTATCGCGGTCGACCTCGATTACCAGGGTCTGCTGGTTCCGGTCGTGCGCAGCGCCGAGGGCAAGCGCCTGCGAGCGATCGCGCGCGAAATCAACGATCTGGCCAGTCGTGCGCGCAGCCGCAAGTTGTCGCCCGACGAGATTTCGGGTGGCACCTTCACGATCTCCAACAACGGCTCGGCCGGATCGGTGCTCACCATGCCGATCATCAACCAGCCGCAGGTGGCGATCCTCTCCACCGATGCGATCGTGCGCCGACCGGTCGTCGTCACTCTGCCGTCGGGCGGCGAAAGCATCGCCATTCATCCCACCGGCAACTTGGCCATGAGTTGGGATCATCGGGCCTTCGACGGCGCCTACGCGGCCGGCTTCCTCGTGCGTGTGAAGGACATCCTCGAGTCCCGCGACTGGCTACCCGAGATCTGATCGATGCTCCGAGCGCGCTGGCTGGGCCGAGTTCCGTACTCGGAGGCTCTCGCGATCCAGACCGCGTTGTTCGAGCACGGGCACGACGACCATCTGCTGTTGCTCGAACACCCGCACGTGTTCACCTACGGCCCACGGGCCGAACTCGACAAGAACCTGAAGTGTGATCCGGCCGCGGTGGGTGCCGACTTCGTGTCGGTCAAGCGGGGCGGCGACATCACCTATCACGGGCCAGGGCAGTTGGTCGGTTACCCCATCATCTCGCTCGACAACCGCATCGGTGCGTCACAACACGTGTGCGCCGTCGAACAGATCGTGATCGACACGCTCACCGAACTCGGCGTGCGCGACGCCGGACGCCTTCCCGACTTTCCTGGTGTGTGGGTCGATGTGCACGGCCCCAATCCACGCAAGATCTGCGCGATTGGCGTTCGACTCGCCAACGGTCGCACCATGCACGGATTCGCACTGAACGTGTCCACCGATCTCACCTACATGCGCGAACACATCGTTCCGTGCGGAATCGGCGATCGTCCGGTCACCTCGCTGCGCGAAGAAGGTGTCGACGTCGAGATGCGGGCCGTGGTCGACATCGTCGTACGTCTGGCCGCCGATCGCTGGGCCAATGGCATGGTCGAACGACAAGACGTCGCCTGGGTTCACCGCCCCGACGACTTGTCGCGGTTCTCACGCGGCGAGGGACCAGGCGAGCCGGTTCGCGTCGGCTCTCGGTCGAATGCTCGCCTGCACGATGCCGGTGTCTCGGGTGGCCTCGAGGTATCCGATCGCAAACCCGAATGGTTGCGACCCAAGGTCTCGATCGGCCCCGAAGTGCTCGCGGTGAAGTCGACTCTGCGCGATCTGGGTCTGGTGACCGTGTGCGAAGAAGCCGGTTGTCCGAACCTGTCCGAATGCTGGCGCGATGGCACCGCAACGTTCATGGTGCTCGGCGAGCGGTGCACCCGAGCATGTGGATTCTGCTTGGTCGACACGCGAAAGCCCGAGGCTCCCGATGCCGACGAACCACAGCGGGTTGCCGAAGCGGTCGTGCGCATGAACCTGTCGCACGCCGTGCTCACCATGGTCGCGCGTGACGACCTCGACGACGGTGGCATGTCACATGTGGCGGCCTGCATCGAGGCCATTCGCGAACGCAGCCCGCACACGCGTGTCGAGACGCTGGTGTCCGACGCCAAAGGCGATGTCGCCTCGTTCGCTCCGCTGTATCGCGCGCGCCCCGACGTGTTCAATCACAACATCGAAACGGTGGCTCGCCTGCAGCGCGCGGTGCGACCCTCGGCTGGTTACGCACGCAGCCTCGGCGTCCTGTCGGCCGCACGCTCGGCCGGTCTCACCACCAAGTCGGGTCTGGTGCTCGGAATGGGCGAATCGGTCGACGAAGTCGACGGTTGCCTCGCCGATCTGGCTTCGGTCGGGGTGAGCATCGTGACGATGGGCCAGTACCTACGACCCACTTCGCATCATCTGCCGGTCGCGCGCTGGATCCATCCCGACGAGTTCGCCCGCTGGAAGCAGATCGGTGAAGGGTTCGGAATCGCCCACGTGGAGGCCAGCCCACTCACCCGTTCGAGTTATCACGCACGTCAGTCGGCCGACGCCGCCGAGGTGCCGGTGGCTCTCACCGCGAAGGAGCGTTGATGTCGAATCGTCCGATCGCCGGCACCATTCAGGCCGTCCGCCAGACCGAGGGTGGTGGATTCGTGGTGCGGCGTCCCTTCCCAACCGCACGGGTCGACAATCTCGACCCGTTCTTGTTGCTCGACGAGATGGGCCCGGTCGACTACGCACCGGGTCGCGCCATCGGAGCTCCCGATCACCCCCACCGCGGTTTCGAAACCGTCACGTACATGATGCACGGCGAGATGGAACACCGTGACTCCAACGGTGGGCACGGTGTCATCACACCGGGCGCCGTGCAATGGATGACGGCCGGAGCTGGCATCGTGCACAGCGAGATGCCCAGCGACCGCCTGATTCGCGAGGGTGGACGTATGCACGGCTTCCAGTTGTGGGTCAACCTGCCGGCCGCCAAGAAGATGATTCCTCCCCGCTACCAGGGTTACGAAGCACACGAAATTCCCTCACGAGTCCTGCCCGGTGGTGGCCTCATCCGAGTGATCGCGGGTGAAGTGGAGGGTGTGCGCGGCATCGTCGAGACCACCAGTCCCATGGCCTACGCCCACGCAACCTTGCAGCCGACCGAGTCCATCGTGTTCGACGTGCCCGATGGACACACTGCACTCGTCCACGTGTTCATCGGCTCGGCCACTGTGAACGGCGTCGAAGGTGATGAGGGCGTGATGATCGTCGGTGATCGATCCTCGGGAGCGATGTCGATCACGGCCGGCCCGAACGGATGCGACGTTCTTTTGTTGTCGGGTGAGCCGTTGCTCGAACCGATCGCGCGATACGGCCCGTTCGTCATGAACACCCGTGAGGAGATCGTCCAGGCGTTCGACGACTACGAAGCCGGCCGACTCGGTCGTATCGTCGCCACCGGATCGGGCGTCTCGCGCTGAGCCCGGTCGGCTCCCCGGAGCCGAAGCCAATTAGTGTTCGAAGCGTGAGCGGGCATTCCATCGTGTCGCAGGGTGTTACTTCCACCGAGGTGTTCGCGCAGCGAATGGCGCGCACTCGCGAGGCCATGGCCGAGCGCGACATCGACGTGTTGTTGCTCTCGGTCGGACTCGATCTGCCGTGGTTGGCTGGGTATCACGCCATGCCCCTCGAACGACTCACGATGCTGGTGGTGCCGCGCGAGGCACCGGCCACGCTCGTCATCCCGCGACTCGAAGCGCCCCGCGTGGTCGAACGACCCGAGCTCTTTTCGATGTTGCCGTGGAACGAAACCGACGACCCGATTGCTCTGACGGCGCGATTGGTCACGAGCGTCGGTGCGCGCACGGTTGCGGTGGGCGATCAGATGTGGGCCCGATTCCTCGTCGACTTGCTGGCTCATCTGCCCGCCGTGTCGTGGGTCCGTTCGGTGGAAGTTCTCGGCCCGTTGCGCATGCGCAAGGACGACGCCGAGATCGCGGCTCTGCGTGCGGCCGGTGCGGCGGTCGATCGCATCGCCGCGCAGTTGCAGGCCGGTGAGATTCCGTTGGTCGGTCGCACCGAGGCTCAAGTGTCGGCCGATCTGTCGGCCCGCATCCTGGCCGAGGGTCACGACGTCGTGAACTTCGCGATCGTCGCCGCCGGCGAGAACGCCGCGTCACCTCACCACCATCCGGGGTCGCGCGTGATTCGGGCCGGCGAGATCGTGTTGTGCGATTTCGGCGGCACCATGAACGGTTATTGCAGTGACATCACGCGGTGCGTGCACATCGGGACTCCGCCGGCCGATCTGGCCGCGGCCTACGCGGTTCTGCTCGAGGCTCAGCAGACATCGGTGGCGTCGGCCGTGGTCGGCACACCGTGCGAGCGCGTCGATGCCGCCGCGCGTGACGTGATCGCGGCGGCCGGATGGGGCGAGTACTTCGTGCACCGAACCGGCCACGGCATCGGAATGGATGCGCACGAAGATCCGTACATCGTGAGCGGAAACACGCTGCCCCTCGCGGCCGGCCACGCGTTCAGTGTCGAGCCGGGAATCTACGTGCCTGGGAAGTGGGGGATGCGCCTCGAGGACATCGTGGTGGCGTCCGACGACGGGCCCGACCCGATGAACCGGGTCAACCACGAACTCGTGATCGTCTAGCCCAACCGCGGAGCGGTCACGAGTGAATCGAGCCCGAGGTGTTCTTGAGGCTCGTCGCGCCATGACCAGTGCGACGAGCGATGATCTCGGCGCAGATGGCCACGGCGGTTTCTTCGGGTGTGCGGCCACCGAGGTCGAGGCCGATCGGTGACATGATTCGTTCGAGATCGCGTGCGCTGCTCACGCCCACTTCGGCCAGACGCTCGAGCCGCTTGTTGTGCGTCTTGCGACTTCCCATCACGCCGATGTAACCGACGCTGGTGGCCAGCGCGCCTTGGATCGCGGGTACGTCGAACTTGGGATCGTGCGTGAGAATGCAGACCGCATCGCGCGGGCCGAGAGTGTGGCCCCGGCGTTCGAACATGGGTGTGGGCCACGACACGATCACTTCGTCGGCCATCGGAAAACGACGCTTGGTGGCGAAGATTTCTCGTGCGTCGCACACCGTGACGCGGTATCCGAGAACCTTGGCCACGCGTCCGAGGGCAGCGGTGAAGTCGACGGCACCGAAGATCCACATCTGCGGCGGAGGAGCGAAGGTCTCGATGAACACCGACACCGTCGGTGTGTCGACGAGATCCTCCGGCGTGGCCTGACCTTCCGGGCCGTAGTGACGGACACCGGTTCGGCCGGCTTCGAGTTCGCCAGCGACATCGCGGGCCACCACTCGGTCGAGATCGGGGTTGCCCAGCGAACCCTCGACGGTTTCGGTGGCGCCCTCGCGCACGACCATCAACTTCGCACCCACGTTCGGGCCGTCGATCACGGTGGCCAGCGCCACCGGTGTTTCGGTGCGTACCAGATCGCGAAATCGTTCGTAGAGCGACATCGACGTCACGTCACCACGCGAGAGGTTCGATGAACAAGCGGATCGTGCCACCGCAGGTGAGGCCCACCGCGAACGCTTCGTCGTCGCTGTATCCGAACGACACCATGCGACCGGGTGAGTGTTCGGCCAGGATGGCCAGGGCCTCGGACACCACGGCACCTTCCACGCATCCGCCGCTCACCGAACCGGCCACTTCGCCATCTTCGTTGACGGCCATGGCGGCTCCGGGATCGCGTGGACCAGACCCTTCGATCTTGACGACTCGAGCCACGGCAACCTTCTTGCCGTTGGCTCTCCAGCGGTCGATGTCGTCGAGGATCTCGCGCATGGTCACAGTCTGCCGGTGGCTGGCCCGATCGCCTCGCCAGAGCGATTTCGACTCACGGCTGGCCGATCACTCGAGCCAGCTCTTCCATCGCCGCCAACGAATGTCCCTCGACGAAGGCGTCGACGTGGGGGAGGGCGGCCGCCATTCCGCGAGCCAACGGTGCGTACCCGGGTGTGACCTTGAGCGGATTGACCCAGACCAACTTGTGGCTCACCCGATGCAGACGCGACATCTGCTCGGAGAGATGCTCGGGATCACCGCGATCCCAACCGTCCGACAACACGACGACGATGGCCCCACGGGCCATTCCGCGCACACCCCATTCGTCGTTGAATTGGTGCAGACAATCGCCCAGGCGGGTGCCACCACTCCAGTCCTGAACGCGATCGGACGCTCTCTTCAAAGCGCGATCGGGGTCGCGGTTCGACAGTTCGCGGGTGACTCGCGTGAGGCGAGTTCCGATGGCAAAGGCTTCGACCTTCTGGCGACCGGCCACCGCGGCCTGAACGAAACGGACGAGTGCGCGCGAGTACGGCTCCATCGAACCGGATACGTCGAGCAAGAGAACGAGGCGACGCAGGCGCTGATCGGGATCGAGATGATGGCGGCGAATCGGCTCACCACCGGTCTGCAGACTCGAACGAACCGTGCGCCGCAGATCGAGGCGCGCGTCTCGTCCGCGCACGTGGCGGAACGACGTGCGCGGTGAACCAGCCAGTCGCAGTCGGCTCATCATGTGCTGCGCTTCGGCCAACTCGGTCGGTGTGTAGTCGGCGAAGTCCTTGTGCTTGAGCGTTTCGATCGCCGAGAAACGCAACGTGATGGTCTCGTCGTCCGAGGACGACTCGGCCGAGTCGCGTTCGTCGCTGCCGTCGTCGTCGGCGTCGAGTTGCAGAGTGAGCTTCATCGTCTCGGTGATCTGTGTCGAGCCGTCGGCCGCGCGACCCAACCAGAACGCTTCGAACGCTCGGTTGAACAGGGGGAGGTCTTCGGGGCGCCGCACGAGAGTGGTGCGGGCAGCCCAATAGACCGACTCGCGTGAGTCGATGCCGGTACAGCCGAGGGCTTCCACGAAGAGCAGAACGCTGCCGACAGGAGTGGTGAGGCCAGCTCCGCGAAGAATGCGGCTGAAGGCCACGGCCAGCCGTTCGGCCGGCGAGTCGACCGTGACAGTGGAGGTGCCGGCCATCTCAGGCAACGAGGCTGCGCTGCAAAGCCTGCTTGATGACCTGATCGAGACCGTTGTTGGTGACTCGCTCCTGGTCTTCGCGATACTTCAGCACGGTGCCAAGAGTTGCGCGCACGAGAGATTCGTCGATTGTCGACGCGCCGAGACGAGCCAGGGCGGTGGCCCAGTCGATGGTCTCGGCGATTCCGGGCGGCTTGTACAAGTGGAGGCCGCGCATCGTCTCGGTGAGGGCCGCCACCTGACGGGCCAACTGATCGGACACGCCGGTCACGCGACGGCGCACGATCTCGACTTCACGGTCGAACGACGGATGCTCGACCCAGTGATAAAGACAGCGTCGCTTGAGGGCGTCGTGCACGTCGCGCGTGCGATTGGACGTGAGCACCACGATGGGCGGAACCGCCGCGCGGACGGTTCCGATCTCGGGAATGGTCACCTGGTAATCGGAGAGTACTTCGAGCAAGTAGGCCTCGAACTCGTCGTCGGCGCGGTCGATCTCGTCGATGAGAAGAACCGGACGTGCGGCAGCGGGTTCGAGGGCCCGCAACACGGCTCGCTTCACCAAGAATCGCTCGGCGTACAACTCGTTCTCCAGAGCGTCGGCACCCGAGTTGCGAGCCTCGCCGCTGGCCTCGGCCGCGCGGAGGTGCAACAACTGCCGCGAATAGTCCCAGTCGTACACGGCTTGGTTGGCGTCGATCCCCTCGTAGCACTGCAGACGAATCAATTCACCGCCGGTCCACCGGGCCAACACCTTGGCCAACTCGGTCTTGCCGACGCCGGCTTCACCTTCGAGAAGGAGTGGGCGTTCGAGGCTCAACGACAGGAACACCGCGGTGGCGAGACCAGTGTCGCAGAGGTAACCCTGCTGTTCGAGAGCGGCCGCGACGGTGCCGGGGGACATGTTGCTGTCGGCCATCGATCAGAGCGTAGAGGTGTCGGGGCGACGACGCACCGTTCAGGAGTCGTTGCGTTCGAGGAGGGAGCGAAGAATCGGCAGGGTCTCGGCGATATCGGGTGGCCCGGCGGGAAGTTGGTCACAGGCGAACCAGCGAGCCCCCTCGATGGGCGACAACGGCGCGTCCATGTCGGCGGTCATCAACCAGCCCACGTTCCAGTGGCGATGATCGCGCGGGTTGTTGGTGTCGGTGGTGTGCACCACGGCCGGGCCGTCACCGATGAGTCGAATGTCGAATCGTGTGAGCCCGGTTTCTTCCTCGAGTTCACGAAGAGCCGCTTGGTGAGTGTTTTCGCCGACTTCGACATGTCCACCCGGAGTGCTCCAGCCCAAGGTCTTGTGACGTACGAAGATCGCGTACTCGCCATCGGGTGACAGCACCCACGCAGTGGCGCAGATGTGGGCGAGTGTCGGAGCGACCGAACCGTGCGTGACTCGATCCTGGGTGGTGAGCAATCGGTGCAGTGCGTGCGAATGTTCGTCGGCAACCTGGAGTCGATCGAGTTCGGACAGCACGGCCGGCCAATCGCCGGGGAGATCGAGCGTCGGATGCGGAAAGCCCACGAGACGACTGATCAGTAGCCGAGCACTGCGTACGAGCCGGTGGCGGTGGCGACGAGACGGCCCTGTTGGTCGACGGCCCGCGATTCGAGATGCACGATGCGTTTGCCGGGCTTCACAACCGTTGTCTCCACAATGAGGCGACCGGGGCCGGCGGCGCGCAGATAGCGAACCTGTATCTCGATGGTCGAGCAGAAGAGACCCTCGTCGAGGATGCTCATGGTCGCCGCACCCATCGACGTGTCGGCCAACGTGAACACCACCGAACCGTGAGCGACGCCGTTGGGGTTGAGGTGCCGCTCGTCGATGGTCACTTCGGCGCGGGCCGTTCCGTATCCGGTCTTCTCGACGGTCATGCCGAGGAACACGGCCAGCGGGAACTGGGATGGCGATGGAGCGGCGGTTCCATCCGGTGTCGAGGCAGACATCGACGTGAAACTACCGGTCGGCGAGCGCCCGTCTCGGCTCGGGTTCGGTGGTCGGTCGGTGGAGGGTTACGGTCGGCCCATGGACTTCGCCATTCCCGCCGACATTCAGCACACGCTCGACCAACTCGACGAGTTCATCGAACGCGAGATCAAGCCGTTGCAGGCCCAGGACGACAACGAGCGTTTCTTCGATCATCGCCGCGAGTGGGCCCGCACCGACTTCGAGAACGGTGGCGTTCCGCGGGCCGAGTGGGAGGACCTGCTACGCGAGATGCGTCGTCGGGCCGATGCCGCCGGCTGGTTGCGACTGGCGTTGCCGAAAGAGTTCGGTGGCCGCAGCGCGAGCAATCTCGAAATGGCGATCATTCGCGAGCATCTGGCGACCAAGGGTCTCGGACTCTTCAACGACCTGCAGAACGAGTCGTCGATCGTCGGCAACTTTCCGACCGTTCTGATGATGCGCGACTTCGGCACCGAGGCGCAGAAGAAGGAATGGATGCCCGGTTTCCTCGATGGCACCAAGCGCCTCGCCTTCGGTCTCACCGAACCGAACCACGGAAGCGACGCGACGCACCTCGAGACCACGGCCGTACGCGACGGTGACGAGTGGGTCATCAACGGGATGAAGCGCTGGAACAGTGGGCTGCATCACGCGACCCACGACATCATCTTCGCGCGCACATCGGGCGAACCCGGAAGCCCCATCGGTATCTCAGCCTTCCTGGTTCCCACCGACTCGCCGGGTTTCAATGTCGACTTCTTCTGGTGGACGTTCAACATGCCCACCGATCACGCCGAAGTGAGCATGAAGGACGTTCGAGTTCCGAGCACGGCGTTGTTCGGCCGACTCGATCATGGACTGGATCTCGCACAGCACTTCGTGCACGAGAATCGAATTCGTCAGGCGGCGTCCTCTCTCGGTGCGGCTCAGTACTGCATCAACGAAGCGGTGGCCTACGCGAACTCGCGCATCACGTGGGGTAAGAAGCTCTCCAGTAATCAGGGCATTCAGTTCCCGCTCGTCGAGATGCACACCGAGGCTGCGATGTTGCGTCAACTCATCCGCTACACGGCCACGCTCATGGACAACTCGGTCAAGGACGATCGCCCCGACGTGGAGGGGTTCATGGAGTTCACCCACTTGGTCGCGATGTGCAACTACCGCGCCAATCGCCTCGCCTGCGACGCGGCCGACCGCGCGATGCAGACGTGCGGCGGTGTGGGGTACAGCCGACACATGCCGTTCGAGCACATTTACCGACATCACCGTCGCTACCGGATCACCGAGGGCAGCGAGGAGATCCAGATGCGCAAGGTCGGCCAGCACCTTTTCGGGTTCGGTCGCAAGAAATAGTCGGGCGTCCGCCCCCGGCGGGGGAGTTGTCGTCTGGTGTTAGGTCTGCCTAACATCCCGGGTGATGGGAGCGTCCTTCCTGATCACACTGCGCGAGGGCTTGGAGGTGTCGCTCGTCCTGGCCATCCTCGTGGCGTATCTCGTGAAGACCGGCCGTGGGGCCGAAGTCGGAGCCGTGTGGCGTGGCACCGGCCTGGCGGTCGGCCTGTGTATCGGCGTGGGCCTGGTCATCTTCGCGGCGATCGGTGAGCTGCACGGAACCGCCGAGCAGATCACCGAAGGTGTGATCGCCGTCGCCGCGGCGGCCGTTCTCACGTGGATGATCTTCTGGATGCGGGCGAACGCGCGCTCACTGGGTTCGGAGTTGCGACAGAAAGTCGACACGGCGACAGGGACGACCGCACTCGTGGTGATCGCGTTCGTGGCCACGATTCGCGAGGGACTGGAGACGGTTCTGTTCTTGCTGAGCGCCGAGACCGGCTCGGCTTCAGGCTCACAAGTCGTCGTGGGTGGATTGCTTGGTCTCGTCGTGTCGGCGGCGCTCGGGGTGGTCATCTATCGAGGCGGAAACAAGTTGAACCTGCGTCTGTTCTTTCAGATCACCGGTGTTCTGCTCGTTCTCTTCGCGGCCGGGCTCGTCGGCAAAGCAGTCCACGAGTTCCGTGAGGCTCTGGGCCTCGAGAGTGGGCTGCTCGTCGATCCTGCGTGGACCGTTTCATCGGGTCTCTGGGCGTCCGGGTCGTTCTACGACTTCATGAAGGGCTTCTTCGGTTGGCACGCCGAAACCGAACGACTTCGGCTCGTCGCCTACCTCGCGTACTTGTTGCCGGTGCTCGTCATGTTCTTGAAGCGTCCGAGCGCCACCAAGGCCGCCTGACCGCGCAGCAGTGCGCACGGCTACCGTGGAGCCCATGGCGCCCGCAGACGGAACTCCGGTCGATGTCAAACCCCGCAGTCGTGATGTCACCGACGGCATTCAGAAGGCGGCCGCTCGTGCGATGTTGCGCGCGGTCGGTCTGACCGACGAAGACTGGGCCAAGCCACAGGTGGGCGTCGCCTCGTCGTGGAACGAGATCACGCCGTGCAACATGTCGTTGCGCCGCCTGACCGAGGCCGCCAAAGTGGGCGTTCGTGCTGCGGGGGGTGTGCCGCTCGAGTTCGGAACCATCACGGTGAGCGATGGCATCTCGATGGGCCACGAAGGTATGCGCGCATCGCTCGTGAGTCGCGAAGTGATCTGCGACTCGGTGGAAGCCGTGATGCACGCCGAACGGCTCGACGGATTAGTGGCCACTGGCGGGTGCGACAAGAGCATGCCCGGCATGATGATGGCCATCGCTCGCCTCAACCTGCCGGCGGTGTTCGTGTACAACGGATCCACCCTGCCCGGTCAGCACAACGGCAAGAACATCGACATCACCACGGTGTTCGAAGCCATCGGGGCTTGTGCGGCCGGAACCATCTCGGAAGAAGAGTTGACTGCGATCGAGAAGGCGGCGTGCCCGGGTGAAGGCGCGTGCGGTGGCATGTTCACCGCCAACACGATGTCGTCGATCGGTGAGGCACTCGGACTCTCGTTGCCCGGCTCGGCCTCGGCTCCCGCGGTCGATCGCAGTCGTGAGGACGACGCGCGTCGTGCCGGTGAGGCCGTCGTGAACATGCTCCGCCTCGGCATTCGTCCGCGCGACATCCTCACGAAGAAGGCCTTCGAGAACGCGATCGCGCTCACCAACGCCCTGGGTGGTAGCACCAACGCGGTCTTGCATCTCCTGGCCATCGCCAACGAGGCCGGTGTCGACTTGTCGCTCGAAGAGTTCAACACCATTGCCTCTCGCGTGCCGCACTTCGCCGACATGAAGCCGGGTGGCAAGTTCCACATGACCGACCTGCATCGCGTGGGTGGTGTACCGGTCGTTCTGAAGCATCTCCTCGACGCCGGATTGCTGCACGGTGACGTGCTCACGTGCACTGGTCGCACCATGGCCGAGAACCTGGCCGAGATCGATCCTCCGGCGCCCGATGGTGTCGTTGTGCATCCGATCGACGCGCCGATCAGCGCCGAGGGTGGCATCGTCGTGCTCAGCGGTTCGCTCGCACCCAAGGGTTCGGTGGTGAAGGTCGCCGGCCTCACGCCCGAGCAACGCAAGTTCGAAGGATCAGCCCGCGTGTTCGACGGTGAAGACGGCGCGATGGCGGCCATCATGGCCGGTGAGATCCAGCCCAACACCGTTCTCGTGATCCGTTACGAAGGACCCAAGGGCGGCCCGGGCATGCGTGAGATGTTGGCCATCACCGGTGCACTGAAAGGCGCGGGTCGCGGTGCCGACTGTGCGCTCATCACCGACGGTCGTTTCAGCGGCGGCACATGGGGCTTCTGCATCGGCCACGTTGCCCCCGAAGCAGTCGATGGAGGCCCCATCGCCTTCGTGCGCGATGGTGATCGCATTCGTATCGACGTCTCGTCGCTCGCGCTCGACTTGCTGGTCGACGAGGCCGAGATGACACGACGCCGCCAGGGTTGGACTCCCAACGCTCCGCGGTACACGAGTGGAGTGCTCGGCAAGTACGCGCGGCTCGCTCAGGGCGCCGAGAAGGGCGCCATCACCAACTTGCTCTAGTGCGAGCGTTTGGTGGTGGCAGCCACCACGCCTAGCGCCACGAACACCGTGCCGGCCACATAGCGCTGCACGAACGGAAGTGTGCGGCCGCGTAGCAGCACCGTGCGAAGTGCACTGGCGGTGAGTGCGTACATGCCGTCGGTGAGACAGCCGATGGCCACGAAGATCGATCCGAGAACCAGAGCCTGAGACCAGGCCGCACCATTGTCGGGATCGATGAACTGCGGAAGGTACGACAAGAAGAAGAGTGCGACCTTCGGGTTCAAGGTGTTGACGATCACGCCCTGGCTGAACGAGCGTCGCCGACTCACCGAGGCCGAGTCGCCCGACACCGCGCGAGGTTTGGTGGCCAAGGTTCGTAGGCCCACGAACACGAGATAGGCGGCGCCGAGCCACTTCACCGCGTTGAAGGCGGTGGCCGAGGTGGCGAGTACCGCCGAGAGTCCGGCGGTGGCGGCCACCACGTGCACGAAGTTGCCGAGCTCGAGACCGGCCACCGCGGCCAATCCGACTTCGCGTCCGTCGGACACCGAGCGGTTGAGCACGTAGATCACGGCCGGACCGGGGATGAGAAGGAGCGCGACCGACGCGATGGCGAAGGTGACGATCGAACTCAGGTCAGGCACGGCGCCACTCTATGGCTCGACATCGACCGGAGAAGAAGGCACTCCGGTGCGAACGACTTCGTCGATGAGGTCGGGGAGGGCGCGGGGCACCCACCAGATGTCGTCGCGCGTTCGCATCTCGTCGATGCTCCACCAACGAAGTTCGAACATGTATTCCTCGTTGAGCGTCGACCAGGGGAGAGCCGGCGCGGGTTCGAACTCCTCGTCGACTTCGACGACGTGAATGTGCTCGCGTTGTCCGTCCCACTGTCCGTTGATGAATTTCACGTGATGCTCTCGGGTCCAGATGTGTGGACCGATGGCGGAATCGACGAGTCCGACTTCCTCGCGCAACTCGCGACGCAACGCGGCCACGTGATCTTCGCCGGGTTCGAGGCCACCACCGGGAAGTGCCCAACGCGAGCCGGTCGGGAACTCGAAACGTACGAGCAGAACTCGCACGGCCGGAGTGATCACGAGGGCCCGCGCGGCCGGTCGAATGCGCAGTGGAGTGGACACGAAGAAGTCGCCCGCCTCAGTCGTCGGCGCTCATTCGCCTGGTGTGTCGTTCAGGCCGTCGTTGAACGACTTGTACATCTCGTAGATGTTCTTGCACTCCTCGCACAGCGGGAGCGATTTCGGATCGCGCGACGGAACCCACACGTGGCCACACAATGCCTCGAGGGGTGTGCCCATGACGCGGGCCTCCAGAACCTTGGCAGCCGCGGTTTCGCCCGGGCCGACCTTCACGATGTGGGCGCAGTCGGGCCGCCCGGTCTGCGTGACGTCGTCGGTCCGGACGTCGGTCCGGAAATCCGTCTCGGTGATCGCGGCCATGACGACCAGTCAACCAGAGACCTACACTGTGGAGGATGCCTCTGTACGAGTTCCGCTGTCGAACCTGCGAGTCGACCTTCGAGGTCCGTCGTCCGATGTCCGAAGCCAGCGATCCCGCGACGTGTCCCGAGGGGCATCCGGGTGCGGTGCGTCTCCTCTCGGTTTTCGCATCGGTGGGCGGCGGGTCGGCTCCGGCCGCCTCGCCTGCGCCGTCATCGGGTGGCGGTTGCGGCTCGGGTTGCGGCTGCGCGCACTGACCTCCGCCAGCACACTCGCACGGCCGACGAGTACGGTGTGGGCATGGCTTCCTGGATCGTGAACCTGGTCGTGGTGGGCACGGCCGTTGGTGCCGCGGTCGGCATCGGTGCCACCGGAATTCGCGTCGATTCACCCAAGCCCGTTCCGGTTCGCGTGCGCAAGAACCGCCGCCGCTGACTCTCTACGTCGACCCGGCCGCCTGGTGGTTCCGCGACCGCCGTTGGTGTCACCTCGTCAGCGATCTGCATCTCGACGAACTCCACGAGTTCGCGTTCGGACTCGGCGTGTCACGGCGCGCGTTCCATCTCGATCACTACGACTTGCCCGACGAGTACCGAACCATGGCCGTCGACCTCGGCGCACGAGAAGTGACCAGCCGACAGATCGTGTCGATTCTGCGCACCAGTGGACTGCGTGTCGCTCCGCGTCTGCGCCGTGGCGAGATTCAGGCCGCTACGGCCACGCTGGCCACGAACGACACCACCGCCACGGCGATCGGCACCACGTAGGAACTCCAACTCGGGGTCCGTCGCCACGTCGGGGCCAGCATCACCGCACCGCACACCGCACCGGCGGCCGCGCCGCCGAGGTGACCCCCGATCGAGATGCCCGGGATGGTGAACGTGAGCAGAAGGTTGATCACGAGGGTCGCGCCGATGCCGGTCTGGAACACGTTGACGCCACGTCGTTGGAGGCCCACCGCGGCCGCGGCCATCAGTCCGAACACCGCACCAGACGCACCTCCGTGCAATCCACCGGCGTTGCCTTGAATCACGAGTGCACCCAGTGAACCACCGAGAAGCGACGCGAAGTACAGCAATCCGAAGCGCACACGGCCGAGCGCGGGTTCGAGCATCTGGCCGAGTTGATACAAGAGAATCATGTTCATCGCGAGATGGAGGAGACCGAAGTGGAGGAAGCCAGCCGACACCAGGCGATACCACCCCGCCGCATCCTGAAGGAGCCATTTGCTGAGACCGAGATCGATCTCGCGATCACTCGGACGATCGGTGAATCCGGCCGATGAGACATCGCCCATCAGGACCCACGCGAAGACGGCCAGATTGATACCGATCAGCACGAGTGTGACCGCGATGGACTGACGTGCGTTCCAGTCGCGCACTCGAACCGAAGCCGCCGGCCGACTGGCCTTGACGCAATCGGTGCAGTGACTACCGACGGTCGCGGAAACGAGACAGTCACTGCACGCCGGACGACCACAACGAGTGCACGATCGGCCGGTGAGCCGATCGGGGTGACGTGTGCACGCAGGAAGTTGAGGCGGGGGGAACTCGGTCATGTCGTGAAGTCAACGCGACAGCAGCGTGACGATCACGGTACCTGGTCTTGCTACGGTCGTCGGGGTCGGGCCGGGCGCGGGGGCGTCGCGGTGCCGAAATTTTCGACACAGTGCGCGCTGAGCGCCATCAGACAGGGGGAACGCCATGGCATGGGACTTCCAGACCGAGCCCGAGTTCGAAGCGAAACTCGAGTGGATGCGCGGTTTCGTGCGCGAAGAGATCATTCCGCTCGAAACTCTGGCCGACGTGTGGCGCACACCGAAGGGTCGTGAAACCTTCATGAAGGTCACCGCTCCTCTCAAGGAAGAAGTGAAGAAGCGCGGGCTCTGGGCCGCTCACCTTCCGCCCGACATGGGTGGACTCGGCTTCGGGCAGGTGAAGCTCGGCTTGATGCACGAGATCCTCGGTCAATGTGTGTACGCGCCGAGCATCTTCGGTAACAACGCCCCCGACAGCGGCAACGCCGAATTGATCGCCGTGGGCGGTACTGCTCAGCAGCGCGAGACCTGGATGCAGCCGTTGCTCGAAGGAAAGTTGCGTTCGTGCTTCAGCATGACCGAGCCGAGCGCAGGAGCCGACCCCACGTTGCTCAAGACGACGGCGGTGCGTGACGGTGACGAGTGGGTGATCAACGGGCACAAGTGGTTCTCGTCCAACGCGTCGATCAGCGACTTCCTGATCGTGATGGCGCGCACCGGAGACGCCGACACCAGCGCGTACAAGGCGTTCTCGATGATCATCGTTCCCACCCGAACCCCGGGAGTGAACATCGTCCGCGACGTTCCCACCATGGGCGAGCCCGATCACAAGACCGGCGAGCCCGGTGGACACGCCGAAATCATCTACGACAACGTACGCGTCCCGTTCGAGAACATCGTGGGCGGCCAGGACGGCATCGGCCAAGGGTTCGCTCTCGCTCAGAAGCGACTCGGACCCGGTCGTATCCACCACGCGATGCGCTGGTTGGGTCAGAGCCAACGCGCCTTCGACATGCTGTGCGAGCGAGCGCTCACGCGTTACACCCACGGGAGCATCCTCGCCGACAAGCAGATGATTCAGGACTGGGTCGCCGAGAGTTACGCCGAGATGCAAGCTGCTCGTCTGCTCACTCTCCAGGCCGCCTGGAAGATGGATCAACTGCACGCCGCGGGGAAGCACTACAGCGACGCGCGAGTCGAGATCGGAGTCATCAAGTTCTGGGGTGCCAAGGTGCTCTACAACGTGATCGACCGTGCGATCCAGATCCACGGCAGCCTCGGTTACACCACCGACCTGCCCCTCGAGGCCATGTACCGCGCGGCCCGCGCCGCGCGTATCTACGACGGCCCCGACGAGGTGCACAAGGTCACGGTGGCTCGTCAGATCCTGAAGAACTACCGAGCGAGCGATCCGTCGCGCGAGCACGTCCCGACTCGTCGCGAGGCGGCGGTCGAGAAGTTCGCCGACTACCTCGACGCGGTGTCAGTCGCCCACTGACCGCACGCCCACCCAGAAATGCTCGGCCCGCATGGGCCGGCCGATGTGGTGTCCTTGCAGATAGTCGCAGCCGAGTGTGCGCAAGCGTTCGTGTTGGCTCGGGCTCGTGACGTGTTCGGCCACGACCGAGGCGGCCAGCGCGTGCACGAGTTGAACGACGCTCCTGAACAGTGAGTCGTCGCCGAAGCCGACGGTTCCAGTGAGAGACGCGTCGAGCTTCACGTGGTCGGCTGGACCGTTGCGCAATGTTGTGAGTGACGACCCACCGCGACCGAAGTGATCGATCGTCAACTGGACACCGATTCGATGCAGCGACTGCAAGGTGCGCAAGGTGTCGTCTCGCCCGAGCAAGGTCTCGTCGAATTCGAGCGCGACATTGGCCGGAGTGAGGCCGTGCAAACCACTGATGGTCGTCACCTTCTCGACGAAATGTGGATCGGCCACTTGACGCGCCGACACGTTCACGTGGACGCGGAACTTTCGGTTGACGCGACCCTCGTCCATCCAGAGGGCGAGGGTGCGGGCCGCTTCGTCGAGAACCCAGTCGCCGATCGGCACGATGAGACCGGATTGCTCGGCCAGGTCGATGAACGATGCCGGTGCGAGCAGTCCCTCGGTCGGATGCTCCCAGCGCAGGAGTGCCTCGCAGGCGACCAGTCGCGAATCGTGAGCGCGCACGATCGGCTGGAATTCGAGGTGCAGTCGCCTTTCGCCGACGGCCCGTTCGAGATCGACGGCTAGCCGGGCGCGACGAGACGCTTCGCTGCGCATGGCGTCGTCGAAGAGCGCCGACGATCCACCTCCACGCGCCTTGGCGTGGTACATCGCGGTGTCGGCGTCCCGCATCAAGTGCTGCGCGGCATCCAACGACGACGTCGTCCTGCTCAGGCCGCGTGACGTGGCCACACCCACGCTGGCACCACTGGCGACCTCGATGCCACGCAGAACGACAGGGGCCGACAACGCCGAGCACATCCGACGCGCGACTTCGAGTGCGGTGTCGTCGTCATCGGTGCGTTCGCACAACACGACGAATTCGTCGCCCCCGACGCGACCGACCACATCACCCGGGCGTGTGTTCACGGCGAGGCGGCGCGCGATGGTGGTGATCAGAACGTCGCCGAAGTCGTGGCCGAGCGTGTCGTTCACGTCTTTCAGGCGGTCGATGTCGACGTACATCACCGCGAGATCGCGGCCGTCGCGCCGACTGCGTTCGATCGCTTCAGCAACGCGGCGCGAGAAAAGGGTTCGATTCGGCAGACTGGTGAGCGCGTCGTGCGTCGCCTGATGGGCGAGAGCAGCCTGAACGCGACTGGATTCGGTGATGTCGCGACACCAGGCCGACCAGTGAACCGCACCGGCCTGCACGATCACTTCGCAGTCGAGCACGACCGGGTTGCTCCGTGAATCGCGCAGAGCGACTTCGCCGCGCCACCGTTCGGTGATCGAGCGGGGCATCTGGGTCTGAATCGCCGCCACCAGATCGGCCAGTCCGACCGCGCCCTCGGCGAATCGCCGGGCGGCCGGATTGGCGTGGATCACGCGCCCTTCCCGATCGACCGCCACCACCAGATCGGCCGAGGCGGCGGCGTGGCGGTTCACGTCATCGGGCTGGGCGGGGGGAGACGGTGTGGCTGTGATGTGGCCATTGTGGCACGGAGTGGTCGACTGAACGCGGAGCGTGGTCAGCCAGCGACGGTGCCGGTCCCCGAGGCTGTCGCCACGGTGGCGGCGTCGATCGCGGCCAGGAGGTCGGCGGCCGGACTGTCGTCGGACAGTTCGATGAATTGATCGAGGGCGCGCACCTCGAACGAGTACACGTGTGTTGCGCCAACGGGCGGGCATGGCCCGCCCCAGCCCGATCGGGGGGTCTCGACGGTGGAGAAGTCGTTCAGGGCCGCGATCGAACCGGCGATCGTGCCTCCGGTGGGAATGGCCGTGATCGACGGCGGAACGTTGGCCACGATCCAGTGCACGAAGGGTCGCCCGTCGGCGGTGGTGGCGTCGAGATCGGTCACGACGATGGCCAACGATGCGGTATCGACCGGCACCCCCGACCAAACCAGTGGTGGCGACACATCCGATCCACCGCACGTGTAGTCAGCCGGGATCGGACCTCCCTCGGACCAGGGAAGAGTGAGTGCGAACGTCGCCGTCGGAGTGGGTGCGATCGAGGCATCGAATCCGCCGAGCTCGGGAACCGGGGCGAGGGTGCTCTCGATGATCGACAGCGACTGATCGGGGCGCGGGGGCCGCATCTCACGCCCATCGGTCGAACAGGCCGTGAGAATCAGACCCACCAGGCCGAGGAGGGCGGCGCGACCCCGGCGCGTCGTAGCGGTGTCGCGTGTCATCGCCCGACACGCTATGCGCCCGATGGGTCCACGTGTCGGCGAACTAGCGTTTCCAGCATGCGTGTCGATGCGAACGGAAACCCGCTCTGCGTTCTGACCGTTCACGCCCATCCCGACGACGAGGCATCCAAGGGCGCCCCCACACTCGCGGCCTATGCCGATCTCGGAGTGCGCACAGTTCTCGTGTGCTGCACCGGTGGAGAAGAGGGCGACCTGCAGAATCCGGCGCTACGCGAACCAGGTGGCCCGTTCCACGGCGTCGAACCGGCCGATGAGAAAGCGGTCATGGCCCGACTCCGGCCGATCGAGCTGTCGCGTTCGGCCGAGATCATCGGCTTTCACGAAGTCGTGATGCTCGGCTATCGCGACTCGGGGATGGTCGACTCGCCGGCCAATCAGAATCCGGCCTGTTTCCATCAAGCCGATCTCGACGAGGCCGTTGGCCGACTCGTTGCCGTCATCCGACGCACTCGACCCCAGGTGATCATCACCTACAACGACGATCAACGCGGCTATCCGCACCCCGACCATGTGAAGGTTCACGACGTGTCGGTGGTCGCGTTCGAGCGCGCCGGCGATCCCACGTGGTACCCGTGGGCCGGGCCGGTGTGGCAGCCGTTGAAGATGTACTACACGGTCTGGACGAAGACGCGCATGCGCATGGTGCACGACGCGATGATCGCCAAGTCGGGTAAGTCGCCGTTCGACGAGAAGTGGTTGTCGCGGCCGAGTCACGACGATCGCGTGACCACTCGATTGCACATCGCATCGCACATGCACGCGCGCTCGCAGGCGCTACTGGCGCACGCCACCCAGGTCGACCCCACGGAGGCTTGGTGGTTCGGTCTCGATGACGACGAATTGTCGGCTCTTTATCCGTGGGAAGACTGGGTGCTCGCGCGTTCGGCCGTCAGTCCTCCAGAAGCCGGTGCCGTGGAGATCTGTTTGTTCGACGGCATCGTCGAGGTGTTGGCCTTGCCGAGTGGCGTCGATCGGCCGCAGCGACTCGTCGAGCTCGAACGGACGACCGCATCGTGATCAACGCGCGTGTTCAGTACCGCGTGGCCCGCGGCAAGAACGACGAGATCGTCGAGGGCCCCGATGACGCCGAGGTCGTGGTGAGCGTGTCGTTGGCCGATGCATCACTCGATCCATCGGTGGCGTTCATGCTCGGCAAGTTGAAGAACACCGGCCCGTCCGGCCCGTTGTTCGACGCGTTGTCGTCGGGCGAAGCAGCCGCGACCCTGGCCAGCTTGGTCGCTCGGTCAGGCTGAGCGCATCGCGTCGCGGAGTTCGCGGTAGCCGATCAGGACTGCGCCGGACTCGCGCAGAAGCGTGCGTAGTGTCGCGTCGTTGACCACCAGATCGAGATCGTCGATCCAGCCTTCGGCCACGTCACCGGCGAGCGCACGTACCTCGGCGGTGTCGATGGCCGGTTGAACGTGGATCTCCGACACGCCGGCCGGCAACGAAGCGATCGCCGAGTAGACGCGCTCGCGACTACCGGCCCGCCAGTCGTGGTCGAAGTGGTCGGGGAACACCACACCCTCTTCGGCGGCCAGATCGCGGAACGGAAAGCCGGCGGCCTCGGTGCTGACCGTCGAGGGAAGACGAATCGGCAGATCGAACTCGACAGCCAGGTCGAGGTACACGTCGAAGAATTCGGGACGAAGAGTGATGGCGGAGAGATGGGGAGCCAAGTGGGACACGTCGAAACCCCACAGAATCGCCCGCTCGATCTGGGCTCGACACTCGCGGAGAACCTCGGCAGGATCGGCGTGCTCCCACAAATCATCGATATCGCGTGGGAAACCGCCATCGCCCGACAGGAGTGACGGCGCATGGGTGATCGGACCCCAGCGGTACGCCGGATGTTCGGCGTTGAGAGTCAGGTGAACACCCACGTCTTCACCGCGATACATCAGTGCCGCATGGCGCGACCACGGAGCCGGAATCATGACCGAAGCACAGGTAGCAACACCGTCTCGCAAGGCCGAGTAGACACCCATGTTGGCGGCGTGGCACGAGCCGAGATCGTCACACGACAGGATCACCAAACGGGTGTCGCTGTCGTAGCCGAGGCGTTCGGCGAGCTCGCTCACGCCGTCACGCTACCCGAGGGGACAGGCTCCCCAGAGTCCACGCAAAGCGCGACGGGCGTCGGCTTCGGCTGCTTGCAAGTCCGACGCCAACGACACGTTCGGCCGAATCGAGAGAATCCGCGCCATACCCTCGGCGAGCAATTGACGGTTCACGAATAGGTCGTCGGCCGAGCGATACACGTAGGCCAGAACTCGTCCGTAGTCATCGCGTTCCTCGCGATCGAGCACCACGCGCACCTCGGTTCCCTCGGGCACGAGCTGTTCGGTTCGCGCCGATGCTTCGGGACCGAAGCACTCGACCGGGGTGTTCGGCTTCTTGGTCTCGGGAGTGTCGATTCCGATCAGTCGCACTCGATCGGTCACCGAACGGCCCTCGATGACGAACTCGACATCGATCGTGTCGCCGTCGATCACCCGTGCGATCCGTCCGTCGGCGTTCGACGACAGAGCCGGGCTGGAACTCGAGCAGCCGACGATGACGACGGATGACGTGACGACGAGGGACGTGACGACGAATGACGTGACGACGAAGGACCGGGTGAAGCACGACTGCTTCGCGAGACTCGTCACACGTCGGTGTATCGGCACGGCCGAATGTGGA
>Ga0315901_10002690_pt1 | contig 24066 bp, 22 predicted proteins | sample LakEriMetagenome_10_FD_203761 | JGI IMG/M metagenome (GOLD analysis project Ga0315901, IMG submission 203761) | Freshwater fungal communities from buoy surface, Lake Erie, Ohio, United States - Buoy 2 MA116 | ecosystem: Environmental > Aquatic > Freshwater > Lake | place: USA: Lake Erie, Ohio... | reverse complement strand
CGGTGTCATGGCCTTGGCGCGGGCGATCTTTGCCAGCCAGATCTCGTGCTGGAGGTCGCGAAGACTTTCTGTGGCGGCGGCGGAGGGGAGCGGATGCATAGCCGGAAGCATACCGGACGCCCGGGAACCGCCCCTCTCCCCAACGTCCGATAATGTCTCTTATGTCCGGTTCGGGCTAGGTGCGTTTCGAGGCTTTTTCCTGCATCCAACCGTCACGGCGATCCCCCTCTGCTCCCCTGCCTTCCGGCCGCTTGTTCAAGCGTTTCTCGAGAGTTCTCTGGAGCCCGGGTGCCCGAGCCACGCAAGGCCTGCGACACAGGGCAATGCCGATGGCCGCAGAGCGTCAGCGGATCGGCAACGGCGTCTGGGCACCGACGGGAAACCGCTGCGGTGGCGGCTGTCCACCCGGCTGCATCTGCGGATAGCGTTCTGGTTGTGCCGGCGGACTGAAACCACTCGCAGTCGGTCGCGGCGGCATGGCGGGCCATCCCGGCGCCGCCGGAGCCAGCATTCCCGAGCCGCCCGCTGCCGGAACCACACCGCCGGCCGGCGCGGCCCCCTGGCCCCCCTGCTCCGCACCCGTCCAGGCGGCGGCCGAAGTCACCCCCTCCCAAATGGCCTGCAGGGGCGACGGGCCGGCGGCTGCCGCGGCGGCCGCCGGAGCCCCCGGCGGCCTGCGCAGTTGGTCTTCAAATTGCTTCACGAACGGATCGACGGTCTCGACGACGTCTTTGGGCAGGTACTGATCCGCCCGCACGATGATTTCAGCCACGATTCTGCCGCTGCGGCTGGCCACGATCTGGTCCCGGTAGCCGGGCGCGAGCGTGACCGCGAAGAACGTGATCACGACGCACAGCAACACGCCCTTGGCGAGACCAAGCAGCAGCCCCAACTGGTGATCGAAGGCGGAGAGGTGGATCGCGTTGATGGCCCCGGAAATGACGCGAAAAACCAGCCACACCGCGAGCGATGTGGCGATGTACAGGGCCAGCATCGCGATCAGCTTGTTCCAGGGCGCCTGCTGCCCGAAGAAGGGGGAGAGCGGGCCGCCAAACCGCAGGGCCACGTAGGTGCTGGCGGCGATTCCGGCGATCCATGCGATCTGCCAGACCAGCCCCTTGAAGTAGCCCAGCACCGCTGCCGCGGCCAGGATGCCGAGCATCACCAGGTCGTATCCTTCGATCGCCATGTGCCGCTCCACGCCCCCGCTTGATCCGGGAAGCGGCGGAGTCTACGGGTCTGCCAAGATGTTCAAAAAGGCCAATTAGGGCACTCCTTACCGACACGAACACACCATCTCACGCAACCGTTACTGAATCCCCGTCTTCGCCAAACCACCCACATACCCCAAGTCTCCAAAGCCCCCCGAGAGGCTGCGGAAAGAGACTGACCGAGGCAGATGCGATGGCCGCAGCCCAGGCGAAAGCCGCGACGACCTGGCGAGGTTTCCGGCTGGGGAAGTGCAGGGTGGGGGCGGCGGCTTCGCTGACGCCCGCCGCGCTGGCTGACGATAACTACCAATGACTGCGCCTGCCCGCCCGATCCGGGGCGGGGTGGCTCCGTCCGCGTCCGCACCGGTTCCGGGGCGGACGCGGTCACCCTGGGGGACGATTCGCAGTGCCCGGCTTCCGCGTGCACATCACCGGCTCGACGATCATCGGCGCCGGCTACGGCACCGCAGCGTGGGCGTTGGGCGACATGCCTCCCATGACCTGCGTGCTCGCGGGCGGACTGTGCTCGGTGGCCGGCATGCTCCCCGACCTCGACAGCGGCCCCGGCATCCCGCTCAAGGAGAGCGTGGCATTCGCGGCCGCCGTCGTGCCGATGATGATGATCCACCGCTTCCACCAGATGCAGCTGCCCCTGGAAGCGATGATCCTGGCGGGCGCCGCCATCTACCTGGTGATTCGCTTCGGCCTCTCCTGGCTGCTGAAAAACTACTCCCACCACCGGGGCATGTTTCACAGCCTGCCTGCGGCTGCGATCGCCGGCCAGACGACGTTCCTCGCCTTTGCGGCGGAGGAGCCGCTGCGGCGGTATTTCGTCGCCAGCGCGGTGGTGCTCGGGTTTCTCACCCACCTCGTGCTGGACGAGATCTGGAGCGTCAAGCTCGGCATGTTCGGGCCGAAGTTCAAAAAATCGTTCGGCACGGCCCTGAAGTTCTATGGCCCCGTCGTCTGGCCGAACCTCGTGACCTACGTACTGGCCCTGATCCTCGGCGCGCTGGCGGCGGGCGACGCGGCGCTGACCGAGGGCCGGGCCGCGATGCGGCAACGGATGGAGCAGGCGTCGCGAAACATCCAGCAGATTCCCTACCAGTGGCAGTATCGGCGGTGATCCGCTTGCGGGGCGCCGCCGGGCGCTGGATCATGGCGGCCGTCCGCCTCCGGAAGGTTGCCTGATGCCGTTGCTGCTATCCCTCGCGGACATCCCCGCGCTTGCCATGCTCGGCGTGTACCTCGCGCTGATCGCGGCGGCCGCCTTCGCGGGCGGGGCGTCGGTGGCGTTCCTGTCGCTGACGCACCGCCAGATGCAGGTCGCCCTGTCGCTCACCGGCGGCGTGCTCCTGGGCGTCGGCCTCCTCCACCTCCTGCCGCACGCCTGGCTTCAGCTCGACCGCGATCTGGAGACGACCATGGGCTGGGTGCTGCTGGGATTCTTTCTGATGTTCCTCCTGGAACGGGCCTTTCACGGCCACGCCCACCACACCGCCGACGGCGGCCCCGACGGCCATGTGCACGCCCACCACGACGGCTGCGACCACAGCGGTCATGCCCAACACCATGCGCCGAGCCCGACGGGACGGTGGGCCTGGTGCGGCGCATTCGCGGGTCTGGCCCTCCACAGCCTGGCCGACGGCGCGGCGCTGGCCGCTTCGGTCGACGCCGACGCCCGCCACGGCGCCCGCACGCTCGCCGGCCTGGCCACGTTCCTGGCGATCCTGCTCCACAAGCCGTTCGACGCGGGCATCATCGCCACGCTCATGATCGGCGGGCGAACCACGGGCCGCACGCGGACGATCGTCAATGTGTGCTACGCCCTGATGGTGCCCTGCGGCGCCGCAGCCTTCCTCGCCAGCCTGCGGCTCTTCAGCGGCCAGCAAGACGCCATCCTCGGGGTGGCCCTGGCCATGGCCGCCGGCGCCTTCCTGTGCATCGCGGCCGCCGATCTCCTTCCGGAGGTGCAGTTCCACAGTCACGACCGCGTGCTGCTCACCGCGTCATTGGCGCTGGGGCTGACGATCGCCTGGGGCATCACGGTCCTCGAGCGGTCGTCACACGCCCACGCCCGGCACGGCGTCGCGGCACCGGCCGCCGGCCAGCCTCACTGATCACCGGCCGTGACGAGTTCGCCCGGCACGTCGAGGCCGCGCCGCTGCCGCTCCTGCCGCACCGCGACCATCACGTCGTCGATCAGTTCGTGCTGGCGGCGAATCTTCGGCACCTGGGCCTGAAAGCACCAGGCGATGACGCCCATCAGCCCGAGCGCGCCCACGAGATGCGGGGTCACCCAGTCGCGGCTCGCCTTGCGGCCGGTGGCCGGATCCGCGGCGCCGCCGAGGGCCACGATGCCGACGACCGCCAGCATGCCGGCCACGGCCAGCGGAAACGTGGCCCGCTTCAGTCTGCGGCTGCGGTCGATGAGCGCGGCATCGAGTCCGTAGGTCTCCACGACCTCGCGCACCCACCGGCTCGTGCCCACGAAATAGGTCACGGCCATGCTGTTGACGAGCACGACGACCAGGGCCGCCAGCACGCCCGAGAGCCGATGGACGGTGCCCCAGCGGAGCACTGCCGGATCGGTCTGGCCATGCAGGTCGCCGAGCCACAGCCCCAGACCGGCCGTCGCCACCATCAGGGCGACGGCGAAGAGCGCCGCCTGCGTGAACATCCGCGTCATCACTGCCTCCACTCGCCCGGTCACCGGTTCCACTGCCGTCCGGATCGTTATAGGCTGGCCTGCGGAGGCGACGCCATGCGGCCCGCCCGATCGGCCTCCAGACGAGTCCCGTCGTGACCAAACTTCTCCCGCCCGTCGTGCTGCTCACCTGCGGCGACCCGGCCGGCATCGGCCCCGAGGTGGCGGCGCTGGCATGGGAGGCGACGCCGGCGCATACGCGGGCCCGCCTGCGGCTCGTCGCCGATCCGGCGGTGATCGCCGAGTCGCTCGCGACCCGCCGCGGTATGCCCGCGCTGCGAATCACGACCGTCTCCGCCGCCGACCCGCGCCCCTCCACCGCCGCCGAATTGCTCGTCGTCGCACCGGCGAACCAGACCGCGGAACCCATCGTTCCCGGCGTCGCGACCGCCGCCGGCGGGCGGCAGGCGGCCGCCGCCGTCACCACCGCGTTTACGCTCGTCCGCAGCGGCACGGCCCAGGCCGTCGTGACCGGGCCGCTCCACAAGGCGGCGCTGCATGCGGCCGGCCACGACGTTCCCGGACACACCGAACTCCTGGCTCGCGCCTGCGGCCTGCCGGACGACGCAGCCTCGATGATGCTCTGGCTGCCGTCCGCAAACGGTCCGGGCGGGCTCGGGGTCGTCCACGCCACGCTTCACCAGTCACTGCGGTCCGCCGTCGCGGACCTCTCGACCGCGCGGATCGTGGCCGCCGGACGGCGGCTGGCCCCCCTGCTCACGGCGCTGCTGGACCGGCCGCCGCGGATCGCGGTGGCCGCGCTCAATCCGCACGGTGGCGAGGGCGGGCTGTTCGGCGACGAGGAGCTGCGGCTGATCCGGCCCGCCGTCGAGCGGCTCGCGGCCGCCGGCCTCGTCGTCATCGGGCCGCTTCCGGCCGACACTCTCTTCCTGCGGGCGAGCCGGGGCGAGTTCGACGGCGTCGTCGCCCTCTATCACGACCAGGGGCACATCCCGGTCAAGCTGCTCGGCATGCACCGCGCCGTGAACATCACGCTCGGGCTGCCGCTCGTGCGGACGAGCGTGGCCCACGGCACGGCATTCGACATCGTCGGCCACGGTCACGCCGATCCGACGAGCATGGTGTCGGCGATCGACGCCGCGGTCCGCCTGGTCGCCGCCGGCTGGTCCGGCTGACGGCGGTCATGGTCGCATCAGCCCCAGTCCCGCGACGTGCGCGTCGGTCATGTCGATGAGCCCCTCCGCGGCCGGCCGATAGACGAACGCCCCGGCGTCCACAGGACCGCCGACCCGCACCTCCTGCAGGTCGAGCACGGCGATCGGCTCCGGCTCACCGTCAGCCACCGGCCGTGGCCCCGGCACCGCCAGCCACTCCACGCGGTAGGGCACGAGATCGCCACGTCCAATGGAGAACCGCACGGCCCACGGCACGCCGTCGGGTAACTCCGCGGGCGTGATGCCGCCGGGCCGTCTGGCCACCTCCGCGAGGCCCGGGAGGATCACACTGAGCCAGTCAGGATTCCAGCGGCCCTCGACGACCCACACGGGCAACCCCTCGATCTCCGCCGGCTCGGCCGCGACGAAGCGAAACCATTGCCGCAGGGTGCCGAACGAACGCTGCAGGCCGCCCAGATATGGAGATGCGGTCACCGGCTCCGGCGCCCGGAGTTGGCCGAGTTTTTCCCGCACCCGCCGGACGTCGAGCCGCTCCAGCTGCGGCGCATCGGTGCCGTAGTGGCGAAACGTCCAGGCGAAGATGCCGTCGCAGACCTCGACGAGCTCAAAGGTCTCCGTGTCGCACGTGAGCGTCGACTCGAATCGATACCGCTGATCCTCACCGCGGCCCGACTGCACGTAGCGACCCGCGCCCACGAGCACGCGATCCCCCACCCGCGCCTTCTGCCGCAGGCGGGCCGAAAAGGAGTCGGCCTGCGCGAGCATCGTCAGCGAACTGGCGAGGATCCGCTCGGCGCGGGCCGTCTCTCCCGCCGGCCGTGCGGCGGCGGTCGCTTGGTCTGCGGCTCCGGCCGCGGCGCCGCCGGCGGCCCGCCGGCTGTAAACGCTGGTGGGCGCCGGCGGCGCGGCCGCCGCAACACAGGCCCATCCGCAGACCGCCGCCGCGAGCAGCGGCCCCGGGGAAAGGCGCAGGCTGGGAGAGGTGCCGAAGGGTCGAGTCGTCACGATCACGTCGAGTTTGATGGTTTTGCCAAAGAAACGGAGGCCGGCTCGTCGAAGAACCCATCGTGGTTCGAGTGCCCGCGCCCGAACCCGGCTTCCATCGCGGTCCGCGAGTGTAGGGAACCGGGATCTTTCGGCCCATGCCGGAAGCGGGTCCCGAATCGCGGGTCCGACCGCACACAGTTTTCCGGCCTGGAGGTGATGCGATGCTGAACCGACGTCTGCACGGCTTCGTCGGAATCTCGTTGGCGGCGACGCTGACCGGGTGCCACATGCCCGCCAACTCGCCGTTCACCGGCCTCGCCCAGATTCGCCCGGTCGCCACCCCACATACGAACGTCCTGCCCCCCGCCGCCATGCTCCACCACCCTGGCCCGGGCGTGGAAGGGCCTGGCCCCGGCATCATCGCCCCGGCCTCCTACGAGGCGGCCCTCGAGGCGGCCGGCGTCGGCGTCGGCGGTGGCGGCGGACCGGGAGGCATCGGCGCGATGGCCATGGCCCCCACCTCGCAGATCGGCTTCATTGGCCCCGACGGCATGCAGATTCGCTGGGATGCCTCGATGCCGGGCAGTTTCGACTCCTCGCCCCTCGTCGCTCCGGGCCGCTATGACTTCCCGCAGGGAGCCATCTACCGGCTCAAGCTCACCGACATCGCCGGCCGCGAAGGAATCGAGCTTTACCCGTCGCTCGAGGTCGCGCCGGTGACGCCCAGGACTGCGGCGTATCTCGCCCACAACGCGATCCCCTTCCAGATCACCGAGGAGGACCTTGACCAGGTGACGACCGGCAACTTCGTCACGAAGGTCGTTTACCTCCCGGATCCCGACTACCAGGAACTCGCCGTCGCGGGCGTCGAGACGCTCGTCAGCACCCGGCTCGATCCGGGCTGTGATCCGGTCGTCGAGGCCGACCGCCGCGGGTCGATCCTGGCGATCATCCGCATCGGCAACAAGGACCTGGAGTCGACGGGCGCCGGTGCCGGCGCGACAGGCACTCCGCTCGCCTCCGGCGGAGGCCCTGGCGGCGCGGGCGGCGGCGGAGCCTGTGGCGTCGCCGGGCCGCTGGGGATGCCCTGCGGCGGCGACCCGTCGCAACTGCCACCGGCCTTCGTCGCGGGCATGACGGCCCCCGAGTACGGCATGCCGCGGGTTGGCACGCCGATCGGCCTGCCTGGCCCGGCCCACATCCCGCTCGGCGTGCCCGCCGGCCTGCAGCGGCACTCGATCACCAATCACACCAAGATGCACATCCCGCCGCCGTCCCGCGAGCTGCGGCTCCACGTGCAACAGCACCCCGGATTGAGCTATCCGAAGCCGGCCCGCCACGCCTACATCGCCGAGCGGCACGACGTGCCCCACGTCCACCTCCGCCAGCCGTGGGAGGACCGCACGCGGTTCGTCGACAACGGTGGCGCCGATCCCGACGCCCTCGGCCCCGGCCGGATCATCCCCGGCGGCGGCGACTGCCCGCCGGAGCCGATGGAGTGATCCGCCCCGGCGGACACCTCCTGACTCCCGCCACCGAACGCATCTCCCCTCTCTCCTTCTCATCCACCGCCACCATGCCCGCCATCCGCACGAGCGCCGCCGAGCCCCGTCCGCGGATGTGGCATCCAGACCCGAGGAGCATGATCGACCTTTTCCGGACAGGGACCGCGCTGCGGACCGGCCGCTGGCTGCAGGCGACCGCCGTGCTCGTCCTGACAGGCGTCGTGGGCCTTTCCCACGCGGCTGTCGAGGCGAGCGCGGCGGAGACATTCGCCGTGTATTCAGGACCGGGAGCGATTGGCGCCCTGCGGCGGCCGCAGCCCGGTCCCTGTCCGGAATCGGTGATCCCCGACGGCGTGCAGCCGGTGGAAATCCGCGGCCCGAAAGGGCTGCGGATCGCCATCGAGACGGCGGCCGGCTGGTCGCCCCTGCAGGCGGCACCGCTGCGGATGGGATTGGTCGTGGGCCGCGGCTACCGCCTCAAGGTCGCCGGCATCCCGGGCCGCGAGGGGCAGGAACTCTATCCCTCCATCCGCGTGCTCGCGAAGCTCGTCACGCCGCCCGGCACGGCCTGGCGGTTTCCCGTCGAGGTCACGATCGACGCGGACGACCTCGCCGCCGCCCTCGACGGCGGCCACGTCCGCCGGGTCGTCTATGCGTCGTGCGAGAGCGAGGGCCGCGACGTCGTGCCGGCAAGCTGGTTCGACGTGAAGCCCGGTGACGATCCGCTCGACGTCGCCCGCACGCTCGGCGATCCGGTCGCCGAGATCGTGATCGGCAACCGGCTGCCGGCCACGGGGACCGGCCCATGAACGCCGACCGTCATCTCCGCTGGCTCCGCCTGCTCGCGATCGCGACGGGCGCCGTGATTCTCGCTTCGTGTCGCTCGCTGTCGACGCCGGCGGTCGTGTCGACCGCCACGGTGACCATGCTGCCCGAGTCGGAATCAGCCCCGGTCGAACCTGCCGCAGCCGCCGCAACGCGTCCGGCAGCGGAGCCGACCGCGTGGGCGGCCGACGTGCGGCGGGCCGATGGCTCGGCCGCGTTCAGCGACATCCAACGCACGGGCCTCGAGGCCCCCTGCCCTCCCCTGCCCCGGCTGGCTGCGGCCGGCTGCCGCGATGGCCGCTGTGAATCCGGCATGTGCCCACCCCAGGTCTGCGTCCCCTGCGACCGTCCGCCGCCGCTCGTCGGCCCCTACCTCGTCTGCGACGGCGGCGACGCCCACGCCCCGGCCCGGCCGCGCGGCGCCGATGGCCTGGCGAACCTCACGGCCGGCGACACGGTCGCCCGCTATCGCGCGGCGGACGCCGGGCCCGACGCCGCCGACGTGTGCATCGCGGTGTCGAACTGCGCGTGCGTCTACGCCCCGCGGTTCGGCTCCGTCCGCGAGGTGGTGCGGCCGTTGGAAGACTCGGCCCCCGAAGGGCCGCGCGGTCTGGCCCTCGACACGCTCGCCGGCGAGCAGACACGACGCGAGCCCGTGTGGGGCAGCACGCAGAATGTCGCCGTCGAAGCCGCCCGCAAGGCGTTGCCCGGCGTGGCGGTCGAGGAGAACCTCGGACCGCTGGCGGTCGACCAGGGCGCCATGCCGCACGAGGAAGACGGCGTGGCCGGCCCGGCCGAGCGCGTCGCCGAGGATCAGCCGGAGTTCGCCCGCCGCTCCCAACGGCCGCTGCTCCAGGTGGGCTTCGACGTGCCCGTGGCCTGGACCTGCGTGAAGGGAGCGAACGTCCTCGTCGCGGGCCAGACGCCGCAGACGGTGTCGGTCGCCGACGGCACCGCCACGCTTCGCTTCGAGGAGCCGGGCCGCGCCGAACTCACGCTCTGCAAGCGGGCCGGCAGCGACACGGCGCGGACGGGCGAGGAGCTCGACTTCACGATCTTCATGCTCAACTCCGGCGACCGCGCCCTCGACGACATCGTGCTCGTCGACGCCCTCCCGGAACGGCTCGCGCTGATCCCCGGCTCGCCCGCCTCGAGCCTGCCGGCCGACTTCACGACCGACCGGGGCGACGACGGGTCGATCGTGCTCCGCTGGCAGGTGAAGGCCACCCTACGGCCCGGTGAAAGCGGGTTCGTGCGGTTTCGCACGCTCGTGCGCTGACGGTCCGCGGGCGACGTTGCGGCGTGCGCCGCACCGGGGTTACCATCCTTTGACCATCTCCGTGTTCGGCCCGGCGGCCGAGACCTTTTCCCGAGGAGCCCTATGCGCCAGCCCCTGTTTTGCAATCGCCTGCCGACCATCGTGACGGTCCTCGGCCTCGTCGTCGGCGCCGCCAATGGCCCCCGCGCCGCCGCCCAGGGAGTGGGCGTCGCGGAGCGGCCGGCGGCCGCCGGTGGACTCACCGTTCCCGCGCTGCCCCAGGGCACACCCGAGGAACTGATGAAGTTCGTGAGCACGCTACGAAATCCCACCCGGCAGCCCAAGTCGCGGGAGGAGATGCTGGCCTACATGAAGGGCGTGGCCACCGTGTCGGTGCAGGCAGCCGACGCGATCCTGGGCCAGGTCAAGCCGGGCGCCAAGTTCCACGCGGAGGCCACGCAGCTCAAGCTCGAGAGCCTGATGATGCTGGGCCAGATGGGGGATGAGAAGGCCGAAGCCGCCATGGTCGCCTTTGCCGGCACGCTCGTCGACAGCCCCGAGCCGGCCGTGGCCCGCGAGGCCCGACGGCTGCTGATCGTGGCTGACGCCCGGTCGACCTTCGATACCGGCACGTTCGACGCGGCGCCGGGCCTCGTGAAGCGGACGGCCGAGCTGCTCGCAGCCGATGCCGACGACACCCAGACGGCGATGCTCGCCATGCAGCTTGCCAACGCCTTCGAGCACGCTGCGGGGGGCGAGGAGCACGCGGCCGCGGCCTACGCCACGTTCGGCCCGCTGTTTGCCAAAAGTGGCAATGCCCAGATCCAGAAGATGGCCGAGAGCTTCGCCGGCACCCTGCGTCGCCTGGCACTGCCGGGCAAGCCGATGGAGATCACCGGCACGCTCCTCGGCGGGGGCGTCTTCGACCAGAAGGCGCTCGCCGGCAAGGTGGTGCTCGTCGATTTCTGGGCCACCTGGTGTGGACCGTGCGTGGCCGAGATGCCGAACATCCTCGCCCAGTACGAGAAGTACCACGCCAAAGGCTTCGAGGTGGTGGGTGTGAGCCTCGACGAGGATCGCGCCGCGCTCGAGGCGTTCGTGGCCGAGAAGAAGCTCCCCTGGCCGATCCTCTTCGAGCAGTCGGGGGGCGAAGGCTGGCAGCATCCGATGGCCACGAAGTATGGCATCAGCGGCATCCCCCAGTTGATCCTGATCGGCCGCGACGGCAACGTGATCACGCTCAACGCCCGCGGCGAGGCCCTGGCCAAGCGGCTCGCCGAGCTGTTCAAGGATGCCGGCTGAACCGATGACCGACCGTGATCCGCCGGCCGCGACACCCCGGCCGGCCGTCGCCCGCCGCGCCGGGGCCTTCGACTCGTCGGGCATCCGCAAGGTCTTCGACCTGGCGGCCACACTCGACGATCCCATCAACCTGTCGATCGGCCAGCCCGACTTCGCGATGCCGGACACCGCCCGCGCGGCGGCCAAGGCGGCGATCGACGCCGGCAAGAATGGCTACACGCCCACGCAGGGCATCCCAACGCTGCGCGACCGGCTCGAGGAGCGGACTCGCCGCGAGACGGGCCAGCCGCACCGGCGGCTGTGCGTGACCAGCGGCTCGAGCGGGGCCCTGGTGCTGACGCTGATGGCGATCCTCGACCCCGGCGACGAGGTGATCGTCTTCGACCCGGCGTTCGTGATGTACCGGCCGCTGGTGGAGTTTCTCGGCGGCCGCGTGGTGGCGATCGACACGGCGCCGTCGTTCCGCATCGACGTCGACCGCGTGGCGGCCACGATCACGCCACGGACCCGGGCGATCCTCCTCAACACGCCCGCCAACCCCACAGGCCACGTCGCCGCGGCCGACGTCGTCCGCGACCTGGCCCGGCTCGCCGCAAGCCGCGGCGTGACGCTCGTCAGCGACGAGCTGTACCGCTCCTACTGCTACGACGCGCCGTTCCACTCCCCTGCCCTGCACTCCGAGCGGGTGGTGGTGATCGACGGATTCTCGAAGTCGCACGCCATGACGGGCTGGCGGGTGGGCTGGGTGCACGGCCCCGCCGACATCGTCAACGCCTGCACGATGCTCCAGCAATACACGTTCGTCTGCGCACCGCAGGTGGGCCAGTGGGCCGCCTTGGCCGCGCTCGACGCGCCGATGGACCTGCCGCTGGCGGAGTGCCGCCGGAAACGCGACAAGCTCATGGCCGGCCTGCGGGGCCGCTATCGATTCGAGCAGCCGGGGGGCGCCTTCTATCTCTATCCCGAGGCGCCGGGCGGCTCGGGCCGGGCGTTCGCGGAGCGGGCGGTCGCCGCGGAGAAGCTCCTCGTGGTGCCGGGCAGCGTGTTCGGCGCCGCCGACACCCACTTTCGCATCGCCTATACCGTGGACGAGCGGACGCTCGACCGCGGCATCGCCGCCCTGCAGCGGCTGGCCGAGCACGCAGACCGCGCCTCATGACCGGCCACACCGCGGCGTCCGTCGCCCGGATGCTCGACCATGCCGTCCTCAAGCCCGAGTTCACGGCCGCCGACCTCGCCCGCCACGCGCGGATGTGCATCGATCGCGGCGTGGGCTGCCTGTGCGTGCGGTCGTGCGACGTGGCCGCCGCGGCCCGGCTGGTGGCGGGCACGCCCGTCGTCGTCGCCGCGGTGATCGGCTTCCCGCACGGGGCGCAGCGGCCCGAGGTCAAGGCCTTGGAGGCCCGGCTGGCGATCGCCGACGGCGCCCGTGAGCTCGACATGGTGCTCAACGTCGGGGCCCTGCGGTCCGGCGATCAGGCGGCCGTCCGCGCCGACATCGCGGCGGTCGTGGCGGAAGCCCGGCCGCATCGGGTGCTCGTGAAGGTGATCCTCGAGACCTGCTTCCTTTCGGCGGAGCAGATCGTCGCCGCCTGCCGACTGGCGGAGGAGGCCGGTGCCGACTTCGTGAAGACGTCCACCGGGTTCGGCGCGGGCGGCGCGACGCCGGCGGCGGTCCGCACGATGCTCGACGCGGTGGGCGGTCGCCTGGGCGTGAAGGCCTCGGGGGGCATCCGCAGCTGGGAGGAGGCGGTGCGATACCTCGACATGGGCTGCACCCGGCTGGGCGTGGGCGACGCGGCGGGGATCCTCGACGGCCGACCGGCGGCTCCCGGCGCGGCCTATTGACGAGGCCTACTGACGCGGGCGTCACTGGAGCGTCGGCCTCCGACGGTCGAATCCCAGCCTGCGGCTCCAAAACCCGCATTCGCAAGCCTGGAGGCTTGCGCCATGGAAGCGTCAGACTCCGATCGTCGTGCCCGGTTGCAGGGAAGCCCGAAGCGTGAGCTGAGGGAATACGCGACGATCCACCGGAAAACGATCCGCATTCCCTCGGCTCACGCCTCGGGCTTCAAGGGCAACGAGGCGGAACCACGACGCGACACAACGACGCTCCCTTTCCCGCCGTCCGCCGACGCGACCGTCAGGCGCTCTTGTGCCGGGCCTCGCGGAGCGGCACGACGGGCTCGGTGCCCTCGACGTTCCGCTCGTTGATGACGTAGGTGCTCCCCTGCTGCTCGGGGAGGTCGAACATGATGTCGAGCATCACGTCTTCCATGATCGACCGCAGTCCGCGGGCGCCCGTCTCCTTCTTCAACGCCTTGCGGGCGATCGCCGCGAGGGCCTCGTCGGTGAACTCGAGCTGGCAGCTCTCCAGGCCGAACATCTTCTGATACTGCTTGACCAGCGCGTTCTTCGGCTCCTTGAGCACCTTCACAAGCGACGGCACGTCGAGCGGCTGCAGCGAGGAGATCACCGGCAGCCGTCCGACGAGCTCCGGGATCAAGCCGAACTCGAGAATGTCGTCCGAGTCGACCTGCGGGAGGAGCTCGGCAAGGTCGGCGTCGTGGCGGACGCCCGACGGCTGGCCGAAGCCGATCGTCTTCTTGCCCAGCCGCTTGCCGATGATCTTGTCGATCCCCACGAACGTCCCGCCACAGATGAAGAGGATGTTCGAGGTGTCGAGCTGGATGTACTGCTGCTCGGGGTGCTTGCGGCCGCCCTGGGGCGGCACGTTGGCGACGGTGCCCTCGAGCATCTTCAGGAGCGCCTGCTGCACGCCCTCGCCAGAGACGTCGCGCGTGATCGACACGTTTTGACTCGTCTTCCCGATCTTGTCGATTTCGTCGATGTACAGCACGCCGCGTTGGGCCGCCTCGATGTCGAAGTCGGCCGCGCTGAGCAGCTTGAGGAGCAGGTTCTCGACGTCCTCGCCGACGTAGCCCGCCTCGGTGAGCGTCGTGGCGTCACCGATCGCGAACGGCACGTCGAGGATCCGGGCCAGGGTGCGGGCCAGCAGGGTTTTGCCCGACCCGGTCGGCCCCAGGAGGAGGATGTTCGACTTGTCGACCTCGACGTCGCTTCCCTCGCTGCCGAGGTTGAGCCGCTTGTAGTGGCTGTGGACCGCCACGGCGAGCACCCGCTTGGCGTGATGCTGGCCGATCACGTACTGATCGAGATGAGCCACGATCTCGCGTGGCGAGGGGATCGTGGTGAACAGCTGCTTGCTGGTGCCGCGCCGCCGCTTCTCCTGATCGAGGATCGACTGGCACAGGTCGATGCACTCGCCGCAGATATAGACGTCCCCGGGGCCTTCCACGAGCGGGCCGACGTCGCGGTAGCTCTTTCGACAGAACGAGCAGAAAGCGTTCTTTTTGGTCGTCCCGCCGGCGCCGCGACGCCCCAGCCCGCCCACGTCTTTCCCGGATGGCATTGATTCACGTCCTCTGGATGTCCGGCCCCGGCGGATCGCCCGACGGCGGCCAGCGCCGCCCCGGGAGGCCGGGTCTGCCGATCCGCAGCCGCGGCTCGACGAGTGTTCTTATCTTTCGGTATTCCTCTTCCGTCAGCACACCCTCGTCGCGGAGATTTTTGTAATCCACGAGCGACTTTTCCCAATCGCCACGATCGTCACCCGACGCGAGCCAACGCCCGCGGATCGTGACGATCGCAACGATCCCCGCCCCGACCACGAGAGCCAGGAGCAGGACACTGGCGAGATACGCTGCCACGGGCACCCGGCTTCGCGAGGGGGGAAGGCACGGGCTCGGACACGCCGCCTGCATCGTCCCTTCCCTGCGCCGCGGCCGCATTATGACAGCCGCCGTCCGGCCAGGTCCAGCGGAAAATCGCCCATCCTTCGCAGCTTTCCGCCGATTTGCGGTCGGACGGGCGACGCGGCCGATTTGTCCGGTTGTTCCGAAAACGTGTGACTTTTCGGGCAGCGACGGCCGATTCAAAAGAGCATGGCTGTCTCCGTTGTCCACCGTTGCACCGTCGGCCGGCTGGCGCCCCTGCTGCTGATCGCGGTGGCGGGCTTCGTGCCGCAGGCAGCCGGCCAGGGCCTGTCAGCTGCTCCGGGCATGCCGGAACTCGTGCGCACCAAGCACCGCACGTTCGCCATTCCGTTCCGGCTGCCGAAGTCGCAGGATCCCGACGCCGACGCCGCCCCGCAAAAAATCGTCCTCGATGTCTCGAAGGACCTCGGCGGCACGTGGCAGCCGGCGGGCGAAGCGGCGCCGGCGAAGGGCTCGTTCACCTACGCGGCCGATGCCGACGGCGAATACTGGTTTCGCCTCCGGGCCGTCGATCGGAAGGGCCGGATGCGCGGCGGCGAGGGGCCCGACATGCGGGTCCTGGTCGACGCGGCGGGTCCGCGGCTCGCGGCCCGCGTCTGGAAGGGTGCCGATGGCGAGATCGTCTGCCGCTACGCGGCCGTCGACGACTCGCTGCGGCTGGAGTCGTTCACGTTCGAGTATCGCGGCCCGGCAGACCCGGGCTGGAAGCCGTTGGCCACGGAGCCGATTCTGTCCCGCGAGTCTCCCGCCCACCTCGTGGGGGAGGAAATCTGGTGGGCCGGCGAGAAGGTGACATCCCTGACGGTGCGGATCACCGTCGCGGATGGCTCCGGCAACCGAACGACCAAACAATTCGCGCTCGAACCGACCGATCCCCACGTCGACCAGGCGGCGCTGGCCCGCGAGCTCGGCGTCCCACCGCTGCCCACGGCCGGTGCCGAAGCCGCCGCGGTCGCCGTTGCCGCCGCGCCCGCCGCCGCTTCCGCGCCGCCGACCGCCGGTGAAACCTGGGCCCCGGAGACCGCCCGCGGCTGGTCGGACCAACCGCCGCAGCAGCCGGGAGGCGATGGCACGACGAGCGGACGCAGCGTACTGGTGAAGCGAACCGGATCCGCGGCCGCCCTGCTGCCGCGGGCCGAGGCGGCCATGCAAACCGACACCGGCGGCCACGACCCGCTGGCGGCGGCTGCGGCCGGCCAGCCGCTGGAGTACCGCGGCAAGCCCCTCCATATGGCGAAGTCGCGGCGTTTTACCTGGGACTACGAGGCCCAGGATCGGATGCCGGGGGCGGCCCGCGTGCGGGCGGAACTGTGGACCACCCGCGACGGCGGCGTGACCTGGCAGCGAGCCGCGGTCGATACCGACGGCCGCAGCCCGATCGACGTGCAGCTCCCGGCCACGGGACTTTACGGAGTGCGGCTGGAAATGGTGGCCGACGTGCCCGACGCGGGTGACGGGCCGCGCTCCGGTGACATCCCCGAGGCGTGGCTGGGCGTGGACGACGAGCCGCCGCAGGCCGAGCTGCTCGGCGTCGCCCGCGATCCCCAGGCACCGGGAGTCCTGATCATCCGGTATACCGCCCGTGATCCGCTGCTCGGGCCGCAGGCCGCGCGCCTGCTCTACTCGCCGAACGTCGCGGGACCGTGGGCCACGATCGCCGATGGCCTCGCCAGTCAGGGCGAGCACCGCTGGCAGCCCGACCGTGCCGTGCCGGCGCGGGTCTTTGTCCGGGTCGAGGTCGCGGACGCGGCCGGCAATGTCGGCGCCGCGTCGAGCACCGAGGCCATCACCGTCGCCGCCCCGCGAGTCGTGGGCAAGCTCGGCGGGCTCCGCGCCGCCCCCGAACGCTGATCCGCGTCGTCACGCGGTTCGCCTCTGGAGCCGCCGCAGCAGGGGCAGGGTCGCCAGCCGCAGCAGGCAGGAGACGACGAATACGGCCGCGTAGGCCCGCCGATCCTCGCCCAGGGCCCGCAGCAGCAGGCCGCCGCAGGCAGCGCCGGCCACGGTGGCGATCGCGAGCCCGAGGTTGTAGACCGTGATCACGCCGGTGCGATCGCGGTCGTCCACGATGTCGAAGAACAGCAGTGCCACCGCGAGCTCGTAGGCCGCCCAGCAGCTGCCGGCGACGAGCTGCACGCCGATCAGGGAGCCGACTTCGGCGAACGGAAGCCACAGCAGCGTCAGGGGCATGATCGCCAGGCAGGCCCAGCCCAGGAGCCGCACGGAGCCGGTTCGCGAGGCCAGTCGGCCGAGCGCGGGCAGCACCAACGCCCTGGCCAGAACGGCGGTGGCGAACACGAGCATGAATGCGTGATACGAGAAGCCCAGTTCGCGGAGCATGTAGGGCGTGAAGTACGGCCCCGCGACGTGGGCTCCGAACATGAAGCAGCACAGGAACGCGACCAATGTGCCGGCGGGCTTCGCGGCCATGCCGCGCAGTGCGGCCACGAGCTTCGCCGGCAGCCCGGCCGGCGGCACGGGCAGCCCCTCGGCCGCGGCCACCGGGGGCCGCGGCTCGCGGCAGGCGACGAGACAAGCCGTGGACAGCAGGCGACTCACGCCGGCGAGGGCAAACAGCGCGGAAAATGCGATCAGCGTCGCGCCGCGGGACTCGCCGAACTGGAGCACAAGGCCGCCGATCACGAACCCGAAGAACACGCCGAACTGACCGAGGCGGTTCCGCTGGGCGAAGTAGGGAGTCCGCACGTGCCTGGGCACGAGCCGCCCCATCCAGGCGTTCCAGGCGGGCACTCCCGCCATCCCGGCGGCCCAATAGACGCTCGCCGCCAGGAGCAACTGCCAAAGTGCCGCCGAACCCCGCAGGCCCCACCAGATCAAAGGCACGAAGCTGGCGGCCTGGAGCGCCGTGCAGCCGATCACCCAGACGCGATTGCTGCCGAGCCGCGAGACGGCGTACGGCGTGACGAGCTGCACCAGCGCCCCCACCAGGATCGGCACGCTCGCCATCAGTCCTGCCGCCACGGGCCCGAACCCCAGTGCCAGGGTAAAGGCGGGCAGGTACGTCTCGCCACAGCCCACCATCACGCTGTAGGCGGCGGCGTCGGCGGTGGTGACCCAGAGATCGCGGCGCAGCGCTCCGCGCGGCAGGATCGTCTGGAAAAACGGATGGCGGGACAAGGCTGTGGGCGGGAGGGATCGGACGAACGCCGGTAGCGGATGGGCCGGCGCCGGGGAACCGGGCCGGCGCCGGGGAGCGCCGGCCAGAATCGGACCACCTGTTTATACTTCCCCGCTGGTGCGGTGCGGGAACCAGAGGCTGCGGCCGGCGTTCGCGGCGGCCGCCCGGCCCCGAGCAACGTCATCGAAAGGGAGATTTTCATGAAGGCATTGGTGACCGGGGCGACCGGTTTCGTGGGACCGCGGCTGCTGCGACTGCTGGACCGTCCCACGGTCGTGACGCGAAACCCCGACCGCGCCCGAGCCGCCATCGGCCACCTCGCCGATCGCATCGTCCGCTGGGATCCCATGGATGGCCCGCCGCCCCCCGAGGCCTTCGAGGGCGTGGACGCCGTGCTGCACCTGGCGGGAGAGTCGGTCGCCGAGGGCCGGTGGACCACGGCGCAAAAGGCGCGGATCCGCGACAGCCGCGTGGTGGGCACACGGCATCTCGTCCAGGGCATGGTGCAGGCGGCCGCTCGTCCGGCCGTGCTCGTCTCGGCCTCGGCCGTCGGCTACTACGGCGATCGTGGCGACGAGGAACTGACCGAGGCCGCGACGCCGGCCGACGACTTCCTGGCCAGGGTGTGCGTCGACTGGGAGCGCGAGGCGCTCGCCGCCGAGAAGGCGGGTGTGCGCGTGGTGACCGCCCGCACCGGGATCGTCCTCGGCGCAGGCGGCGGGGCGCTCGCGAAGATGATCACGCCGTTCAAGCTCGGCGGCGGCGGACCGCTGGGCAACGGCCGGCAGTGGATGCCGTGGATTCACGTCGCCGACCTGGCCCGGCTCTACGTGCATGCCGCCGAGTGCCAGGCGATCCGGGGCCCGATGAACGCCGTCGCCCCCAATCCCGTCCGCAATCTCGAGTTCACGAAGGCCCTGGGCCGGGCCCTGCACCGCCCGGCCTTCATTCCCGCGCCCTACTTCGGCCTCCGGCTGCTGTTCGGCGAGTTCGCCCAGGTGCTGTTCGCATCGCAGCGGGTGATCCCGCGGGTGGCGGTCGAGACGGGATTCGTGTTCCAGTATCCGGAACTCGCCGCCGCGCTCCACGAGATCCTCGCCGCGGCGGCGTGAGCACGAGATCGGCTGAGGCTCCCGCTTTCGACGGTCAGAGACCGCCGCTACAGAGTTGCTCAGAGACCGCCGCTACAGGGGCGGCGTCGCGGCGCGGACCAGGCGGTCGCGGATCGCCTTCCAGGCTTCGGTGTCAGGCGGCGTGGCGACCACGATCCGGTCGAGCGTTCGCTGGTCGAGGGCGTGGAGCGTCGCATACAGCAGGCGGGCGTACGCCGCCGGATCGTTCGGCATCGGCACGACGACGAGCTCGCGACGGGACGCGAGCGTGCGCGTCGCCGGGTCGTCGACAGCCATCGTCACGAGGCCCACGCGACTCCCGGCGTCGAGCAGTTCGGCCACGCGATGGGCCGCGTCGGCGGAGAGCTCCAGCGGTGTGTGCGGCGCGTAGTGCCGCGGCCGCTGGCCGGGCGCGCGCACGGCGTCGCCCGTGCCCGGGCCGGCCGCAGCGGGCCACTCCACCGGACCGCCGACGGCCGCCTCGAGGGCCGCACGTGACAGCGGCCCCGGCCGCAGGATCCGCGGCGGCACGGTCGTACAGTCGACGACGGTCGACTCGATGCCCTGCCCACACGGGCCGGCATCGAGGATCAGTGAGACCTTGTCGCCGAGGCCGGTGAGCACGTGGTGGGCGGTGGTGGGCGACACCGCCTCCGACCGGTTGGCGCTGGGGGCCGCGAGGGGCGTGCCCGCCGTCTCGATCAGCCGCCGGGCGAGCCGGTGGTCGGGACACCGCAGGGCGACGGTCGGCCCGCCCGCCGTGACGATGTCGGGAATCCGCGGGCCGCGCGGCACGACGACCGTCACCGGCCCGGGCCAGAGCCGGGCGGCGATCGCGGCGGCGGGGGCCGGCCACGACGCGGCCAACGAGCGGGCCATGGCGGCGTCGGACACGTGCACGATCAGCGGATTCGAGGCGGGCCGACCCTTGGCGCGAAAGATGCCCGCCACCGCCTCCGCGTCGAGCGCGTCGGCCGCCAGTCCATAGACGGTTTCGGTCGGAATCGCGACGAGACCGCCGTGGCGCAGGATCGCCGCGGCCCGCTCCAACGCCTGGACCGTCGCCGGTGGCGGAGTCGCCTCCTCCACCGGCCAATCACAGCGCAGGATGTCGGGAAGCGTGCGGGCCATACCGACAACCTTGCAACGCCGCCGGGGGCGGAGCAAGATGTCGCAGTGCCGCCGCGGCCGGATCGGTTCCCGCTCGCAGTCGCGGATTCCCACAGGACGCAGCCGTGCCCGCCTCCCCCGCCCCGCTCGTCGGCGTCGTCATGGGCAGCCGCTCCGACTGGCCGACGCTCCAGCGGGCGGCCCAGATCCTCGAGCAGTTCGGGGTGCCGCATGCGTGTGAGGTCGTCTCGGCCCACCGCACACCCGTCAAGCTCGCCGACTACGCCCACGCCGCGGCCGACCGCGGCCTCAAGGTGATCATCGCCGGCGCCGGCGGCGCGGCCCACCTCCCCGGCATGCTCGCCGCCCACACGCACCTCCCCGTGCTCGGCGTGCCCGTCGAGTCGTCGATGCTCCGCGGCGTGGACTCGCTGCTCTCGATCGTGCAGATGCCCGCCGGCGTGCCCGTCGGCACCCTGGCGATCGGCCCCGCCGGCGCTGCCAACGCGGCGCTGCTGGCGATTTCGATCCTGGCGCTGGAGGACGCTGCGCTGCGGCAGAAGCTCGTGGCCTATCGCACGGAGCAGACGGCCCGCGTCCTCGCCGAGCACCTCGACGGCGAATTGACCGCCTCGTCTGAACGGCCGTCGGAGCGGTGACCGTGCCTGCCTCGGCCAGCCCGATCCTGCCCGGTTCCACGCTCGGCATCCTTGGCGGAGGCCAGCTGGGCGCCATGTTCGCCGTCGCCGCCAAGCGGATGGGCTACCGGGTCGAGGCGATCTCCGACGTGGCCGATTGCCCCGCGGCCCGCGTCTGCGATCGCGTGCACGTCGGTGACTACGCCGATGCGGCGTTTCTCGCCCGGGCCGCGGCCACGCTGGACGTCGTCACATTCGAGTTCGAGAACGTGCCCGCGGCCGCCGGCCGGGCACTGGCGGCGGTCGTGCCGGTGCGGCCGCATCCCGACGTGCTGTTCACGACGCAGGACCGGGCCCGCGAGAAGGCCTTTCTCGTGGCCCACGGGTTCGCCTGCGCGGCCCATCGCATCGTGCGGTCGCGCGACGACCTGCAGGCCGCCGTGCGCGACCTCGGCCTGCCGGCAGTGCTGAAGACGGCCGCCTTCGGCTACGACGGCAAGGGGCAGGCCAAACTCGCCACGGCTGCCGACGTCGAGCCGGCCTGGGCCACGCTCGGCGCCGGCCCCGACGGCCCCCGGGAACTGGTGCTCGAGAGCTGGATCGACTTCGACTGCGAGATTTCCGTCGTCGCGGCCCGCGGCCACGACGGCGCCGTCGCCGCCTTCGCGCCGGCGCGAAACGCCCATGCCCATCACATCCTCGACGTCTCGAGCGTGCCCGCCGGCCTGCCGGACGACGTCCTGGCGGCGGCCACCGGCACCACGGAACGGATCCTCACCGCCCTCGGCGTGGTGGGCGTGGCCTGCGTGGAGTTCTTCGTGACCAAGGATGGCCGCGTGCTCGTCAACGAGATCGCCCCGCGAACGCACAACTCCGGCCACCTCACGATCGAGGCCTGCGAGACGAGCCAGTTCGAGCAGCAAGTGCGGGCCGTGTGTGGGCTGCCGCTGGGCTCGACGCGGCAGGTGGCGCCGGCGGCGATGGCGAACCTGCTCGGCGACTGCTGGTTTTCCGACGGCACCAGCACCGCTCGCGAGCCCGACTGGGCGGCGGCCCTGGCCGTGCCCGGCGTGCGGCTGCACCTCTACGGCAAGACCGAACCCCGGCCCGGCCGCAAAATGGGCCATCTGACGGCGGTCGCCGCATCGGCCGAGGAGGCCCGGTCGCGCGTGACGGCCGCCCGGCGCGCGGCCTGCCGGGGCTGACAGGCGTAGCCGAAGACGCGGCCTCGTCACGAGTTGTCCGTGGACAAAGGCCTCCATGGCAATCCCGTTCGGCACAAGGGTTGCCAGAGGTGCTCGCCACGTCTTGGGAGGGTCGGGGCTGCCCGTGCCCCGTCGCCGGACACTCACTGCGCCCATCCTGGGCTCCGTTCGCTCGAAGATGCCTGCGCTGCGGCATCCATGCCTCCGCTGGCCATCTACGCCGGCTCTCAGGGCACGGGCAGCCCCTCCCGGCACCCCCACGGTCGGCTTCCTCACATCCTGCTCGGGCAGACTTGTTCCACAGTCTGCTAGAATGCGGCTCAGTTCGATTGCGTGCCGACTACCACGTTCCGGTTCGCTGCCAAACGGCTGCCTGTTCGTGAAACCTGGGCTCCCCCGCGACTGGGCGTCCAGGGCCGATCCGTTCACCATCACCGGAGGCTTGCTCTCCCATGCGCCGCGCAATTCAAACTCCTGCTGCCCGATCCGGAGCACCTGCGACTGCGGAGCGTGCTGTCTGGCAGGGCCGCCGGCGCACCTGCGGACGGCCAGCCGCCTTCACGCTCGTCGAACTGCTCGTCGTCATCGCCATCATCGCCGTGCTGCTGGCGCTCTTGGTGCCAGGCGTGCAGGCGGCCCGGGAGGCGGCGCGCCGGGGCCAGTGCGGGAATAACCTCAAGCAGCTGGCGACCGCCGTCGAGGCCCACAAGTCGTTGATCGGTCATTTTCCGACCGGCGGCTGGGACGGGAACTCGCTGCCGCAGGCCGGCGGCGGTAGCGATTGGCGACAGCCGGGCGGTTGGTGCTACACGATCCTGCCGTTCATGGAAGCGCAGGCGATCTACGACTCCGTGAATACGACGACGCCGGTGCCGGTATTCGCCTGTCCGTCCCGGCGGGGCTCCTCTTTTGGTCCGGGTGGCGTCGTGATGACCGACTATGCCGGCAATCGCGGCGCCTGGGCGTCGCCAACGCCCGCCAACAACGCGGAGGCGAATCGAGCCACCGTGTTTGGCTGGCAGGCCGCAGTATCTTCACGTCCCACAAGCGCAGATGGGACAGGCGGGTGGGGCGAAGTGGCCGTGGCGCTCAACGCAGCCCAGCCCGTGCTCCTCGGCACCGGTACGGTGCCAACCGGCGGCGTGATCTTCGCGGGCAGCGTGCTGCCCCCAGCGGCGATCCGCGACGGGTCTTCCAACACCTATCTGTGCGCCGAGAAGTACGTGCCGCGTTCCGCATACTCCACGAGCGGGCAAACGGGCTACAGCCTGTGCGCCTACGTCGGCGACTCGCCCGATACCCTTCGCGGCGGCCACCGGCCGCCGGAAAGCGACTCCACGCCCACGGCAACCGGCATTGATGGTGCCTTCGGGGGCCCGCACCCGGGCGCGTTCATGGCGGCGATGTGCGATGGCAGCGTGCGCGGGTTCGCCTTCGACATCGACGCTGCCGTGCATTTTCTGCTCGCCTGCCGCGCGGACCGGCAGACCGTGCAGACGCCAGACTGACGCACCCACACTCGTGCGGCGAGCCTCACTCGCACATCGCGAGACCGGGTTGCCACCCGGGGCTTCTTGGGGCACAAGAAGCCCCCGGCCGGGCATAACGCCGCCCACAAAAAACCGCGTAACGCCGTCCACAAAAAGCACCCGGCGGAAGCCGGGGGACTCCGGGTCGCATGCCTTCCCGCGTGCCATGCGGCGTGGGTTCGAACCGGAGATGTGCCTGCCGTCATCCGGCATGGATGGCGGGGTGGTTTTCATGCCCGGTGTCCCCGGGTTGCCACCCGGGGCTTCTTGGACGGGTGACGCGACCGATTCCCGATGCAAAGAATCTGCAAAACAACGTTCGCAACCGGATACCTGCAGCGGCGGTGCGAGATTTGCGAGTGACGCCCTACTGGGGCACCAAGCTGCGGCCGCGCCATGATGTGTGCAGGCCGAGCATTTTCCTCGTCAGCGCCGTCCACTGGATCGCGAGGAACACGGCAACTCCCAGCGGATGGGAGATGGCGCTGGTGACGCTCTGACGGAAGCGGGCCGCTTCCAGGAACCGGGGCAGCCAGACCAGCCCGGCGGCGACGACCGCCACGGCTGGCGCCCACGCGGGCCAGTCACGCCAGCCGGTGGTGAGC
>Ga0315901_10002686_pt1 | contig 24104 bp, 18 predicted proteins | sample LakEriMetagenome_10_FD_203761 | JGI IMG/M metagenome (GOLD analysis project Ga0315901, IMG submission 203761) | Freshwater fungal communities from buoy surface, Lake Erie, Ohio, United States - Buoy 2 MA116 | ecosystem: Environmental > Aquatic > Freshwater > Lake | place: USA: Lake Erie, Ohio... | reverse complement strand
TTAAAGCCATGCATGACGATGCTGATGACGATCAAGCCTTTGCGGGAGAGCAAGGCGTAAAATGTGCATTCATTAATGCCCGAATACTGGAAATGAATGGGCACGAATGGGAATATAACGAAGGATGTTTAAGTATTCCAACAGTAAGAGAGGACGTAACAAGGCCTGATGAAATTACGATTGAATACCTCGACGAAAAACTACAAAGTCAGCGTAAAACATTCACCGGTTTTACCGGTCGAGTAATTCAGCACGAATACGATCATATAGAGGGCGTTTTATTTACTGATCATCTTAAACCATTAAAAAAACGTCTGCTAAAATCAAAACTGGATAAAATATCCAAGGGAGATGTTAAAGTGGATTACAAGATGCGGTTTCCACTGCTTAAACGCTAAGCATTTAATTTATTTTTCCATCTTGTATTTTCCTGAATTCAGGTCATTAAAAAACTGCGCCCAGGCCAGGGGATTAAAAATATTAGCCGTTTGAATCTGCCCTTTGTAATAATAGCTGTTGGCATATTTTTGCAAAGTAGCCATCGAGGCTGATTTACCATCGTGGCTTAACATTGAGGCAAGTTGTTTCATTTGTTGAGGGCTCAGGTTTTTATGGTAACGCACCAAATCATCATCGGGTAATTTCATTTCTACAAAAGCCTTTCGAAACTGATCGCGTGTTCCCCAGGGATATACTCTGGTTTCGCTGAGCAGATAGGAACGGGATCGTAATTGCACATGATGCACCCAGCTATTATTGGCAACCGCTTCAGGTATGGTAAATTTCTGATCAATATAACCCAGACAGGTCACCATAATCGTATCTCCGGGATGTGCGATTATGGTGTAAAATCCATCAACATTTGAGTAAGTACCTAATCTTAGATTTTTATTGTAAACCGAAGCAAAAGGAATTGGCATATGCGCTGTATCCTGGCTGATTACTACACCTGAAATCTGTGCCAGTTCGATATCCTGAGCTTTGAGCACTTGAACAAAAGCGGCGAGAATAATGATGATTACAAATTTTATGCGTAGCATTCGTTCAAAATTACTTCTATTTTTTTCTGATTTTGACCTAATTACAAACTTAAACGACTAATATTTGCCAATAGTTTTGATAGAATGAGCCTTAATCTGTTTAGCGACAATAATCTGTTCCATATCAGAATGACCGGCATATGCCTTGGTTTCCTTTTAGCAATCTACATGCTGTTCCGCATAGGTTTTATCCTTTTGTTTAACGACATACTGGATGTTACCGGCATAGTTGAATGGATCACCATTTTATTGGCCGGAATACGATTTGATCTCTCCGCACTGATTTATGTGAATGCCCCTTTCCTGTTTTTTGCCTTATTGCCTATCGCCTACAGAAACCGGATCATTTATGTGTACCTCCTTCGTGTAGTATTTGTAATACCGAATGTGCTGTTTATACTGCTCTCCATCGTAGATATGGGATACTACAGACACACCCAGAAACGAACGTCGGCTGAATTATTCGGCATGTTACACGATTTATTGCCACAATTAAGCTCCTACCTCACGGGCTACTGGTATTTACTGATTGTCTTTATCCTGATTATCTGGGCATACATTATAATCAGTAATAAATTAATTAACAAACCATCCGATCCAAGACACAGGCCTGTCCAACAACTTATCCTGTTTGCTATGGGTGCCGGTCTTATGATTTTATTGGCACGAGGGGGAACACAGCTGAAACCAATTTCTCCGATAAATGCCGCCGACTATGTGCCTATGCGTAAAAGTGCCGCCGTATTAAATACTCCGTTTGTGTTTCTGAACAGCCTGTTTAAGAAACAACTCAACTACGTGCACTATATGAGTGATGCAACATCGGAGCGCATAGCCAATGTTATTAAACCCTCGCATCCTTATACGGAACACACTAGGAAAAATGTAGTCGTATTTATTCTTGAAAGTTTCAACAGAGAATGGATAGGCTATTTGAATCAACGAACATATTACACGAAATTTATAGATAGCTTATGTACCAAAAGTATCGTTTGCCACAACGCCTATGCCAACGCCAAACATTCAAACGAAGGCATAGCCGCTATTTTAGCATCTATACCTTCCCTCATGGATGAAAGTATCATATCATCAGGGTATCAGGATAATACCTTGCAGGGATTGGGGCACGCGATGAAACAAGCCGGTTACCGCACTTCATTCTTTCACGGTGCACGAAATGGCTCTTTCAATTTTGATGTGTTTTCTAAAAGTTGCGGTTTTGATTCGTATTATGGAATGAATGAATTCAACGACGACACTCATTTTGATGGACAATGGGGCATATGGGATCATGTGTTTCTTAAATATTTCGCAGATCAGTTAGATACGGTGAATCAACCTTTTTGCAGTGTATTCTTCAATCTGAGTTCTCATTATCCGTATTCCCTGCCGGATAGCTATAAAAAACGATTTATGGATGAACCTAACGTAAATCACCTTCCCCGAACTATACAGTATGTTGATACTTGCCTGCAACAGTTCTTCGAGAGTAACTACAATAAACCATGGTTTCAGAATACAATCTTTGTATTCTGTGCCGATCATACTGGAGAGGGAAATCAGGCTGAGTACAAAACACCCTTAGGAATTTTCCGTATTCCATTGATAATCTACGACCCTTCTAATCCTGTTGGAATAAGCATCAATAAGCCGGTTATGCAAATTGATATCTTCCCGAGCCTTATGGATTATCTGAAGATTCCTGTGAAAACGCTATCATTCGGTCACAGCATTTTTGATGAAAAATCCTATCCTGCTTATCAGTTTCACGAGAACTATTATCAGATGTGCAACGACTCCATGTTTACGGTATTCAATGGGGTACAAGTTATCGCATTATATAATTATCATAAAGACCCTCTACTTCAAAACAACCTGATTAACACCAGCGCATCGCCTGCTGATGAACTGAATTATCTTAAAGCTACGATTCAGGTATTTCAAAAACGAATGATAGACAATAAACTCATTCCAAATTAAATATTGAGGATTTTTAGTATTTTGCATACTAACCAATCAGAATCTAAACACGTAATTATTATCGGTTTAGGTTAGAATTAATAAATCAGGAATGATTGACCATAGCATCATCAGGGGGTGTCTGCAAAAAGACAAGAAATCAGAATATCTGCTGTACAAGCAGTCGTTCTCCTTGTTGATGAAAGTATGCTACCGATACACCAGCAACAAGGATGATGCTATGGATTTCGTTAACCGTGGATTCCTTAAAATCCTGAACAATCTGGACAAATATGATTTTCAACATCCTTACGAAGCCTGGATAAGACGCATTATGGTTAATGTGATTATTGATGAGTTTCGTAAGAATAAATCTTACAAAGAGCACGTCTATATGGCGGAGCATCAGGATTTAGCTACATTCCAGTCAAATACATACAGCATAAATGACGGAGAGCAGAATCTGCTTGCTTCAGAAATAATGAACTTGGTTCAGCAATTACCGGCAATGGCCCGTGAAGTATTAAATCTAAATGTATTTGATGGATACAGCCATAAAGAAATCGGGGAGATGATGGGAATAAGTGAAGCGGCTTCCAAGTGGCATCTGTTCAACGCAAGAAACATTTTAAAAGAAAAAATATCCAAACTAAACAACAGTTCAGTTCGTAAAAAAAAAGTAAAGCATGAAGCAGCATAACGAATTCGATGACTTTTTAAGAAATAAGGAAGAGGAATTTAATGTCCCTTTCCGAGAAGAATATTGGGAGCAGGCAGCGGCTTATATTCAGGCAAGCCGGGTATCAACCTGGACTAAATTCTTCCGCTCTCCCCTATTTTGGGCCGGTACCCTTGCCGTTTTAATTGGTGGTGCCACCACATTATATTTTCTGAATAAACCTGCCGATTTGAATGTGTCATCTGATCAATACGTAAGTGAACAGCCAATAACACATAACACGGCCAAATCGGGCACTGCAGATCATATTAAAGATAATGTAGCAGGCTCAGCAGAAGACGTAAATAGCCAAAATGAAGCTAATCCGAATGATCATAAGTCCGAGAATGCTACAAACGGAATCATTTCTACATCAGAAAATAACGAATCAAATCGTACTCAATCAATTAATACCTCAAATCCACCCAAGAAGACTATTGAACTAAAAGCTACATCTTCAACGACAAAATCGAATATTCAATCCACAAGCCAAGCAATTCAAAATACCGGTTCCGATATCATATCAACCCGGTCCGAAAACGTTTATCTGACCTCAATTGCCGGAAAACTAAATCCGGTATTTGCAAACTCAGGGATACCCTCCTTGCCTGTATATGAGCACATGACCATTGAGGACAATACCATTCCTGTGTTTTATGGATTACCCTATATCGGCAAATCACAGGGAAGCACTTCACGTAAAATCCGTGAATTCAACAGAGGCGGCATGTTTCCTCAATTTACCCTATCAGTATGTGGCGGGCTTAATGTCTTTAATACCCTTAAAGATCGTAACGACACTTCAGGGTTTATCAATTCAAACCCCTACTTGGGAATAAGAACCTCCTACCAGTTTAATACAAAATGGATTGCAACAGCTCAGCTAAACGCTATTCAGCGTGGCGGTATGAATCAGCGCATTCAACCAACCGAAAATATCCAGGATGATATCCTGATCAGACAGTTTTATGCCCTTCATCTTCCAGTATCAGTTGGCTACTTCCTGAATAAGAAACATTCGATCTCCATTGGCGTGGCTCCAATGTATGCTTTAGCCACCTCGCAGAGTACATTTGACCAGACAACCGGTGAAACAGGTAACAACATAAAAATCAGAAATGCCGACGAGCTGAATCGTCTTGATGTTCAGGCTTTAATTGCTTACTCATATAGGCTTAATAAGAAAATCAATCTGAATGCTTCATATCAACATGGCTTTATTGATGTTACTAAATCCAACGTGTTTACAAACGAGTTAAATCATTACAACAACTTCCTGAGCATCGGTATATCTTACAATATGATGCAGGAGAAAGTAAGACGTAGATAACGGGGTTATTTTATGCCATAGATGGCCGCCAATTGTTTACCAACTTGTTTGTAATTGAATAATTCGGCACATTTACCTGCTATAATTTCCCGATTGTAGGTGCTGTTGTTTTCACTAATAAAAATCATAGCATCTCTAAGTTGAAGTACATCTCTCTTGTTTACCAGTAAGCCGTTGGACTCATTAATCAAATCACGTGCAATACCGGTTGATGTTGAGATAACTGGCAACCCACAACAAAGTGCCTCAGCCACAACGCACGACATGCTCTCCGTATTACTGAACATAATCAGTGCCGCACCTAACTGCATATATTCCGCTACCCTTGCATAATCAACTTCACCAATAAATAGAACCTGATTTGATGTAAACCCATGTTGAGATGCATAGGTCATTACTGAAGCAGATTGTCGACCAACAAGGATCAATCGTGCCGATGGTATTTTCAATAGCACTTGCTTGAAGGCATCCAAAATCCCTTGCACATTCTTAAGCGGGATCATATTAGATACATGGATAAAATCGGTTGATGAAGGCTGACTATCTTCCCGGTAATGAAATATATCGGTGTTAACCACATTTGGGACAACTATATAGTCCTTTTTACAAACAACCTTATTGATATCTTCACCCAGAGAAGAACTAACCACAACGAGTGGTTTGGCGTCCCTGATTATTTTAGTCACCTGATTTTTATAGATAAAAGATCGATGTTCAAATGGGTCGAGTACCTCAAGATTGTAGATACCATAGTGTTCTGTTAGTGCGTAGGGCACGTGAGTTTGTTTGCTGATTTGCCTGGCAATTGCTCCGGCTCTTATGGGCACCTGGGCGTGTATATAATCGGGGCTGCCGTATTGATTGACATATTGCCTGTAACGGTTGTGCGCAATCTTTTGATAGCGACGAATAGATCTTAATTTGCTAAATAGGTTGGTACTAGCTGTGCGGTAATAAACCAGATGTTCGGTTAGATTACCTTGACTTGTAATATGATCATTTACATAAGGTGCTGATTGATCTGTGGTGGGATGGATATACAATACATAGACGTCACAATACACCGATAAGGCTATGGCCTGACGCTGAATAAAATTTGCGGCTGATTTGTCGTAATCATTAGGATACCAACTGCAAAGCCAGAGAATTTTTTTCATTATGAATTCAAATAAAAAAGCCTCCGCGATGCAGAGGCCTTATGTAATGATTTTAAAGAATTACCATTTTAAGTCTTCGTCGGAAGTTGATGGTGTTTCAGGTCGATTGAAATTATCATCACGCGGTGCTTCAGTTTCCAGTTTGTTGAAGTTATGCTCATCGGAAACGTGCTCATCATGATTCTCGTGATTTTCATTACGTTCAAACTGATCAAAGTTGTAATCAGGCAGTAATTCGGTTTTTACATGATTCACCGTGTCGTTTAGTGCCGCAACAAATTTGTTAAAATCTTCTTTATAGAGAAATATTTTATGTTTCTCATAGGAATCATCCGGACGTTTCTTACTTTCTGTTATCGTAAGATAGTAGTCATTCTGTTTGGTGGTTCTAACATCGAAGAAATATGTTCTCCGACGGCCTGCTTTTAATCGGAATGAATAAACTGCATCCGATTTTTTGTTAAAGTTTCTTTCGTTTTCCACGTTATGTTTTTTATCTATAGCAAATATATATTAAAGTGGTTAAGATTACCAATACCTCTATTAACATCGTTAACATCTACCTCAGGTATGTTGGTCCTGAACAAGATTATAGTATGCTGCTTTATTGCTCATGAGTTGCTCATGCGTTCCCTGTTCGGCAACCTGCCCCTGTTCCAGAACGATAATATTATCGAAATCCTGTATTGAAGATACCCGATGCGTAATTAGAATAACCGTACCGGATATTACCTCACAAAGGTTTCTCATTAATTGTGTCTCGGTAACGGTATCAATGGCACTTAATGCATCATCCAGTATAACTATTTTAGGTTTCCTGGCCAGCGCTCTTGCTATGGCGAGGCGTTGTTTTTGCCCACCAGATAACGTAACCCCGCGCTCTCCAACCAAGGTTTCATACTGCTCATTAAAATCGGCCACATCGTGATGCAGATAGGCCAATTTTGCAAAATAAGTTGCCTCCTCCAGATCACGACGCTCGGATCCAAATAGAATATTGCTTTTTATGGTATCTGAAAATATAAAAACGTCCTGAGGCACCAGACTTATTAACTTACGATAGTCTTGCATATTAAGTTGATTTATAGGTATACCATCTATAGTTATTGTTCCCTGATCCGGATCAAATGCCCGGGTAAGCAGCATAGCCAAAGTACTTTTACCACTACCTGTTCGACCAACAATAGCTACTTTGGAACCGCTTGCTATGTTGAAGGATACATTTTTCAAAGCCTTGATTCCGGTTTCAGGATAAGTGAAACTGACACGTTCCAATTGTATTTGCTTTTGAAAATTTTGGATAGCCTGATGACCATTTTTTAAAGATGAGTCCATTCTTAGAAATTCATTGATGCGTCCCTGAGACACAGCCGCCTGTTGCACTAGTGCCGTTACCCAACCTACAGCGGCAAAAGGCCATGCTACCATATTGATATATATAACAAATTCGACAATCACGCCCGGTGATATCTGACCGGCTTTAACCAGCTGCCCTCCCACGTATATGGTTAAGACGATACTTAACCCCACAAGAAAAGCTATAACGGGAAAATATATAGCTTCTAGTTTGACTAATGCCAGTGAACGCTTTCTGTAATCGGCACAAGATTGTTCAAACTCCTTTGTAAATACCGTTTGCCTGACGAAAGCTTTAATTATACGAATACCGCTAAAGGACTCCTGAACAAAGGTATTTAAAGCGGAAAGTTTCGTTTGTATGGCCGCACTCATCGACTCCAGCTTACGGTTAATATAAAAGATACAAATGAGCATCAGTGGCAAGGGAAGCATGCTCCAGAATGCAAGCGTGCCGCTAACTCGTATCATCTGATAAGAAACCAGCATCGTTAGTACAAGCAAGTTAATCGTATACATGAGCCCGGGTCCATAATACATACGAACTTTTGAAATATCCTCGGTTAAACGGGTCATTAAGTCCCCGGTAAAATTTTTTTTATAAAACAACACATCAAGAGATTGATACTTGGCAAAAAGTTCATTTTTCTGATCATACTCGATATACCTGGACATGACAATGATCGTTTGCCGCATAAAAAAGAGAAAAACAGCTCGCATAAAGGCCAGAATTATTGTTAGCATAGAGAAATAGAGTACACCTGAATAGAAATTATCCAGTATTCCCGCAGGTATTAAGGTTTGGTCATAGGCCGAAATCAATTTAGCATTATGCAACACCAGATCGATCCCCGAGCGAATAAATACCGGAGCCAACACGCCAAAAAAATTAGATAATACAATGAATAATATGCCGGCTAACAGACGATATCGATATGTTAATAGGTATTTATTGATTGATTGAAGATGCTTCATGAAATCCTGTTATCGTTTGAAACTCGGGAAAATTAGCCTACTTTTGCCCAAAGCCGCTTAAACAGCACTGAACGGGACATCCAATCAACACCAACCGGGCGAGGCCCCATTGATTGAACCAGACTAAACCTCATCAACTAGGTTCCCGAGAAGGATTTTTTAGCCGCTTTTTTTACTAAACAATTTAAAACACTCCTCTAAATAACATTTCATGACAACCCTGACAGAAAAAACTTCTGCAACTGCACCAGGCATTTTTGAACAGATATCATCATACGAACACGAACAGGTAGTTTTTTGCTACGATAAAAACAGCGGACTAAAAAGTATCATTGCCATACACAATACTACACTCGGTCCTGCTTTGGGTGGTACCCGAATCTGGAACTACAAGAATGATGCTGAAGCGATATTTGACGTTCTTCGTCTCTCACGCGGTATGACCTTTAAAGCAGCTGCGGCCGGTCTCAATTTGGGAGGCGGTAAGGCTGTAATCATTGGTGACTCTCAAAAAGATAAAAGCGAAGCACTCTTTCGTCGCTATGGCAAATTCGTGAATAGCTTAAACGGTAAATATATAACGGCTGAAGATGTGGGCACCTCCACTATAGACATGGAATACATCGCCATGGAAACAAACCATGTGACCGGAGTTCCGGAGGCTATGGGTGGGAGTGGCGATCCATCTCCCTTCACTGCCTATGGTACATTCTTAGGAATGAAAGCCGCGGCTAAAAAAGCTTATGGTTCCGACAACTTATCCGGTAAAAAGGTATTAGTGCAAGGTATAGGACATGTAGGCGAAGTTCTGGTGCGTCACCTGATCGAGGCTGGTGCCAAGGTTTACGTCTCTGATATCTTTGAGAAGCGTGTTAAAGATATTGTTGAGAAGTATAAAGCCATACCGGTTGAAACCGAAAATGTGTATGATGTTGATATGGACATCTATAGCCCCTGTGCCTTAGGTGCAACACTAAATGATGACACATTGAACCGATTGAAGTGTAGTGTAATTGCCGGTGCAGCCAATAATCAGCTTGAAGATGAAAAGAAGCACGGTCAAATGCTTTTAGACAAAGACATTGTTTATGCACCCGACTTTGTAATCAATGCCGGTGGGTTAATTAATGTTGCATCGGAACTCGATGGTTATAACCGCGATAAGGTGATGAACGACGTGGAACGAATTTACGACCGCATACTGGATATATTTAAAATTGCAGAGCAACAAAACTTTACAAACCAACAAGCCGCTATATTCATAGCTGAAAAGAGATTGCGTGACATCGCTAATCTCAGAAGCCGCTTATAATTACACTAACAGAGCCGCATGATTTCGCGCAGGAGTATTCGTGTTAAGTTAATGCAGGGTTTCTATTCCTTTGAAATGAACCCTACTACCTCAGAAGAGAAGGTGTTATCGGGATGTTTGGAATCTATCAGCAGGTTTAACGCCCTAATGATGTTTAACCTGTTCATCATTGAACAAACCTGTAATTACGCTAACGAGTATACCGATATGTTGCGTTCGCTACGAACCCGTAAAGTGCGTGATGAGGAATTATCCACACGAATCTCAGAAAACTCTCTGATTCAGCAAATCCGCAAGGCTCCCTCCTACTTAAAAGCACTTAAGGATGAGCATTTCGAGCTCAAGTTTGATTCGGACTTATTCAAGAAATATTTTACTGAATTAAAAAATTCGGATTCATACTCCAAATATATTGCCTTAGGCTCCGAAGACCTCAAGGATGATTACTATATCGTGCAGGAGTTATATACACACATTATTATGGCCGACAAGGATCTGGACGGCCTCATAGAGGATATGTATCCGGAATGGGCTGATGACCGCCATCACATCAAAAGTATTATAACTGATATCCTAAAGCAGTTATCCAATCAAACCACACCTAATCTCAATGAAATGATTAGTGCCCAGGACCGAAACTTTGTTCAGAGTATGGTGAATGCGTACCTTTTTCATCATAATGAAATAACCGATTACATCAAAAAACGATTAACAAACTGGGATGAAGAGCGTGTGGCAGAACTGGATATGATTTTGCTCCGTATGGGTGTGTGTGAGTTTATCTACCAAGCCGAAGTACCCGTTAAGGTTAGTATCAATGAGTACCTCGAAATTGCCAAGCAATACAGCACGCCTAAGAGTAGTGAATTCATTAATGGAATTCTGGACCGCGTGCTTAAGGATTTACGTGCCGAAAACCGGGTTTTAAAAACCGGCAGAGGGGTTGTTGAAAGTTGATTTTTTTATCCCCTTTTCTGTGCTATATTTGCCGACCGAAAAAATAAGTACCATGGACGCAATTAAATACGTGCACGAACAATTAGGTGCAAAAAAAGAATTTCCAAAATTTAAAGCCGGCGATAACATTACGGTCAACTATAAAATCATTGAGGGTAACAAAGAGCGTATCCAGGCATTTAAAGGTGACGTAATTCAAATTAAAGGAAGTGGTTCTACAAAAACCTTTACGGTTCGCAAAGTATCGAATGGTGTTGGTGTAGAGCGTATCTTCCCATTCTCCTCACCCAATATTGACAGCGTTGAGTTTCACAAAGCTGGTCGGGTACGCCGGGCACGCATCTTCTACCAACGCGAATTAGTTGGTAAGAAAGCGCGTATCAAAGAAAAACGCTACAACGCTGAAAAAGCTGAAGCTTAATCATTCAAAGACTATAATCATAAAAAAAGCTGTCGCAACTTTACGACAGCTTTTTTTTTAACCCTGAGACTATGCCAGAAAAGAATAACAAAACAACCTTTAATCCAAACGAACCGGCGGGTAAGGATGCTAACATTTTTGGACTACCCTATACTGAAAATGAGTCTGCTTTGATCCTTTTACCAATTCCATGGGAAGCAACCGTATCCTATGCAACAGGTACTGCTGAAGGGCCTGAAGCCATTTTTGAAGCCTCAAAGCAGGTTGATTTATATGACCCCATTTATGCTGATGGCTGGAAACAGGGCATTTATATGCGTAAAATTGATAAGGCCATAAAAAAAATGAGCCGCGATAACCGCAAACTGGTTGAGAAGCTGATTAATCACCTTACCGGCACAGAGAAAATGAAGCAAAATGCGCTCGATAAGGCTTACGACAATGTGAACAAGAGTTCAATAGGTTTAAATAAATACATTCATAATCAAACCAAACAATTATTAGGCAGAAATAAATTAGTAGGACTGGTTGGGGGTGATCACAGTACACCATTCGGCTATATTAAAGCGCTGGCTGAATATTACGCGGGACAGCCCGTTGGCGTGTTGCAGTTTGATGCTCACTGCGATCTAAGAAAAGCTTATGAAGGCTTTACCTATTCCCACGCCTCAGTAATGTACAATGTTCTTGCTGAAACACAAATCAGTAAACTGACACAGGTTGGTATTCGTGACTATTGTAATGAAGAACAGGAATTTATCGAAATGAACAAATCACGTGTCAATGTATTTTTTGATGCAGACATCAAACGATCATTATTTTGCGGTGAATCCTGGCATACGGTCTGTAAACAGATCATCGATACCCTACCCGATCTCGTATATATCAGCTTTGATATCGATGCACTGGATCCAAAACTTTGTCCAAATACCGGAACGCCGGTTCCTGGCGGGCTGGAATTCGATCAGGCTGTTTATCTGATGAATATGCTTACTGATTGCAACAAGAAAATAATTGGTTTTGACCTTAATGAAGTGGCTCCCGGAACAAACGAGTGGGATGCCAATGTTGGCGCACGCCTACTCTACAAGATGTGTACGATTGCCCTCAAGTCACGCTCACGTTCAGAAGCTTCTAATAAGTCGGTTCGAAACGAAAAAAAATAAGACACAATACGTTACGCCATGCACCCACGAGAACTACCTTATTTACTGTATGCCGATGAAAACGGAACAATTTATGAGGACCCTTTACTCCACGTAGCGGGTCGTTCCGGTTCTGACATTGTTGCATTAAGGACGGAGGATTTTATTGAACTGCCGGAGGGAAGTGATTTATATGTTTTACCTGACCGATACCCGATTGGAATGAACCCGGAAACCGGTCAGCCGGCTATTAGCAAAAAAGGATTTGCAGTTAGTGCACAAATGTCTCCGGCACACACCATGTTGTATATGGCGGCCTATCAGCGAAATGAAAACGCCAAAACACTACCACTCTTTGCGTATTCCTGTGTGGGATGGCTCGATGGGAAATACTATGTTACTGCCATTCGAATAGATCGGGATGTACGTCAGGAGCCCCTTGGATTTGATCATAATCAGGTTATAGCCAGCGTATCACAGTGGCATACAAAATACCCCGACAACAGGCTATTACAACACATAGGAACCAATTGTGCATTAAACTATAAATGTCCGGCGGCACGTAATTTTTTCCTCAACCGTTGGGAGGCCCCAATACCCACCTCTCCGGCCTGCAATTCAAATTGCATTGGATGCATCTCGTTTCAACCCGAAGATGAACACATCAGAAGCACACAAAATCGGATAACATTTAAACCCACTGCCGAGGAAATAACCCAATACGCCACGGAACATTTAAATACGGCCCCATATCCTATAGTCAGTTTCGGGCAAGGATGTGAAGGCGAGCCTTTGTTGATGTGGCCTGTAATACAAGAGGCTATCGTACAGATACGTATGCAAACGAATAAAGGTAGTATTAACATTAACACAAATGGCAGTATGCCCAAGGCTGTAGAGGCGCTTTGTTCATCGGGATTAAATAGTATTCGCGTGAGTCTTAACAGTGTTCGGGAGGAATTATACAACGCATACTATTTGCCCAATAATTATCGATTCCATGCACTGAAAGAGAGTCTAAAACATGTCAGGAATTCAGGAGGATGGGCCTCGATAAACTATTTTGTATTTCCGGGAATAACCGATGAAATTGATGAGTATCACGCATTAAGAAATTTCATAATGGAGACAGACTTGTCTATGATACAATGGCGGAATTTTAACATCGATCCGGACTGGTATATTGAACGAATTGCTAAAAAAGAATTTGGTGAAACTATCGGTGTTATGGAAATGATGAACCGAATTCGGGATGAATTTCCTCATATTATGTTTGGATATTTTAATCCGCCAATGGAAAAAATTATCAAGCATAAAGAGCTATTCGAGAATTAATTCGGACTTGATACCGTTGCCCATGTATTACTATGATTTCTTTTTTCTAAAATGTAATTTTTACATTTATTGATAATTATATTTTGATACGCTAATCACATAGATCAAATACACCGTATGGAAAAGATTATAATTCCAGCTTATATTTTCTATGCCATCTTGTGCATGCTGAGATGAATAGGCATATTAGTTTTTTAACCAGTTGTTGTTATGATTCGCTTCGCCGATCAAATACAGAGTTTGATTAAACAATTTTATAAAAATATCATCACGTTTTATCAAGGTCTAACTAACTCTGCCAATCTTGTATAAATACAGACATCTATGCTCTTAACCGTGGTCGATTCGTTTATTTTGTCAGTATGCCCTGCAATGGTATGATTATTCGTATGTGTAATTATGGATCATTACTCAAAATTATATATCGACGCAGTGCGTAACGCCCGTCAGGCTGTAGTAAAAATAGATATTATCAACAGTAAACAAAGTCAAAAACAACCAAGTCACGGCAGTGGCTTTTTCTTTACATCGGATGGTTATCTTTTTACCAATGCACATGTTGTTCACGGAGGAGATCAATATGTGCTTACCTTTTCGGATGGCACACAAAAATCTGCTGAATTAACCGGTATTGATGTGCATACCGACATTGCGGTTCTTAAAACTGATGCTTCAGCCTCTAACTTTACGGTATTGCATGTTGCCAAGAATGAAGAAATTCAAATTGGGCTTCCTGTACTTGCCATTGGAAATCCTTACGGATTTGAGCATACCGTCACCTCCGGTGTGGTAAGTGCATTGGGCAGAACGTTGCGAACACAATCCGGACGACTGGTTGATAATGTCATTCAAACCGATGCCGCACTTAATCCCGGGAATAGTGGCGGACCGCTAATTAATCTTCAGTCTCAGGTTGTTGGGGTAAATACGGCAACCATAAGCGGTGCACAAGGCTTGTGTTTTGCCATACATATACAAACAGCATCTCATATAGGATCTGAACTCATACAGCACGGAAAAGTGCGCCGGGCCTATATTGGGGTTGCCGTGCAGGATGTACATACCATGCATCAGTTCATTCGATTTCATCATCTTAAAAATAAGAGTCTGTTGTTTGTGGTAAATGTTGAACCCGGTAGTCCGGCTATGCAAAGCGGAATAGCATCCGGTGACTTTATTGTATCGGTAAACGGTATTGCTGTAAATGGGATCGATCATCTGCATCGATTGCTGGATTTGAATGCCATCAATAAGGAACAACAAATTGTTGTGATGCGAACTAATAAACTATTGCAATTTAATATAACACCTAAATCTGCTTAGCGATGTTCACGGGCAAGCAGGTATCTGCTTATATATTTTCCCAAAACATCGAATTCAACATTAACAAGACTACCAACGTGTAAATCCCGAAATGTAGTGTGTTCATAGGTATATGGAATTATGGCCACACTGAATCGATCATCAAGCAGATCGGCAATAGTCAAACTCACACCATTCAAACATACAGATCCTTTTGGGATAAGCAGTTGATGATGCTCGGGATTAAATGAAAAAAAATATCTCCAGGAACCAGATTCATCCAATATTTCAGTACATCGGATGCAGGTATCTACGTGACCTTGAACAAAATGACCATCAAGGCGCCCACCCCACTGCATTGCTCGCTCAAGATTGATCCGAGTACCCTGCTTCCAGGTTTGAAGATTTGTTTTATGAAGGGTTTCGGCAATTGCTGAAACGGTATGGGTGCTACCGAATATAGACGTAACGGTTAAACAAACGCCATCGTGAGCAATACTTTGATCAACTTTTAACTCGTGAGACAATGTTGATTGCACAGTAAAAATCATATTTGATTTTTCCTCCTCAACAGCAGCTATGACACCTGTACTTTCTATGATTCCCGTAAACATATCAACGATATAAATGAATAAATCCGTTTAAAGTTTTTGAAGGCTTTGTTTGTAATTCAAGTCGTTCCTCAAAGACTTCACAAACATAATAATAGGTACCATCAGGTACTTTCTTACCGGTTTGTTGATCGGTACCATCCCATAAAACATCCGGGTCGTTCGTTTGAAACACCAGATTGCCCCAGGAGGTATATATGTTCATATTTATTTTCTGGATATAACGGTATGGTTTTATTGGAATAAATAAATCATTCTTACCGTCGTTGTTGGGAGTAAATGTGTTCGGTAGTTCGTATAAGGGACAATTATCCAGACAGATTACTGCACTTCGTTCACCAATATTATCGAAGGAGTCTACTGCTGCTATAGCGTAACAGCCGGCAACAGATTGTATAAGTTGATGCAAGTACGTGGTATCGTTAATCGAACTGATACTATCCAGGATGTTTAGTGCTTCACCACTATAAGGAGCATAGTAAATAAAATATTTTACTGCATCACCGCCACAATCTTCATTGGGTTTGGTCCAGGTAAGAAAATTTGTAAAATCATCAAATGTATAGGACGTTGTATTGCATTTATTACTTATGGCGAGCTGTGGGGCACATGGGCCAATCGTATCCACCGGAATACCACACACCTCCTGCGAAAAATTGATAATAGGAGAAATAATAGTGGTTATACTGTACGCCCCAACCGATTTTATCTTGTAACAATAGGTTGAATCGTTGATAAGCGGGGCATCTATATAGGATGTGTTTAAGGAAATACCGATTGAGTCGAATAAGCCGCTCAGCGGATTTTTTCTATAAATATGATATTCCGTATTCGTCCATGGAACGTCGAGTTCCCAATTTAATTTAAGCGCATTCCCGGCAGATTGAATCTTTAAAAACACGGAGCTGGCGTAGCGTGCATCGCCAATTTCATTGGAAGCTGAATAGAATCGCACAAAATAATTATAGGCTTTATCAACCGTATTTAGTCCAGTATCAATGAAGGAAGAATCATTCAACTGAAAAAAGTTATTCGCCGTAAATGTTTGAATAAGTTGTTGGTTAGCGGGAGTATACCCTTCGGAGCGAAACAACTCGTATTTGTATGGCCCGGGATTTTGAATCGTGTCCAACTCGGTTTTGGATGGCTTAGACCAGTTCACTTCAATACTTCCTGAGGCTGGATCTGTAACCAGCACACTCGCCTTAGTCATTACAGGTATGTCTTTTTTGAGTTGGGTGCAGGCCTCATTGGATGGAAGACTTTCGGTAAACTCCGTGATGTAACCCAGTGAGGTGGGAACACCAAATTCAGCCAATACACGATAGCAGTAATTTTTACCTATGATCACTCCGGCATCGGTGTAGGAATAGTTTGTTAAACCGGATGCAATTTTGGTGTAACCTTTTCCATCCAGACCGGGTGTGCAGGTATCAATAGCGAAAGGGTTTGGCCCCTCTCGTCGCCATACCGAAAAGCCAAGAAATTTTTGTACGGTGCTACATACATATGGATTATCCCAGGTAACTACTATGCTGTTACCCAAAGGAGTCGCCTGAACATTCTGAACAGGTGGTCCAACGACTTTTATCCGGAACGTTTTGATATCGAAAAGTGGAATCGGGCTGGTATTATCTTTTGCCTCAACAACTGCCACATAGGCATTCGGAGAAATATGCGTGCAGTTTGTATTCCAGTTAAATAGACCGGTTGAGAAACTTAAGCCGGGCGTATTGGGCACAAATGTGGCCGGGCTGGAAGGCACCAGAAACGGCCCACCATAGTTTGATAACGTAATAATCTGATTAGGATTAGGATCGGTTGCCGAAATCAGATAATTGACTGTACTACCTGCAACAACACAGGTGTCTTGTATTTGAGCAATGATCGGTGGTTTATTATTCGAATCAGTAATAATTATTTGTAAGTCTCTTTTAACCCAACCTACCTGAAGAACTGAATTAAGAACTCCATTCACATATATTCTGCGATACTCCTTAACGATAATGCCTACGTTAACAACACCGGTATAGGTGGGTCTGTCCCAGATCATATCACCGGTGATTTGATTCAGTGTAAGTGTAGCCGGTGGTGGCGTTAAGAGATGAGGATAAACATAGTTGGGCACTTCCACATTCTGATCAGCAAGTGGAATAAATAATTCGAATGCGAGACTGTCTCCATCGGGGTCATACGCTCCCGTGTTGTGTGTAAAAATCTGATTTACATAAGCATAATCAATTGAATTGGTGGTCAGCACCGGCGAGTTATTTATGCTACCATAAATAGCAGGATCGGCAAATACCAACAGGCTCTCAAAATATAGTGGTATATCGACCGATTGGGATGCGTTAATATTTTGTACACCCTGAATTCGGTTTAAGTCCTTCATTCCGATAATATAAGTACCATAACCGGCGTAGGTATGCGTTCCCTCATAACGATTACGGCGAATATTAACCGTAAGATCGGTTACTTCTACACGAACAATTAAATTCTTAATACCATCACCCCAGTTAACTTCAATACTATCTCTATCGGCCGCTACAGAGGTTTGATCAGTAAATGTTGTAACAACAACGCGAAAGGTATTGTTACCGATATAAGTGTATTGCAGATCGCCTGAACGTTCGTGGGTAGCAAAAGCAACAGATGCTGACAAAAAAAATAACAAAGGCAACAACCTGAATGAGCGTATTCTGAAATTCATCTTCTTCGATGGCGACATATTTTACCTGAATTGCATCGAAAGTTAGTTAAAATAGCTTTAGTATTTTCAAACCATAATTAACGGGTATGATATCAAATACAGAAATTGAGAATGCATTAGAATTATGTGGCAAACTGATGGAATTACACGGCGAAAACACATTTAAATCTAAAAGTTACCACAATGCAGCATTTCAGATCAGTAAGGTTGGAACAGCGTTGCAAGACATGACCGATGCCGAAATTAACAATATACCCGGCATTGGTCAGTCGATGATCGATAAGATTCATAGTCTTCTTAAAACAGGAACGCTCCCCGTACTAACCGAACTACTGCATAAAACTCCTGAAGGCGTTATCCAGTTGATGCATATAAAAGGTCTGGGACCAAAAAAAGTAGCTACCATATGGAAAGAACTTGGCATTGAAAGTATTGGAGAACTGGAATATGCCTGCCGTGAAAACCGTTTAACGTTGCTTAAAGGGTTTGGAGCCAAAACTCAAAAAAGTGTATTGGATAATATTGAGTTTATAAAACTCAGTGCAGGTAAAGTACATTATGCCGTAATCGAAAAGGATGCCCTTGAATTTGAGGCTCATCTGAAATCTATTTTTCCGAAAAATCAAACCGGTATAACCGGATCTTTTCGTAGGCGTGATATCATTATCGATCGTCTCGATTATATAACTGACGTGCCGATACAAACTGCCATAGAACGTTTATACACCTCGTTTGCCTGCGAGAAAATAAACGATACCCTTATTCAGGTATCCGGCCTTATGATTCCAACCTTTCTTACCTGTTGTTCCCCCTCAACCTTTATCGCAACTCTTTTTCAAACCACGGGATCACCGGAATTTATACATCAGTTTGATTCTATTGATTATTCTAAACAATACCCCGACGAAGCTGAGATATTTCAGACGGCCGGAATACGTTTTTTAATTCCGGAAATGAGGAATGGCACAAATGAATTACAATGGCTAAAAAATTATGCTAACGATAAACCAATAGACACCCCTGACATAAAGGGCATCATACACGCTCACAGTACTTGGTCGGATGGCATTCATTCAATCGAAGAAATGGCGTTGTATTGTATGCAATCCGGTTGGGAATACCTGATTATCAGCGATCATTCGGCCAGTGCTTTTTATGCGCAGGGATTAAAAACCGATCGGGTTATTGCGCAACATAAGGAGATTGATGCCCTAAACCATAAACTGGCCCCGTTTAAGATTTTCAAATCTATTGAAAGTGATATTTTAATTGATGGGTCGCTTGACTATCCAGATGAAATACTCGAACGATTTGACTGCATCATTGCATCCGTTCACTCTACACTGAATATGGATTTGGATAAAGCAACAAACCGACTATTACGTGCTATAGAAAATCCATTTACAACCATACTCGGACATCCAACCGGGCGTTTATTATTATCGCGATCCGGCTATCCCATCGACACTAAAAAAATCATTGATGCCTGTGCCAGAAATAAGGTTGTAATTGAATTAAATGCAAATCCCTGGAGATTAGACATAGACTGGAGCTGGATCTATGAAGCCATGGACCGGGGCGTACAAATTGCAATTAATCCGGATGCACACAGTGTAGCCGGTATTCACGACATACACTATGGAACCCTGGCCGCCCGAAAAGGCGGACTTATTAAAAAGTTCCTATTCAATAATCTTAATGTAAATGAGATGACAGCATATCTGGAGAAGCGTAAATCAGCGATATTCAAAAAATAGCAACGTACTTTTACGGTGTGTTATGAGAAAATACTTTTCGCTGGTAGTCTTTAGTCACACCATTTTTGCGCTACCTTTTGCCACATTGGGATTTATCCTTGCTTACAAGGAACAAGCGACTGCGTTTAACCTACTGTTATTCATTAAAATGTTGCTTTGTATGGTATTTGCCCGCACGGCCGCCATGGCATTTAATCGTTATGCCGATGCCGATATTGATGCGCTAAATAGCCGTACGGCAAATCGGGAAATACCAAGTGGAGCGATCAAAAAAAGAAATGCCCTGCTACTTGTAGTGATTACCTCTATGGGGTTCATACTGACAACCTGGTTCATTAATCCACTGTGTTTCTATCTGTCTCCCATTGCGCTCATGGTGGTTAACGGTTACAGCTATACCAAGCGATTTACTCCTATGGCCCATTTGGTATTAGGCTGTGGACTTGGTCTTGCCCCAATCGGAGCTTATCTAACCATAACAGAATCGTTTGCCTTGGTACCTGTCCTATTATCATTTGTCGTATTGTTTTGGGTAAGTGGTTTTGATATCATTTATGCTCTGCAGGATGAGGCATTTGATCGAGAAAATCATTTGTATTCCATACCCGTTTGGCTGGGTGGTAAAAACGCACTAAAGCTAAGTCGAGTCTTTCATGTTATTAGTGCCGCATTATTAATCTGCAGTGGTATTCTGGGTGATTTTTCGGTGTTATACTTTGCCGGTATTGCGTTATTTATAGCCCTACTAATTTACCAGCATACTATTGTTAATGTGAATGACCTTTCAAGAGTGAATCGCGCTTTCTTTACCACGAACGGTGTTGCATCCGTTTTATTCAGCATCCTGGCAATAAGTGATTTATTGTTTCTTTAATTAATTACTATCGCATCAAATACATCTTTCCAATGTTGTTCTTAAAATATTTATCTGCTGAGGTCTCGTAGTGATCTATCACCTGATTATTCAATCGGGTGATGATGCGGTATAAATAAAGTCCATTGGCAAGCGGATCACCATATTGATCTGTTCCATCCCAAGCATATTCTGTAATATTTCTACCTATGGCAATCGGGCCGAGTTCACTCTTGTTGATCTCTTTTACGACCTTACCGGTTACAGTCATTATTTGGATGCGGAAAAATTCCGGAACCTGATAACCTGTTAACGTAAATACAAAGCGAGTCTGTGATGTAAACGGATTCGGATAATTCAGCACATTGGAAATCATAGATTTGTTAATGACTTCAAAGGATATTTTGTAATCGTAATTACCTGAAGCATTCCCACTGCGGTCATATCCCTGAACAATTAACTGGTAGTTGCCATCGATGTTGAGCATTGGCTTTAATATGGCTGTTGCGGTGTTGTCCTGATTCAGTTTGGTGCTATCGGCAGGATAGAATTCATTTTCGATACCATCCAGTTTTAACTTCTTCACGGAGCCGTCGGGATATACCAGATTAATTTTCATGAGTGACGTGTCGTTAAGTGGCATGTTATTGCTTTCATCTTTTAAACGGATATGAATTTCAGGACGGGCTGATACAATATCGCCATCAAGAATATGTTGTCCATCGAACGTAACATCCAGCAAGGGATTAACATTATCGCGACTCACTTGAAATACGAGAGATGCATAGTTATTAAAATGGTATTGCTCCTGTTGATAATCAGAATCTATAGGATTGATTTCAACCAAAAGTTTATTTAAGCCAATAAATGCTGAGGAGGTAATAAGGTAATTGAGCCGGGCAATAACTGTATCCTTGGCAGGTATCGTATCGATATATTGAAAAACAGTTGTGGAATTATTTGAAGCATCCGTGAATACATATCGACACTTCACATTATACATAGGCCAATCGCTGAGATTAGCGATGGCATAATCAAGCGAAAAATTAGTGAATTGATTCAATGAGTCCGTAAGCTGATAGAATGCGGTTGGATGTATAGCTAATTCGGGTACACTTTTGTGATTAATACGCCAGAAATCAAGTTGCGGTGATGTGCTGTTTATGGTATCCTCTACATTTAATTTAAGTTTGAGATATGGATAAGTCGTTGCACTTATTCCACTCAGACTCGTATCTGAAGAAATAATATTATTAACCAATAATTCTTCGGCACCATTCGGCTTGATGCCATAAAGCTGAAGATGAGAAACATCGGCACCTGGTTCCACATCACTTAAATTCCAGGTAAGTGTTTGCCACTCAGCCGCCGGCCCAATTTGTACCGAACGGATATTACCCTTGTTCCACTGACCTATAATTTTAAATGTAGTATCGATAATAGCAGAAGCCCCGGAGCCAATGATCTCATATATAGGATAAGTATTATCTCCTTTTTTACTAAATAACACATAAGGTCTGTTTGTGGTTATTGTATCGATATCCTGAGCGCCTATGGAGTGGAATGCATCAAGAAGTTCTTGGGAAAATCCGGCATAATTTGGATTATTGATAGACATGGCCAATACATAGTTGCCTTCGGGGATGGTGTCGATAAAATCAATTATGGACTGAAACGATGCAGATGATGTCGTGCTATAATAAAATGCGTTCAGGTTGTTCGGATAGCAATGCAGGTTACCATACTGTCCTACTCCGCCACCCTGACTGATACTCTCCCATTGAATGCCGGTAGCTGAATCGATTACAGCAAAAAGCCAGTTTACGTTGTTACCACAGGTCCAGTTAGCCAGTCGCACATTATTGATATAATATGATGGCTCGTCCCAGTTAAGCGGACCGCCATAATTTGTAGTAATTCCATTGTAAACGCTGATATTTTTTACATCATCAACGTATTTGAATTTTCTGTTAACAGGTAATTCTATGTTATTATATGTGTCGTATAAATACTGGAAATAATGTGACTGATTCCAACCCGGAGTGGAGCCTGACAAATAAATAAAAGAGGCATTATGCCAATTATATTGCTTTCCGCCTATGGTGTCAATAGATGTTCTCCAGTAATAAACGTTGTTATCGAATAGCGTAACGGGTGGTACCCAGAATATGACGCCCCCGTTCTGAGTGATGGTAATTTTTTGTAGTTGCGGTGAATTAAATTTTTCGGTGGTATCAATCTGAAATACATAATGACCATTGGTTATTAATGGATTTATGGTAGATGCACTCAACTTAACCGTTGCTGTATTCACTATGCTAAAATTGTATGGGTAAACCGGTATAATATCATCAGACTGAATAATCAGGTCTGCATTAAGTGTATTGTTTAGCTCAGACAGTTCATCCACCTGATTGTCAGCATCGATTTTAATACTAAACTGATTCAAGCCAAGACCGGTAAGCGCGTTGTTTGGTACACTGAATGAGACCGTATCAGCGTAATATGGTGCTTTGATTTTGCTGTATGTAATCACATTCTGCTGACCACCGGGAAGTATGCGTGTAATATCAATATAGATGGAATCCTTAATGGCCTTACCGATATTGGTAACCACCACATTTATTGTGAAGGTATCTACGCCGGCTGTGATAGTCGATGGATTAAAGTAAACCGACTGTGGTTCAAGCGCATAGTCTGGTTTGTTGTGCGTATTCAGTTTTAATGAGGGATCGCCATTATATAACATTTGTTCTGCTACGGTACGGTCCACATTTGAGCCCCAAAAAGTCATAACGCGTTCAATAGTTTTTTGAATCAGTACGCCAATAGACTCATTATAATGCAACTCTGTTAAGTTCTTGTAGAAACTCTCCGTATAAATCTCCAGACTGTTTGATATCGCAAAAGTTGATGGAGCAAGAAATCCGATACTTCCGCGTTCCTCAGCAAAAGTAAATAGTGCCGAAAGTCCCTGATCAGCGGCAAATAAATTGCCCACCAAACAACCGTTAGTCAGAATTAGCGGATACTTACCCTGGTTATTGTAGTTGTATGGATTATTCAGATTAAAATCCAATGACTGATAAGATGAATGGCCGAAGAACGTGAGCAATGACATGCCTGTGTTGAATAAGGAATCCATTGCTGATGATTGAGCGAGTGA
>Ga0315901_10002685_pt1 | contig 24108 bp, 17 predicted proteins | sample LakEriMetagenome_10_FD_203761 | JGI IMG/M metagenome (GOLD analysis project Ga0315901, IMG submission 203761) | Freshwater fungal communities from buoy surface, Lake Erie, Ohio, United States - Buoy 2 MA116 | ecosystem: Environmental > Aquatic > Freshwater > Lake | place: USA: Lake Erie, Ohio... | reverse complement strand
GCAGGCCTGGCGGAATGGCATCGAAGATCACCCGCACCGGCAGGCCGTCGTCACGCAGCACCTCGATCCGCTCGCCAATCTTCAGCACCACGCCACCATTGACCGCCAGGACCGTGGCCCGCTCTCGCGTTTCGGCTCCCGTCGCTGGATTGGTGCGGAGCAGGGTTACCGTCTGCCCGACCGCTTTCTCCATCAACGCGGAAGGTGAAAGCAGGTCATAGTCGAAGTTCTGCTCGACAATCCGAAAGCCTTCGCCCCCCAGCGTCACCGTTTCCGAGCGGATCTGGGCGGAAACGTCGGGGAACTCCTGCCGCGATTTGCCGGCGGGCAGGTTCACCTGGCGCACATCCTGCACCAGCGCCTGGCCATTGTTGTAGATCGTGATCGAAAGATCGCCCTGTGCGGTGCGGTCCTGTGCCAGCCCGTTGCCAGCCAGCATTGCCAGCCCTGCCCCCATGACGATCCGCAGCATGACCAGTCTCCTCTTCCCGATTCCAGAGAAGGCTGAAGCACTTTCAGCGGTTTGTCACCACCTTGCGACTGCGAGCAGCTGCCTCGATCTGGGCGCGGGTGAAGTAGACCGGCTTCATGCGCTTGGCGGCGAACAGCCGCGCCTGATCCGTGAAGTGCCGGCTGTCCGGCCGGGTTGTCGCCGCGCCATAGGGCTGAATCGATTCCGATCGGACCTGTCCCGCCTGGTCCCATTCGATCAGCATGATGAAACTGTCACCATGCTTGATCGAGAGCCGCCCATCCGCCGGATCGGCATCCCAATCAGTCGCGGCCCGCAACGTGTCACCGCCGCCGTCCATCGGCAAGTCAACGGCATGCGGGCCCGGGCCCTGGCGAATGCGCAGGACTTCGCCCAATGGCGGGTCGATCCGGCCAAAGTGCTTCTTGAGATGGGCCACAGTTTCGGCCAGCACCTTCTTGGGATCGGGTGGAGACTTAAGGCCGTAGCTGGCCTTCATCGCCGGGCCCAGGACCATTACCGCAAGCGCATCTGAACCATTGCCTTGTCCATCTGCCTTCATGTCCCAGCCAGCCAGCAGGCGCTGGGCCGCAGCAAGGTCCGGATCGTTGCGCAGGTCCAGCCTGGCAATTGCATCCAGCATCCAGGCGACATAGCCGGCCCGTTCATAGCCAGTGTCGTACTTGATCTGCAGCAATTCATCCCGGCCGATCCGGGGCGTTGCTGCCAGTAATCGGGCTGCGCGCAGCGTGCGGTTGGTCAGGTCGGTCTCTACGCCCCAGATTGCCGGAACCTGCGCAGGATCAAGCTCACTGCCTGATCCGGCAGCCACAAACGGCGTGTTGTTAGCGTTGAACAGATAGCCCGAGGCCGGATTAACCAGCTTTGGCACCTTGTCCCAGGCGATCGGACCCTGCCAGATCAGGTCTGAACGATCGCCCGGCACCACGCTGCGCCAGTCCGGACCAGCTTGCCGTTCCGGCAGGGCAGCATTGTACCAGTAAGCAATGTTGCCAACCTTGTCGGCATAAATGAAGTTGATGGCGGGAACCGCCTGAAGCGCCATGGCGGCCTGCCACTGCCCGAAATCCTTGGCCTGGGTCAGTCGGTAGTACTGGGTTACGCTGTCGATCTGGTCCATCCCGGCATAGCGCACGGCAAAGGCCCCGCGCGCGTTGACCAGAGCCGGCCCATGCGCGCTGCGCCAGACGGTGCGGGGCACGGGCACGACGAATGGCCCGAAACGCACCGGCAACCAAACCCGTTTGCCGTGCAACTTCTGCCACTTCCCATCCAGCCGATAGCGGGTGCCGATGGAATCGAGCTCAAGCTTGAAAACGTCGATCAGGTCAGGCCGGTTGACGGTGTTGGTCCAGCCAAGCTCAGCGTTGTGACCCATGAAGGGGAAGGGTGATCCGGGAAAGGTTGCCCCGGCAAAATTCCAGCCTTGTTCGCTCGAAATTCGCAGCTCGTACCAGGCAACTCCGCCGCGCCACGGCTGGTGACTGTTTGAAAAAAGCCGCGTTACGCCATCTCCTGAGCGCTGCGGGGCAATGGCAAAGGCATTCGATCCGGCGTTCTCCGCAGTTTCGCCCATCGGCAGCGGCATCGGACGAGAGGAAGCCAGTTGGTCTCCACCCCCTTCGCCAAACAGCGGAGCGGGCTTGCCATCCAGCCTGGGTCCGTGCTCGCGGCTGAACTCTGTGGCTTCGGTCAATGGCCGCAAGACCCGGTCCAGCCCGAAAAAGAAGGGCAAGCGCAAGGCGAAGCCGGTGGCGATGTCCTTGCCATTGACTGGAAACAGCCTGGCCAGCTTTATCTCTGAGGGGTGGACTGCGGCATAACGGTTGAGCCCGCTGGCATAGGCTTCCAGCACGGCACGGACATCCGCTGGCAACCGATCATAACCGCGATCCGCTGCACCGCGTGCATCCACGAAGTGATAGGCAAAATCGACCCCCGCGCCTTCGCGCCCGGCGATTGCGCCATAACGGCCACGGGTCATGGCGACGACGTCCTGCAGGGTGCTGAAGTCATCTTCGGCATGGGCCCAGGCCGTGCCGAACGCCACGTCGGCATCGCTTTTACCCAGGATGTGGGGCACGCCCCATTCGTCCCGTATTACTTCGGCCTGATACTGACGGGGCGGCGGCGGCGGACCGGGCTGTTGGGAAAGGTAGGGTTCCCAACTGGCGAGGGTGACCACTGTTACGGCCAATACCCCGCCCAGGCCCCATAAACTGCGCTTCACCCAGCCCATAACCGCTCCCCATCGAAAAAGCCTGTCAACGGCTTTCGCCCACCTTGAAATGTTGCATAGAGATGGTCAATTGCAGGGCTGACGGGCGGGGGCCTGACAACTGGGAGATTTATCGATGCGCCTGCTTCTGGCTGCAACCTGCCTTGCAACTCTTGCTATGCCCGGTGCGCCGGCTCTTGCTCAGTCGGTAATGGGTTCTGGCGTGCCGGCCTCGACCGCCGCCAACAGTGCCGAGCGGCCGATTGCCTTTGCGGCGACTGCCCCGGCTGACGCTGCGCTGGTGGTACTGATGTCTGACAAGACGATCCCAGCCGCCGCACCGCTTTCCGCAGCCGAACGCAAGAGCGTCGAAGCCGCCGCGACCGCTGCCGGCTTCTCCGCGAAGTCCAACGAAGTCCTTTCTCTGCGCGGGATCGGCGCGCGGCCACGGATCCTGCTGGTCGGCCTTGGTAAGGACGGCGGCAGCAAAGCCGTGATGGAAGCCGCCGGAAAGGCCGCTCAGGACCTGCGTGCCGAAAAGGCTGCAGTGGCTATTGTTGGTGCAGGCAGCGGCGCGCTGATGGCCGATGCGGCGCTGGGTTATGCGCTGGGCCAATATCGGTTTGACCGGTACAAGACCCGCGCCGAAACCCCGCCACCGGCGGGCACGGTGACCGTGGTAGGCAGTGAAGCCACCGCCGCCCAGGCCGCATGGACCGGCCGCCATGCCGCCACTGCCGAGGCGGTCCGGTTCAGCCGTGACCTCTCAAATGAGCCGGCTAACACGATCTATCCCGAAAGCTTCGTGGCCCGCACCCGGGAAGCCTTTGCAGGCGTGCCCGGCGTGTCGATCGAAGTGCTCGACGAAGCTGCCATGCGCAAGCACAACATGGGCTCGATCCTTGGCGTGGGGCAGGGTAGCCCGCGCGGCTCGCGCCTGCTGCTCGTAACGTACAAGGGCAGCGATGCCGCCCCGCTGGCAATGGTCGGCAAGGGCATTACCTTTGACAGCGGCGGTGTCTCGATCAAGCCCGGGGCCGGCATGTGGCGGATGAAGGCCGACATGTCGGGGGCGGCGGCCGTGGTGGGGGCGGCGCTCAGCCTGGCCAAGAGCAAGGCCCCGGTCCACGTGGTGGCAGTCGCCGCGCTGGCCGAAAACATGCCCGATGGCAACGCCCAGCGCCCCGGTGACGTGGTCCGTACGATGAGCGGAAAGACCGCCGAAGTGATCAATACCGATGCCGAAGGGCGCATGGTGCTGGTCGACGGGATCGAATATGTCGCGGCCACGCGCAAGCCGGCCGCGATCATCGATGTGGCCACCCTGACTGGCGCCAAGGTGACCGCGCTGGGTGACGAATATGCCGGTCTGTTCGGTCGCAGCGAGTCGCTGGTCGGCGCGCTGATGGCTGCCGGGGAACGCACCGGTGAAGCGCTGTGGCGGCTGCCGCTCCACCCCAATTATGCCGATGATCTGAAGTCAGATGTGGCCGATATCAAGCACGGGACCGAGGGCGGAGCACCGGGCGCGGGACATGGCGCACACTTTATCGGCCACTTCGTCGATCCGGCCACCCCGTGGGCGCATATCGACATCGCCGGCAGCGAATTGAGCGACACGGCCCGACCACTGGCGCCCAAGGGCGCGACCGGCTTCGGGGTAAGGCTGCTTGATGAGCTCGCCCGCAACTGGAAACCTTGATCACATCATGAAGTAGTGAAACCATGCGGCGCTTCGATGAGAGGAGGGCCGCATGGTTTGCCATTCGGGCGGGGTTGCCTGGTATCGGCGAACTTTTCGTGCCCACCCTCTTGTGTTGCCGAAAAGCAACACTACCTGTTGGTGTGACAGGAGGGTGATACACCGATGAACCTCGAAAAGTTTACCGACCGGGCCAAGGGCTTTTTGCAGTCGGCGCAGACCGTGGCGATCCGCCTGAATCATCAGCGGATCACCCCTGAGCACATCTTGAAGGCCTTGCTGGAAGACGGCGAGGGTATGGCCTCCGGGCTGATCCAGCGTGCGGGGGGCAATCCCGCGCTTGCGCAGGCCCGGGTGGATGAGGCGCTGGCCAAGATCCCCGCAGTTTCAGGTGGCGGTGCGCAGTCCCCCCCGGGGCTTGAAAATGACTCGGTGCGTCTGCTCGATAGTGCCGAGCAGTTGGCCGCCAAGGCAGGTGACAGCTTCGTTTCAGTCCAGCGGATGCTGCAGGCTTTGGCGCTCTCGGCAACCAATCCTGCCGGACAGGCGCTGAAGGCGGCGGGTGTCGACGCGCAGAAGCTTGAAGCCGCGATCCAGGAAGTAACCGGAGGTCGGACGGCGGACAATGCCAGTGCCGAGAACGCTTACGATGCGATGAAGAAGTACGCCCGCGACCTGACCCAGGCGGCGCGCGACGGCAAGCTCGATCCGGTGATCGGTCGTGACGAGGAAATTCGCCGCACCGTGCAGATTCTGGCCCGGCGGACCAAGAACAACCCGGCGCTGATCGGTGAGCCCGGCGTGGGCAAGACCGCTATTGCCGAAGGCCTGGCACTGCGCATTGCTAATGGCGACGTGCCTGACAGCCTGAAGGATCGCCGCCTGATGTCGCTCGACATGGGCGCGCTGATCGCCGGGGCAAAGTATCGCGGTGAGTTCGAGGAGCGGCTCAAGGCCGTGCTTGACGAGGTCAAGGGCGCCGAGGGCGAGATCATCCTGTTCATCGACGAGATGCACACCCTGATCGGCGCGGGCAAGGGCGAGGGCGCGATGGACGCCTCCAACCTGCTCAAGCCCGCGCTGGCCCGCGGCGAACTGCACTGTATCGGCGCGACCACGCTCGATGAATACCAGAAGTACGTCGAGAAGGACCCCGCCTTGCAGCGGCGGTTCCAGCCGGTCTTCGTGGGCGAACCGACGGTTGAGGACACGATCTCGATCCTGCGCGGGCTCAAGGAAAAGTATGAACTGCACCATGGCGTGCGGATCGCCGACAACGCGATCGTTGCCGCCGCGACCCTGTCCAACCGCTACATCGCCGACCGCTTCCTGCCCGATAAAGCCATCGACCTGATGGACGAGGCCGCCTCGCGCATCCGCATGGAAGTGGAGAGCAAGCCCGAGGAAATCGAGGTGCTTGACCGGCGAATCATCCAGCTCAAGATCGAGGAACTGGCGCTTGCCAAAGAGAGCGATCAACCGTCGAAGGACCGGCTGGCCGCGCTCAAGGAAGAGCTGGCCAACCTTGAGCAGCAGTCGGCCGAATTGACCACTCGCTGGCAGAACGAGCGGGATAAGATTGCGGCCGAGGGCAAGATCAAGGAGGCGCTCGACCATGCCCGGCTCGAGCTTGAGCAGGCCCAGCGCAATGGCGACCTCGCGAAAGCGGGGGAGCTGTCCTACGGGCGCATTCCCGAGCTTGAGAAGCAGCTGGCCGAAGCCGCGGGGGCTTCGGAAAACGCGCTGCTGCGCGAGGAAGTGACCGCCGATGACATCGCTGCCGTGGTCAGCCGTTGGACTGGTATTCCGGTCGACCGGATGATGGAGGGCGAGCGTGAGAAGCTGCTCAAGATGGAGCAGGTTATCGGTGAGCGCGTGATCGGCCAGCAGGATGCGGTTGTCGCCGTATCCAAGGCCGTCCGCCGTGCCCGCGCCGGCTTGCAGGATCCGAACCGGCCGCTTGGCAGCTTCCTGTTCCTCGGCCCAACGGGCGTCGGCAAGACCGAGTTGACCAAGGCGCTGGCCGGCTTCCTGTTTGACGATGACACCGCGATGGTCCGCATCGACATGTCGGAGTTCATGGAGAAGCACTCGGTCGCCCGCCTGATTGGCGCGCCTCCGGGTTATGTCGGCTATGAGGAAGGCGGCGTGCTGACTGAGGCGGTGCGGCGCCGACCTTATCAGGTCGTGCTGTTCGACGAGGTCGAGAAGGCCCACAGCGACGTGTTCAACGTGCTGCTGCAGGTGCTCGATGATGGCCGCCTGACCGATGGGCAGGGCCGCCAGGTGGACTTCACCAACACGCTGATCATCCTGACCAGCAATCTGGGTAGCCAGTACCTCGCCAACCTGGAGGAAGGCCAAGACGTTGAGACGGTCGAGCCGCAGGTGATGGAGGTCGTGCGCGGGCATTTCCGCCCGGAATTCCTCAACCGGCTGGACGAGATCATCCTGTTCCATCGCCTCGGCGTCGAGCATATGGCGCCGATCGTCGAGATCCAGGTCGGCCGGGTGGCCAAGTTGCTCAAGGACCGCAAGATCACGCTCGACCTGACCGAAGCGGCCAAGCGCTGGCTGGGGCGGGTCGGCTACGATCCGGTCTATGGCGCGCGGCCGCTGAAGCGGGCGGTGCAGCGTTACCTCCAGGATCCGCTGGCCGAAAAGCTGCTGGGCGGGGAGATTCCCGATGGCAGCACAGTGAAGATTGACGAGGGCGATGGGGCGCTGCGGATCGCTCTCGTCTGACCCTCAGGTCATGCCGGGGCGTTCCTGATCAGAAAGGGCGTCCCGGCGGGCCGGAAAGATCAAGCGGACGCTCGCGGATCCACTTCGACAGCAGCAGCTTGCGGCCGCGCGTAACCGGCAAACCAGCGTGCCAGGCATCGGGATCCGGGCGTCCATCCTTCAGAACATTCATGAAGTGCAATCCATCGCCAAGCCCGCCTCGATAGCGCAGGCCGATACGTGGAAACTCGGTTTCGCCATCGGCAAAGTCGGTGGTCAACCATGCCAGGAAAGTTGCAACCCGCTGATTCTGTCCTGGCGGCAAGGCATCGCTGTGCAGCTTGTATTCCTCACCAGGCGTGTAACATAACACCTGCAAGGGCTCACCCTGTTCGTAGGTGGTGCCCGTCAGCGCTGCAATCCGGCGGTTTATGGCGTGGATCACGGGGTCTTCATCCACGAAGGGAAAGCTTGCCGTGCTGGCTACCCGCACAGGATCACGCATCGGCTGGCCAGATTGCGGATGGATGACGACGGCTGGTTGCAACTGCGGCAAAGCGCGATTGACGAGATAGCGGCATTCGGCCGGGCTCAGCACGCCGGCAAAGCGCGCAATCCGGGGGGCGCTATTGACCTGTTCGGACAAAGGCAGGTCCAGCGGCTCACCCTCGGCATCCAGCGCCATGGCCTTAAGCAAGGTAAACTGGTTGCGCGCGAGAGCATCGCGTCTGGCCAGTTGGCCAAGCCGGGTCAGCGCTTCGGGCCAACGTCGACCTGATCCGCCTGCGCCATTGGCCAGCAGGGCGATGTGGATCGATTGGGCATCGGCCAGTCCCAAATCAGCTGCCACGCCATAAAGGCGGCGCGCTTCAGCCAAATCGCGTCGGATCGGGTGACCAGTCAGACGCCACTCGGCAAGGGTTGCTGCAGCTAGTGCATCACCGGCCGCGCTGGCCCGGTTAAGCAATGCAAATGCGTCGGCAACGGCTCCACGCTGGGCCAGGGCAACGGCATGATTGCTGACAGCAGGGTCAAAACGGCGGGTCACCAAAGGCTGTTAGCACCAAAGCAAAGGGGCCGGAACATCGTTCCGGCCCCCCATGCTTATCAGATCCGTCCCGATCAGAACCGGGCGCGGACGCCAGTGTAGAAGTAGCGACCACGATAATCGTAGATCGCGCTGCCAACGCCGGTTGCAGTCGAACCGAGCGGCGGCATGGTGTTCAGCACGTTGTTGATACCAAAGAAGAACTGCATGCTCTTGCCAATGCCACCTTCCGGCACGTTCAGCTCGAAGCGAACGTCATGGTAGAAGACTTCGGGGAACTGCTCGATCGCGAAGGCGTCGATGTTCTGGGCCGGACGACCCTGCAGTTCGTTGAAGCTTTCGTAGGAGGTGGTGTACATCGGGCCGATGTAGCGCATGCGGTAACCGACCACGAAGTTGCCGACGGTCAGGTCGGTGTCCCAACGGAATTCGTTCTTGGGATCGCCAAGTTCGTCCATCAGGCGGTCTTCGAAGGTCGGGTCGGTCGAGCTCTGGAAGTTGCTGATCTGGAGGTTACGGGTCCAGATCAGGTTCGTGGAGAGCCTGACGTCATCCGACAGGTTGGTGCGGTAAGTCACCTGCGTGTCGATGCCGCGACGCTTGCGAGCCGCGAAGTTCAGCGGAGCGTTGATCAGGGTGTTACCCAGGATCGCACCCGGACGTTCACCGTTCGGACCAATGCCCGGACCGGCCCAGCGCTGGAACTGCCCGCAGAACGGGTTGTCCAGGCTCGGCAGGTCATAGCACGAGTTGACGATGCCCTGGGCGCCGACCGAGGCGATGATGTTGTTCACGGTGATGTTGTAGTAGTCCACCGTGAGCGACAGGCCCGGAACGAAGCTCGGCTGGAACACGCCGCCGAAGGTCCATGAATCCGAGGATTCAGCGATCAGGTTCGGGTTACTGCCGCTGACGATCGGCAGCGAGTAGGTGACGTCGGTCAGGTTGCCCAGGTTGCCACCCAGCGCGGCCGTGCAGTTGGCGGTACGGTTCGCGTTGAGGTTGCGGCCGGCCGGACGGCACGGATCGGCAAAGCCAGGGGCGAAGTTCGGAACCAGCGGGAAAGCGGTTTCCGAAACGTTCGGAGCGCGGACGGCCCGGGCGAAGTTGCCGCGGAACATCAGATCCGAGTAGGGTGCCCACTGCGCACCAGCGTTGTAAGCCCAAACCGTGCCCGTGCTGCCCTGATAATCGGCAATACGCGCTGCGCCCGAAACGGTCAGTTCGTGGAAGAACGGCGTTTCCGACAGGATCGGGATCAGGATTTCACCGAAGGCTTCCTTCACTTCGAACGGGGTCGGGTTGAAGGTCGGGATCACAACCGCGTTGGTGTAGCCCGCTTCGACGAACGCATCCTGCTGGTAGAGGGCCGATTCACGACGATATTCAGCGCCCAGCGCGAACTTCACCGGCCCACCCGGCAGGTTGAAGAAGCCGCTGGTGTCACCACTGACCGAGCCGTTGACAATCAACTGGTCGAGGCTCGCCTTGTGCTTGCCGGCATAGGTGAAGTAGTTGATCGAAGCGCCATTGTCGCGGCCGTCACCGAACGGGTTGTACGGTACGCAGGCAGCAATATCGGCAGCCAGTCGGGCATTCAGCGCCGCAGTTTGCGTGGGAGTGAGCGCGCGCTGCAGGATCAGGGCCGAAGCCGGATCGAACTTGGCGCGGCACTCGATCGCCCCGGTGACAGGGTTGCGACCAGCGTCCATCGCCAGCATGAAGCGCTGGCGATCAAGGTAGCCGAACTGCGTCGTGTTCTCTTCGAACTTGCCGTAGTTGACCGAAACTTCATAGTTCCAATCGGTGTTGAACGTGCCCCGCACTCCACCAACCACGCGCCAGGTGTCGCGCTGGAAGTCTTCGTCACGGATGCCGACATCGGCAAACTGCTTCGCCAGTACGGTACGGAAGGTGCCGGCAGTAACTTGTGCAGCTTGTGCTGCAGTAAGGTTACCAGTGGCCGGACAAGCAACCAGCAGGTCAGGAGCGCAGCCCGATGCCAAAATGGCGTTGGACAGCAGGGTCCGGGCGGCGCTGTTGAGGAACGGGTTGTCCAGGCGGACGCGCTCACGGAAGTCGAACTGGGTACCAGTGCCTTGAGTGAACGACGGCGCGGCGTTGCTGCCGCGGGTCTTCACCCGGTTCCACTTGCCTTCGAAGAACAGCTCGGCCGCTTCGCTGAACTCGTAACGAGCCAGCATGTTGAAGTTGTACCGGTCGTAAGTCGGAACCACAGAAAGCAGCTCGCCTTCGCGACCGGTCTGGCCGTTGCCGCCAACGACTGCCCCCAGGATGCCCGAACCAAAACGGGTGCCCGTTTGCGGAACCAGGTTGCCCGCTTCGTCAAAGATGAAGGTGCAGTTGAACGACGAGCCGCCGGTGGTCGAAGGCGCGCCATTGGTGGCGACCAGGCCCTGGCCGCAAACCGGGTTACCGGTGCGCTGGTTGACCGGCATCAGGCCGAAGCGGTGGATGGTCGACGAGCGGAAGTCCTTGAAGTACGCGGCATCCGGGAAGCCGTCGCTGCCGTTGGGCAGCCCGCCAGTGTCAAGGTCAACGGTGGCGAAACCGTCGTTGCTGCGAAATGCTTCGATGTCGGAGGCGAAGACGCGGTCCTGGTGGTAATACTCACCGTGCAGCGTGATGTTCGCACGGCCATCGGCAAAGTTCTTGCCCCACATGGCCGAAACATACTGATTACCACCCCAGCCACCGCCGGTGATGCCGCCGTTGGCGCGCACCTGGAGGCCGTCATAGTCGCGACGGAGCACGAAGTTGACCACGCCCGCGATCGCGTCCGAACCGTAAATCGCCGAGTTACCGCCGGTCACGATGTCGACGCGCTGGATCAGGTCGTTCGGGATCGAGTTGACGTCCGGGGACACGGCGTTGTTCAGGATGTCAGCCGGCACGTGGCGGCGGCCGTTGACCAGCACCAGCGTGCGCTGCGTGCCGAGGCCGCGCAGGTCAAGCAGGTTCAGACCGGCGATGCCGATGCCCAGGCCGGGGTTCTGCTGCGAGAAGGTGCTGCGGAGCTGCGGGAGCTCGTTCAGCACTTCGCCGATGTTGTTATTGCCTTCGCTGACGAACTCTTCGCCACCGATCGAGGCGATCGGAACCGCCGATTCAAGGTTAGGGCGGGCAATGCGCGAGCCGGTAACAACGATCGCGCTACGCTCTTCGGTGTCGCAAACGCCGTTCTTGTTTTCGTCGGCGCAGGCTTCGGCCTGAGGTGCGGCGGCGTCCTGAGCGTAGGCCGGCGTGGCGACGCCAGCAACACCCAGCAGAGCAACGGCGATAGCCGCGCTTTCAAGGCTGGTCGCGCGATAAAGCGCTGACTTGCTGAGAAACTTCATGTGTAGGCCCCTTGGTAGTAACCCGCCGAATGGGCGGTTCAAGTGCGAAACGAATGCCCCCCCGCTTACAGGGAATCACTCTTCAGGCCCCGTTAAGGACCGGATGCGGCTTCCTGATGGAAGTGTTTGCCTGTTGCAATTGCAAATGCATCCATACGACATTTCCATGTCGCTTGTTGTCATTTTACAACAGGAATCGGCGGGTTCCGCGGCTCATCCTGCCGGCGACACGGTACGGCGCTTGACGCTGTCATGGCCGCGCTTTAATCGCTCGGTTAAATATCTCCAGGAAAAGGAATCGCAGTCATGGCTACCGCCTATATCGTTGATGCAGTGCGTACCGCCGGTGGGCGTCGGGGCGGCCGCCTGGCCGGTGTCCACCCGGTCGATCTTGCTGCCGCGACGCTCGACGCGTTGGTTGCGCGCACCGGGATCGATCCCAATGGCGTTGATGATGTCGTGATGGGCTGCGTCAGCCAGGGTGGTCAGCAGGCCGGTCAGGTCGGCCGCAATGCTGTGCTCGCTTCGAAGCTGTTGCCGCAGTCGACCCCGGCGGTCACGATCGACCGCCAGTGCGGTTCCTCGCAGCAGGCGATCCAGTTTGCTGCGCAAGCGGTTATGAGTGGCACCCAGGACGTGGTCATCGCCGCCGGTATCGAAAGCATGACCCGCGTCCCGATGGGCTCGACTGCGATCTTTCACATGAAGGAGGGCTTGGGTAACTACAAGTCGCCCGGCCTTGAGGAAAAGTACCCCGGCGTAGCTTGGTCGCAGTTTATGGGCGCCGAGATGATCGTCAAGAAGCACGGCTTCACCAAGGATCAGCTCGACCAGTTTGCCTATACCAGCCATCTGCGGGCCAAAGCTGCCACCGAGGCCGGGGCGTTCACGAACGAGATCGTGCCGATCGAGATCGAAACCCCGGAAGGCAAGGCCTGGCACACGATTGACGAAGGCATCCGTTTCGATGCCACGCTGGAGGGGATCGCCGGCGTCAAGCTGCTGTCAGAAGGGGGCGCGCTGACGGCCGCCACCTCGAGCCAGATCTGCGATGGCTCTTCGGCTGCCCTGGTTGTTTCCGAAGAAGCACTGAAGCGTTACAACCTGACACCGCTGGCGCGCATCCACACCCTGACGGTGACGGCGGGCGATCCGGTGATCATGTTGGAAGAACCGCTGTTTGCCACTGACAAGGCGCTGGCCAAGGCCGGCCTGAAGATCGGAGACATTGACCTGTATGAAGTGAACGAGGCTTTTGCCTCGGTGCCGATGGCCTGGCTCAAGCACACCGGCGCAGATCCCGAAAAGCTCAATGTCAACGGCGGAGCCATCGCGCTGGGCCACCCGCTTGGTGCCTCCGGCACCAAGCTGATGGCAACGCTGCTGCATGCGCTAAAGGCGCGCGGCAAGAAGTATGGCCTGCAGACGATGTGCGAAGGCGGCGGCGTTGCCAACGTCACGATCGTTGAGATGGTCTGAGCAGAGCGCAACCCGGCTGTCGAAATGGTCGGGGCAAAGCACTGCCAAGCAGCCAAAATGTTATGATTTTTGAACGGAGTACCTTGAAATGAAACTCGACAACACTGTTGCTGCCGTGGTTACCGGCGGTGCTTCCGGCCTTGGTGCTGCCACGGCCCGCGCGCTGGCCGCCAAGGGCGTCAAGGTCGCCATTTTCGACCTTCAGGCCGAAAAGGGTGAAGCGATGGCCAAGGAAATCGGCGGCGTCTTCTGTGAAGTGAACGTGATGGACGATGCCAGTGTCGATGCCGGCTTCGCCAAGGCGCGCGCTGCCCACGGGCAGGAGCGGATCCTGGTCAACTGCGCCGGTACCGGCAACGCGATCAAGACCGCCAGCCGCAGCAAGGAAGACGGTTCGGTCAAGCACTTCCCGCTTGATGCCTTCAACTGGATCATCCAGATCAACCTGGTTGGCACTTTCCGTTGCATCGCCAAGTCGGCGGCCGGGATGATGACCCTCGATCCGCAGGAAGACGGCGATCGCGGCGCGATCGTGAACACCGCTTCGGTCGCGGCTGAAGACGGCCAGATCGGCCAGGCCGCCTATTCGGCCTCGAAGGCCGGTGTGGTTGGCATGACCTTGCCGATCGCGCGCGACCTGTCGGGCGAAGGCATCCGCGTCAACACGATCCTGCCGGGCATCTTCAACACCCCGCTGCTGGCCGCCGCGCCGCAGCCGGTCAAGGATGCGCTGGGCGCTTCGGTACCTTATCCCAAGCGCCTCGGCGATCCGGTGGAATATGCCAACCTTGCCATGTGCATGATCGAGAACGGCTATTTCAATGGCGAGGACGTGCGCCTCGACGGCGCCATCCGCATGGCGCCGCGCTAAGTACAGCAAGACAGGTGCAGGGAGCGCCCGCCGGGGCGCTCCCGCATTGACCGGGAGAGTTGGGCATGGGTTACTCGCAGATCGATCTTCACATTGGCGAAGGGATCGCCACGCTCACGCTCAACCGGCCGGAAAAGATGAATGCCTTTACCGGCACGATGATGGCTGAAATCAACGACGCCATGGATCGTACCGACGCCGATGACAGCGTGCGGGCCGTGATCTTCACGGGGGCGGGCGACCGGGCTTTTTGTGCCGGAGCCGACCTGACGCCCGAGGATGGCCGCGCGGTCTTTGCCGATTCCACCCCGGTGGAAAGCCTGTCCGATCCGCGCGTGCGCGATGGGGGCGGGCTGCTGACGCTTCGGCTGTTCCAATCCAAGAAGCCGCTCATCTCCGCCTGCAACGGTGCCGCCGTGGGTGTGGGCGCGACCATGCAGCTGCCGATGGACATCCGCCTGGCGAGCGAAAATGCCCGCTATGGCTTTGTCTTCGCGCGCCGCGGGATCGTGCCGGAAGCCTGCTCCAGCTGGTTCCTGCCCAAGATCGTCGGGATCAACCAGGCGCTGGAATGGTGCATGACCGGGCGGATCTTCGGAGCTGAAGAAGCGCTGAAGGGCGGCTTGGTCCGCTCGGTTCACGCGCCCGGCGAACTGATCGACGCAGCGCGCGGCCTGGCCCGCGAGATTGCCGACAACACCTCGGCCGTGTCGGTTGCCATGACCCGCGCGATGCTGTGGCGGATCCCGTCGGGCGATCACCCGATGGAAGCCCACAAGGTGGATAGCAGGGCGATCTATCGCCTGTCCAAGGGCGCTGATGCCAAGGAAGGTGTGCAAAGCTTCCTTGAAAAGCGTCCGCCCGCCTTTCCGCTACGGGTTTCAAGCGATATGCCCGATTTCTATCCCTGGTGGGGAGAGGAGCCGCCTTTCGCATGAGCCAGTCGCCAGCCGTTGCCCAGGATGATGCGCCGGAAGGCGCGCGCGAGCTGTTGCTGCACACCGCGTCGACGATCATGCGCGAAGGCGACATTGTCGACATTTCCTTGTCGGAGCTGTCGTTGCGTTCGGGGCTAAACTCAGCCTTGGTCAAGTATTACTTCGGCAACAAGGCGGGGCTGATGAAGGCCCTGCTTGACCGCGACATGCAGGACATTGTCCAGGCTGTCGACGCGCTTTTGGCCAAGGACATGAGTCCCGAGGCGCGGCTGCGCCGGCATATCGGCGCCATGGTCGATACCTATTTCAAGACGCCGTACCTCAACCGTTTGCTGATGCGGCTGGTACGCGAAAGCGATCCTGAGGAAGCCCAACGGATTGCCGATTCCTACCTGCTCCCGCTGCACCGCGCCTATGACCGGCTAATCCGCGAAGGCGTGAAAGCCGGTGTGTTCCGGGATGTCGATCCGCAGCTGTTCTATTTCACCGCCACGGGCGCGGCCGACCGCTTTTTTTCCGCCCGGCTCGTGCTCAAGCACTGCTTCGATCGCGACACCCTGACCGACGAACTGCGTGAACGCTATCGCGCACACTGCATCGATTTCATCATGGCGGGGATCCTCGTCGCGCAATGAGCGGCGCTTGGCATATCGGCGTGATCGGCGGATCAGGCCTCGCTGGCGGCGTCGATCTGGATAATGCTCAGGAGATCAGGGTTGAAAGCCCGTTCGGTGAACCTTCGGCCGCCGTCACAACGGGTACGCTGGATGGCGTACGGATCACATTCCTGCCGCGCCACGGCATTGGCCATGCCATTCCGCCAGCCGCAGTCAATTACCGTGCCAATGTCGATGTGATGAAGCGCTGCGGGGTGACGGATCTGGTCGCACTTTCAGCGATCGGCTCGCTTAATGCCAACATGGCGCCGGGGCACATGGTGGCGGTCGACCAGTTCATTGACCGCACGGTGAGCCGTGCAGCCAGTTTCTTCGGTCCTGGACTGGTCACCCATGTCAGTCTGGCCGATCCGGTCTGTCCGCGATTGGCAGCTGGTCTGGCGGATGCCGTCGAGGCCGAGGAAGCCAGGGTCCACCGCGGCGGCTGTTATGTTGCGATCGAAGGTCCGCAATTCTCGACCCGGGCAGAGAGCCTGCTTTACCGCAAATGGGGTGGGGACGTGATCGGGATGACCGCCATGCCCGAAGCGCGCCTCGCCCGCGAGGCCGAGCTGCCCTATGCCTTGCTGGGCATGGTCACCGATTACGATAGCTGGCGCACGGACGAAGCGGGGGTCGATGCAGCCTCCGTGCTGGAGGTGATGGCGGCCAACACAGCACTCGCTGGCCAGGTGCTGCGGCGGTTTATCGCCAGCCTGCCCAAGGTCCGCAGTGCCAGCCCGATCGACACCGCGCTTGACCATGCGATCATGACCGACCCGGCGCAGCGCGATCCGGTCTTGGTTGCCAAGCTTCAGGCCGTAGCGGGCCGGGTCCTGCAATGAGCGAGCTGGTGCTCTATGATTACTGGCGGTCTTCCGCTGCCTATCGCGTGCGGATCGCGCTGAGCCTCAAAGGGCTGTCTTGGACCTCGCATGCGGTGGATCTGGCGGCGGGCGAACAGGGCGGTGACGCGCACCGCAGCCGCAATCCGCTGGGTCTGGTGCCGGTGCTGGAAGTCGATGGCGAAGCCTTGGCCCAGTCGCTGGCGATCATCGACTATCTCGATGCGCGCTGGCCCGACCCGCGCCTGCTCCCGGCCGAGCCGTTGGCCCGCGCCCATGTGCTGGGCCGGGCGATGACGATCATTTCCGAAGTCCATCCGCTCCAGAACCTGCGGGTCCAGAACTTCCTGCGCGACGATCTGGGCGTCGATGCGGACGGGATCAGCCGTTGGCTGCACCGCTGGCTGGGCGATGGTCTTGCCGCGCTGGAGGCTCAGGCGCCGGCTCATGGGCTGTTTGGCGGGGTCACGCCCAACCTGATAGATGTCTGCCTCGTCCCGCAGATGTACAGCGCGCGGCGCTTTGGTGTGCCGCTGGAGCCCTTGCCCCGGTTGGTGCGGATCGATGAGGCGCTGCGGGCGATCCCCGCCATCGCTGCGGCAGCGCCAGAAGCCGTTAAACCGGCATGAGTGTGCTTGGCGCGGCAAACCGGTTGCACTAGTAACCGATTCGATGACCCGTCAAACATCCCGCCTGGCTGATTTCCTGCCCTATCTGATGTCGGTCACGACCAATGCTGTGAGTGACATGATTGCCGGCGAATATCGCGCCCGGTTTGGTCTCAAGATCCCCGAATGGCGAGTGATGGCCGTGCTGGGCGATTCCGGACCCCAGACCCAGCGGATGCTGGTCGGAGCGACGCGGATGGACAAGGTGGCGGTCAACCGGGCCTGCAAGGTGCTGGAAGAGCGTGGCCTTGTGGCACGCAGCCCTAATGTCCGGGATGGACGATCGCACCACATCGAGCTGACCGCAGCCGGCAGCGCCGTTCATGGCGAAATCATGCCGCTCGCGCTCGAAATGGAAAAGCGCCTGTTCGCACCATTTTCGGCCAGTGAGCAGGCCACGTTCAAGACTCTGCTCGCCCGGATCAACGTGCGGGTTGGCGAATTGGAGACCGCATCGCGGCCCGACTGAAAGGAACCTGACCGATGAAACTTGCCAGCCTTCCGGGTGGACGCGACGGGCGCCTTGCAGTCGTCAGCTCAGACCTCGCGTGGTATGCCGATGCATCGCATCTGGTCCCAACGCTTCAGGCCGCTCTGGATGACTGGGACCGGCACGAGCCGGTGCTGCGGGCACTGGCCACCGAGCTGGAGCATGGCGCCATTCCGCGCGAACGCTTTCACGAGCGTGACGCGCTGGCTCCATTGCCGCGTGCTTACCAGTGGGCGGATGGTTCGGCCTACGTCAATCACGTCGAGCTGGTCCGCAAGGCGCGCGGGGCAGAACTGCCGGACAGTTTCTGGCACGATCCGCTGATGTACCAGGGCGGCAGCGATGACCTGCGCGGTGCCCGCGCTCCGATCATCCTGGCTGATGAGGCCTGGGGCTGCGACATGGAAGCCGAGATCTGCGTTGTTACTGGTGACGTGCCGCAAGGCGTATCGCCGGAGGCTGCGCGCGATCACATCCGTCTGGTTGGCTTGGTCAACGACGTTTCGCTGCGCAACCTGATCCCTGACGAACTGGCCAAGGGCTTCGGCTTCGTGCAGTCAAAGCCGGCGAGCCATTTTTCGCCGGTCTTTGTCACGCCGGACGAACTCGGCGATGCCTGGTCAGGTGGTCGGCTCAACCAGGTGCTCAACGTCGATCTCAACGGTGAGCCGTTCGGCCGGGCCGAGGCGGGTGAAGAATGCACCTTCGATTTTGGCACGCTTATCGCTCATCTCGCTAAGACGCGGCGGGTCATGGCTGGTTCGATCATCGGTTCCGGCACGGTGTCGAACCGCGATCCCGATGGCTCCCCGGGGCGGCCCTGCAAGGACGGCGGCCGCGGCTATTCCTGCATTGCCGAGCAGCGGATGATCGAGACGATTGCTAGTGGCGCGCCGGTCACACCTTTCCTGCGCTACGGTGACAGTGTGCGGATCGAGATGCGCGATCGCGCTGGCCACTCGCTGTTCGGCGCAATCGATCACACGGTGGTGCGGCCCTGAAACGCGAACCGGGCCGGATTTCCCGAAGGCAATCCGACCCGGCACGGGTACTCTATGGCTTTGGTCAGCCGCCGCTCTTGGTCGGGCCATCCGAGGAGAAGGCGTCGGCGATCGAGCAGGCTGCCGGACCAAGGATCACAACGAACAGCACCGGCAGAATGAACAGGATCAGCGGCACCGTCATGATCGCGGGCAGGCGGGCGGCTTTTTCCTCGGCGCGCATCATCCGCTCGTTACGGAATTCGGCCGAAAGCACGCGCAGGGCTGAAGCCAGTGGCGTACCATAGCGCTCGGTCTGAACCATGGTCGTGGTCACACCCTTCACGGCTTCAAGATTGACGCGCCAGGCCAGATTTTCGAAGGCCTGGCGGCGTTCGCCAAGGAACGACAATTCAATTGCGGTGAGGGCAAATTCATCCCCCAGCTCCGGATAGGCCCGGCCCAGTTCGCGAGCGACGCGGTTGAACGCGGCGTCGACGGTCAGACCGGCTTCGGCGCAGATCACCAGCAGGTCAAGCGCGTCGGGCAGGCCCTTGCGGATCGCGTCGGTACGCTTGGAGATCAGGTTGGAAATATAGATTTCCGGCCCCTTGTAGCCCAGGCCAACCGCAGCGGCGAAGCCCATCAGCCGCTTCATGCCGCCCCATTCCGGGAAGTAGTTGATGCCATAGATCAGGAAGCCGGCGATACCGCCCAGCAAGATCGGCAAAACCATTCGGGCGAAGATGACGACGACGCCCAGTTCCTTCTTGCGGATCCCGGCCTGGGCCAGCTTCTGCTGAATGACCTCGAGCTGGCTCTGCTGCAGCACCTTGAGGGCTGACAGCGTGTCCTTCATCTTGTCGGCGGCTTCGTTCTTGCGGACGAGCGAGGCGCGCTTCTTGGCCGTCTGGGTCAGGATCCCCGACTTGAGCTCGTCGCGGCGCTCGTTGAGTGCCTTGACCCGCTTCTGCATCGGATCGCGGATTGTCACTGCGGCATAGATTGCAAACATCACGGCCATCGCGGCCAGACCGGCGAGGATCGTGCCAACCCAGATAACGTCTACGCCGAGGAGCGTGGGGCCCGGAGGGGTATTGATCATGACCTGTTCCTGTCCCCGCTCAGATTTCGAAGCTGACCATCTTGGCCATGATGAAGGCCCCGATCGACATCCAGACCAGGCCACCAAGGCCCGTGACGATCAGGCGATCGTCAGTGAAGAAACCGCCCAGGTAGCCCGGGTTGATCCAGTAGATCATCGCGAAAACGATGAACGGCAGGGCGCCGACGATATAGGCCGAGGCCTTGGATTCAGAGCTCATCGCCCGGATCTTGAGCTTCATCTGGGCGCGCTTGCGCAGCACATCCGCCAGGTTGGACAGCGTTTCGGCGAGGTTACCCCCCGTTTCGCGCTGGATCGCCAGGGTGATGCAGAAGAAGCTGAATTCGGGGGTGTTGAGCCGGTCGGCAGTTTCCTGGAGGGCATCTTCCATGGTCTTGCCGATCTTCATGCGTTCGGTGACCAGCTTGAACTCCTCGCCCACCGGGCCCGGAACTTCGCTTGAGACGATGCCCAGCGTTTCGCTGACCGGCAGGCCCGAACGAAGGCCGCGAACCAGCAGTTCGATGGCATCCGGAAACTTGGAGGTGAAGGCGCCGGTGCGCTGGTTGATGAAATAGCCGACAACCATGTGTGGCAGGCCTGCACCGACCAGCAGACCGATCCCGAGCGAAAGCGGAGCCGCACCGGTTCTGAGGAACATCATCATTGCAACAAACAGGGCCAGGCCGCCCGAGGCGTAGAGATACTGGCTCAGCGTCCAGCCCTTGCCCGTGCGGTGAAGCCGCATCAGCAGCGCCGCGACCCGGCTTTCCGAGCCGGCGATTTGGTGCATCTTCGGCTTGCGCGCCGCGACTGCCTTCTTGAGCTGCGCTTCGACCTTGTCGATCGTGCTCTCGGAGTGACGATAGCGCACCCCCTGAAGTCGGCGCGTGGCTTCCTTGGTGGGCGAAGGTCCGGAGAAGGCCAGGTAGCCCATCACCATGAACGCCATCAGGCCCACGGCAATCATCAGCAGTTGGGTGATGTTCATGACTGGACCACTTTTCCTCTATTCGAACCGATCGCCCGCTCAGGCTTGGGCGGCTGCGGGTGCCTTGGCATCCTTGCCGCCCTTCTTGGGCAGCAGGGCTTTCAGGTCGAACTTGCCGAGCAGAGAGGACTTGGCCTTCACCGCATCGTCGACAGCTTCGCCTTCGCCCACACCTTGCACAGCTCTGGCGATGTCGCGGATCATCACGCCAGCCTTGGCCGAGCGGTTGGCATCGGCAAAGGTCTGGCCCAGCTTGGCCGCATTGGCTGCCGCCTTGGCATCGTAGGGGATGGTGAAACCGATCTTGCGTTCGATTGAGGCTTCGAAGTCGGCCTTGCTGATCTCACCTGTGCCCGGCACCACCTTGTTGGCGACGACAATCGGCTGGATGTGACCAGCATTGCTCTTCATCCACGACAGCATGCGGATCGCATCGCGAGCGCCAGCCAGCGTCATTTCCGTGACCAGCAGCACGACATTCACGTCGTTGAGCAGGTGCGGGAAGTTGATCAGCATATTGCGCGGCAGATCGATCACCGTCATCTCGAATGCCTGCCGGAACTCTTCCTGCAGCTGGATGAAGGCGGCGCCGTCGGTCATCAGTGGCGAATTGATCGGCGCTTCAGCCGAGAGGATCGCCAGGTGATCGTTGGCGCGGATCATCGCGCGTTCGATGAACAGACCATCGATCCGGCCCGGGTTCTCGATCGCGTCGGTCAGGCCGCGGCCCGGCTCCAGGTCAAGCGCCAGGGCGCCGGTACCGAAGTGGATGTCCAGATCAAGCAGCGCGGTCGGCAGCTTTTCATCGCCGCTGTAAAGCCAGGCCAGCGATGTGGCGATCGTCGAGGCGCCAACACCGCCGCGCGTGCCAATTACGGCAACCGAAACGTGCTTCTTGGCAGTGGCCGGATCGTGATGCTTGGGCATGGCAAAGACTGCCTGGGCGTTGACCAGCGCATCGCGTACCTGCCCCGGCGTCAGCGGCTTGAGCAGATAGTCGTGAATGCCACTGGCAACGAGGTCGCGATAGAGGCGCACGTCGTTGACCTGACCGATCGCGATGACCACCGTGCCGGGTTCGCAGACCTCGGCCAGGCTGTTGATGTCGCTGAGCGGATCGCCGCTTTCCGACAGGTCAACCATCAGGATGTTCGGACTGGCCGAAATCGACAGGGACTGGACCGCGTTGCGCAGGCCACCCTTGTTGCACTTCTCGGGCTGCCAGCCCATTTCGATCACGACCGGACGCAGCACGTCGAGTGCCGCGTCGTCGCAGATGAATGCGCTGAAGACGTCGCGATTGCCGGCTGCGCCGGGCTTCCAAGGAGCATTCATGGCTTACTTCCCGCCCTGCGTGGAGTTATCTTTCAGACCGCCCTGACCGGTCGGCTTGGCGTCACGGTAGGACTCGATCGCCTTGTTGCCGCTCATCAACACAGTCCTGCCGGTCGAGTTGGCACCCTTCAGCAGGTGCTCGGGATCGGCGACCATGGCGGCGAGGTTGGCGTTCGAGGCGCAGCCGTAATTGCTGCTGGTGCCATTTTTGAACGTGGCGTCGGACTTGGCTGACCAGTCCGGGCAGCCCGGCACCGTTGCCGACGAACGAGTCACCACGATCCTGACCGTGCCGGGATTGACTGCGCCCGGGGTAACCGGCGCATCGCCACTGACCAGCATGCCGAACCGCCCGGCGACTGCCTCGACCGAGGTCAGCGTGATGCTGCTGTTCAACGGATCGTCGATCGCAACGCGGTCGCCATAGCGCAGGTCCATCGCTTCGAACCAGCCAGCGAGACGGCGGGCTTCCGGCATCGACAGACCGCCAGGGCCGCTGGCCACATCGAGCGTGTAGTTCGTCCGCGAAACGACCGGCTGGTGGACGCTTTCCAGCGACGGGTTGCTGGCCATACCGCCGCAACCGGCAAGAGCCAGGCCCATAGAGAGAGAGAATGCGGCGGCGAGCGCCTTGCGGGTCTTGAAGCTACGCATGATTTTCACCCCTCTCAATTCAGGCTGAAGCCGGGCGCGGCGCCCGATGCATCGGCAGTGCGGCTTTTCTTCTTGGCGCGCTTGTCAACTGGCTGGCTGACCGCTGCCGGCACGGTGAGATCCCCCACCCGTGGCGGCGGCGCACCCTCGGGTGCAGCGCTCGGCAGTGGCCGCGAGGCGCCCGACTTGCCGTTGTTTTCCATGTTGCCGAAGATCCGCTGGATGTCGTTCGGGCTCTGGTAGCCGTCAGTCGGCAGCTTGATCTCGCTCGCATCGACCGGGTTCACCAGGTACGGCGTCACCACGATCACCAGCTCGGTTTCGCCGCGCTGGAAATTGGTCGAACGGAACAGCGAACCCAGGATCGGCAGGTCACCGGCGCCCGGCATCTTCTTGACCGTGTTCTGGGCACTGTTGCCCATCAGGCCGGCAATCATGAAGCTCTGCCCCGAACCCAGCTCAATGGTCGTTTCAGCACGGCGCACCGTGAGTGCGGGAACATTGAACCCGTTCAGGGTGATCGAACCCTGGCTCGACAGTTCAGATACTTCTGGCTTCACCCTGATCGAGATCCGGCCATTGGCCAGAACGGTGGGCGTGTAAGCCAGACTAACCCCGAAGCGCTTGTATTCCACCGAGGTGGTGCCCAGGCCCTGGCTGATCGGGATCGGATATTCACCCCCGGCCAGGAAGTCTGCGGTTTCACCCGAAAGCGCGGTCAGGTTGGGCTCGGACAGGCTGGTTACCAGGCCGAGCGTTTCGCCCATGTCGAGCGCACCCAGCAAGTCGAGGCCGAACAGCTTTCCGGCGAAGCCGAGAGTGGAGCCGTTGGCAAACTGGCTGATCGAGGAGGTCGGAACGCTGATCACCTTGGTCGGATCATTGGGATCCGGAACCTGGACCGTTGGCTGGTTGCCCACGCCAAGGGTTTGGCCCGGGCCAACGTACATCCGGTTGATGAAGGGACGACCCTGCGAAAGCCCGATCTGGAACCCGCCGGTCGAGTCCATCGAAGTCAAGTTGACGCCCAGTGACTTGACCAGGGTGCGGCTGACTTCAGCGAACTTGACGCGCAGGTTCACCTGCAGCGGGGTCGCGGTCTTGAGCCGGGTGATGACATTGGCTTCCTTGCCGACGAAGGCTTCGACCAGGCGCTTGGCTTCGGCCGAGTCTTCTGGCGAACCGACGGTGCCGGTGAGCAGGAAGGTATTTGTGCCCATGGTCGAAACGGCGATCTTGGCATCGGGCATGGCCAGCTTGAGCATCTGGTCCACGCTGTCGATGTTCGAACCGACGCGCACGTTAGCCGACCAGATGATGTCTCCGGACGCGTTGCTGGCATAAACCGTCGTCTCGCCGCCAGCCTTGCCGAACACATAGAGCTGACGCTGCGACTTGACCTGGACATCGGCGATCGCGTCATTGGCGACGAAGACGTCGGCCATGTTGCCACCGACCGTGACCAGCTGGCCGCGACCGATCGAGAGCACCACGTCGTTGGCCGGGCGGCTGACCGACTGGGCCTGGGCCGGGCTGGCCGTGGCAATGGCCA
>Ga0315901_10002681_pt1 | contig 24127 bp, 21 predicted proteins | sample LakEriMetagenome_10_FD_203761 | JGI IMG/M metagenome (GOLD analysis project Ga0315901, IMG submission 203761) | Freshwater fungal communities from buoy surface, Lake Erie, Ohio, United States - Buoy 2 MA116 | ecosystem: Environmental > Aquatic > Freshwater > Lake | place: USA: Lake Erie, Ohio... | reverse complement strand
CGTCGAAGTCAAGGTCGATATCGGGCATCGAGATTCGTTCAGGATTGAGGAATCGCTCGAAGAGCAAGCCGTACTTGATCGGATCGAGCGCTGTGATACCGAGCGCATAGGAGACCAAGGATCCGGCGGCCGAACCTCGCCCTGGTCCCACCCAGATCCCATTTTCCTTCGCGTATCTGACCAAGTCAGCAACGACAAGGAAGTAACCAGGAAATCCCATCTTGCACATCACGTCAAGTTCGTAATCGAGACGCTCTTGATACTCGCGCGGGACCTCGCCGGTGATTCTTTCACGTATTCCCTGATTGGCGAGTGAGCGGAGCCAAGAGTCTTCACTCTCGCCGGAAGGGACCGGAAAACGTGGCAGGAGATTCTCGCCTTCACGCAAGGACACATCACAGCGTTCAGCGATCAAGAGCGTGTTGTCGCATGCCTCTGGAAGGTCCTTGAAGAGATGACGCATCTCAGCTGCGCTCTTGAGGTAGAACTGGTCGTTGTCGAACTTGAACCTCTTCGGGTCGGAGAGAATCGAACCGGACTGCACGCAGAGCAGGGCAGCGTGGGCGGAGAAGTCCTCGTTGTAGGTGTAGTGAAGGTCGTTGGTAGCCAGGAGCGGTAGGCCTAATTCGCTCGCAAGGCGCAATAGGTCATCGCGTGAGCGCTTCTCTATCTCGATGTCATGGTCCATCAACTCGACATAGAAATTCCCGGGTCCGAAGATCTCAGCGAACTCCGCAGCAGCAGAACGTGCCTCGTTGTACGCACCCATTCGGATCCTGGTCTGGATCTCGCCACCGGCGCAACCTGTAGTGCCGATCAGTCCTTGCGAGTATCGCGAAAGGAGGTCACGATCTATACGCGGCTTGTAATAGAAGCCTTCGAGCGATGAGAGCGATGCCAAGCGAAAGAGATTGGCCAGTCCGACATTGTCATAGGCCAACAGAGTCATATGGGTGTATGCGCCACCTGCGGAGACATCGTCCTCGCCACCTTCTGCCCACTTGACTCGCTTCTTCTCGAAACGCGAACCTGGTGCGACGTAGGCCTCCAACCCGATGATGGGTTTCACTCCCTTGGAGTTCATGGTCTTGTAGAAGTCATAGGCGCCGAAGAGATTGCCGTGGTCAGTCATTGCGATCGCAGGCATACCCTGTCGGGAAGTCTCACTCGCAAGATCCTGCAATCTCGCCGCGCCATCAAGCATGGAGTACTCCGTATGCACATGCAGGTGCACGAAGTTCTCGTCGCGTCTCACGTCTTATGCCTTCCTGAACTCAAATCCGACCCAAGGAAATTGCAGTCGACCGAAGAGGGGGCCGAGGATCGATCGTGAGCGTATCTTCACCCACCGATGCTGGTACGCAAGGACTCGATGCTTTCGGCTAGGTCCTTCGGGTAGGCGGCAGTGAAGTGGAGGCGCTCCCCCGTTCGCGGGTGGGTCAATTCGAGTTCCATCGCGTGGAGCCAAGGCCTGCGCATGGAGAGGCTCTCAGCTAGGCGCGGATCTGCGCCATATGTGAGATCTCCGACAAGCGGGTGCTTCAAAGCGGAGAAATGGACTCGGATCTGATGCGTCCTGCCGGTCTCGAGTTCAATGCGGGCCAACGTCACCGCCGGGAAGTACTCCAAGGCTTCGTAATGCGTGACGCTCGCCTTCCCTGACGCGACGACAGCAAAACGGTGATCCTCTTTCGGATGTCGATCGATCGGAGCGTCGATGGTTCCGACCGCTGGATCGAGATGTCCCTGGGCCAGCGCGTGATAGACCTTCTTCACCTCTCGATCCTTGAATTGTGCTTTGAGAGAGCGGTGAGCATCTGATGACTTTGCCACCACCATCACGCCACTCGTTCCGACGTCGAGTCGGTGGACGATGCCTTCGCGTTCATCTGGACCCAGTGATGCCAATTGGATTCCCATCGCACGAAGCGAGCCAGTCACCGTAGGTCCACTCCATCCTGGACTCGGATGTGCCGCCACTCCTACCGGCTTGTCGATCACAACGAGGTCTGCATCTTGGAAGAGGATGGGGATCAGAACATGTTCCTCCTCGATCACCTCTACCGGCGGGAAGTGGACGCGGACGACATCACCGCCACGTACTCGATCCGACTTCTTGATCGCACGTCCTGACGTGCGATATGTGATGGCACCTGCCTCGAAGAGTGGCTCGAGCGCATTGCGGGAGAGGCCCAACTCTCGTGCGAGAACCTGGTCGTATCGCATCCCATCGCTCGCCTCTGAGATGGCGATCTCGCGAAGATCCTCGCCTGAGCCGTCACTCATCGTCATCTCCGAAGGTCGCAAACGGCTTGATGTCTCGAAGGAGCAAGTAGGCGATCCAGAACCCCGAGCAAGTGATCGCGATATCTGCGACATTGAAGATCGGCCAATTGGGCAATTGGATGAAGTCGACGACATGGCCATGGAGGAATTGAGGTTCTCGGACGATCCGATCGGTGAGATTGCCTAGGACGCCGCCAAGAAGCACGCCGAAACCGATCGCCCAACGAAGGTCTGCCACTTTCCTTGCGAAGATGATGAGCCCGGTCGTGACAATCAGTGCGAAGACGGTAAGGAAGATGGTGAAGTTCGATCCGATATTGAAGGCTGCACCGCTGTTGGTCGTGTGATTGAATCGAAGGAGGTCGCCGATCACAGCAATTGGCGGGCGCCCATCAAGATATGTGACCACCCACCATTTGGAGGCTTGATCGAGACTCAGCAGCGATAGCGAGAGGAGCAGGATCGCTCTACGCGATCTCGCAAGTCTTTCCGCCAACTGCACGATAGCTTTTAGCGACGCTCTTCTTTGGCCTTGCACTTCATGCAGAGCGTGGCTCGCGGGAATACCTTCAATCGAGCCTTACCGATCGGATTCTGGCAATCCTCGCAATGGCCATATGTCTTGCTATCGATACGGCTCAATGCACGCTCAGTTTGCAACACCATATCTCGAGCGTTGTAGACCAAGGACATCTCATGTTCGCGCTCAAAGGTCTTCGTGCCGGCATCCGCTTGGTCATCGCCCGCGCCGATTCCATCTCTTTCGATCAATTCGTCCATCTCGGTTTCGATCTCGGCTAACTCCGCCTTCAATCGCACCAGATCCTTTGCAAGTTCGGCTCGGACTGCCTTCAACTCCGTCGCGGTCCATTGCTCATCGCCTTCGGAGGTGGCAACAGGAGTCGGGGCGCCCTTTATCGGCTTGAGTTGCGGCACCTTCTTGGTTGCAACACCCTTGGCATTCTGCTTTGCAGTGCGCGCTGGAGGAAGCATCAGAAGCTTCTTCTCCTCGACGACAGCCTCAGCATTGGATTCGACCTCGGGTTTGTAGACCGAAATCGTGGTCGCACCCTTAGCAGTGGTAGAGGTCAGCGCCGTCTTCGCCTTACCTCGAACGATGATCGGCTTTGATGCTGCGCTCTTCTTGATCGTTGGTTTCACAATCGGCTTGCTGCTCTTCGCTGCTGACTTCTTCGCCGACTTCGGAGCCGCCTTGGGCGCTGATTTCTTCACCGGCTTCGGGGCAGACTTCTTAGCAGTCGGCTTTGCCTTCTTGATCGCTGTCTTCTTGACTGTCTTCTTCGCTGTCTTCTTCGCAGGCACGGGCTGAGGGTAGTGGCATTGGTAGGCTTGCGCGAATGAGCGAGCGACAGTATCCGCAGCTCTCCCCCCATATCGACCTCCCGGCCGTCGAGCGCGGAATCCTCGATTTCTGGGACAGTCACGCGATCTTCGAGAAGTCACTCTCGTCACGAGAGTCAGGCGAACCATGGACCTTCTTCGAGGGACCTCCTACCGCCAACGGCATGCCGGGTACTCATCACATCGAAGCGCGTGTCTTCAAAGACGTATTCCCTCGCTTTCACACTATGAAGGGGCGCTATGTCAGGCGCAAAGCGGGATGGGATTGCCACGGATTGCCTGTGGAGATCGCAGTCGAAAAGGAACTTGGTTTCTCCGGTAAGGGCGATATTGAGAAGTATGGGATAGCGGCCTTCAATCAGAAGTGTCGAGAGTCGGTACAGCGACATGTCGGAGCATTCACCGATATGACGAAACGGATGGGTTTTTGGGTCGACTTCGACCAGGCCTACTGGACTATGTCTCCAGAGTATGTCGAAAGCATCTGGTGGTCACTCAAGGAGATCTGGAACAAAGGTCTTCTCGGTGAGGATCACCGCGTCGCGCCGTATTGCCCGCGTTGCGGTACCGGTCTCTCCGACCACGAGCTCGCTCAAGGATATGAGACCGTCACTGACCCATCTGTCTACGTGCGATTTCCTGCGACCTCTGGGGAGTTAGCGGATCTCGGTGCGAAGTTCTTGGTCTGGACAACTACGCCTTGGACTTTGGTCTCTAACACAGCCGTCGCTGTCAATCCAAAAGTGGAGTACTTGGTCTTGGAACGCGAGGAGGATGGTGAGCGCCTCGTCGTCGCCAAAGAACTCGCCTCCGTCGTCGGTGAGCATCGTGTCCTCAAGAGCTATCTCGGATCCACCTTGGAGAGAGTCACTTACTCACGACCATTCGATCTCGTTGAGATCCCGGATGCGCACTACATCGTCCTTGGCGACTACGTCACAGTCGAGGATGGCACTGGACTTGTCCATCAATCCCCAGCGTTCGGCGCTGATGACCTCGCTGTCTGCCGAAGGTACGGTCTACCCGTCGTCAATCCAGTGCGTGGCGATGGCACATTCGAGAGCGCGATTCCATTGATCGGTGGACAGTTCTTCAAAGAGGCTGACAAGGCACTCGTCAAAGACCTGAAGAACCGTGAACTCCTCTTCAAGCACCTTCCTTACGAACACTCCTACCCTCACTGTTGGCGTTGCCACACTCCATTGATCTACTACGCACAGCCCTCTTGGTACATCCGCACTACGAAGATCAAAGAAGCGCTGCTGCGTGAGAACGCCGCCACGGATTGGCATCCCGAGACCATCAAAGATGGTCGTTATGGTGATTGGCTCAACAACAACATCGATTGGGCGCTCTCACGGAATCGTTTCTGGGGTACACCACTGCCGATCTGGCGCTGTGAGAGTGGGGAGAAATCGCATGACATCTGCGTCGGTTCGCTCAAGGAATTGAGCCAACTCGCAGGAAGCGACCTTTCGAATACCGATCCCCATCGCCCCTATGTCGATGAGATCCAGTTCCCTTGCCCTCACTGCTCGTCGACAAGTGGATCCGCCATGCGACGCGTGCCTGAAGTGATCGACGTCTGGTACGACTCAGGCGCGATGCCTTTCGCTCAGTGGGGATATCCGCATCGTGAGGGTTCGAAGGAGATCTTCGACTCCGCGTATCCAGCCGACTTCATCTGTGAGGCGATCGATCAGACCCGAGGTTGGTTCTACACCCTAATGGCGATTGGCACTCTCGTCTTCGATCAATCCTCCTATCGAAGCGTCCTCTGCCTCGGACACATCCTCGACAAAGACGGTCGGAAGATGAGTAAGCACCTCGGCAATGTCCTGGAGCCGATGTCGCTGATGGACCAACATGGCGCAGATGCTGTCCGTTGGTTCATGCTCGCTGCCGGGTCACCATGGAGCGCACGACGCGTAGGTCATGATCTGATCTCCGAGGTCGTTCGAAAGACGCTCCTGACTTACTGGAACACAGTCTCCTTCCAAACTCTCTATGCGAAGGCCGCAGGATTCACTCCTTCCCAAAACGGAAAGGCTCCAGATAGCGCTCATCTCCTTGATCGATGGATCGTCAGTGAACTTCACCTATTGATCAAGCGGGTTGATGAAGCGCTCTCCCACTTCGACTCACAAGAGAGTGGTCGAGTGATCGCGGAGTTCATCGATCAGCTCTCCAATTGGTATGTCAGACGCTCAAGGAGAAGGTTCTGGGATGGTGACCGCGATGCGCTCGAGACCCTCCACTATTGCTTGGAGAACCTCACCCTCTTGATGGCGCCCATGGTCCCGTTCATCACCGAGCATGTCTGGCAGAACTTGATCACGACTGTAAAGGATGATGCTGCGGAATCAGTTCACCTCGCCACTTTCCCACTCTCCGATCCATCGTTGATCGACAATGATCTCTCGCGACAGGTCGCTCTCACTCGTCGACTCGTCGAGCTTGGCCGTGCTGCGCGTGCCGAATCTGCGGTGAAGATCAGGCAACCACTCTCGCGCGCACTCATCTCCGCAAGTGGCTGGCAATCGCTTCCGGCAGAGTTACGTGATCAGATCTCAGATGAGCTCAACGTCCTTACCCTTGATGATCTTTCAGTCTCCGGCGATTTGGTAGATGTCTCAGTCAAGGCGAATTTCCGGTCGCTGGGTGCGAAATTTGGTGCCTCCGTCCAGGCGATAGCGAAGGCGATCCATGCCGAGGAAGCCGCTCAATTGGTGGCGGTCCTTCGCTCCAAGGGCTCGACCTCGATCGAATACAGCGATGTGACTGGCACTCTGCAGAAAGCGGAGATCACCACCGAGGATGTGCTCGTCACCGAGACTCCTCGCGAAGGTTGGACTTACGCCTCAGCCCACGGCGAAAGTCTCGCTCTCGATCTCGCGCTGACCGCTGAGTTGATCGCACAGGGAATCGCCCGCGAAGCGATCCGCCTCATCCAAGATGAGCGTAAAGCGCTCGGATTCGATATCTCCGACAGGATCACCTTGGTCTGGAATGCGAGCGAAGAGCACCTCGCTGCTATCACTGCCCACTCACATCACATCGGAGAGGAAGTGCTCGCGACCGAGATCAAACGAGATGCGACTCTTACTCTTGCCGACAATGAGATCGGGCTAGCCCTTCGGCTCGAACGCCAGAAGATTTCCTAGGAGTTCTCGCGCTGTCGATCAGATCGGCAAAGCGCGGATGAGAGGGATCACCAACCACTGAATCCCGAAGAAGAGCACGATGAAGGACAGGTCGAGAGCTACCGGCCCCAATCGCAATGGCGGCACGAAACGACGCACGAATGAAAGTGGCTTATCGGTTACGAGATAGACGATCTCAAGGATGGGAAGCAAGATCCCGCGTGGTCGCCATCCAGGTTTGAACATCCGGACATAGTCCAAGATCAACCTCGCCAGCAAAAAGAGCACGAAGATGTTGAGTATTTGGATGAGAAGAGAACCGAGACTCATCTGGACTTACTCAGCTCTGGTTGAAGAAGTCTGCAGAAGCAGCGGCTGCAGCAGACTTGTCTTCTGCGCTCACCGTAACGTTGGGTGGTGAGAGCAAGAAGACCTTAGAGGTCACACGTTCGATGGAACCGCTATGACCGAAGACCAGACCTGATGCGAAATCGATGATTCGCTTTCGTTCTGCATCGTCCATGTCGCTCAAGTTGATGATCACGGGATTGCCTTGTCGGAAATGCTCGCCGACTGTTCTCGCCTCGTTGTAGAAACGCGGATGGAGTGTGATGATCCGATCAAGGGCTGCACTCTGGGTCATACCAGGGAGTGGTTGTGAAGGTGCGACGCGAGTCGGTGTCACCGGCGTCGTGCTCGTCGTCGAAGTGACGGTACGAAGAGCAGGTCGTGGGGTTTCCTTCACGGCTACCTCTTCAGGCTCAGTGAGCCCGAGGTAATCGGTCATCTTTCGTAGGCCTTTGGACATAGCTGAATTTTATGTGTTTGGGGTCCGCTGGCCGAGGATTGAGCTACCGAGTCGGATATGTGTCGCGCCATGTTCAAGCGCAAGGCGATAATCATCACTCATCCCTGCAGAGATGGCCTTGGCGTTTGGCGCGATCTCTTGCACCTTCCGACTCAGAACCTTGAGTCGCTCGAAGGATTCACCGATTTGTGAAGTCGTGATCCCAGCGAAGTGTGGCGCTACTGCCATCAGACCGAGGAAATTCCCAGCAAATCTCGCCACCATCATTCTGGAGAAATCCTCGAGATCCTTTGGATCGATACCTGCGCGTGAATTCGACTGCCCATCAGGGTCGAGATTGACCTGAAGGAAGACCTCTCTATCCGGAGAGATCCGCTCGATGAGCTTCTCCGAATCAATGGAGTGAATCACATCGGCGAAGCGATTGAGGGATGCCGCCTTGTTGCTCTGGATCTGGCCTTGGAAGTGCCAGGTGATCTCATCATTCATCTCGGCGGATATCGCTTCGCGCTTGGAAACCAGCTCTTGAACTCGGTTCTCGCCGAATTCACGCTCGCCGAGCTCGAAGAGGATCTCGATGTCGCTCACCGGAAAGTTCTTGGTCACCACGATCAGGGTGATCCCAGAAGGCAACTCGCTGCGGACTCCACTCAATCTCTGAGCGATATCGTCCTTACGAGTAGAACGATCGATCACCAGGCAACCACCATCGCTTGGCGGCCCGTGACCCGATCGCGTCGATAGGAGTAGTAGGCATCGTCGCAACTGACGCATTCGCGTGCCCCGCCAAACCAACTCCACTCGATCTCTCGACTCTCAAGGATGGAGATCACACCAGCTGCAACATCGATCTTATGTTCCACCGCGTTGAAGATGCTCTTCGGATAACTCTCCACAGCGACGCGAAAAATCTCCTCCGAGAGTGGGTAGCAATCTCCACAGATTGATGGACCGATGGTTGCCGACAATCGAGCGAGGTCGACCTCCGCAGAGAGAGCAGCAAGAGCAGATTCCGTCATTCCCTTCACCAAACCCTCTCTCCCCACATGCACTGCAGCGATCACATCCTCACTGGTGAGAATGAGAGGGACGCAATCTGCAGCTTGCACTGCGAGTCCGACCCGATCGTTCCAAGAGTCGCGACGGATGAAGATGCCATCACAACTTGCCTCTTCGCCATCGACCTCACCTTCGACCATGCGATCGCTATGGATCTGATCCATGAACCTGATCTCTTCGAGTTCGCATGCCGCTGTGAGCGCACTTCGATTTGCCATCACATGATCGCGATCATCCCCAACCTTCAAACCCAGATTGAGCGAGTCATAAGGTTGCGACGAGATTCCCAGCTCACGAGATCCTTCGAACGCGGCCGATGCAGGATGAAACCCACTCCGATTGGTGCACCAGATACGTGCCATCGTCACAACCTACGGCGAGGTGAGGGTTCCGACTACTTCATGAAGTCAGGAACATCGATGTCATCATCGCCCAAGAGTTCTTCGAAGCGGACTCGACGCCGAGGCTGCTCCTCACTCTCAGAGTGACTGCCCATTGCGACAGCGATGGGGTCATTGCTCGGTATCGGATCAGCCTTACCAAGCAGCGTGGCACTATCGATGACAGGAATCGAGACTCGCTTGGGCTCACCGCCTTCAAACCCGGCAGCAATCACCGTCACTCGAACCTCATCACCTAAGGTGTCGTCGATTTGAGTGCCGAAGATGATGTTCGCATCAGGATGCGCATACTTGGCGACCATCTCCGCTGCCTCATGGACTTCGAAGAGCCCGAGGTCGGAACCACCTGCGATCGAGAGGAGCACGCCATGTGCGCCGTCAATCGAAGCCTCAAGAAGTGGTGAGGAGACTGCCAACTCCGCAGCCTTGGAGGCGCGCGATTCACCGCGAGCGGAACCGATTCCCATCAGTGCAGAACCTGCTCCACTCATCACGCTCTTCACATCGGCGAAGTCGAGGTTGATCAATCCTGGTGTGGTGATCAGGTCAGTGATCCCCTGTACACCGGAGAGAAGTACCTGATCCGCGCTACGGAAAGCCTCCACAAGACTGATAGATCGATCCGAGATCGACAAGAGGCGATCGTTCGGAATGATGATGAGGGTGTCGACTTCGCCACGGAGATTCTCGATTCCTTCTTCCGCCTGAAGAGAGCGTCGCTTTCCTTCGAAACTGAATGGTCGGGTCACGACACCGACTGTCAAAGCGCCTATGTCACGTGCGACCTTTGCGACGACAGGCGCTGCACCCGTTCCAGTACCGCCACCCTCACCGGCGGTGATGAAGACCATGTCCGCACCACGGAGTACCTCTTCGATCTCTGTGATGCTGTCGAGCGCCGCTTGCTTGCCGATGTCAGGCGATGCACCTGCACCAAGTCCCTTGGTCAACTTCCTGCCGATATCCAATTTCACATCGGCATCACTCATGAAGAGATCTTGTGAATCAGTGTTGATCGCGATGAACTCAACGCCCTTCAAGCCAGCTTCAATCATTCGATTGACAGCCTTGCCACCACCTCCGCCGATACCAACGACCTTGATGACTGCCAGATAGTTCTGCGGTGTGGCCACGATGCGCCTCTCAATGGGACTCTCAAGTACTACTTGAGAGTCAAGTTCAGTAGTGCGCGCAAAAGTAGAGAGCGATGCAGATGCAATCAATCACCGACACGATGGAAAGTCTCAAGGCAAGGATCACTCTTGCTGGCCCAGTTGATCACCTTCAACGACTGACGATCGGCAATCGCGGGTTACTGACATCTATCGTCGAAACCTCACGATTTGCCTTCAATTTCATCAATTCCTCGACTACAAGAACCTTGGCTGGGATCTCTTCGAATCCTCCCCAGGAGACACGGACCAACCTCTCTGAATCGGATGAGCCCTCAAGATTCCTATTGGTTGCCAGTGGAACCCGGCTCTCTGTGATGAAGGTGGAGATCGAGGTCACGATCACTCGCTGAGTAGGGAACTTCTCATTGATGGCCGCGAAGAGTTCGGCAGCGCTGCCACGGTCTCTGCTTCTTTCGCTGCGGATCTCGACTCTAGGGAGTTCTTGATACTCCGCCGCGAGATCTCCTGGCAATTCGAAGAGCGTTCCATCATCGGTCATGAATCTCTCGCCCGACTCGATGGAACCCATCGAACCACCGCTGACGGGAAGTGTCTCTTCGACGAGGAACCGGGGAATGCGTTCTCGGACGAAGAGTCTTACCGCACCACCAATCCAGTCACGTTCTAGATTCACCTCGCCAATCCATGGTTGATCCTTGAGGGATCTTTCAATCGCGCGAGTATTGATACGCGCAAGCGGCTCTCCCACTTCGAGGGTCAAACCAGAGGATGCGAGTTCGCTCTCAATGAGCACGACGTTCTTGGGATCCGTGGTCTCGACCGTAACTGACGAGATGGTGAGAAGAGAGGACCACCCGATGAGATAGATCAATCCAAGAATCAGCGTCGCAGAGAGTGGGATCAACAATCTTTTCATCGAGGAGTGCTCAATTTCGCGACTTCAAGGCAGCGAGGATCTTTGGCCCTATCTCCGTAACATCCCCTGCGCCAAGGGTGAGGATGAGATCACCAGGTTCTGCCCATTGCACTACCTCGTCTATCACTCGATCTCGATCACTTAAGTAGATTGAGTCTCTACTCCCTTCTGCGATCGTCGCACCTGAGACTCCAGGTAGCGGATTCTCACCTGCGCTGTAGATGTCCATCACGACGGATCGATCGGCCCCAGCAAGGGCACGAGCGAAGCTTGCGGCAAAGGCTGCTGTCCTGCTGAAGCGATGAGGCTGGAAGATGACACATAGCCTCCCCGCACCTGCTGCTGAAAGCACCGAGCGTGCCGCAGAGATCGTCGCCTCGATCTCTGTCGGGTGGTGGCCGTAGTCATCGACGACCGTGATTCCGTCGCAGATTCCCTTCACTTCGAATCTGCGTGAAGTACCGCGGAAGGCTGAGATCGCACGCGCTGCAGCCGCAAGATCGATGCCCATAGCCACGGCAGATGCCACCACAGCGGTGGCATTGAGAACGTTATGTCTGCCATGGACGAAGAGTCGCAACTGGACAATCGGACCACCTTGCCATTGAAGCGTGGCCGATACCCCGTCCGAGAGTTCTTTCATCTCGCCGATCACGAGATCGCACGTGGCCGAGGTTCCATAGGTGATTCTTCTAATCCCGCTCGGCACTGGCAACGCCGATGCTCGAAGGTCGTCGCCGCAGATCACAACGAAATCCTTTGTAGTGGCGATGAATCGCTCGAAGAGCCTTACGATCTCTTCGATCGAGGAGAAGTTGTCGACATGGTCGAGCTCGACATTTGTGATGATCGCACCATCTGGCATGTAATCGAGAAAGGAGCCATCGGATTCGTCAGCCTCGACCACGAAGAAGTCTCCCTGCCCCTCACGTGCACTTACGCCAAGGGCAGAGATCTTCGAACCTATGACGAAGGATGGATCCCTACCAAGGGCATCGAGCATCTGAGCGAACATCCCAGAGGTAGTGGTCTTCCCATGTGTCCCTGCGACCGCGATCGAAAACTTGCCAGGGAGAAGGCGCGCCAATGCGCTGGCGCGACGAACGATCTCGATCCCTTGCTCTTTGGCTGCGACTAACTCAGGATTCTCTTCCCGAATGGCGCTCGAGATGACCACATATCTCGCATCACCGATCTGCTCTCCTTTATGTCCGACGTAGGTAGTGATTCCCTGCGAGGCAAGGGAGCGCAATGTCGCACTCTCCTTCTCATCGGAGCCGCTGACGATAAATCCACGAGCCGCAAGGATCTCAGCGATTCCGCTCATTCCCGAACCGGCGATGCCGACCATGTGAATCTTGGCGCCCGGTGTGAAGGTCGTCATCTCTATCGCCTGCCTCTCGGCACAGATGCAAGGATGCTTGCGGCCATCCGCTCTACGGCATCTAAGCGTGGCTGGGTCGAGACCCTTGGTTGGAGAGCAAGAGCACGTGGAAGGTTTTCGATCAGCCAGTCATCGTCGAATTTTGAGTCAGTAACCGAGATCGCACTCCCTGCTTCGACGAGCTCTTGGGCATTGAAAGATTGCTCGCCATTTCCGTGGCCTAGCGGTACTAAGATCGCGCGCTTGCCGAGAGCCAACAATTCAGCGCAGGTGACAGCACCTGCGCGTGAGATAACGAGGTCAGCTGATCGGTATGCCTCAGCCATATCCTCGATGAAACCGATGGGCTCATAACCGTCACGACGCGCGATAGCCGGAATGCGATCGAGATTTCCTGCGCCAACTGCATGACGAAACCGGATCTCTCCACCAATCTTCGGTAGCGCACTCCAAATCGCCTCATTGATCCGCATACTTCCTTGCGACCCACCGATCACAAGGACTTCGCTCGTGTGAGACCTCTCTTCGGGTTGATCATCTGCGCTTTTTGAAGTTTTCTTTGCGTAGTCGATGATCTCCTGACGCAGAGGCATACCAACGACATGGGCGTTCCACTTTCGACCGACGCTTTCGAAGTTCGCGAAGCACTCACCGCCGAGAGCCTTGCCCACTTTGTTTGCGAAACCGGGCAAAGCATTCGCCTCGTGGAGGACGATCCGGCGTCGCAATAACCAGGCTGCGATATAGACCGGCGTCGCGACATACCCACCGAATCCGACTACGACATCGACCTTCGCTACCCAACGGATCGATTGGAGAACCGCGATGAGGAGCCGGATGGGAAAGATGAGAAGCGAGAATCCGACCCGACGTGGCAACGGGACCTTGATGATCTGCTGACGCGGGAAAGGGATCTCGATCGCAGATTCGACTCCCGAGCTTGTACCAACGAAGAGAATCTCGGTTGAGGGCGAGGACTTTGAAAGCGCAGTCGCGACGGCGATCGCGGGACCGAGATGTCCCATCGTGCCCCCGGCAGCGAAGAGAACGCGCTTCATCACTTCTGAGAGTACTTGAGGGAGCGAGAGATCTTTCGAGTGATCTCGCTCTTCACTTCAGGATCCCGCATGGCCACGCCAAGGACCAGACCTAAGGCAGCCAACGTCGCTATCAGTGATGAACCACCGTACGAGACGAGTGGCAGGGTCACGCCGATCACCGGGATGAGCCCCGTCACCGATCCGATGTTGACCACGATCTGAATGGCGAACCAGAGGGCGACACCGGAGACGAAGAACCTCTCCAAGAGAGTCTGCGAGCGAAGTGCGATCTTGAATATGGAGAGCAGAAGGAAAGCGAAGAGCCCCAAGAGGGTGAGCGTCCCTAGGAGACCCATCTCCTCTCCTACGACAGCGAAGATGAAGTCGGTATGCGCTTCAGCAAGATTGCCCCACTTCTGTTTTCCCGCGCCCAATCCGGATCCGAAGATGCCACCTGATGCCAAACCCATGATCGAGTGCGCGGGTTGCCAACCAGCGTTCTGATAGTGCTCTTCCGAGAAAGGGTCGAGCAGAGCCTTGATGCGATAGATCCGATTCGATTGGGTCAGGATCAAGACGACCGCCATCAGAGTCAGTGCAGCGATCGCTGCGACGAACCATCGGATCTGTATCCCTGAGACGAAGAGCACTCCCGCTGCGATGGCAGCGAAGACCAGTGCAGTGCCGAGATCCTTGCCGACGAGGATCAGTGCGATCATGGCGATGATCCCGGGAAGGATTTGTGCAGCGAGCGCACTCGGACTCATCGGAACTTGCCGTTCCTTCAACTCCTCATGTCGAGCGAGTACACCGGCCAACCAGAGGATCATGCCCAGCTTGGCAAACTCACTCGGTTGCATCGTGAAGCCTGCAATCGAAATCCAGTTGACGTTGCCGTTTACCTCTTTACCGATCACTGGAAGTTGTGGCAAAGCCAATGCGATGAGGGAGAGTACGAGCGAGAGAGTCGACATCCGCTTCAGGAAAGCAAAAGGTGCTCGGAAGAGGAAGAGTGCTATGGCAAGACCGACAAGGAAGAGAAGGGCTTGCCTGCCGACGATAGCGACCGAGGAGCCGGAATCTTGGAGCGCTTTGACGCTCGAGGCGGAGAAGACCATGACCAGGCCGAGGATGGAGATCAAGATGGTCGGAAGAGCCACCCCATAGAAATTGACCACTGGACGTTTCATGGCGCTCCTCCTTCACTCAGCACTAGTTCCTTCACGGCGCTTTGAAAGAGGTCGCCGCGCTCTTTGTAGGAAGTGAATTGATCCATAGAGGCACACGCTGGTGCGAGTAGGACAGCGTCACCACGTGAAGCGAGATTCTTGGCGAAGGTCACTGCCTCGCGCATCACTTCCCTACCTTGGGTGGCGCCAACTTCGACGATCTTGACACTTGGATTGAGTTCTTCGAGCGCAGCACGGATCAGAGGTGCATCTCTTCCGACCAAGATCGCCGCTCTCACTCGCGAGGATGTCGCCCGAACCAACTCATCCATCGACGCACCTTTCGCAAGACCGCCAGCGATCCAGATCACCGATGGAAACGAGAAGATCGCGGCCATCGCGGCATGCGGATTGGTCGCCTTGGAATCATCGACCCAGGTGATGCCCTTTGCTTCGCCGATGACTTGTAGACGATGTTGATCCAAGACGAATGTGGCAAGGCCCTCTGTGATGGCGTCAGCACCGATTCCAATCGCCTTGGAGAGAGCTGCAGCAGCCATGGCGTTGCTGACATTATGAGATGCGTTTGAAGGCAATACCGCTACCTCTACCAAGACCTCCGCATTCATGGGGTCATCGACCAAAGCGCGATCGACGATCAGATCCTCGACGAGACCTATCTCGCCACTTGCTGGAGAACCTAGATGGAATGGAATCAGATCAGAATTGGAAGCGGTGGTCAGCTCTGGCCAAGAACGACTCAACGTGGCATCGGAGATATTGATGAAGGATCGCTTGGAAAGTGATATCAATTTGAGCTTCGCATCTCGATATCTGTCGAAACTTCCATGCCAGTCGATATGGTCGGGAGAGATGTTGAGGAGTGCGATCGCCTCGAATCGAGGGAGCTCGCTCCAATCTATCTGGAACGAGGAGAGTTCGATGGCGAGGATGTCGATCTCAGGAGTGATCGACTCGATCACCGTTCGACCGACGTTGCCACATGCGACTCCCGCTACTCCAGCGCTTCGCATGATGTTCTCGACCATCTGAATGGTGGTGGTCTTGCCGTTGGTGCCAGAGAGCGCGATCCAACGTTGCTCCGGCGCGATCTGTCGCTTCATCTCCCAGGCGAAGTCGATCTCACTCAGATGTGGGATCCCTCGCGCACGTATCTCTTCGATGACTGGATGATCAGGTCTCCATCCCGGACTGATGATCGCTAACGCGCATCTCTCCGGCAAGGAACGCAAGGCCCCATCAACACGATCATCGACCATCGAGACCAAAGCGCCGTGAGAGAGAGCAAAATCATGGAGTGCCTTACCCGTTACACCTGCGCCGACGATGACGAGATCAAGTCCTCGCAACGCATCAATGGTGACCGATCCAACCGTCATGATGGTGGCGTTACCCCACGACCCAGTCGGCATAGAAGAGGCCGAGACCCAGGGCCATACAGAGGCCGGCGATGATCCAGAAACGAACCACCACTGTCACCTCACTCCATCCCGAGAGTTCGAAGTGATGATGAAGCGGTGCCATCTTGAAGACGCGCTTTCCACCGGAGAGCTTGTAGTAGCCAGTCTGGATGATGACCGAGAGAGTGATGATGACGAAGAGCCCACCGAGCGCTATCAAGAGCAACTCGACACGAAGTGTGAGCGCCAGGCCGGCGAGAGCCGCACCGACTGCTAACGATCCCGTGTCACCCATGTAGATCTGAGCTGGCGCAGTGTTCCACCAAAGGAAACCTGCGAGCGCTCCCGCGAAAGCTGCGGCAAGGACCGCAAGGTCGAGTGGGTCACGAACCTCATAACACTTCGGTGATGGTTCGATGCCGCAGCTCTGTCCGAACTCCCACACACCGATCAGGATGAAGGCGAGGAAGGAGAGGATCGCAGCACCCGATGCCAAACCGTCGAGACCATCGGTCAGATTGACCGCATTACTGGTGCCGAGGATCATTACCAGAGCGAGAAGGATCACCAGGATTGGAGCTAATGTGATTGCGGTATCTCGCACCGTGGAGAGTTGATCGGAGATCGGGGAAAGACCTCTCTCATCTGGGAAGTTCCTGCCGGCGATGGCGAAGGCAATTGCGATCACTGCTTGACCGAGCAACTTCAACTTCGCAGAGAGTCCTTTCGAATTCCGGCGTGAGATCTTCAGCCAGTCATCAAGGAAACCGATGAGTCCGATTCCGGCGACCAGGCCGAGTACCAAGATCGCGGAGGTAGTGACAGGAACACCGATGATGAGGTGGGATGCGAGGTAGCCCATCGTGGCAGCGAAGATGATCGCCACTCCCCCCATCGTGGGAGTACCGCTCTTGACCTGGTGGGTTGTCGGTCCGTCGGTTCGAATCACCTGCCCGATCCCTCGACGAGTGAGCACCTTTATGAGAAGTGGCGAGAGCAAGAAAGCCAAGATCGCAGAGAATGCGCCGGCGAGGAGGATTCCTCTCATCTACTCACTCTCCCGTTCATCATCTCTCGCTGCCTCTCCATCCAATGATTCTGAGGATCTCTGAACGCGCTCCTTGAGAGATTCGACAAGGTGAGCTGCTAATCGTTCCAGACCGACGCTGCGAGAAGCCTTGAACAACACGCAGTCTCCAGCCTCTATGGAGTCGAAGAACTTTCTTGCCTGATCGAGATCCGCGACCAGAATCGCCTCTGTCTCTCCCTTGGAATCGACCAGATATCGCTGTTCGTTGACCGAGATGAGGTAATCGATCCCCAATGAGAGTACCTCTCTACCGATCTCACCATGCATCGCATCGGATGCATCTCCGAGCTCGTTCATCGTCCCCAGGAAAGCGAAACTTCGGCCGCCACTCTCTTGCGCGAGCAGTCGCGTGGTCTCCAAGGCTGCCTTCATACTCTCCGGATTGGCGTTGTATGAGTCGTTGACCACAGTGACGCCATGGATTTCGCTCAACTCCATCCGCCATCGACTCTGGGGTTCGAAGGTCGATAGCGCCGTAGCGATCTCGTTCTCAGGTATACCTAGGGCGAATCCCAGCGCTGCGGTGGCAAGAGCATTCGCGACGTTATGCACGCCAGCGACCCGTAACTCCACCACTTCTCGCCCGCGAGGTGTGACCAATTCAAAGTGAGCGAATCCACCGCGCGCCTCTACATCTGTCGCTCGGACCGTCTCATCTCCTCGTTCTCCGAAGGTGATCACAGTGAGGTCAGGACGCGCACGAGCCATGAGGGGTGTGAACTCATCGTAGGTGCCGAGGATCGCAATACCGCCGTGATCGATACCTGCGACCAACTCCGACTTGGTCTCCGCTATCGCTTCGCGGCTTCCGAACTCGCCGAGATGAGCGGTGCCTACCTTGAGGACAATCCCGATCTGCGGCTTGGCGATCCTCGCCAATCGGAAGATGTCTCCCTTGTGACGTGCACCCATCTCCGAGATGCAGTAACGAGTCGACTCCTGACACGAAGTGATCACGACTGGAAGACCAAGATCGTTGTTGTATGAACCTCTCGGTGCGACCACTGCGCCCTCTCTCATGCCTGCATGAACGCGAAGCATGTGATGGGCCATGTCCTTGGTGGTGGTCTTGCCTTGTGATCCCGTGATCCCTACGACGGTCAAAGCCTTCAATGACGCGCGATAGTGGCTCGCCCATAGCGCGGCGGCGGCCAGCACATCGGAGACCACGATCGCTGGCGCATCGACATCACGTGACACGAATGAAAAGGATGCACCGCACTCTCTGACGAAGTCATGGCCATCGACTCGCTCGCCTTCAAGCGCGAGGAATATCCCGTCCTTCAGAGGAGTTCGCGAATCAAAGAAGAGTGCGCCACTCGTCTCTCGCGCCCGATCGGCATTGATGAGATTCCCGCCGATGACGAGAGCGACCTCCTCAATCGTCCAGGTGACCTTCACTTCTTGGCACTCATCTCGGATTCACCTTCGGCCTTCGATGGCCCTGGCTACCTCGAGGCGATCATCGAACTCTTCGAGCCGGTCCTTGAATTGTTGACCGCGTTCATGTCCCTTACCGAGAACGACGATTAGATCACCAGGCTCCGCCAGCGAGATTGCGTACTCGATTGCGTTCTTTCGGTCGATCTCAATTCGCGAAGGTTCCTTGATCGTAAGTCCCGCCGTCATCTCCTTCAAGATCTCGACCGGATCCTCACTCCTTGGATTGTCGCTGGTGAAGATCGCAACATCGGAACCCGCCGCTAGCGCTTGCCCCATCAGCGGTCGCTTACTACGGTCACGGTCGCCACCACATCCGAGTAGAGCGATGATCCTCCCCGATGAGCTCTCACGTAGTGATCGAAGGACTCGAGTGACCGCATCTGGAGAGTGTCCGTAATCGACAAGAGCAGTGAAAGGTTGCCCCAGATCGACTCGCTCCATACGACCACGGGCACCCTTGAGTTCGCGAGATGCGCTCTCGATGACGACTGGATCGACTCCGCTATCGACCGCCAGAGCCAAGGCCATCACGTAGTTCTCTACGTTATGCGTACCGATCAATGGGATCTCCGTCGATATCAATATGCCACCAGGGCCACGAATCTCAAGACGATTTCCGCGCCAGGTCACCTCTCGCTCAGTAACAAACCACGCTGCGCTCCTATCGGTTAGTGAGAGCGTCATCGTCTCGAGCGATGTCATAGCGGCAAGGCGCTTTCCGTAGGCGTCGTCGATGTTGATGAAAGCGCGATCGGAGTATTCGTGAGTGAAGAGTGAAGCCTTTGCATCGAAGTAACTCTCCATATCGCCATGGAAGTCGAGATGGTCTTGCGAGAGATTGCTGAATCCTGCTGCTGCGAATCGAGCGCCATTCACACGGTGAAGGGCAAGGCCATGTGAGCTCACTTCCATGGCGAGTGCACGAACATGGAGTTGAGCCATCTGTGCCACACGTCGAGCCATCTCATCAGCCGACTCAGTGGTGCGCTCGGCCTTCAACTCCAACCCCGGCATCAAGGTCGCAATCGTTCCCATCAATCCAGCCGTGAACCCCGCTGCCTGCCAGATCTCGTAGAGCAAGGTGGTGATGGTGCTCTTGCCATTCGTTCCCGTGACACCGACGGCATGCATGCTTCGCATCGGGTCACCATGGAACCAATGTGCCAAATGACCCAGATCCACTTCGGGGCGCGAGACGACGAGAAGAGGAACTTGGATCTCACCCTTGGCGGAGATCTTCGACTCACCTTCCTTGTCGGTCAGGATCGCATTGGCCCCCGCGGCGATGGCCCGCTCGACATATTCAGCGCCATGACTGCGGATCCCACGATGTGCGACGAAGAGCGCACCAGGAACTACTGAGTCGGTCGAACTGGCAATCTCCGTGATCTCGATTCCGGCAAGTTGCGACAGAGAGAGTCCCGTATCACCAAGATAGTTGGCGATATCGATGAGTGACTTCATCTGCGCTACGAGAGCCTGCTCATCCACGAGCATCGACTTTCTCTCTCTTCTTCTTTTCCTTCTTCTCCGGAACCTCTGAATTCTTGGGCTTCTTGCTCTCGGCAGAATCAGAAGAAGAAGTTGGATTGCTGATCTTTCGCAAATACTCCTTGTAGCTCAATGCGTAACTTGATTCAGCCTTCGCAGTCGGCGGGATGTTCTGGGACTGGAGGATGTAACTCATCACTTCCTTGAAGACTGGTCCACCGAGATAACCGCCGTAGTAGACCCCCTTAGGAGCCTGGATAGTCACGTTGACCACATAGGCCGGATCATCTGCTGGCGCGAAACCGATGAAAGATGCGGTGTATCCCTTGTAGCAACCGCACTTCTCGTCATGGCGCCAGGCAGTTCCGGTCTTGCCGGCAACGCGATAGCCAGGGATAGCAGCAGTTTCAGCAGTTCCATGGGGACCGACCACGCTCTCCATGATCAGACGCATCTTCTCTGCAGTCTCGGAGGAGACCACTCGAACGGCTTTCCCAGTCTTGTGAGCGGTGAACGCGCCATTGGGAGCGATCGTGCCTTTGATGACGCTCGGTGGTACTCGCACGCCATCGTTTGCCAGAGTGGAGAAGATCGAGGTCGCTTGAATCGCTGTCAACGAGTAGCCCTGACCGAAGGAGATGGTCGGGAGTGAGGTTCCAGACCACTCCTTGACTGGACGCAACTTGCCCGCGGATTCCCCTGGGAGACGCAGTTCGGTCGATTGACCCAATCCGAATGCGCGTAAGTAGTCGTAGAGACGTTCCTTACCGACCATCTCGCCGATCTTGATCGCACCAGTGTTGGTCGAGTTGGCAAGCGCACCTGCGACGGTGATCTTCTCAGTCTTGTGATAATCGTGATCCTTGAATGGAGTTCCATATCGCTTGAGTTTGTAAGGGGTCGTGATGATGGTCTCTGGTGAGACTTTCCCCTCCTCCAAAGCAGCTGCGTAGGTGATCACCTTGCCAGTCGAACCCGGTTCGTAGATCTCTTCGACGGTGAGATTTCGATAGAGCGCGGGATCGACACCATCTCTCTCATTCGGATCGAATGTCGGATAGGTCGCGTGAGCGAGGATCTCTCCAGTCTTGGGATTTTGGACGATCACTGTTCCTGAAACCGCTCGCGATGACTTGACCATCTTGGAGATCGCTTGCAGTGCGACCCATTGCACATCTCGATCGATCGTCAATTGGACGCTTTCACCCGGCACTGAATCGAGCATCACTTGCTGGGTGCCAGGGATGATCGTTCCGCCAGCATTGGCGTAGGTGTAGACGCCATCTTGTCCGGTCAATTGAGAGTTGAGGCTGTACTCCAACCCGGCCGCACCAACACCGGCCGCATTAGTGAAACCAAGAAGTGATGCGGCGAGACGACCCGCTGGGTACTCGCGGTCATAGATGCGCTCTGCCCAGAATCCGCTTATCCGTTTGGCATAGCCGTTGCGCTCTTCGATCACCTTCTCGTTGTAGCTCTCGATCCTTGACTCCATGGTTCGCCAGATCGCAGGTCGCACCTTGTCGGCGATCACCACATACCTGCGATCACCGGTCAAGCGGTTGGCGAGATAACCCTCATCCATATCCAAGATTGGTGCGACGACCATTGCGACCTCCTCGCCGTCATGGATCAACTTCTGATCGACGACGATCCGATACGAGAGGACGCTACGAGCAAGTTCGACTCCCTTGGCATCGAGGATCGCTCCCCTTGGCGCCGGGATTGTCGCAGTGCGCTCTAACTCGCCAGAGGCCTTGACCATCAGGTCGTTGGAGCGGAGCGCCTGCAAATCGAGAAGTCTGATGGCAAAGACGAGAAGGATGATGCCGATGATGGCAACTGCGATCTGAATCCGCTTTGTTTGGAGTGATCGGTCAGTTGCGAGGTTCACGAGAAGAGAGACCTACCTATCCTTGATCTCTATGAAACGGGGGCTCCCTGACGAGACCATTCCCAACATCTCGGCGGAGCGAGCAAGGCGATCTGGCGAGGAGATGTGAGCCAGTTCAGTGAGCGCGGCCTGTCGAAGTTCCTTCATCTCGATCACTTCTAGTTTGAGGGCTCGGACTGTGAATGCACCTTCTGTCAGTGCGATGTTGAGGGTGAACATGGCCATCAATCCTGCGGTCGCAATCGAAACGCAGATCATGACGAAATTCTTGGAGTCCCTCTTCGCATCAGTGAGCGATGCCAACGAGAGATTGCTCAGCGGTGCAACGAGAGAGAGTCGTCGCACCTGAGCGACCTTGCGCGTGGTCGCAGGTCCGAGTTCGCGTATCGCCATCAGGCTGCCACTCGAGTGATTGCGCGAATACGAACCGACTTAGCACGAGGATTGACGAGCATCTCTTCCTCGCTCGCCTTCTCACTACCGTTGAAGATGAGTGCGAACTTTTGCTCTTGACCAGGTAGCTCGACAGGAAGACCAGGCAGATCCTTGCGCGCTGTCACGCGAGCGAAATGCTCCTTGACGATGCGATCCTCAAGCGAGTGGAAGGAGAGGACGACCATCCGACCTCCGACTGCAAGGCGATCGAGTGCGATCGGTAGCGAGCGATCCAAAATGTCGAGCTCGCCATTGACTTCGATTCGAAGCGCTTGGAATGTGCGCTTCGCTGGGTTTCCACCGGTTCGTCGCGCCGGTGCTGGGATGACTCGCTTGATGAGTTCTACCAACATGGAGCTCTTCGAGATTGGCTCCTTTGAACGCTCGGCGACGATGGCCTTGGCAATCCTTGGCGCGAAACGCTCCTCGCCATATTGGCGCAGGATCCGCGTGAGGTCAGACTCGGAGTAGGTGGCCAGGACTTCGGCTGCAGTGAGGCCCTGGCTCCTATCCATCCGCATATCGAGCGCGCTCTCCTGGGAGTAGGAGAAACCCCGTTCGACGGAATCGAGTTGCATCGAGGAGACGCCGAGATCGAGCAGGATCCCGTCAACAGTACGAGTGCCAAATTGATCTAAGACTTTGCCGAGGTTGTCATAGGAGTCGCGATAGATCTGTACCCGACCGTGGAATGGCTCAAGTCGCTTGGCTGCATGTGCGATCGCATCCGCATCCCTATCGATTCCGATGATCGTCAGATGAGGGAAGCGAGAGAGCAATTCGAAACTGTGTCCGGCAAGACCAAGAGTCCCGTCAACGATGATGGGGTGTTCGCGACCCTCGATGGCTGGAGCGAGTAACTCAACGGTTCGATCGAGACAGACGGGCAGATGAATCTCGGGCATCTTCCCTACCTCACTCTCTTCTCGTATAGCACTTGCTCGTTGACTTCAATTAGGACTATGCGATGAAGTTGAAGAGACGCTCTGGTCACTGTCGGCCGACGGATGGGGGGTAAATCGGCACCGGGGAAGCAGTGCCGATTTAGTGAAGGTCGACAGTGGCCAGAACGGCCCTGCTCACTTCATCGCTATTTAGTTGTCCTTCTGGACTTTGATGCCGCTAGAAGAGTCCGGGAAAGATCTCCTCTGAGACGTTTGCAAAGTCGCCTTCGCGGTCGGCGAGATAGCTCTGCCACGACTTCGCATCCCAGATCTCGACTCGGGTATTGGCGCCGATGACGACGCACTCCTTCGTCAACGAGGCGTAATCGCGCAATCCGTTTGGAATGGTCACTCGACCCTGCTTGTCGGGGATCTCGTCATGGGCACCGGCGAACATCACGCGCATGTAGTCGCGAGCGCTCTTGGCCGTGAGTGGGGTCTGACGTAGTTGCTCGGTGATCCGGGCGAACTCGTCCGCGGGAAAGACATAGAGGCAACGCTCTTGACCCTTGGTGATGACGAGACCTGGAGCGAGGGGTTCGCGGAACTTCGCGGGGAGAATCAAGCGACCCTTCTCATCGAGTCGTGGTTCGTGAGTCCCCAAAAACACTGTTTTTCCCCTTGTTTCTTCACTTCTTGAGCAAGACCCCCGTCTCGCTCAATTCCCCACTTTACTCCCTTTCACTCCCTTTTCAACCACCTACC
>Ga0315901_10002677_pt1 | contig 24140 bp, 38 predicted proteins | sample LakEriMetagenome_10_FD_203761 | JGI IMG/M metagenome (GOLD analysis project Ga0315901, IMG submission 203761) | Freshwater fungal communities from buoy surface, Lake Erie, Ohio, United States - Buoy 2 MA116 | ecosystem: Environmental > Aquatic > Freshwater > Lake | place: USA: Lake Erie, Ohio... | reverse complement strand
GACTAGCGAGGGCATCTTTGATTGCTCGTTCTCTATTTGCTTTTGCAAGTGACTCATACTGTGCCTTTAGTTCAGCCAGTTCTTTGTCTTTTGCTTTTGTTGCTTTACGCAACTGCTTGACGAGATCTCCACCATCATTGGTGTCAAAGTCATCATCTTCGTAGTCGTAGTTGGACATAGGTCCTTCTCCCTTTGTTAGTTGGTTTCGTAGACCTCATACAGACTCGGGGGCTTTCTGTATGGCTTCTACTTCTGGTCTTGTTATCTCTCTAACGGGCCAGTCGTTCCGTTAGCAGGCTTAGAATTGGCCAGCGCGTTCGCGGCCTAGTGCGCCTTGTGCAGCACCTGTTGTACCAGAGAACTGTGCAGTCTCTAGTTGTGCTAACTTCTTGCGCTTAGATGCGGCATCGGCTGCACCTGTGATACCAAATACTTCTTGTTCTGCAACTGCTTGGTTATATGGACCCATACCAGCCTTGCTGTAGATGTCTCCAAGTTTTGTAGCAGATGGTAGGAATTCTGCGATTGATTGGTAACCTTGACGTGCTTGTTCGCTAGTTACGCCAAACATACCTAGTTCTTCTGCTCGTTCTCTTCCTACTCCAAGTCCTGCCATTGCAGCACCGCCACCAATTTCAGCAGCAGTTACTTTACGCTTGATTTGAGATAGCGCTTTTTCTGGATCGAGAACATAAGCGAGAATATCTCCATTACCAAGTTCTGCTCCATAGAATTGATTGAGCGCATCACGAACTTGCTTTGGAGCATTGGTTACTCTGTTCTGTGCAGTCTGAATACGGTCTTCTAATTCTACTGGTGATACGTCGCCAGCAATAAACTTTTCAAATCCTTCTTGGCGACCCATATCTCCACGAGCATAATAAGACTGAGGCAATCCATACTGACGCATAATGCTTTGGTATTGGTCTTCAAGACCGATGTATTCTGCCTCAGATAAAGAACGCAATCCTGATTTTATACGTTGAGCATTAGCAGCAAATCGTTTTTCATATGCTGGAGTAGCGCGTAATTTTAGCACTAACTCATCACGCGATAAACCTTCAACGATAAAGTTCTTTACATCGTTTAGCAGTGCGCCCATACCGTATCGGTCAAACTCACTAAACAATAAATCAAATGCAGACTGTCCTTTGCGTCGCTTATCCTCCGCTGCAATCTGTGCAATGTATGCGTTATAGGCACCTAGATCAGTAAAGATTCTTCCATCTGGAGCAGTGTAGGTAGTTTTAGTTGTTGAGCCAGTAGAACTTCCTGAATTTACTCCACCGCCACTACTGCCATTTCCGCTTCCTGGAGTAAAAATTTGTACTGCTTTCCAACTTCCTCCACCACCAGTAGTAGGAAACCATTTCCATTCTTGCCCAGGAGGAAGTGTGGTTGTTGGCTTAGCAACTACCTCGCCTGCTGATTTTGAAGTACGTAAATAACCGCCACCTTGTTCTTGTGCAATAGAAATAAGGGTATCTTTTGCTTCTTGTTGTGCAGCGCTAAGACCAGTAACTTTACTGCGAACTAAATCTGGATCAATAGTTTCTGCCTCAGATGGAGTTGTCAAAGATTTATATGTCTCTTCGGCCTGTGTCAATCTTTCCTGAGTAGCAGCCAAATTTGCTTGCTGTTGTGCAAGCATATCCTTGAGTTGCTTTTGCGTTAGAGTCTTAGGAGCAGTTGTTTTTTTCTTAGCCATTATTACCCCTGGAATCCAAAGTCACGAAGTATGCCTAATGTCGTGCTGGCAACTTCTTGTTTAGCCTTATCTGTATACTGCCAACGAGAGTCTTTTCTTAGTGTTCTTCTAAAGTCAGCAAGATTTGTTTGCTTTGCTAAAGCATCCTGTAAGTATCTGTCTGTTAGAACTACTGAGTTATATGGAAGTTCTAATTCATCAACCATTACAGCCTTATATGGACCAACAATATCCTCTAGGTCTTGGCCCTCATCAAGCAATCCCTTGACATAATCTGGCATTGCTGTTTTAGCATAACTACGAATCTTACGCTCAAATGTATCAATTCGTTCGCCGCCTTGAATTGCCTTGATTATTTCGTCTACTGAATCAAATCCAAGAACATTTGGAAGCATACTATCTGTAATGCCATTGCGACGAGCAACCTTTAGTAAGGTGTCATAGTTGGCACCAATAGTTCCACCAGTAGCACCTGGCTTGAACTTGAATCCAGCAAGAGCCTCGCGTAGTAATGTCTCATCATCTTTACCAGACAGGTAAGCATCTTCTAAGGTCTTATCATCAAGACGGTCATAGCCTTCTTCTGTGAGAAGTTTATTGATTCTTGCCTTGAAGTTAGCAAGTTGGCTCTGATAGATGTCACCTCTCTCTAGCATTAGAGAGTAGTTGTCACGAGCAGTCTTATTTAGTTGCGCCCAGGCTGACTTATTGAGTAGATCTAGAGCCTTGTTCTTATCTTTTCTCCAGGTTCTAAAAACTTCCATAAGTTGTGAACCGTATTTTTTGTCAGAGAGCAAGGCAAGACCAATGCCGAGTTTTGCACCTTCTGGACTTTTACGGACTTCTTCTAGAATTCCTGCTGGGTCATATTCTTTTGCCCAGTTATCAGCAGCAGCCTTTGCGGTAGCATTCGCCTCAGATGGGCTGTCGCCACGATCAATAGCCCTTTTATATGCTGCATCAAAGGCTTCTTGGTATGAAGTAGGTTCTGCCACCGTTAGTCTCCTAATGCCTTATTCATCCACGAAACAAAGTCAAGCCGTTCTTTACGGCCTACGCTTTCTGGGTCATTCTTTCTCAAACGACGTTCAATCAAGGCATCAATGTCAGCCTCAGCAACGCTAGGCGTTACAATTCTCTTAGAACCAGATACAGTTGACCCATCACCACGTCTTGTCGTGGCTGTAGTTACAGTCTTTGTTCCTTTTTCGTACATCTTGCCAATAGAGTTGACTAGGTTTTTATACCAGTCTTCGACCTTATCTTCTTCAGATATGTCTCTACCTAGAACCTTGATAGCGATTTCGCTAATATCCTGATCAATCTGACCTTTGGTTTTACGGACAATATCAACATCAGTGTCAACTGTCGTTGTTAGACCAGTGCCAGATTTCTTTAGGGCGTTGTTCTCAATAGTCTTTTCAGTAAGAAATTCATTGAATGATATTTCACCAAACTGTCTTGATCTTACTGAGTTCTCTTGGATAGCCTTGAGATACTCATTAGCAAGTTGATCTGTGTATACCTCAGATACATTTGGTGGATTATATCCAGCATTCTTCAAACTTGTTATCAAAGCCTTGCGTTGAGCAGGCTTCATATTTCTTACAGTTACATAAGCGTTCTTTATTTCGGTAGTGTAGTCGCGTAATTCTTTAGCGCCACCTTCTTGATTTGTAACTGCACCATCAACCTTGGTTTCTTTTGGTTTAGGAGCATACTTTCCAGTCCCATTGATTCTGTCGTTGAGGTCTTGAATACGAGCATCTACAACTGGACCAGCAATGCGAGGATCTTGACGGCGTTGCTGTAGCAACTCCTCAAGTTCTTGCTTTGCTTCCGCTACGCTTAGTTCGCGTTCTTCAGTTCTAATAGCCTTTTTGTTTTGAGAGAAGTAATCAGTACGATTAGCCTCAACCAACTGTAGGTTCTCAGACTGCTTATCTACTTCTTGTTGCGCTGCTTGGATACGACGATTGATTGCCTCTATTGTATTAGCATCTGCACGAGCACCTGCTGCTGCTAAAGCCTGTTGCTGCTTTTGTAGTTCAGCACGTGCGGCTTGAGCCTTTTTACGGGCTGCCTTGACCTGTGGGTCCTTGTCAAGGAACTGCTTGAGAGTCGTTGCCATTATCTTCCTAGTCGCCTAATAGTCTTGCAAACAATGCGTCGTATGCTGCTTGAGTATTTTCATTGAAGGTAGCAAGTTCACGGATCTGAACGATTGTGCTGTCCTTCATAGAATCCATAAAGTCTGAATTGCTTCCAGTTAGTTCTAGAATCTCTTTCTGTGTCTTGTACGATGTGTAAGCATCCATCATCTTACGTAAGACATCTTGAGTTTCTGGTCTAACTGCTGCATACCTTGGATTGCTGAGCATCTGTTGTAGATCATCCAAAGCCTCTACTCGCTGGATTGCTTTTTCTGCGCCTTGGTTTAGTTCTTCACGAACTAATGGGCGACCAGCAAAGAATCTCTGTTTCCAAGAGTTGAACTCTTGACGGAATATGCTACGAGCAAAATCAGAACCAGCGAACTCAAGTTGTGTTTCATACTCATCGCGCTTGTCGTAGTATGTCTGCAGGTCTGCAGCGGTCTGTACCTCACGAATATAATCTTCTACTCGCTTATTGGTACGAAGTCCCATCTCCGACATAGTTCTGTATGTATCAAATGAGAATGCACCCTTATGTGGGATGAGGAATGCAGCGCCTTCTGGGTGATCTTCAAATAAACCTGAGTTTTCTTCTACGAATCTACCCGATTCTTCAGCGTAACCAAAGAATGCTACCGTCTTTCGCTCTGATTCTGTGACAGTATATGGGACTGTATTTGGGTAAATCTCTACCCACTTACGCATTGCTGCGTCATAGTCTCCATCATACTTTTCACGCAAATCGTTGAATGCTTGCTTCCAGTTAGCCAAGCCAGAGTCACGAATCCATTCTGACATATCAGACTTTAGTTGGATAGATGGTGATGCTGGTGCAAGGAAGCCGAATGCAAATCGTGTTGCTAGGATACCTAGCGCTGTTGACCGCAGTTTTTGGCGATACTCTTCAAGTTCTGCAGGTGATGGTGGAAGTAGTTCTCCAGCCTCATCATAACGCTTAGGAATACCATTTCCTGATGCCTCTAGATAAGTAACTGATTTGCGAATTGCAGAAGCATACTGAGAGTTTCTCTCGTCTTGGTCAAATGTTGCAACAAAACGGTTGACGTGTGCTGGCAATAGACGCGATACTAGGGTTTCGCCTACGGCATACTCTCCAAGAGTGTATCTTGCAATCGTATCTCCCATACCTGGTTTGAATATGTCAGAAATACTCTCAAGCATAGTCATAGGAAGCGCTGCTGCAGGGCCAGAGAATGTAGGCAACCACGACTCTGTATTGATAGATGGTGTGAGCATCTTTACAGAACCACCGAATTGCACTGGGAATGGTACTTTGAAGTCCTGCTCAATACCTAGAAGTCGAAGAGTTCCCTGGATAGCCTTATATCCTGGAGCGAAATGTGGGTAAACAAAGTACTTTTCTCCACGATCATCTTCTTGTATCCAGCCTGAATGTGCAACGCCATCCCAAGTAAGTAGCAATCTTTGGATTGCCTCTGGGTTATAGCGAATAATACGTCCGAAACGACGGAAGAAGTCTTCCTGAGCACGATAGAAGCGAGCAAAGTTACGCAGTGAGAACGATACTTGGCTACGGATAAGTGGATTATCCACGTATGCAAGTACCTGTGATGTTGCTCTTTCCTCTACCAAGGTAGCAAGTTCTTTTCTTGCATTGACAAGTGCTGCTGCTTTGGCTGCAGGATCTTTGATATCACGAGTAAAGGCATCAAGATAAGCCTTTTCAAATCCAGCCTTACGCATTTGCTTGCGAATCTGTACCATTTCGTTGAATACAATAGGCTGACGAGAGATACGAGCGTTCGATAGTCCTAGCCATACCCAACCATTTTGCATCAATGGCGCTGTATAGTTATCTACATCTGCTACTGGTACCAATTCTGGTCCAACAACAGACTTAGGAAGCAATGCTTCGTCTATATCGTAGACATCTTCAAGTGTTAGTTTACCTGAAATCTTGTATCTACCTAGGTCGTCATCAAAAACGCGAATCTTATCTAGCAAAGCAGTATTGATTTTACCAGTAGAGCGTTCCGCTACTAAAGACTTTGCTCGGTCATAGACTATCTTGGCGTATTCATCAAGAGATAAATCTCTTCCTGCCAAAAGACGTGCATCTGAGACTAATTGCTTGTTACCTTCTAGGTAAGTGCGGATAGTCTTGATTGTATTAGCAGCCTCGTTAGCATCATCTGACAAATTAGCAAGTGCTATAGAGCCTAGTTCATCATTTCCATAGAATGAAATACGTAAAGCCCAGGCAACTAGAGATGCCTCGTTTTCTTTGATTATGCCAATCTCACGGAATCCGCGATCTGTCGCAGTTCTTCCATAGCGAGTCTTGAGTCCACCTAAATCAAGGCGAAGTTCTGCTTGTCTTACGCCAAGTGACTTGGCTAAGTCGTAAGCGCCATCAATATATGTAGAGCCTGATGCGAAGTTGAATCCGCCTTCAGAAATAATAGATACTACGTTGTCAATATCACCAAAGAGAACTTGCTCTTTTAGAATATCTACGCCTTCATCATCAAGTAGTTTGATATTGAACTTCTTGAGGAAGTTTTGGGTACGACCTTCTGATAAAGCCTGAGCAAGGATGACGCGAGTCTGGTCTACGACTCCACCCTTAGCATTCATTTCTTTGTTGATACGGCTGATATTAGCCTTGGCTGTAGCAACTTCGTTTGCATCTTTACTGGACTTTGCTATTCTAGCGAAATCAGCAATCTGCTTCTTTTGAGATTCAAGAGTTGTTTGAATTGCCTTGATTTCTCCAGAATACTTATCAGCCTGGCTCTTATTGACAAATCGCATAATGATACCAAGTGGATCAGATGCAAATTTCTCAGCCCTGGTCAAACCTGGCGCTAGTTGAATAGCGGTATTGAGACGCGTAGATAGATACTTGCTTTTAGCAATACCCCATACACTATTACCGATAGCAAGGTTTACCATCAAATCTTCTGAGGCGTTACGAATAGCGTAACGAGGACCAGCAAGAGTCAAGAATGACCAGTAGTTGGTCATCTTTTCTGCCCACTTTGTATTACCAAATCCAACAATGGTATTTACAAGACCGCTTCTACCAGCCAGACGATCAAGGTCTACTAGGCTAGGAGCAGTAACTATGTCATTCATTTCACTTGGCAATACACCAAAGTCAATGTAGTCGTCAGTTCCAGCAACGCTGTATTTTTCTTTACCCTTTTGGCGAAGTAGTCGTGCTACATTCTGACCAGCAGGAAACTTATTGGCTCCACGTATTTCTACAAGGGTATTCCATAACCCATCATAGATATCTTTACGACGACCAAGATCATCAGTTGCTCTAAATGTTTCAGAAATAAGACGCGCCTCACGAGTTGGAAGTGCAATCGCTGCTAACTGATAAATCTTATCTGGGGCATCTGCTTCACGAAGGTTGAATTCATCGTTTCTAAATAGCGGGATGCGAGTAAACTTACGCTTTGCATTGTCATAGCGACGTGCAATGTCTGCGCTAGAAAAACGGAAACGATCTACACCCTTGACTTTTAGACCTTGGGCTGCCTCTACCAGTTTTGTTCTATCCTCAACAAGGGCTTTGTAGATACCATCATCGGTTGCTGGATACCCGAACATATTATCAACTAGTTTTGGACCAACTGTATCTATGTTGAAAACCTTATTAGCAGTAGTCAAAGTGCTTAGACGTGCTCTACGTAGAGGGTCTAGGCGAGGCATAATGATGCGGCGACGAGCAGTTCCTGCAGCCATTACCTTGAAAGCATCTTCTGAGTTATAGAAGAACGCTTTGGCTGTCTCAATATCTGAGATATTGTTTTTGTTGAATAGGTTGATTACGCTAGGACCGAACTCTGGAGCAATCCGCTGCGCTTCAATACGCGCTCTTGCTGCTGCTTCTCTATCGCCACTATCAGTAGCCTTGCGAATCTTGTCTAGTTCCTGACCATATCTGTTCCAGAACTGGACTGTAGAATCCTTAGCAAAATACTGGGCAGCAGTTTCTCCGCCTTCTTTTGCTGAAGCAACGATTACTTCGTAGGCATACTTGTTGACATCATAAAGACGCTTTGCTTTTCCAAGTAGGATAAATGGATCTGCAACAATTCGATACATTGCATCGAGTGCTCCAGATGTAACTTTATAGAAAAAGCCTTTTTCATATAAGTCACCTGGTGTAATAGTATCTACAATGTTTGCTATAAAACGACCTGGTGAATACTGTGCAGCGTTTACCGATGCAAGTGCATCTTCAAACAAATCCCTATCGGCTTTGATTTTTTCGTCTTTGATACCATTGATATCTTTGACGGTATTGTCAGCAATCTTGAGCCAGTACTGTTCTTCAGGTGTAGCAGTAACCATTATGTCGGTTACTTTCTCACCGCTTTGAAGGCGCTTGGCTAAACCTATTACTGTATCGCCGTATTTCTTTGTAGCCTTCTGAAGTCTTTTTTCATTGAATACTTTTTGTCCACTCTTATCAGAGCGATCCCAAGCATCAGAAAGATTGATTCCTTCTTCGAGGGCTATGATTCCAGTACGAGCAACACGAGTTGATAAATCAGAGCCAGCCTCAAGAACATCAAGAACTTTGGAACCTGTGTAATGCCAAGCAGTTCCTAGCCAACCACGAGGTGGCTTTTGCTCTGGAGACTCTGTACCAAACTTATTCTGCATATCTTGTTTTTCAGATGCAGTAAATTTATTTTGATACGCCTCTTCAGCAACAGGTGCTGGTAGGTTCAAAAGAGTCTTGTGGGCCTCTAGCGCTTTAGAAAGTTTTTCAATCTGTTTCTTTTGTGCTGGAGTAAGACCTGCTGCCGATGCTGCGGTATTCAGATCAGCCATTAGTTACCCCGTGCTAATGCCTCTTGATACAAGATTGCTATATCGCCTGTATCATCAAAAGGTAATAGTTGCGCTAAAGTGTCAGAAAGTTTTTGTGCTGGTCTTGCTCCGCCTAGAACTTCTGGTCCAGGTCCTTCGCCCATTGCAATACCTGAAGTAATAGGTTCATCTGGACGTTGGCTTGGTGCAAATAACGGAGTTACTGCTTCTTGTGCTGCAGCACGAACTTCTCCTGCTGGTAATCCACGAACATCTGCAGTCTTTGCAAGTGGAGCACCTGCTTTGATTGCGGCTTGCTCTACACCTTGACCATAAGTATCTGGTTTGAATTCTAATCCATCTGTTCTCTTGGAGAACTTGCCTGGACCTGCTGGTCCTGCTAGTGGGCCTCTAGCCATTATTGTCCTCCATCTTCTCTAAATCTGAAGTAAATTGTTCCCACACTCTGGAAACCTTTGTTTTTCTATTTGCGTTATACACTGCTAAATCTAATAATTCTGAAGCAAGCATTTCAAATGCTCTAACTATGTTTACTGCAAAACCTGATACAACTACTAAGAAATCAGCGAGAGTAATAGAGCGAGGTACATAATCTTTATCTTCGTCCACGCTCTATCCTCTCAAAGTAAAACTAAGCCTTCTTGCCTTTACGAGCCTTTGCTGCATAACCAAAAGCAACTTTTCCGCCCTTTGGCATTGGAGCCTTCTTAGGACCTTCGGTTGGCTTCTGGACTGATGCCTTTGCACGACCACCTTTTTTCATATTTACACCTCCCTACCCTGCAATAGATGCGAGTAACGTAGCAATATCTGGACGAGCGCCAGCAGCAGGGGCCGCACCCATTTGTTCTGGAGTTGGCTGCGAGGCAGGAACGGGGGCCATACCTGCTGCTGGAACTTCACCGCCCATCATTTCTGCTGGGACTTCAGGTTGTGGCTCTGGTGTAAATACCTTCTCCACAATAGTTTCTAGTTGTAAACCTTTTTGACGACCCTTGATTACCTCGGCGATTCGAGCAACAATCTGAGAAGGATCTTGACCTTGTGCAGCAATCGCTGGAATAGCCTGGGCATACTGAGCAACAGCAACACGAAGAGAATCGCGCATCTCTTCAATGTCAACACGTTGTTCTTCTTGAGTAACATTCAACTCCATCGGGATTTCACGACGTACATAGTCGCGTGATACAAGTTTGTCAGAACGCATTTGTAGCAAAGCGATGATGGCATTGTTGGGATTCATACCAGACATAATGCCGTAGCGCACATCTATACCGTACTCACCATTGATAGCGCGGCTTGGTACATACTTCATATTGAATGGAGTACCATCATCTACGCCCTTGATTTCTTTGGTCATATTGCCAAAGATTTTTTCATCTGTTTCAAAGCAGAGAGATACAAGTTCAGTAAAGAGGCGAGCAAACTGTGCTTGCGCTGCACGTACTTGTGTATCAAAGCCAGCCTGTAGTGCTTGAACTCCGCGACCTGTAATGATAGATGCGTCAATGTTTCCTGAGCGAACTTCTGGATAACGAGAACCGAGACGTAGTTCGCGCTCTAGAACGCCTGATTCTGTAAAGACTCCAGGTGGAAGTTCTAGCGGCACACGGCGGATTGCCTGTGGATTAGATGAACGCATAATCGCATCAGGGCCAAGTGCGAGTTCTTGGACATCCTGCGGAATAGCAATCGGTGCTTGAATAGACTTTTCTGCTGCTTGAATTTGCAGAACTGCAAATCTAGCGCGTGCCAACTGCACCGCTAGAACATCATCAAATTGACCACGTGCTTCGCCATCTAAAGATGAGCGAACAGCAACGCGAGCCATACACTTACCAGTTGGGTTAGGTAAGTTAGATAGAACTAAGTTATTGCGATCTGGTAGGAATACCAAGTCTTGGTCTTTGTCGTGATAACGGACCATTGTGATATAAGGGCTACCCATTGTGAATGCCATCTTAGGCATAATCTGGGAAGCAAACTCTGGATACTGCGCTGATAAAGTCTCAGCGTCAGTTTGAATTGTTTGAGTAAGTGATGTGCAACGACCAAATCTGTCAATCTCAGGATAGACACCAAATGGATTGAGCAAGCGGATACGTGGATTGTTTGTCTCGTAATCCATCTCAACCATTGCTGGCAGCATTCCGTAGGTGTTGAACCAGTCAGCACCGTTATACATCTGAATCTGCAACTCAGACATAGAGACGTAATAGTTAGCGATACGAGTTCTGGTATCTGCAGCCTTGCGTGCTGAGTCTGAAACCATATTGGTAGCAGCGCAGTTGAATGATGGCAGTGGTGCCATTACCTCTGCGAGGTCACGAGCAGCAACATCTACGAAGTTAGCAACAAGAGGCTTTGGGTAATCTTCTGAGAACATCGCAGGGTAAACCTTGCTGATGTCTCCTTGACGTACTGATAGCACGTCGCGCATACGCTGGTCGCGAGCAGAGTACTTCGTCTGTAGACGAGCAACCTTTGCGACTACCTCTTTGACTGATAACATCTAAATTCCTAACTAAGGGGAAAGTTACTTCTTCTTTTTCTTCAAACTTCTAGCGTAGGCTCGGTCTGTTTCTGCAGCACGTTGTTTCTGCATAGCAGTTGCGGCTTTATACTCAGCCTTGGTTGGGTTAGAAACAGAACGGGCTAACTTACCTGCTTTACTCTTAGGCACACCTCTTGAGAGATTTATAGCGGCTACACGCACTTTATCTTCTGCTTTATTTGCTTCAGCATATTGTGCTGCTCTAGTTCTAGTTCCTGCAATTTGCTTAGCAGTTTTCTTTTTTATTGTTGCCATTAGATAAATTGCCTTTCCTGTTCAGCGAGTAGATTGTCAATGTTGACAACCATTCTCTTGCCCCGTTCATAGCGGGACAAAAATGGATTCTTGAGATGATGTGCTGCGTGAATTCCGTTGTTGAGCCACTCACGTGCTCTAATCTCACAGAACCACAAGGCCATCACCATATCGGTCTTACCCTTAGTCGTAGGTGACCAAGTAATAAGTTGTTCTATAAGGCTCTTGATATTTTCTGTTTGGTCTGAGGGTAGATGAATCAGATTATCTCTGTGATGCTTTCCATCTTGCTGCTTGGTACCAAAGAGTGTAGACATAGATGCCACACCAAAGCCTGCATCCCACTTGTTATTACCAGTGTGGTGCTCTCTTAGTACAACTCCCTTGGATGCAAGGAACTGTCTAATTCCTTCATCTTGCGTGAGAAAAGATTGAAAGGCGTTACGCTCCACGATCCATTCCGATGGTGCATATACGTGAGTCCAATCGGTAATGAGTTGTCTGATTTGTGCAGGCGTAGGACGCGTAATCTTGATAGCGTCCACAATGTAGCGCTTATGAGAAATGCGATCAACTGCATAACATACCGCCGCTGTGTCTCCGACCATTGCTGGGTCGAGTCCACAAACAAAACTGAAACCGTTGAGGTCTTTGGGATGACCTGGATTGCCAGGCACCAGACGACCTGCTTTTCGCATTCCATCAATGGAGCCTTTCACACAAACTTGGTCAAAGATTGCATCATCAGAAACATCTTGCTGTTGGTAGACTAGCGCCCAGGTGGAGGTATCCATAGCCTGGCGTTCAGCAAATAGATGCTTACCATTCCAACGAGGGTATAAGCCTTCTTCTGTTTTATCTACTTCTTCTTGTCCATCAAATGGAGCATCGGAATAGGGCCAGAGTGTAACCCATTTTTCTGGGTCTTCGTTTGTCTCAAGAAGTGCTGGCATAGCCAGATAGGTCCAGGGAACTAAGCCACCAGGGTAGCGATCTGGATTACGTAATTCTTTGTATAGGTCTACTGGTGCAACGCGGGTACCTACCACAATAAGTTTACCTGTGGGGTTCAGACGGCTTCGTACATCTTGGGTGAGCCACTTGATCTGTCGTTCAAAGTCATTGGCGTTTGATAAGGTTACAGCGTCATCTATGATAATCATATCAGCGCGTTTACCGTAGATCTGACCGCCGATACCGACGGCTTCTAGGTTTGGATCTTTTTCAGAAGACTCACGTAGTTCTTCACCAAAGGTAACACGGGTAGCCTGCCAGGAGGCTGTCTTAGTATTGAACCCAACCCCAGCGGCGTAGGCCTGCTGTAGTTCTTCGTACATTGGATGCGTTAGTCGCTGCTTTATAGCATAAAGGAAGTCAGCCGCTAAACGCTGGGTTTGGGAAACTATAAGAACTCTAAAGTTGGGGTTATTGACAATGCGGTAGGTAACATAATCCACCGTGACCGTCATTGACTTGGCGTGGTTGGGTGGGATGTTCAAAAGGATGCGGTTATCTGCAATACCTTTTTCGTACTTCATTGATGGATGGAGCCAGGAAGGTTCGCGTCCTTCTATCACATCTATCAGATTCTTCTGGTGACCAAAGGTCTTGGATCTGAGGTACTTTTGTCTCCAGGTAACAAAGTCTAGACCAAGGGCTGATTCCTCAGCCCAGTTCTTTTCTACAGAACCGAGGCGGGTTCTATCAGCCAACGACTTGAATGTGGGATCTACCCGACGATAGTACTCATAGGACTTGATGGATTTACCAGCAGTCTTGACTGCCGCTTCCACAGTCATACCTTCAGCCATACATTGGAGTATGACCTTCTTGGCTCTATCTGACTCTTTGGTCTTGTTCGGGGTTACAGTCACAAGATCTACTTCTTCTTCTTTTTGTTCTTACCCTTTTCGCTGGCAATGATTGCTGTAGTAGCAGCACCTTTAGCGTAGGCTCCTGCTGCTTTGCCTTTTTCACGAACTACCCGACCTGTGGTCAAAGTAGCCTGCTGCTTAGGAGTAAGTTCTTTGGTTTTGTACTCAACCTTGACCTTAGTTCCCTTGATAGGAGAGTTAGGACCAGCAGCCGATTTTTTAGGAGGGGTGTTTGTAATTCTAGCAGTTCTTCCTTGGGTAAAGGTTTTGGTCTTTACCTTGGAGGCACCAGAGGATAACTTGGTAGCCTTGGATAGAGAAGCAATTTTAGCGACGGTACTAGCAGCACGTCCTGTAGGGGTAAGGTTGATAGCAACAATGGCAGCAGCCTTGCCAGCGCGACGAACATCGTCGCCTGTAATCTTCATAGGTTTATTTCCACCAGCACGGGCCTTACCATAGGCCTTCTGTTGTTTGGTGGGTTTTTGCTTTGCCATTAGATCTCCTATTGGAATAGATACAACTATCCCCACTAAAAGTGGTGCAAAGCACCACACCTGGCTTCGGTGCTTGAGCGCCCCGAAGCGACCTTAGGAGCAAGGGGGTAAGTTGGTTACGCTTCTAGGGCGCGTAGCACCCAGCGAAGCGCCCCTGGTCGCAAATGCTAGGGCTGTGTCGCATTTGCTCCCCTACTATATATAAGGCAGAAAAAATAGGTGATTTCCTACTAATGTGACGAACGTCACCTATATCACGGGTTCTATGTCCGTTTTATATAGATCTAAGCCCCCCACTTTAGTCGAGATATTTATTTGGGGAGTACATACAGGGCGTGGCTCGGCTATATAAACGGGGGTTTGTTGCCCCTGCGGTTGCCGTCTTTTTTCGGTTGTTGCCTTTGTCTCGTATGTTGAGACGATAATCTTGTGAGGGCTTGCTACCCACTCGGCACTCTTGCGCCCCCGTGCCTTTGTTATTTTCTTTCCATAAATAAATAATCCTAAGACAATTCTCAACCCTCAACCTTTACTAAAGATCCGAACAAGTGTTCTATTTCGCAACACTTTCGTTGTCTAATTACCTAGCAGATACGGCTAAAGGTCTGACCGATTATGACCGAAAAATCTTTGCCAAATAGATAGATAAACCTCATCTATCGTGTATTGTTCTCTCGTTGGCGGAGATACCGAACAACGATTAGAACAAATGTTCTAAAGAACCGAAAAGGGGCAGAAATGACTAGAAAAGACTATGTAGAACTAGCAAAGGTGATGAACCGCCTAGTTCTAGCCGTTGAACCAAAGACCGCCGAAGGTAAGGCAGTAGACCAAGCCGTCAACGATGTCGTTGAATGGTTATCCGTAGAGAACCCTCGCTTTGATTCCCTCCGATTTCTAGGAGCGGTTTACAAGGCTTAGCGCTTGCCTATCGCTCACCCTCACGGGTGGGCGGTGGGGAGGTTCTAGACCTAGAACCCCGAAAGGATAAGAAATGAAGCGCTACCAATTTGAGGTAATTACAGAAGTGCTCTACATAGAGGCAGAGACTCAGGAAGAGGCAGAGGCTAAGTACGACGCATTTTGGACAGGAGGGGCGGAACTCTGTCCCTGTGGTGAGGAGTATTGCGAATGTGTAAAACGCAATGAAGAGACCTACCACATCACCACAGAACTAGAGGAGGCTACAAAGTGAGCGAATGTCTAGGGGTAGGCGATAAGGCGTGCGGTAAATGGGTCTATGACCCGCAATTTCCGAACGATAATGTCTGCGATAAGTGCGCGAAAGAACTAGAGGAGGCTAAACAATGAACCTCAAGCAACGAGAGGCGGAACTACTAGCAACAACAGAGGCAGACCGCGAGGAAGGCAACGAGGCGAACCCTTTTGTCTATGCCGAAAGCGCACCGAACCGCTTCCGCATTATGTCTTTTTTCTTTCCCAATGAGGACGGCGTAAAGATACAGGAGGATTTAGACCTCAACGAGGTAAGCGTTGAGTATTTCAACGACACCGAAAGAGTGACTCTTACAGAGGGCGCTCTCTATGAATGGGCGATAGACCAATACGAAAATCATTTTTAGGAGAGAGGGAACTCGATCGAGTTGGTGCTTGCCTTTCCTCGCAGGGTTAGACTATCCTGCGGGGGAGGGGAGGAACTAGCCTCCACATTGAAAGGATAAGACAATGAGCAGGACAACAGTAGAACAGATGAAGCAAGAAATCCGTACCGCCCTATCCAATGGGGAAGAAATTGACGATATCAAAGACAATTCGGGCGAATGGGTGGACGGCTATCTTCCCGTTTACTCTAATCAGATAATTAGAGAATGGCAAGAGTTACCTAGCGAATACGATAATCGCGGTTATGCTGAGTTAGGTATGGGGGGAGAGATTACGATTATTGGTCTAATGGGGCTTGACCTATATCTCTACTACACCGATTTGTTCAACGAAGCCATTGAGGAATTGGAAGAAGAATTAGCAGAAGAGGAAGTGAGCGCATAGTGTTCGACATATATCTAGGAGGGTGGCAAGCCACCGCGCAAGTGTTAGGTATCGCCCTACTAATCGGGGCGGTGCTGTGGGTAATGAGTAAGGTAGAAATCAAGGAGAGAGAGGGCGAGTAATGAGTAACTATGACAAGAACGATAAATGCGTGGGGTGTGGCGAGCATTGGTCTAGTTATCACGGGCAACGGTGTGTCTATGATCCCGATTATGAGAGCAAGTGGCACGCCTGCGGTGCGTGCGGTGAATACAACAATGGAGAACACAACTGTTCAGAGGAGGTAGTCAATGTCTAGGTGTATAGAGTGTGGAGATAAGTTGTTCCCTGACTCTGTGCCGTGTGACAGATGTGAGAATGATATCTGCGGTGCGTGCTGTGAGATGTTGAATGAGGAGAGTAAGTGGGATCGAAAGGTTCACGATGATACTGAGTGCGAGGAGGAGAGTAATGCCTAAGTGTGGTGTATGTGGGTGGAACTTCTCTGATCGCACACTAACAAAGCACGCCGAAACTGCGTGTGGTTTAGAGGAAGAGAAGGCGGATAGAGTAGCCTACTCTCCTGAAATAGATGACCTAATCAAAGAAATGGAGGAGAGTAATGAATATAGATAAAGGATTACTCAAGGAGCAATACGATTTCTTAGCGTCATATTCTTGGCGAGAAGGAGATGAACCTGAACAGGTGACAGGAATACTCAATTTATTGGAAGGACTATTGGAGGAGGAAGCAAGTGAATAAAGAATACTATCAAGCAAAGGCAGACCTCTGCCGTGACCTTGCGATCAAGCAAATGGTAGAGGGAGATAGCAAGGAGGCAGGGGCGAACCTAATCCGTATGGTGAATGCCTTGAATGAACTACAACTAATCAACTACAAGGAGGAGAAGAATGAAACTGTATGAAGAGAAAGAGTTATCTGATTTTCTCTACGAAATGTATGTCAATTTCGGAGACGGATCAGTCAGAAAGTTTGTCAAAGATAGACAAGATAATCAACAGTTATTACATATCAAGTGGCAAGACTGTGATGCTTGTGAGATAGAACAACCTGTCGAAGAAGTAACCTGTCTAGTTTGTGGGAGTGAAGTATGAAACTCGTCAATTTCTATGAGGTAATGGATAGGAAGGGCGATATTGCGTGGGGTGGAGCAAGCCCGTCTGACGCCGTTGAATGGTTCAGACGAGGGCTAGATAACTCTATCTTTGTGAGTGTATGGAATGAGCAGGACATCGAGAACCCTGTGCTGGTAACCGACAAGATAGAAGTGACGGCGCTGGTGCTGGCTACTATCACAAGCGAGAGGAGTAGAGGGTGATATTTCTAGGTGTAATAGCCGTCTGTATTCTTGCCTATCTGCTGATTATATGGGAGCATAAACTCAATGAAAACGATAGATAGACGCAGACAGAACTCTGAGAAGCGAGCCGTATGGCTACGCAATTATCAGAGGGCGAGGGCGAGAGCGCTAACCCGCCTTGCTCAGCAGTACCCCGACCAATACAAGGAATTACTTGAGAAGGAGAGGCTAACTGATGAGGCTAATGGAAGGGCGTGGTTGGATATTAGTGGCGCTACCGCTACTAACAATGATATTGGTTCTAGTAGGAACACACGAGGTAACTCATCTCGATCCGAGAAAAGCAACACAGATGAGCAGGACAAAGGCTACGTGGGAGGAGAAGAATGAAAATAGAGAAAGAGCCAAGACCTATGCGTGGGTTGCGTTTGGTTGGCGAGGACGAGAGTGGCTCTGCCTCCACGATCTATGGACCCGTGAGAGCAGGTTTGACCACTTCGCACAGAACCCTAGAAGCAGCGCTTTTGGAATCGCTCAAATGCTTGGAGAGAGAAGTCGAGACCCTGAACTCCAAATACTGCGAGGCTTACGTTACATTAGTGAGCGTTATGGAACACCTTGTAAGGCTTATCGCTATCATCAACGCAAAGGACACTACTGACTAGTTCCTTATCCTTTCGAGTCAGTAGAATAGAAGCCCTTGCCTCTGAATGAAATGGCAGGGGCTTCATACTTTCTATTGACAGTTGATCCACATTGAGGGCAGTCATAATCCACCTCAATATCGTGAATGGAACGGAGAATGAGGACGACATTTCCACAGGCAGGACACTCGTATTCGTACTTCATACTTCTAATAACTCCACAGGCACACGCCAGCCGTCAATGGAAGGGTCAGAGAATTGTTCTATCATAAAGTCATCGGCTTGGAACTTGCCGTAGATTTCCACCAAAGAATAGTATTCTTCATCAAGAACCTTTGTCCCAACGATAGTCCTACCCACGTCCTTTTTCCAGAAGGGTATAGCAGACTGAGTGCGTACTGTTCGCACTTCTAAGTCACCCACGTCAGAGATGTTCTTTCTCTGCTTATGTAAGTCGTTCGGGTACCACGGCATATTCCAACCAAGGTTATAGTGACGGGCGACTGCCCACTCAGCGACGTTGGCTCTGATGTTGGCATTGATCTCAGGTTCTAACTTACCGAACTTCTTACCACTTGCGTAGTTGGGTCTATCTTCTGACCCGAACTTGACTAGCCAACGTTCAACAGCGATAAGAGCACAGACTCTTACCTCTGCTTGGGAAAGTTGTATGACTATTGCCAAGGGCTTTCGCCTCCTATGTTTTCTTGTAGTTTGCGTAGGGCTTGATTACATTTACGATCAGCAGTAGAGATAGCACATTCTAAATACTCAGAGATGAGTTGAAGAGTGAGGTTATCGTGGTAACGCAGGCGCAGTATCTCTTGGTCTTGCTTATCTAGTTTCTCATAGGCTTTCTTGATATCAACCAGCATAGCAAGCAGGTTTCCACCTTCTGCTGGTGCGCTCTGCTTTCTAGGTGTGCCGTCATTGACAAGGACTTGGCTCTGCTCTAGGGCAGTATCAGTAACAAAACTTTTGATTACGAATGGAAGTAACTGTCCGATAGTAACTGTGTCGTAGTATGCCTCATCAGCGATCTGATATCCCGACTTGACTGCCTTCTCTTTACGAGCATAACGTTCTAAGTTCCTGCGTATCTGCCACGCTACTCGCTTCTCATTCCATTTACGCTGGACTTCTGACTCGTGGTTGAGTAGTTCATTGAAGTTATCAGCGCGTGAGAGAACGAAAGCCCACGCCTCTTGGAGTAGGTCTGATCTTTCTGTGTAAGTTCTAAACCTACGATGGATAGTAGTGACCACCGAGGGGACTAGATCATTGAGTGTTGGATGTAGTTGATTTGTCATTGGCTCTCTTATTCATCTCATCAACGTAACGGGCAGCCTTCAATCTTTTCGCTTCTTCTATTTTCTTTCTGCGTAGCGCAGCCTTGTACCACGAATACTTCTCAGTCAACTTTCTCTAACCTCCGTGATAGTTCTGCAATCTTTTTCATACAACCCTTGAACAAATCTGTCTTTTCAAAGTCAGTAAATATCTGTGGCTTACGAATAATGTTGGCGTAGTGTTGGCAGTAAGCGCAAGTTGGAGACTCAGTGCAAGTAGATTCATATAGCCTTGCCCATTCATCTAACTTTTCTTGACTAATCATTAGGTAACTCAGGCCACTTTTTATCGAGCACCATAATTGCAATGGCAGAATAGTTCAACAAATCTATGAAGGAGTCTCTGAGGCTTTCGTTACTGGGAGATACTCTGCTATCAAGGAGGTTATTGATACGAGCCACTTTGTCCCACATTCGCACGCGGAGTCCGTTGAGTGCTCCACCTGGACTGTGAGCGATGTTCTTCGGGCCGTAATCACTATGCTTGCGGATGAGCAGATTTCCAGCGGAGTCCAAGATGGACCAGACATCTCGAATGAAGTCATCATCTATCCTCTTGCGGGCATCGGCTGACAAGTTATAGTCCCAGCCTTGTAATCTATCGAGACTATTATCATCCCCATATCCGTCAATAATATGGCTGCCTCTTGGAGATCCTTTTTCTTGCTCATTCATCTCGCTCCTCCTAGTAGTGTCATAGTTTCCTCTGGCCCATTCTGTAGATACATCTCGTTGATGTCCATACCTAGTGGTAATTGTACAATATGTGAGTTTGTTACTTCTCCTGCGACACGTTTGGCAAACTCTGCTCCAGGGTTAGTGCCATCTTCTTTCAGATCGTTGTCACCGACAACATAGACTGTATCAAATCCACTCAGCAACTTAGCATAGTAAGGCTTCCACGCAGCCACACCTGGAACTCCTACTGCTGGTATTCCCAATACTCCCGATACCACAATGGTATCTAACTCACCTTCGCATACAACAATATGTGATGAATCAACAGTCACATCTACCACGTTATACAGGTGTAGTTTCTGTCCTGTTGGTTGCCCATACTTAGGCTTTCCGTCATCTAATCTTCTAAACTTTACACTTGTAGCAATACCCAACGCCGTAACGTATGGAATAGATAGCCACCCTACAAACTGCTCGTGTCCATTAGCAGGATCAACGACAGTTCCTAACATAAACTGCTCGGCTATCTCTTTAGATATTCCACGTCCGTCGAGGTAGGCTAACGTTGCCTCGTCTAGACTTTGACTGTAGCGAGTGACCGCTTCCAGTAATAATCTCGACTGCTCGCTCGATTGCATCTTTATACTCCAGACTCTCTTTTTCCATCACCACGTTGACGGATGACCCACCCTTGCCGCAGGTATGACAGTAATACAAATTGTCATACGTATTCATTACCGCGCTTCGTCTTGAGTCATCGTGGATACAACACTTGACTGATGCGCTTCTTCCCTCTTTTACTTCACCACCATAGAATGAAACGATGACTGCTATGGGGATTGTGTTTGGATCGGTTTTGGTTTTTCTCCCGCCTTTACGTACCACCCTGGACCAGTCTTGTGGTGGCATCCGCAATCTCCTTTACAATACTCGTGTAACTCTTCGGCCTTATCGTAGTTGCCTTGTGAATTGAAATCACCAGCAACACTACAGTCTGTGCAGATCATTTCTTCTTAGCCTTTTTATCTATGGCTTCTTCTGCTACTTCTTCCTTCTGTTCTACCTCTGTTGGTTCTTCAGGTAGCGGTGGTTCTGCTGGCGTTGTCCACCCTTGACTACTTGTTATCTGTCCTTGTGGTACTGGCATTTGTTCCATCCATTTCTCTAGTGTTTGTATTACCCAAGCATCCTCAATACTTGCATTACGACGTTTCACTATGACGAAGGCAGGCGGAGCAACCACTTGTCCACGAGCCTTCGCATAGTTGGCTGCCTCAGTCTGGGCTTCTGCCCAGAACTGCGGAAGATTGATTGACTTGCGGTTCTTGCATTCTAAAATATAGGTCTGACCTGCGATTATGGTAACGATGTCACCTTCATCATTGGCCCCAGCCTTAGCCAGACGCTCAGCAAAGTGTCCAAGTTTGCGTAGATATTTCATAACATCTGTCTCAAACTTTGAACCTTTTATCTTATTATATGAACTCAATACTTCACCTGTGGATTAGAGTTGAGGTATGCCCTGCCTTGTGCATCGGAGTCACCTATCTGGCAAGCACCGAAGTTTGTAAATAATGTTGCCCACCGTGAAGCATCAGCAAAGTGAGGACCAAAGCGATTCTTCACGGCAGCAACCCGAAGCATTCCTTGGGAGGGGTCATAACCAAGGGTCAGAATGATGGCAGGTAATTGACTTACCTTACCGTGTATGGCACGACGAGGAGGGGGCATCGTGGGAGATCCATACTCACTCTGTTCTGATACGTGATGAAGTACTAGCACACAGGCTTCGGTCTTGCGTGCCATATCGTGTAACTCCATCATAATTGCTCGCAGCCCTGCCCACTCATTGTCGGTTTCGGCTGCTACATTCATTAGATTATCTATCACTATAAGTTCAGGTGCAATTCCATACAGTTCTATGTAAGCCTTTATCTCCATCTCGATATCATCGAGTGACGGACTGGAGTCAAAGACCCACTGTATATGTTGCATATCTCCTAAATCTTTTTTATAGAAGTTAGGATTTTCAGTAAGGTTCTTTTCTACTGTCAGTTGTGTATGACCTGACATATGAGCAGCAGCCCTGATAGTTACCGTTGTGGTATCAGTATCTGCTGAGAAGAAGAGCGTTGGAATCTTTGCTTTGATTGCATACACTAGAGCAAACATAGACTTACCTGCATTGGGTGCTGCTGCAACCATACAGACTTGTCCTCGTCTGAAGCGTACACTTATCTCACCTGTTACTAAATCTTTCCAGACATCAGGAAGTGGAGTTGCTTTGATCTGCGTGCCTTGCCAAGCACGTGTAAGTCTAAGCACTTCTACCTTCCCTTTCCTCTGGAGGAAGAATGATTCCTCGTTTTCTCCTTATGTACTTACGCTGATTGGCAGTGAGTCCTCCCCACATACCATAGCGTTCTCTAGTAATTCCCCATTCGGCGCATTCAGTTCGATGACGGCAGTTTCCACAGATACTTTTAGCGATATTGATATTTTCGTTTTTTCCGATACCAGATAAATCTTCTGGGAACCAGTATTCGCCATCAACTTCCGCACAGAGAGGACTTTCGTACTCTCGTGGGTCGCGCACGTGGTTATCGAACCCAGATTGCGTCGCACTTGTCTGGCGCACCCTTAGGAGCAGCGCACATCCAAGCCTTCCAAGGTCCCTTGGCCCCGTTACCTGTTCTAAATTGCATCTGACCGTGTTTACATTCAGGTGTCTGACCCTCAACTACGACTGGTCGTGGTGCTGCTGGTGCAGCAGGACTTGATACGGGCGCAGCAGATCGAGCGCCTGAGAAAGATTGGCTAACGCTTCCAATAAGGGCGGAAAAGTCTTGCGCTGCAGTTAGCAACGATTCTAGTTCCTCCTTTGTTGAAGCGTAAAGGTTGATAAGAGTTCCATCAGGTGATTTGAAATTCACTTGGAACTTTGTTGATTCATTCGCAGCCACTTGTTATTTACCTCCAGTATGTTTGATAGAAAGTCGAAGGGATTCTTTCCCTTCAATAGTAGGAACGAAGCCAAGAAGTTCTTTGACCACTTCCTTATTCACTTGTTTAGCACCAGCGACAGAAGACCAACGAACTTCTACTCCTGTATCGGTGACACCCACTACTCCAGCAAGTTCTTCTTTCAAAGCATCTTTCTGTGTAGTGAGATCCTTTATTTGGTTATCTAGTTGTAGATATTGCAAGGCTTTGGTAGCAGTATCTGAATTCTCAATGAGTGGTAATTCAGTTTTTGTACGTTCTTTTTTTAGACCAACGCATCCCATCTCGCCTGATGCGTCATAGTATTTACAGTAGAACTTACAGTAACTCTCATCCTTTTCAGGCTCTGGTGGAAACTCTGATTGCTTCACACCTTCCAACCAAGATAGGGCTTCAAGCGCAATGGAAGAATCGTACTTCTCTGAGTGGACCTTTACATCGCGCTCGTCACCGTCTCGTGGAATAGCCACAAGATGCACATTGTGGACCTTCCCCAATCCACTTTGTTCTATGAGGTATCCGTAAGTATGTACTTGCCAGCGTTGCTGCTGGCTTGGAAAATAGGCAAGGTTCTTCACCTTGACTGTCTTCCAATCAACTACATCTCCTGTCCCAGGGATGTAGAGATCTACGTGTGCTTTCATACCGTTATGTTCTACGGTCTGCTCAATCAAAACTTCTTTGTTATCAGCCATTGCTTTTTCAATGGCACCGTGAATAGCAGTACCCATAATCGCTGCTAACTTCATCTCGTTCTCGTTAGTCTCAGGCTGGTTATGTAACTTGTACCAGACTTTACGACGTCAACCACCTAATTCAGATGGTCCTACCTGAACCTGAGTAGAACGTGGGCGCTTGTTCTCTTTATCGTGTAGCGCCTTGATAAGTAATTCTTTTATATCCACTGCCGTTTTTCCCATCGAGTAATTGTGATATTGAACAATAGCAGGTCTATCTGACAAATTCTAGCAAGCATCTCAAATGGTGCTGATTCATATTCGTGGTAATAGTTGATACCAATGCCCCAGTTATACAAGTGGTTGGCATTGAAATAGATAGTCCAGTGGGACCAATCTTTTCTCATTAGTACTCCCGTCGTTGAGTAACTAATTGAATCGGAGGACAGGTATTGATGTCAAGGATGCTGGCGATTTCAACGGCACGTCGGGCGTGTTGCTCTACATTACCATTAGTGAGACGACCCAGACGATCATAAAGATAACCGAGAGCATAAGCGCCGCCACTACCGATTCCATAAATCTTGTGGTCAGATTTGAT